>JAABUP010004503.1_pt1 | contig 22652 bp, 33 predicted proteins | sample 5559201 | NCBI WGS metagenome assembly JAABUP01 (sample SAMN10711887, study PRJNA513373) | rock metagenome | isolation source: Antarctica rocks | place: Antarctica | reverse complement strand
TGAAAGCAACAGCTTCAGAATCCTGCTGTCAGCGGGGTACACCAGCTTTCAAGTTTTCGACGCAGTCGAAGACGCAGGCGAAGTCAGCAGTCTGCCGTCAAAGTCAAAGTCAAAAGTCAGAAGGCACCAAACTCTGCCCAAATTTTCTGAAATAGTGAGTCCACTGCACTACTGTGCATATGCAACAGGTTGCACAGAAAACAGAAGTTTGCTGACTGAACAGGCTCTCCCTTTGTGAGAGAGAAGCTTGTTCAGGCAGCAGGTTTTTGGTACTTCTTGTGTTCTGGCTCTTGCTGATAGCACACTGTGTTGCTGCATAAACTGGATACTACAGATTACAGCTGTCTTGTTTTGCCACGAACGTTGACCAACAGAAGGCATCGGTTCCTATGTTTCTTGCGTGCCGCACAGCTGCCAAGTCAGGACTGCGTCTGCAGCCCTGTTTTGCTTGTGCAGTACAGCCGTGTTCACCGATCAGCCACGAGCGCTACAGTTGTTTTCCGCGGCGGTAAGCCCGCACACAGAAAGGTGTGCTGGTTGGCTAGCTACGGCTGTTCGCACCAGAGCATACATTGAGCGCTTCGCTCACAGCAATATCGCAAGTCTGAATACCTCAAGCCACGGAGCACAACTTATGACTCAAGCTGTAGTTTCACAAGTGCATATTCCCATTCCTATTCCTCCATCACCTCTAAGCAGCATCAAGGCATGCAGAAAGCCTTTGAGTAAAAGCCCACTTGCTACTTGCAGTGCAGGCATCATAATGAAGAGCACCTAGTATTCTATGACCATGATCAGCTCCTCTAGTCCTGCCTAGCACATGCACGTACAATCAGCAATGCTGACAAACTAACATCATTGCCGACAGAATGTTGTCCAGGAAAGATTGCAGCTGACAAGCTGCCTAGGCAAGCACGTTCCAACACTAATAGATACTACATAAATGACCTAGCTAGGACTACACCCAATGCCACACACAGTGCAAATGTAGCAGCTGTGACAAAAGACGATGCACTGTCATGTGTTCTCGCAGCTGTGTGCTGGTCACCGACCACCTTGATCAAAGCTTGCATCTGAATTGCTAGCTGTTGATGAGTGGCTGTCAATGCTTGTATCTGTTCTACCAAGGCAGCATTGCTGCTGTGGGGTTCATTCATTTGTGTGTGCTGCTTGAGCACTTCATGAGAGAGCCGTGCAAGAGCATGAGCCTGCAGTTCAGCAGGTGCTGTTGGACACAATGTCATAATCACAAGCCTCTGCATCACCACACAGAGCAACTTCCCAAGAACACACTGTGCATGACAGGGACACTTTTGCCATACTTGTAACAATGACCTGATGCACTTGTATCAGCTACAAATTGTCTGATAGCAATGCAGATAACATTGTCAGACATTGTCACACCCCACCTGTCCAAGTTGACCTTCTCTTTGGTGCCCCAGCTCGATATTGGGCGCTCTCCTATGATTATGGTTCAATGCCAGGGGCTGCTCCAAACAGCCCTCACGTGTTATGCCATTCAGTACCCCATGTAAGCCCCCATCTAGCAGCGGCACCACACCATCAGGTGACTCCCGCCCTATGCCGTGTGTGGGCATGACATGTTGGCGGGAACTGCCTACCCTGGGTTCCAGATCCTCCACAGAGCCTGGGCCCATGTGGGCACTGCCATTGCCCATTTGACTCAGATTGTTGCCTGAGCTGAGCCGCATTTGCTGACTCAGCAAGGAACGCTCAGTTGAGCCAGCTCGTGAGGGGTTAACTGCTGAGTGCTCTTCGGAGGTGCTGCTGCGCTTTCTGCTGGGCACATTCACTGGCTCTGATGCTGGAACTGCACATAATCAGTGCAATCAGTAGTCAGTGTAACTCAATGTCATTCAATGTGACGTAGTGTAATTGAGTGTAATCAATGCAATCTATGACCAGGCTCAAGTAAGACTGTATCATTGGCCCACATCAACATCAAACAACAGAGTTGACTGGGCAGATTCAACCAGCCCATTCTTGACTACATACCTCTGTGCAGGCAAACACATTACACAACCTGAGCTGGTGCAGATCGCCACAGCAGTGCTATGAGAGGCAATGGTACTGGCAATGAAAGCAAGCTTGAGTATTGGCCTGCTGTTTTTTGCAAAGCCGCCGACCTGCAAATCCTGAGAACTTCTGCTCCTCTGGAACTCTGCCTGGCGGTGTGAATGCCAGGCGTGCAGGGTTGTGTGAGGACACCTCATCCTGCCCACCAGCGGACTCTGCACTATACACATGCAGCATCAGCACATGTTGTGCTTTCTTGACAGACTGCCTGCTTGAAATCAGCATCTTCATTGCAGTACAGGAAGACCCATGATTGCAAATCTGATCATCCCTGCACTGGACTGTGCAGACTCTCAGGCACGACCCATATTTGCTGCACTGAACAGGCTTAAACCCAGGCAGGGTCAGTTCTGAGTAGACTAACACAGCAAGCTGGCAGCGCAAGTACCTGATGTGCACACTGATGCTGCAAAAGTGGTGTCAATGGTTTGCCATATCAGATAGAATAGCTGACATGGCAATGCTCAATCAAACGTGAACAGCCACATTGCCATGCACAGCTATGGGAGAGACAACTGATGCTGCAAATCACACCTGAGCGACCCATGCTAGTCTTTATAAGGCTGGTCCTCAAGGAGCCTGATCTGAAGGAGCCAATGGGTGAGGTCCCAATGATGCTCTCGTCCAGCACAGTCTGGCCATCCACCACAAAGCGCTGCCGCATGTCATCAGTCACATTCTGGAAGCTGGCTGTCAGCTGCTCTAGCTGTACCTACAGCCAACACCCAACGCACCAGGTGAGTCACCTGGGACAAAGTCTGATTGCAGTGGACTTGGTGTTCTGTTGATTGCGCTGCCGTGCAAGTGAGTTCAAGCCCGGTTGCTGTCTACATTCTTGCTGTTGATTGCTGCAACTGTCCTTTGGCCTTGCTCTTTCTGATGTGCTGGTGTGCTTTCACTTCTTGTTACGGGGGAGAGTGTTTCTTGTATCTGCACCAATTAGCCGTGCCATCCAGAATTGCAACAGGAGGCACTCTGTGTCAATTCCTGCCCTTGTAGATACAGAGCAACAAGACCAGGACTTGCACGCTGGCAACGCATGCATGTGACAAGCTTGGTATAGGTCTGCAAGCTCTTTGTAATCCCAAAACGTCTGTTTAAACTCAGAAACGTCATCCCTACACTGGAAATCTAAACTCAGAAACGTCTGGGGACAGTGGACACGCGTTTCTACATTGTGGAGATGTTTCAGCTGTTGCATGTGTTGACAGCATAGTACCAGACAAGCTCAGGATCTGCCTGATGCACGCTTTACACAGCCGTTTCACAATGGTTCCAGCACATCTTGCAGGCTCCTGTATCCTGCTCATCATGGAAAGCAACTGCAGCATCACAAAGGGGAGTACAGACTGTGGCTGTCACCTGCTCAATGATCCCAGTGAACTTTGCAGGCTCATGTATTGTACTCATCCCAGAAAGCAACAGCAGCATCACAAAGGGAAATACAGATTGTTGCTGTTACCTGCTCAATGTAGGATCGTGCAATGTAGGTGCCGTTCAGGCCCAACTTGCGGCCTGCCTCTGCCACTGCCAACCTGTCCTTGCCTTGAACCTGCATGTCGCAAAACAAAATTCACTGGTCAAATTCATGTTCAGAGGAGTTTTGCTTGGGCACTCATGTGTACCTGAGTGTATGCCATGAAAGACAAGCCTTGTGGTAATTCTTGATGAGACAGTGTCAGCAAGCAGCCGTAGACCACAAGTGAAATCTGCAGGTAAACCTCCCCACTGTGGTAAAAAGCCAGACACCGCCACAACTGCACTGCTGTACATTAAAAACCCCTAAACAGGTCAACGCCTTGGGCAGAAAACAACCAAAGAAGCTTGTCAGATCATCCCAGCAAGCAAGCATTGTGCTTGTACAAACATGCCGATCCTGCTGACCACGTCAGCCAATCACATACTGCATTGCAAACCAGATAATGCAGTGCAGGTGCAGTCTGGAAGAGATTGATCTCTATCTGTCCTGCTGACCATGTCAGGCAATCATATAGCAAATCTGCACATAGTGCACTGCACATGCAGCCAGGAGGAGGAAGAGGAGCACCTGGACAAAGCCTGCGCCCATGCCCTCAATAGTATCCAGCTTGATGGTCAAGCGGTCGTCTGAGTGGATGATGCTGTTGCGCTTCATGATGGTGCCAATCTCGTACCCCAGAGCCATCAGCCCACCCAGAATACGCACACTCACCTGCAGATTGTTACTCACTGTGAGTGACACACGGTGTTTTTGTCATGTAGTTGGCTTGTTGTCTGACAACTTGCAGATTGTTGCTCACTGTGTGACAAACAATATTCCTGTCATGTGGTTGGCTTGCCAGCTGAAAGGATTGCAGATTTTGTGATGGAGGCGCATCAGGCATGCCAGGATGAGTGCTGCAATAGCTTTTTATGCCTATTTCAGAATATTCGATGCATGATAATGTCGAATTTAGTTTTGACATGACACACCTGATACAAATGCTTGGCTTGTGGGCTTGCTGCTGTGAGATGTTTTGGCACTGCACCCATGTCTTGACGCAAACTGCAAACTTGCGATCAAGGGCAGACTGAGCAGCAGCCGTACTACCCAACCTTACTTGTGCACAAAAGACTGTCTGACCCATCTAAATTTGACACATAGGCCAGCAACACAGCATTTGCTTCCATGCACATCTACTTGTCACTTGCCAAGCAGCAGGCTACAAGTGCACACAGCAGAGCTCAAAGGTGATCCTAGGTGATACGAGGAAGGTTTTGGGGTGTAGTCTTAGCAATCTAACATGGGTTTAGAGTTTACACAAAAAACTAAACTCTGACATGCTGCAAGCTGTGAGCATACCTCAAAAGTGATCCTGGGTGAAATGATGAAAGGCCCATCGCACACCCACTCTTCAAACATGAGGTTGTAGCGGCCATCTCTGTTGCGCATCCTCAGCCAGGACTGGCACGTCTCCGGATCCTCGTTGGGTGGTAACAGGTAGATGTCATACGTTTCTGACTCTTTGCGTTCAGTGTGCTCAGCCTGTGTCAATCAATCAGTGAACCAGTGAAGTCATACAGACAAAATTTGCTTCCTACATGCAAAGTAAACCCTAAGAAAGCCACCACATGTGTTCTGCTCAGCCTGTGAGACCACACTTTGGGATGAGAGCTCATGGTGAAAGAGCAACAGCCATCTAAATGCATTTTGTAGACCTTTTTTTTGCCTTGTTCTATGAGTACAAACACTTATTGTGTGAAGTCAGAGCTGCAGCAGCCTGGGGCTGAACTTGGTCACTCAAGTAAGGGCTGCAGGTCATGAATGCTGTACAGAAGGCGGTGGACATTGCATACAAGGTGGTGCAGACCGCACGCAAGGTGGTGGACACAGCACGCAAGGTGGTTGACGCTGCACACAAGGTGGTGCACACTGCACAGACGCCAGCTGTGCGTGCATCTGATCTGTGACTTTTCTTTGTACAATGCGCTCTAGCTTGCTTTGTGTCTGCTAGACAGTCCAACAAAGATGTGCACTGATGGCAGATTGACAGAGAACACACTTGCAAAACTGGAGGTTTGCAGCATCTGGAGTGAACGTATACCTTCAGGAGTGAGTGTATGGTCTCTTTAGACACCCTCTGTGCTGACTTGAGAATGTAGGTAGGGTCCATGAACCCTGAGAATGGATTAAAGGTGTTGTAGATCTTCAGATGAGCCGTCTTCAAATCAGGCTCAATGTATGCTTTGTACATGGGGTACACCGTATCTGAAATCTGCACCACAAATGTGCTGATGTCAATGTATGCTTTGTACATGGGGTACACCGTATCCGAGATCTGCACCACAACAAAGCTGATGTCAAGCCCTTGCTTCATGCACAAGGCAGTATAGACACAGGCCGTTTTTGCCTATTGTGAACCACTATCTGGAATCATTTCTGGATCTGCATGGGGAATCTCAACCAGTCTTGGTGCTGGAAAGCTGACCAGCTGTGTATACTGAAAGGCAGCTAGCCGTCAAGCCCTAAGACTGGTGGGCATGACACATGCGCATCCAGACAGCGTGGTCGACGCTTTTGTAGGTGCAGGGCTGCATGCATCAGGTGCTTTACATGACAGGCTGAAGCCAGCGGAAGCTTTATAATCTCAGAATTAACTGAGCTGATTTTCTGTCTGTTGGGTCCCAGTTGCCCCCCAGGACATTAAAGATATCAAACCAAATCGAATCGAATACCTGCTGTATGATTTCCTCAGGGGCTTGGCCAGACCTGTTGATATCCCTCAGCACACGCTTGACCAGGTCAAAGTGCACACCTCCTGTGATGGACACCCTCAGATCCTCCAGAGGCCTGAAGTGCACGCACGACCATCACCCCTGTCAGTCCATGCATCACATTGCAGAGGCACGCATCTCCACTTGAGCAAGCTGAAGAAGACTGTTGCAGAGATGACAACAGCAGTGAAGCGAATGGCCAACAGTCTTCAGTGCAAAGCAGGTGGCCAACAAAGCATGTCTTGGCAAGCACAACAAATGATTTATGACCACAAGCTTACCTGAGGCGTGCACTGAGGGAGTAGATGCCCTCAATGATGACTACACGTGATGTTGGCTGCTTCTGCGTCCTGTAGCCTACTCTCTTACTCAGCTTGAAGTCATATATAGGCACCTGCATAATGTTTGCTTAGGCCAGAGTTCCCAAAGACTTCCTACAGCTGGCTGCTGGGAAAACAAGGCACTGCTGGGAGCTACGCATGTGCGTTAAGGTGCACAGCATATGTGCCTTCATTGCATGACACACATGCTTCCATTGCATACATGCCAAGCCCTTTGCTCTTTAGGGTGTCAATGCTGTATGCATGCTGCAATTACTGCACACTGTCTGCCCAACTCCTGACAGACCAGCCATGTAAAGCACACAGCATCCATGCACACAGCAACACAGTGCTGGGAAGAAGTGCTGACCTGTGTTGGCTGCCCAGACTTCAGATCCTTGATGTTTTGCAGCAGGGTGTCATAGTCAGTCAGGCGAGGGTCTGCAGAACTGTACATTATTCAATGAACAGGCTGCTTGCAGACTGAGTACCATGAATGGAACCACCAATGTGGTCAACCTGCCAAGGTGCTTAAGGGCTGCTGAATGGGAATGCTGCACATGTTGCAGACCAACAACTGCTACATCGACAAGCAAGGCCATCAAGTTGCAAATGATTGAGAGCATTGGGGGTTGTAGATGTTATGCCTGTACTGCATCATTGTGTTGCAGTTTATAGAAGCCAGACGTTGAGGCAATAGGCAAGCATCACATGTGCGCTGAACTGAGGATGAAGAGTCAGGAATTCACCATCAAAGTTGCTATCGATGACCCTGCTGCCATCATTGTAGTTGTCCATTGACAGGATAGCACATCCTGCAGGCAAACTTTTGCAAGCTTAGCAGCATTCATGTCAAACTCAAGGTAGGAACTCAGTCATGGCTCTTGTGGCCTTTCTGTATGCATGAACTTTCATGGAAGCTGCCTACAGATGCATCATTACATCACACTCTGCAGTGTCATTGATGTCACTCAAGTTGAGTCTGTTCAGGAAGGTGACCTCTGCATGAGCATGATTGCAGACAGCTACCAGGTCAGAGATGGGGGACCAATGCAATACTGACTTATGAGCCCATACCTGGCAGAAAATGCTGCACTTTCTCTGAGAATATGGTTTTCCCAGAGCCAGACGGCCCTGCCAATCCTACCTGTACAAGACAGCCACAAAATGCCATCAACATGTGTGTATTGCTGTAATGCTTCTCTGCCAATAACAAGGATGACTTGCACTGCTGCAGTAAGCATAACTGGGAGGAGTGCAAGTTCGTGTACCTGTTTCATAATGTCACAGCGTGTGTTGCTAGAAGCTTACAAGCAAAACAAATGAGACTGTTTGCTATGGACAAATGCCAATTGTTCACCAGACGCTGAGCACGTGCAGATAGTGCAGTTTCAGCATCTCAGGCAATTGAAACTAATGCTACATAGTGGAAGCAGACACCTTACCACAACAACCCCTTGATTGTGGCTTGCCAGATACTGCACTGCTCGTATGAAGACATAAAACCCCTGTTACAGAAGCACACAGTTGCACCTCTAGCAGGCCATAGATGATTCAGTATCTTGAAAACGCTGCAGGTGGGCAGCCTGTAGTTTAGACCGCTCTGCCAGACCATGGCAAGTCTTCTGCTGACCTTGTCAAATGACAGCTGCTCTTCAAGGGGCTGTATAGCATATCTGATCTTGCCGTTACTTTTGACCTTCACGATCTCCAGCTGGTCCTTGAGCAGGCCCTAAAATGCAAATGGTTTGATTGCTCAGAAGTTGCCAAACGCTAGGAAGCCAATGGATTGCTGCAGGCCTGTATATTTGTAGTCACAAGGAGAAGCACCTTCTTCTTCAGGCCTGTGCGGCCTAGCTGAGGAGCTGAGTCACCTCTCTCCACGCCCATGGCAAGATCAGACTGCTATCGATGCCCTACACGGGGCCCAACGGTGAGGCATTTCCGGGCTGCGGCTGATCTGTGAACAGGCTTTCCACCTCATCTCAAGGAGAAGAGCTATACCAACCCAACACAGCACAGATCTACAGGTATGACATATCTAGAGGTGAACAATGCGGCCTGGCTTTGCCGGGGTTGCTAACATCGCTGCGGCATCTGGAATGCTGGAATGCGTCAAACTTGTTCGTTTCATTACAAATCGTGACAAGGCGGCAGAACTGTACAGGAAGCTGCGTCTGACACAGTCGTGTGGGGATACTTATATCGCCAAGCCAGCAGGACCCTTCATTTTGGATCAGAAGTTTTACGATCACAGCGGTCTTGGATGATCAGCAATGGAGCGACCGTAAACCCACAGTTGCAAACTGAAGCAACGAGAGTGCAAGTCATTGTTGACCTGCGTGGAACCATGAAGGTCTGCCCCGAATTTAGCAATTTGACGCGGATTTTGCGTTATTTTGCGGAGCTGCAGGGCTGTGAATCTACTGAGTAATTTTCAAGAGCTACTAAGTTTGACTTCAGGGCTCGCATTGATGCCAAACATTGTGATTGAGCTTGATGACGGATCTCTGGGTCCTATCGAGCTTCTGTCTGATCCGGACAAGACAGCAGCCATGGTGTTGGATGCTTGCAGCCGCAAGTTCAACAGGGGGGTGGGTAGTCTTTCACCCAAAGACAACCCCAAATTGCTTCTAGAGAATGGTGACGTGCTAGCAGGTGGCACAGCTTATGTGTTCACACCCAGTGCAGGCTCTCAAGGTATGCACCAGATGTATCATGAGATGTCTCAGGCTGACTGACAAGACACTATGCAGACATTTTGGCAGCATCTCCACAAGGCTTTAGGCAGAAGAAATGTGGCCCCTCAGTCTCTTCTGTGGCTGGAGGGTCTGCTGTGATTTTTCGATTTGAGCTTGCCTGCATCTTTTCAAAGCTTCTGTGCATAACCAATGTGGTCTATTAGCCTTGTCTGTAGCTTGAGGGTTTCTGTGCTCAGAGGACATACTAAGCTTGCTTGCATCCTTCACTAATATTCCCAGCACAGGCATTGCCGCCTCCCAGCCTGAATTGTGGCCTTAGAGACTGCTTTATAAATCTCAGCACACTCAGCATGTACATCACATGGCAGTCGTGAATGCATGTGTTGTCAGACTCAAAGTTTGGACGCGGTGTCTCCGCTGTGTCAATGGCTTGAGGGTTGCTGTTGATCTTACAAATGGCAATGTCTGGTATGAGAGAGAGCTGCACCACTTGATCCCTGACTTGCAAAGATGCTATTACTTCCAGAGCATACGCACCTGAAACAAAGTCACACACCCCCCTTTGCGTATTGCATGCAGGTATGCTGGAGCCATCAGCATCCTCTGACCCGGCACTTCCACCTAGGATTGCCATCCTCAAAGACTTGCCAGATGCCAAAGATTTTGCGGCGGAGTTCCATATGTTTCAGAATGATGAAATCCAGCTGTTCAGTTGCTATCGGCCCGCCAGTGCCACGGTACATGTCCGTGCCACCTCAATCGCGATATGCAAATGTGTACATTGCCTGCTGTATAGCCAACCTGTGGTCGCAATGCTCCCAAGCTGAAATCTTGAATGGAGTCTTGATCTTTGCAGGGGCCCCCTGCTGTCTTAATTCACAAGACCTTTGGTGAATTTCGGGACAACTGTAAGCATGTACAACTAGACCACTGGATCTGCCAACGAGTTATTGACTTCAATGCGCTGATGTCACCCAGCTATCGAACTCCCATTCCTGAGTCTGAGCTAGACAAGGACTCAGTAGTGCTATTGCGAAGCCTTGGAGTGGATTTGCAAAGCCAGGACTCCTATCAGCCATCTAGTGACGACTTTGAGGATAAGCGGATGGTAATAGTCAGAAGATTCCTGAGCGGTTTGCTATGGGATTACGCAGCAGCTGATGTCAAGTCAAGTCTGGACGCCTCACGTTCCACACAGGTTTGGCCACGGATTGTTGCGGTTTGAGTCACACAGAACAAAGCTTATCAATTTGTTGATTGCATGTGCAGGATGCTGAAGATACCGGTTACGGCAATTACTCTGTGACGGATGACGTGCTCAACAACTTTTCCGAGGTTCTATTGCTTGAAGGTCAGGAAATCCTCTAGAGCTTACGCTAGCTGTTGGGTGCGTTTTGCAATTCACGTACTGCTTGTAATTGAGTGCATGTCTTGTTGTGTTTCATATATGCAAGAAGTTTGCCCCCGCACGTACCTAGCTCATCATGAGCTGGAAAGCATTACAATTATTATTATTATTGTTATTGTCATTATTATTGTTGTTATAAATGCAGGAACAGAGGGGTGGGCAAGAGAGGAGGATGTCGACCCATCACTGGAACTTCTTCGAAAGTACAGCATGATGGTGTACACCCAGGCTGACCAGAAGCAGAAGCGCTTCAAGCTGTCAGCTATGCCATGTCTTGGGGTGGCTTTTGTAGGCGATGTGCTCATGTAAGCCATGTCTTTATAGCCAAGCCAATATAGCCATATAGCCATAGCCATATGCTTTCACCAATTCCCCTGACTTGGGCATCACTTCTAGTCATGCTTGCAGCTACTGGAAGCTTGGGGAGGGCACTCAGCATCCACCCATGGCTGCATTGCTGATGATCAAGCACTGGTACAGCATAGGGACGTGCAACCATTGCCCACCATTCCCTTAATGATAATAATAATCAAAGTGTTTACCTTGTGCAGGGTGTATGCCCTTTTTGTGACCGATAGGGTATGTGCTGAGCCTCTGACTCATGGGGTCCACTTCAAAGGGCTCTTGCATGCCAATCCTCAACATGTTGCAGCTACAGCACGCATGCTGAAGAGTCTGGTGCTGGCTGCCAACAAGCTTTACTCTGAGTTGCAACTCTTGAGGGAGCAGCAGGCTCCAATGCAACGCTCTGAAAGGCTGACATTGGGGGTACCGTACTCACTGCATGACACACTGAGGTGAATGCATTCAACCCTTGGTTTCACTTGCCATCTTCCACTGTTGGTACAGCCTGCCTGTGTTGATGGACAAACAGCAAGACTCAATGGTACAAGTTGTCATGTACAGCATACGATGCAACATTTGCTTCTTGAGGGTGTTTGGGTTCTTTCCTGCCGGCCCTTGTACTTCACAAGATAACACAGGCTTTTTGGCTTGACATTCCATGAATGTTAGCCTTGTGTTTCTGCATCAGCAGCAAGAATTTGAGGGCCTTGCGTTGCCCTTCCAGTCTTCTGAATGCATGGAGTTTTGGCTAGTCTTGCTTTGTACTGCAACTGCGTCATTCTGTTTTTGTGACTCACTCACACAGGATCCACTTGTTCTGCAGGTATGCACACATCACAAAGCAAGCCCCCTCTGGTCTTCAGCAGATTTATCAAGTCACAATCCTGCCACAGCAGCAACCAGCTATTGTGAAGTTTACACAATTGCCTTACCCAGAGGAGGTGCATGTGGAGTGTGCAAATCAGCACTTAGCACCTGAGCTGCTGGGTGTGTACCCTATGCCTGGTGGCTTCACTCAGGTATATAGCCTTGCTCAAAACAGCCACGCCTGCAGCATCAGTGCAAGGCTGCAGCGCTGGAGCAAAAAGTTTGCCTTGTGTGACTATCATGGGAATTGCCAGCAGCAGCAGAGTGCATACACGCCGACAACGCAATCACCATCTTGCTCAAGTTGGTCACCGGCTGCCAGCTTCTGCCTTTTGTTGCTTGTGACACCTGCAATATGCTCACAACGTTGTCTGCTGTGCCTCTGCAGGTGGACGTGCAGCTGCTCACAGACCCATGGCAGAGTCTGGAGCATGCAACCCCAGCTCAGCTTGCAGATCCCAAACTAGAGGCTGCTGTCAAAGTAGCTGTGAAAAAGTTGCATACTATCAACAAGTACCGACATGGGGACATCCGAAGGCCCAATCTCATCTTCAGGTACGGGCTCCACGGCACACTTCTCATCTTACTTGTCACTGATCATCAGCTTGTTTGTAGTCTTTTACACAGTATGCATTGGACTAGCCAGTTGTGCAGTATGTGAATTGTCAAGAGCAGTCAGGTGCTCCAAAGTGCTCCAGGCCTGCCAATCTGACCTAACACGGTCTGTTGTGGTTGTTGCACAGCATAGCTCTACTGCATCAGCATTTGCCCAAGCAAGTCTGGTTGCGCTCTTCAGCCGTGATACCTTGTCAAACATACATGCTGCAAAGTGTCATGTGACACATGAGCTGAGCATTTGCAACTGAATATCTGCAACTTGTGCGTTTGTAGCTGTTTGCTCAAGCAGCCAGTCTTACAGTCTGTTTGTGAAGCGTCTGTCAATTGTAGCCAATTGCAGTTCAGCTCTGGTCCATGCGCGATGTCCACAAGACATGTGCCTAGCTGCAGGACAGAATCTGATGGCACATACTCTGTTCGGTTCTTGAACCTGGATTGGTGCGGTCCAGAGACTCAGGCCAAGTATCCTGACTTCATGATGAGGACACAAGTAGACTGGCCAGATGACGCTTTGGAGGGCATGCCCATCTTGGAAAAACATGACCTGGAGATGGCTGAACTGATGTTTAGGCCAAATGACAATGTAGTCAAAGAGCAGCGACTGCGCAAGCGCATGGCAGTAGTAAGAATGGCATTCAATTCCACTGTCAGGATGCGCCACAGAGGCTGCTTTGCTAAGATCTGTACTTCTCAGCAGCTCAAAGCCAAACAAGGCTGCTGTCGACTTTACAGGCTGTGAGCGAGTTAAGTGCAGCATTGCTGCATGCAATATGCAAGTGAATCATCCTGAAATTTGCTGCACAAGCTATTACTTGGGGAATTGCAAGGCACTTCATGTGGTGTATTGCATAGCTCCAGTATCCTCAGCAAATTCTATGCAATGGGTGGTGAACAGACAGTGAGACATGTCTACACAAGCAGCATCATTCCTTGTTTCAACCCTGTTCTCTTGGCGACGTTTTGTTTGTCTGATATGCAGTACCTTTCTACTGTCAGCAATCAGCTGGTGCAGTACAGCTCAGGGTAGTCACTTTGCAACATGTAACAACGTCAGGATGCTGATTGGCTGAGCAGTGAAATTGCTGCAACTTGGCGAGCTTTGCAACTTTAGGTTGCAGTGTCAAGGAGCATACAAGTGCAGGTCTCAGGGGTCACTCTCAGGAAGTCATGTAAAATTTACGACTATGCTGAAAAATTTGGCGTTCACGAATTTAGTGGCTATTAGTAATCGAAAAGTTAGCGTTGCATTGCGTAAAATGCGTAAAGCACCTGCAGAGGCGAGCAAACTTGCTGATACGCAGTTGCAGTGTCAATCAAATTGCTTTGCTCTGCGGAGTTTCTGTGTGCTATACAGTCCTTCCGAAGTGAGAGACGATGGGACAGTCTTTTTCTACTGAGCGTCAGGTCAAGCCTCAGATCTCTGGCAGTTTGACCAAGACATGTCCGTCACCACAGAGGACAAGGGCAACACCGCTGCGTACCAGCAGGGCTGGAAATCCAGCGCCGCCTCCTTCGGGCACCATGCTGCTCAAGAACATTCAAATGTTGGCGACGTTGAACGACGAATATGGCGATATTGCAGATGCTGCCATATATATTAAAGGCAACGTCATTCAATGGGTCGGCAAGACTCGTGACATCCCAACAGAGCTTCGAATTGCCGAGAGCACATTGGACCTCTCTAACAGGATAGTGATCCCAGGACTAGTATGCTGCCATCACCACATGTACCAGGTAGGCATGCAGAGCTAAGTGCTTAAGCAATTCATTACTTGCTTATGCTACCCTCAGCCATTTGCTGCATTGCGTCATACTCACCATCATTCTCAGTAGTGTCATCTACTGCAGCACCTGCAATGATGGAAACACATGTCTGATGGTCTTTGCATCAACTTTCCTGTAGGGTTTCACCAGGCTCAGAGGTACTAATGAAAGCCTATATGGGTGGTGGGAGGCCTGCCTGCCTGCCTGGTGTGAGCTCAAGGTAAGGAGCCCAAGCAAAATAGAAAACTCATGACAGAACCTGTACATTGGCAGTTGTTTATGTACCAAATTGCAAATGTTGGTAAGCAAAAGTCAAATGCCCATTTGCCTTGCATCAATGCAAAGTTTTGCTCTGGACAGGCCCAAGCACTATGTTGATAGCATTCGTGCCAGAATGATGCATTGCATGGCCACCCAGCAGAATTCATAAGACACACCTATCATGTGGCTTTGCAGGCTGAAGATGTACACCTGTCCTGCAAGCTAGAGATGACTCAGCTTGTCATGAACGGCTGCACAACCAGCAGTGATGATCAATATGTCAACCCAAATGATGTCAAGCTGGACGATGCCATCAGAGCTGCCAGGGAAGTTGGCATCAGGTAGGCCCTGTTCCCCTTGCCCACCCCACCCCTGCCTGGAATTATGTCGTAATGGGCGCCCAATTACACAAGAAAGCATGTCAACCAGAGTGTCATGCTGATGTGGCAGGTGCACTGCATTCATCCATGCCTGATGTTGAACAATGCCCTGCTCAGATGTTGCTCAATCAGAGGACTACATGTCACACGCAGACTACATTAGTATTGTGCACTCAGATGCATTCCATGGTCAGATGCTTGTATTGCATTTCTCATCATTGTTGCTTTCAGGTTTCAGCCTGCTAGGGCTACTACAAACAAAGGGGACGCTGTGCCGGGGAGGCCCTGCCCTCCTGCCCTGCTAGAAGATGAAGCTGATGCCCTGAAAGACATGAAGCGATGCATAGAGGAGTTTCATGATGACAAACGGTGTGCCTCTGCTCCCTCCTCACTTCAGCAGACACTTGGGACATCCAGACCACTCTCTACTGTTTGCGCAATTGTTTCACAGCTCATGATTTCCAACTGTCTCTGAAAACATTGCCTGCAACATGACCATTTCATCACACACCCCAATTTGACTACACAGCAACTACAGAGCATGTTGCACAGACACTAGCCTTCTGCCTGACAAAGAGTGCATAAGACATGCAGAATTGGCACTGCATGCAGCGACTCGTTGCTGCTTTTACCTCTGGCATGGCTCAGTGATGTTGATGTCTGACGCAGGTATTCTATGCTGAAAATAGCTCTGGGAGCTGAGTTCAACAGTGAGCAGATGTACAAGGATGTTGCTGAGCTGGCCAGCAAGTACAAGGGAGTGCAGCTGCACACACATGTGGCGGAAAACCCGGTATGACCATTAGTGTTGGCAGTACACTGTTTGGTTGATGCAACTGCTGGAGTGGCTAGTGCATTGATGCATGACTCAGAGTTTGCATTATGTGGTGGTCTGTTGGATGCGGTAGTTTGCTGCATGCTTGCCTGTTGGTCACACATGTGTGGTGCAGCCTGATATGCATTCGGTTGAAGAAGCATGCATGGCTCCTTCCTACATAGCTTTGGCACTTCATTTGAGTCAAACGCACTTACTTTGCATCAGGACTTTTGACTCGTCAAAAAATTAGAGGTGTGGATGCTCAGTGGTATGAATGGGGTGCAGGAATGGACCAAATTTTGCCAAGAGAGATTTGGTACAGGAGCTGCAGGCTTCATGGAGTGAGTGCTCCTCTTCTTGCTTGCAGGTGTCACTATGCCTGCCTTCCGTACTGCATTTTTTTGTCAGGTCAGGCTTTGACTGTTTGCACTATCTGAAGGGACAACAGGTTTCAATTTATATTTTTGGTAGGAAAAGTGTTGAGAGAACTATTGCCTCCTACAGCCCAACCCTGCCACGACTTTTTCCGACCTTACTGACCAATGCGCACCTCTCACCTGAGCCCATCTTGTCAACAATTGGCTTCCATGTGCTGTAACACACTGATTGTGCTGCAAGGAGCTTGGCACAAACCTGATAATGGCATTTGCCAAGCCAGTATGAGTCAGAGGTTGAGAGTGCTTGGATGATTGGTCCACTTGTCTCTCCTGCTCAGCATTGACTCAGAATAGCGCTTGAACTTGTATTGTTGCTCGAGCAGCCATGCCGCACACAGTGCATCACCTCTTGCTCAGCTGCAAGGCAGGCATGTACATCTTCACACCCAGCTGACAAAAGAGCTGTTGTGTCCCGTCACAGCAAACAAATCGACAATCACACAATATCAACATAGCGGAGACAAACACAGTTATATGTAACGACGGCCTTTTGTGTGTTGTGACAGAAAGATGGGATGGAATAGGAGCAACGCTTGGATTGCACATGGGTGTCAGCTCACGCCTGATGATGTTTCAGCCTTTGCCGAGTGGCAAGTGGGTGTTGCACACTGTCCATGCTCTAACTCCAGACTTGCAGATGGCATCTGCCCGGTAAGCTCCTGTCACCTTCCTGTCAGCTCCTTTTGTATTCCTGTCACACTCCAGTCAGCTTCTTTTACACTCCTAGTACACTCCTGTGTCGCTCGTGTCGCCTGCGTTTTACAATCCTGCGGGTTTTTGTTACACTGCTGTGACGTTTTTGTTGCAAGTCTGCTAAACTTCTGTCCGCTCATGTAACGCTGTCACACTCCTGTTACACTCCTGTCAGCTCCTTTTACACTTTCATTACAGTCTGATTACAGTAAGAGGAGACTCCCATTGGCTCCCATCGCACTCACCTTTGTCAGTGTGGCACTCTGCCCCTGCACTGCTAGTGATGATGGTAGCAATGATAACAGATGCAATCCTACTGACAAATCAACAACCTTGTTAGGGTAAACAGCAGCAATGACAGCGGCAATGACAGCAACAATGATAGCAATGTCAGCATCGGATTTAAGTGTGTTTCTTCAAGGCTTAATGAGCATTGCATTTGCCGCCTGCCAGCTGATAAGCAGGGTTCATATATTTTGAGTGGAGCATGAGACATCTGTAGCCAGAAGTGATTCCTCACATCTGTGACATTCTCCAACCATTCTGCTTGTTTGCATGCACTGTCAGTTGGTCTTGTGCCTCCACCATGACCTGACTCATATCAAACCTGATCCTCATGGCCCTTCCATGCAAAAGCACCCACACATCTGTGACTTGCCAGGGACAGGGTGCATGCATGTGTGCATGTGTCTGCAGCCTTGTGTGTTCGTATCTGCGCCAGGTGTGCACGTCTGTCACCAGGTGTGTGTGATGCATGTATAGGTGCGGGGTATTCTGGATGCCAATGGCAAAGTGGGTCTGGGCGTGGACGGCAGCTCCAGCAATGAGACTGTGAACCTGATGGATGACTGCCGCATTGCCACATACCTTCAGCGCAGCGGGGGCAACCCCAAAGGTGCCCTTTCTTATTCGGTTGATGTTTGAATGCAGCTGTACTGGGCAGCCCGGTATAATACTTGGCTTCTCATTAAATTGACGCCGAAAGGCAGTCTTCTCTTTTCTTTTTCAATGCAGCTGTGTCTTCTTTATCTTTGCCATCTTCTTCTTCTTCTTTGACTGCTTCTGGATCATCCCAGCAAGGTGTTCTCAAATCCGAGTGGGCATCTTGCCTCTATTTGGTTGATGCGCGGTTCTCATCTCACACTTCAATCCACTTCTGTCTGGTTGGTGTGGCAGGGCTTTCAGCCAGGGAGGCGCTTCTGGTGGGCACACAAGGCAGTGCCAAGAACCTGGGCAGAGATGACATCGGCATGATTGCCCCAGGCATGGCAGCAGACCTTGTGGCCTGGCGCACTGACACTCTCACCTTTGCAGGTCTGCCTTCATTGCTTGTACCAGGCATGCCGTACATTCATATTTATACACATTTTGTATGTATAATATGCTACATGTGTCATAGAGACACATACATGTGTCATACAGACACATACGCAATTTTGGGGCTTACTTGTTGCAGATTGTAGGTTGTTGCATCATGCGATTTTGGCTCGGCAAGCATTTTAGACCTGCCCTCAACTTTGCAGCTTGCCTGTGCACCCATTCCACTCACGACATTGTGTGTGTGCTTCCAGGAACGCATCATGATTTGGTGGAGGCTTTGGTGTTCACCAGACCGGGCCAGGTGGACCTCAACATCATCAACGGCAGAGTCATTGTCCAAGACGGCAGTATCTTGACGGTGGATGTCCCTGTGAGTACAGCAGTACATCTCCACTGCAATTTCCCTTGCCTTGTGCATCAGGAACAGGACAACTAAAGAAAACAGAAAAGAAAAGAGGAGGCTACGCCTTTCGGCGTCAAGTTAATGAGAAGCCAAGTAGTATACCGGGCTGCCCAGAACAGGACAACTACTGTTCTGCTGTGTACACATGTGACGTCTGAGGTGCTATGCTACTATGCTAGCATGGCTGATGTGCACACCACAACCATGATGTGTGCACCACAACCATGCGTGCACAGCGTGCTCATGTAGCTGAAGGTTGGCCCTGGTCTGTGCCGTGGATCTCTATTGTGTGCTGTGACATGGCTGTATTGATGCTATGCCTGAACTGCAGGACCTCCTGAAGAAGCACAATGCAAGGGCACTTGAACTTAGGGCATTCACCAAACAGCCCTCCACTGATGACAGAACAAATGCAGCTGATGTGATGATGCTCAATCCAGTGCATCAAATGACGCAGTCAAAGCAGGCACTCAGCTGAATGCTGCAACGAAAGGGTGGGGGAAAGGCTTACACCAATTGGCAATCATAAAGGGGGGTCTCTGGGGCCCTGAGGCAACAGCCCAGAGCTCAAGTGCTGCTGCAGCATACTTGAGGGTGACTTTGATCAGGAGTGGAGCTAACATAACTATCCATTTTTGTGCTTCTCTGACTGTCACGCATATATGTATATACGTAAGTTGCCATATACATAAGTTGCCTTATGCACACACCAGTACTTGTGCAGGGTTGCTGTGAACATATGAACTGCAGACACCAAGTTTGTGCCCTGCACATCAAATACATGGAACCTGCAACGATCTTTGCATCAGCTTTTGTGATGCAGTCAATTAGACATCTGTCAGTAACTGCTTGCTTTGAAGTACACTGGATGTTGGTTTGCTTCGCCGTGAAGTGACCTTACTAAAAGTTGACCATACTGTAAAGTGATCATGGCAGCAGGCAGGTACCGAGCTCTTCTTTGTTACACTTGGAACTCATGATATCTTTTGAGACATAAAGGACATAGCCATTAGGCTGCATCATCACTGTCGCACACAAGAAGGGCTCATTCATAAATAATGCTCAAGCCACGCAACTAGTTTGTGACATATAGTGTACAGTGAAGATCCAGCACACTGTGTGTAAAAATAAGCAAGTTGCTGAGCCAAGATCTAGGCATGATGAACTTCGGAAGTCTGCAAGAAATGCACACATTGCTTGTACCTGGATTGTTTGATAGTAATGGTGCTGGCCATTGACAACTCTATCGCATGCAGCACAAGGGTGTTGCGCTGTGAAAACGTTGCATGTGGCCAGCAGAGCTAATCCCATGAACTTGAGCCCAGAAATCTGTACAAAGGGTGCAATGCTGCACAAGCTATGTGAAGCATTGCACATTTAGTCTGAAGCTAGTCATAGCAGCGTGTGGCAAGTCGCTGTTCTGCAAGGCCAGACTTCGAATTGAGTATGTAGCATGTATGTCTCACATGGCAATGTGGACCCAAATCATGCCAAAGGTCAGTCTCCACCTTAAACATTAGCAAATACATGGTAGTTGATGGCATCCACCTGCACGCAAAACAACATAACATTTACAGCCAGACAAGTCACACATCCAATGTGGGGGTTGCGGCCCATACAGCATCACAGCGCTTGCACCAACAGAAGCGCAAAGCTTATGCAACTGTCTTGTGTGTTACCTTCCAATTTTGATGTTGCTATGCCACAGGTATTCACGCATGTTGACAACTGGTGAGCAAAGAGCAGCAAGACAAAGCTCATGGCCGTCATGCAAAGTCACAGACCAGGAAAGGGTGAGTCATGAGTGGGTGGCAGCATGCATGCAGGCAGCAGGGCTCCGGGCTGCCACCTCTGGAGGCACCAATCATGATTGCTGAAAAGCATAAGCTTTTCTTTTCTTTCCTTTCAGGCAGCAGGAACTCACCACAATGTAGCGCACAGCTGCAATGCTGGAGGCAATGCACATTCACATACCGGGAAAGGGTGAGTCATGAATGGGTGGCAGCATGCATGCAGGCAGCAGGAACTCACCACAATGTAGCGCACGGCTGCAATGCTGGAGGCGATGGCAGTGACAGCCATCAGAGATGCCAGTGCAATGTTGAAGATCTTGAACGGGGCAGACATGGTGTGCCCCTTGAACTGCAGTGCACCCAAGACAAGCTTCACCAACTGATCAGCATTAGACCTGCCAGCATTTGTGGGAGGTCTACAGCAGAGTTAGGTGTTGTGCGATGTAGGTGATCATCATTGCACTTGCCATCAGTTGTGGAAGGTCTACAGCAGATTTGGGTAGGTCCCATGTGCAGTATAGGGCAGCTGTCTGACACTGTGCAATGCATCTTGTTGCCTTTCAGCCTTTGCACAGCAAAAGGCAGGTTCTGCCTTTCAGCTATGTGTAACGTAAGTGTGTGCAATTTGAAAATGCGTAGTGCAAGGGAAATGATGCTGGTCCTAACAAAGCTCTCCATCTGCAGCCAGCCTGGGTTTCAAATGTGTGGAAGACATGTGCGTTAATATGCCATCAAAAGCAAGAAGCATTGGATGTAAGTAGTACAGATGAGCCACCCAAAAGCATGGGCAGCACTGCACATCCCAGGCAAATAGGACACAGCACTAGAAGGTTAAGCAGATTTGCTATGCAGTGACAGTTTGCATTTTGACATGAAGGCACATCATGGTGGACAAAAGGCTCGAACTGGTAGACTGAACCCTCACATTGGTAGACTGACCTTGATGAAGAGTGCCAGGACCAGAACCAGGTCCAAGGGCATCATGCAGAGTGAGCCAGTCAGGGAAATGAAGTCCCCAAAGAATGGCAGCAGACAGGCTACAAAGGTGGAGAGCACCACATAGCTGCCTCGCACAAGGAACCGGATCATGAAGTTGAAGAGGGAGTTTGGCCCTTCGTTCTTGCGTGACCAGATCGACTCCAGAGACTCAAAAATACAGCAGGCGTAGAACTGAAAGCAGCAAAGCATGTTGTCAGCGTAACTTCTGTTTGACCAACGTGTAATAACCGTTGCTTGCAGCAACTCCCACCAAGCCAATCACAAAAAGAGAAGTAGCAGCTGATGTAAGTACATTTGTTTGCAATGTCCACTGCCAGCAGCAAATGACAGCAGGGAGCCTGTGCTACAAGTCTGCTGTGTATGCCAGCATTGTCATGGCATGCATGCTGGCAGGCAGGTAGGTGTGCATGTTGTGACAGGCATACGCACAGACAGAGGAGCAGACGGCTGACTGTACAAATAGATGGACAGATGGACGGACGGGCAGGCAGGCATGCAGGCAGGCAGGCAGGCAGGCAGATGTGTTGGCTTGAACAAATCAATGGCATCTGGCAAAATGACAGGCAACAGGCAGGCTCAGTAGCTTACATGGAGGGAGACCAGGATTTGGAAGAATGCTGCCATGTAAGCAAGTGCCTTGGCCCATGGAGGACCGCTCAAACTATCTGTCAGGTTGGCAGCCACACCATTTCCATACGCCCAATAGCCTGCGTCAATGCATGCAATTCAGTGCATGCAAATGAGTGCCTTCAAGTCATTGCATGCAACTGAGTGCACGCATCAGTGCCTGCAGAAAAGTGCTTGCAAACTAGTACTTTCAAGTCATTGCATGCAACTGAGTGCACGCTTCAGCGCAATGGTCATGAATCAGCTTGGGAAGCTGATAAAGAGAGAGACATGACACAGTGAAGTCGCACATGCAGCGTTTCAGCTGATCTGTGCCTGCCATATTGCAATTTGGCTTCATGCTCAACAGATCATGAAGCCAAATGGATGTCTGGCAAAGCTGTCGAGGACTTTCAGTATGGGGTCATGTGCCCGACTGTTTTTTGTTTGTTTTAAGAACATACTGATGCTTGCAAAGCTTGAACCAGCTTGCAACCTCCACAGTGTGACATTCTGCTATATGCCTGGATGCTAATGAACAGCAAGGTTGATAGCTCAAGGACGATGGAATTATGGTGTTTAGGTTCAG
>JAABUP010004502.1_pt1 | contig 22657 bp, 18 predicted proteins | sample 5559201 | NCBI WGS metagenome assembly JAABUP01 (sample SAMN10711887, study PRJNA513373) | rock metagenome | isolation source: Antarctica rocks | place: Antarctica | reverse complement strand
AAGCTTTTTTTGTAAAGCTTTTTTTGTAAAGCTTTTTTTGTAAAGCTTTTTTTGTAAACCTTTTCTTTGCTTTTTGAAGAGATACAAAAAAAACAAAATGGTAACTGATAACAATGAAAATATGCCTATACAGTAACAAAAAAACTTTAATAGCATAAAAAGAGAAATGTAGGGGTGAGTGTCTGAGCGGTTGAAGGAACCGGTCTTGAAAACCGGCATACTTGTAAAGGTATCGGGGGTTCGAATCCTCCCTCACCCGTATTCTCCCTTGGTTTTTGTAAAGTTTGTACAAGTATCTTGTCTGTATATCCTTTCTTTTTCTTTTATTGTTATTGATAAAAATAAAAACAAATAAATGGTACTATACAAATAATTTATAGTAAGGTTTTATAAGTATTGATTGATTTATATTCTTTTGTTCCTTTTATCTTGTTTAGAGTATTTTGTTTGTACTTTTCGTTATAATACGATAAAGCTTATATCTTTTCAAAAAGTATATTTTTGAAACAAAAATGGAAACAAAATACTTTTGTTTGTACTTTTTGTTATAACAAAAAAATGGAAAGAATAGCAATAATTGATTGTCTGACCATGGTTCGATCTCCCTTCTAACAAAAACTACGTTTTTGTCAGAGATCCAACAATTGTTGGATCCTTTGGATCGAACCATGATCTCTGACAAAAACTACGGGACAGGTTAGAAGGGAGATAATTGTTGGATCCTTTGGATCGAACCATGATTGCTGTTGTTTTACTACGTAAAACAAAAGAAGCGCAATAATTGTTTTCCTAACAAAAATAATATTTTTGTTTAAGGTTTTCTAACAAAAAGTACTGACAAAAACTACGTTTTTGTTAGAAGGGATACCAGGAAGGGACACAAGGTTTCTTACAAAAACGTAGTTTTTGTCAGTACTTTTTGTTAGAAAACTGGTGTCCCTTCCTTTTCTACGTTTTTGAAGGGATACAAGAAAACTTACCTGGTATCCCTTCCCTGCCCTTTTTTTTTTTTAAAAAAAAAGCGATGGGAAGGGATACCAGGTTAGAAAACCATGATATCTGACAAAAACGCAGAAAAGGGATGAAGGGATATAATTGTTCGATCCAAAGGATCGAACCATGAAATCTATAAGATATAATATAAAAGACTAATGAAACACCTTAAAATAATAGAATCCCAAATAAGTATACCACCTTCGGTAAAAATAGAGAAAAAAAAACAATTTTTAATGTTTTCTGGAGTTTTAGGTTTTACTAAACTAGATTTAACAAAAATAGATCCAAAAGGACTAGGTGGAATCAAAATTTCGGAAGATGGAAAAACTTTAAATGTCTACAGTCAATCAAAAACCTTTTTCTATTCACTAGAAAGCCTGTTAAAAAACAAAATACGCGGAGTAACTGTGGGTTTTTTAACATACCTTCGTATTGTAGGGGTAGGTTATCGTGCCTCTTTAGACTTTTCTTTAGATAAAGAATTTTTAAATTTCAAATTAGGATACAGTCATAATCTTAAATACCAAGTACCTTCTTCGATACGTGCTTTTCTTTTAGAACCCACACTACTCAGCATTTTTGGCATTGATAAAAATCAAGTTTCTCAAGTTGGTAATAAAATTCGAAGTTTTAAAGTGCCTGAAAGATACAAAGGAAAAGGTATTCGATTTACAACAGAGAAAATATCACTTTCACCAGGAAAACGTAAATAAAAAAATATGGTTTATATTTTAAATACAAATTTAAAGAACAATAAAAAAGTAAGAACTGCTCTATGCGAAATCTATGGCTTAGGCAAAACTCTGTCCAGTCAAATTTGCGATCAATTAGGTTTTAGTGAAAAATTAAAAATATCTACCCTAACAAATTTTCAAATACAACAGCTTTCTCAAATAATAACACAAAACTTCTTGATAGGTGGGGACAAGAGACGTGACCTACGTAATAATAAAAATAGGCTTATTGCCATTGGTTGCTATCGAGGATTTCGTCATAACATAGGGTTACCCGTTCGAGGACAACGTACTCACGGTAATGCTCGCACTGCTCGACGAATGAAAAAATAAAGATATCACTTCTTATCTATTTTTTTATTGGGAAAGAGTCTCCTTTTTTTTTGCATAACTTTATCTTTTTTGTTTCTGTCCCAAAGAAAAGAAAGGTATAATAGTATTTGAAACAAAAAAAGAAAAGCTTTTTTTCTGTCAGGTCAACTATTTTTTGAAGTAAGGTTTTCTAACCTGGTATCCCTTCCCTGCCTTTTTTTTTTTTTAAGTGATAAAAAGGGGTGGATACAAGAAAAGGGATAGATACATAGTTTATGGTTTATTTATACCCTTCTCTGAAATAAAAATAAAAAAAAAAATACACTCTATTATGGGTCAAAAAGTGAATCCTATCTCTTTACGATTAGAAAAAACAAATAGACATTTCGATTCTTGTTGGTATGATGATTATAATTATACTGACTTATTCTTGCAAGATTTAAAAATTAAAAATTATTTAAAGGTTGTTCTAAACCAAATAACTTATCCAGAGGGTCGAATTTCTATTGAAAATCTTCCCAAAAAAACTAACATAAATTTATTTTATCATAATCCTACATCTTCTCGACAAAAAAAAAATATTAGATTTCAATTACAGAATTTTAAAGAAAACAAAAAAGATTTTGCCGAGAAAAATAAATACTCATATTTTTGTTTTCTAGAACAAAAGTATTGGACTGACAAAAAAAGGATTTCTTTTCCCCTTGCACAGCAAGGAATAGAAGAAAAGCGAACCGTTTATAGTGAAATTCACAAAAAAGGTGTTACACTTTCCAATGAATATAAAGAAAATAAACATAACCCTTCGGGTGAGCCTCGTCCTCCTTTTTCTGATCAAATTTTGACTTTTCAACAAAAAAAGCCTTCTATCCCTTCTCACACAAATAAAACTTCTACTCATTATTGTTTGCCAAAAGCAAATAATAATTTTAATCCTTTCTTTTTGCCTACAAGTTTTAAAAGAGATACAGAGAACAATATAAATGGTAAACTTTTAGAATTTGTTGTAAATTCAAGAAATTACAATAAGTCTCTCTTGTTTGAAAAAAGAGATATACACGAAAAATGGGCTATTGAGCGTTTTTTTGTTCGTTATTTATATGCACAATTCTATTGCAAATTTCTACAAAATAAAATAAGAGACAATCAAGAAGACGCACATACTTTTTCTTCTTTGTATATGTTTCTGATTTTTTTGAAGAGATACGAAAAAGATTCCACAAAAGTCACTGATTTTACAGCAAAAAAAGGGTCTGTATCCTTTCCCTCACAAAAAACAAAAAGAGTATCTTTTAAAAGGACAAGAAATCACAAACACTTTCTGTCTGGTCTTTATTCTTCAAAGCCTTCTTTTAAATCGCACTTGGAATCTTTTCTTTACAATTCTGAAAACAATTTTTTCAATATAAACTTTTTCAGAGCTTTAACGGAAAAACAAAGTGCCCTTTTTTTAGTTCAAGAGATTATTCACTATTTAGAGCGCAAAGTGCCTTTTCGTAGAATTAAAACTCAAATTTTAAGAGAGATTCCGCGTTATAAGCGTATTAAAGGAATACGTATTACCTGTTCAGGACGTGTTGGAGGACGTTCAAAGAAGGCTCAACGATCTAAAACTCAATCTGCAAAAATAGGGCAAACTTCATTGGGAGTTTTTTCTTCTAAAATAGATTTTGCATGCAGAAGTGCTTATACTAGATTTGGCTTGATTGGAGTTAAGGTTTGGATATGTTATCAGTAGTAGGCAACTTTGTGTCCCTTCCAAAACTTTGTTTCTTTTCCTAACCTGTTGTCGTGGAAGGGATACCTAACCTGTCCCTACGGGACAGATTAGGTCACGACACAAGGTTTTTGTTAGGATACAAGAAAAGGTTTTCTAACAAAAACTACGGGACAGGCAAGTTTTCTAACCTGTCCCGTAGTTTTTGTAAGAAACCTTGTGTCCCTTCAAGAATACTATTTGAAACAAAAAAAGTAAACAAAAAAAAAAGCTTTTTGAAACAAAAAATGCAAACCTGACAAAAAATGCTTGACTTGACAAAAAATGTGAAACATTTTTTGTTTCAAAAATCTTTTTTTTGTTTCAAAAAGATTTTTTGAAGTAAAAGCCACGACAACAAGTCAGGCTTTTTTTGAAGGGACAACAGGTTTAAGGTTTTCCTAACAAAAATGGTATTTTTGTTTAAGGTTTTCCTAACAAAAATGGTATTTTTGTTTAAGGTTTTCCGAAGGAAAACTGGTGTCCCTTCCTTTTCTACGTTTTTGAAGGGATACAAGAAAAGTACGGGACTTTGGGACAGGTTAGGATGGATACATCAGAAAAGTTTTTTGCTATTCGTTCATTCTTTATGTATTTCTATATCAGCATTATGATAATATTGTTATTTGTAATATATATTATTGTATAAGACGTATATATATGTAAGAATTTGAGATCTTTCTTTTGCACTAACATAAATTAAAAAAGTGTATATTTTGTTTTGTTTGCGTGCAGAAAATGGAAAATAAAAGATGAGCAAAAGTATATACAAAAGATAGAATTTGCTATCTTTAAAAAAAAAAAAAAAAATTACAAAAAAAAATGGTTGAATACGTTTCAGTTTTTATATATTTTATAATTGGTCTATCTTTGGCACTAATTATTTTAGGATTGTCCTTTGTATTTGCTACACGTAAAGCAGACCCAGAAAAGATTTCAGCTTACGAATGCGGCTTTGATCCTTTTGACGATGCAAGAAGCAGGTTTGATGTGCAATTTTATTTAGTAGCTATTCTTTTTATCATATTTGATCTGGAAGTAACATTTTTGTTTCCCTGGGCTTTGACTTTAAACAAAGTAGGCTTTTTTGGCTTTTGGTCAATGATGGCATTCTTGGCTATATTAACAATTGGCTTTGTCTACGAATGGCGTAAAGGAGCACTTGATTGGAGTTAAACTTTTAAGGGATACGTATAATTTTTCTATGAACGATACGGGAAACAAAGAAAAGGCTCTCTTCTACATACTCTCAATAAAATGTAAGCGGTGTCTCATCAGAAAAAATTGTATATGATGTATCCCTTAAAAAACATAAAATACGTTCTATATATTTTTTTGTTTGTTTTTAAAGGGATACTTGTCTATACCTTTTTATCCTATTTATTCTTTCGTGAATCTATATTATTTATATTCTTTTGTTTGAAAAAAAAGGTTTAACGTAGTAAAACAACCTTTTCTTTTTTTAACAAAACAAAAAAACTTTTCTGATTTATGCATCCTAACAAAAACAAAGAAAAGGTAAGTTTTCTTGTATCCCTTCAAAAACGTAGAAAAGGAAGGGACACCAGTTTTCTTGTATCCCTTCAAAAACGTAGAAAAGGAAGGGACACCAGTTTTCTAACAAAAACGTAGTTTTTGCAAGTTTTCCTCCGGAAAACCTTAAACAAAAATACCATTTTTGTTAGGAAAACCTTAAACCTGTTGTCCCTTCAAAAAAAGCCTGACAAAAAAAGCGAAGCTTTTTTTGTAAAGCTTTTTTTGTTTCAAATAGTATTTTTGAAGGGACACAAGGTTTTCCAAAGGAAAACTTACAAAAACGTAGTTTTTGTTAGAAAACCTTCTCTTTGTATCTTTTCAAAAAGAATATTTGAAGGGATACAAAATGTCAAAAAAAGAATCAAGAAATGCTTTTTTTTGTCAGGTTACAGTTATTGACCACTTTTCATCCTTTTTCATCCTTTTTCATCCTTTTTCTTCGAAAAAGGCAGAAAAAGGCAGAAAAAGGCAGAAAAAGGCAGGCACCGGAAAAAAAAGGGATCAACGATGGATAATAAAAAAAAGAAATCTTAAGCAGATAATGAAAAAATAAAAATCTATATTCTTTTCCGTTTTTTTTTCTTGAAAAAAAAAATAGAAAAATATAGAAAATACAAAATATACAAAATCCACACAATTAAGGCGCATAGTATCCCTTCTTTCGTAGATAAGATCTCAAAAAGAGGGAAAAGCAAATCTTGACTGGTTAATGAAAAATCTTTTTTGATAGATCTTCTGAAAAGTTTCTATAAAGATAATGTCGCAAAAGAAGATTTATATTCTGTTTGCAATTCTTTCCAAACATTTTTTTATTTGTAAAGAGTTGTAAAGATTTGTATTAGAGATATAAAAAACAAAGATATATATGGCTATAGAAAAAGCAATAACTCAAAAGAAAGTTAAAAACTTTACTATTAATTTTGGTCCTCAACACCCCGCTGCGCATGGTGTTCTGCGATTAGTTTTGGAGATGAACGGGGAAGTAGTGCAAAGAGCTGACCCACACATCGGGTTACTTCATAGAGGTACTGAAAAGTTAATCGAATATAAAACTTATTTACAAGCGTTACCTTATTTTGATCGTTTAGATTATGTGTCTATGATGTGTCAAGAGCACGCTTACTCTTTAGCTGTTGAAAAACTACTAAATTGCCAAGTACCACTTCGTGCACAGTATATTAGAGTTATCTTTTCTGAAATTACACGTATCCTAAATCACCTATTAGCGGTTACATGCCATGCAATGGACGTAGGAGCGTTGACTCCATTCTTGTGGGCTTTTGAAGAACGTGAAAAGCTTATGGAATTCTATGAAAGAGTTTCTGGTGCTCGTATGCATGCAGCTTATATACGCCCTGGAGGTGTTGCACAAGACCTGCCTGTTGGACTGTGTGAAGATATTTATAAATTTGCCCAACAATTTGCGTCTCGTATTGATGAGATGGAAGAGATGTTGACAAATAACCGTATATGGAAACAAAGACTTGTAGACATCGGTGTAGTAACAGCAGATCAAGCAATGGATTGGGGTTTTTCAGGTGTAATGGCTCGTGGTTCTGGTATAAGTTGGGATTTACGAAAAACTCAACCTTATGACGTTTATGATAAAATGGAATTCGATGTGCCAGTAGGAAGAAAAGGAGACTGCTATGATCGTTACTTAATACGTATAGAAGAGATGCGTCAAAGTATTAGAATTATAACTCAGGCTATTAACGAAATACCAAACGGTATGATAAAATCTGATGACAGAAAGATAACACCCCCTTCGCGTTCCCAAATGAAGCAATCTATGGAATCTTTGATACACCATTTTAAATTATATACTGAAGGCTTTGCAGTACCTAGTGGAGAAACTTACACTGCGGTAGAAGCACCTAAAGGAGAATTTGGTGTTTACTTGGTTAGTAATGGTACAAATCGTCCTTACCGTTGTAAAATAAGAGCCCCAGGCTTTGCTCATTTACAAGGTTTGGATTTTATGGCACGCAATCATATGTTAGCAGACGTTGTAACTATTATTGGTACACAAGATATTGTATTTGGGGAAGTAGATCGTTAAAAAAAAAGGTACGGATAATATTTGAAAGGTTGTAAAAATCCTTATTTTTTGAAGGGATACATCAAAAAATAAAAAATGTGGATTTTGTTGTTTGTTGTTTGAATCCTTTTGTTTTACTCCTTTTGTTTTACTCCGTAAAACAACAAAACAACAAAACAAAAGGATTCAAACAAAAGAAGGCAACAAGAAGGATGGTCACATTGATTGCGCTGCTGTTGTTTGAATACTTTTGTTTGAATTCTTTTGTTTTACTCCTTTTGTTTTACGAAGTAAAACAACAAACAACAAAACAACAAACAATAGCAATAAATATTGCGCTATTTTGTTTGAATGCTTTTATTTGAATTCTTTTGTTTGAATTCGTAAAACAACAAAACAATAGCAATCATTGATTTGCCGAAAAAGAATCATTGATTGCGCTGCTTTTGTTTTACTTCGTAAAACAACAGCAATAATTATTTGCCGAAAAAGAATCATTGATTGCGCTTCGCGCAATAAATATTGCGCTATGCGCAATCATTGATTGGATCCAAAGGGTCGAAGCCCTTATTTCCTTTCATCTTATCATTGATTGCTATTGTTTGTTGTTTTGTTGTTTTACGGATTCAAACAAAAGGAGTAAAACAAAAGCAGTAAAACAACAGTAGCGCAATAAATATTGGATCCAAAGGATCGAATCATTGATTTGTTGTTCTCTCTCGGATCCTTGTATTTCTTCCTTTTCTGCCCCTTTTTTTTAAAGTGATGAAAACCTTCCTTTTCTTTGGGACAGGTTAGGATACATCAATTTTTGAAGGGATACATCAGAAAAGCAAAAAATACAAGAAAACCTTTACTTTTCTTAGGATACAAGAAAAGAGATGAATACAAGGCAAAAACTTCTTTATAAGCGCATCGATAACAAAAAAAGTAGCAGTATAATATTGCTATGGGAGAGTGGCTGAGTGGTTAAAGGCGACAGATTGTAAATCTGTTGAATTCGTTCTACGTAGGTTCGAATCCTGCCTGTCCCAGTTATGCAAATCTGTGAAGGCTTTCTGGCCAAAAGTTTGTTTTATAAACTGTTTACTATTCTTTACTCTTTTTTGTTTATAGTATCCTTCTTTTTGTATATATTTTTCTGTATACATTTTTTTGGTACTGTCCTTGTATCCATCCTAACAAAAACAAAGTCCCGTAGCTTTCTTGTATCCCTTCCTGTCCCTACGGGAAGGGATACCAGGTAAGTTTTCATCCTTTTTCATCCTTTTTCATCCTTTTTCTTCGAAAAAGGCAGAAAAAGGCAGAAAAAGGCAGAAAAAGGCAGGAAAACCTTAAACCTGTTGTCGTGGCTTTTACTTCAAAAAAAGCTTTACAAAAAAAGCCTGACAAAAAAAGCGAACCTTTTTTTGTAAAGCTTTTTGAAACAAAAAATGCAAACCTGACAAAAAATGCTTGACTTGACAAAAAATGTTTCACATTTTTTGTCATGTCAAACATTTTTTGAAGTAAGGGGTATCCCTTCCACGACAACAAGTCAGGCTTTTTTTGTTTCAAATAGTATTTTTGAAGGGAGGGGTATCCCTTCCACGACACAAGGTTTTCCAAAGGTTTTCCTAACAAAAATAGTATTTTTGTTTGAGGAAAACTTGCAAAAACTACGTTTTTGTTAGAAAACTGGTGTCCCTTCCTGGTATCCCTTCTAACAAAAACTACGTTTTTGTCAGTAGTTTTTGTTAGAAAACCTTTTGATTGTATCTTTTCAAAAAAAGAATGGATAAACAAAAAAATAAGAACAATCACATACATTACATTATAAAAAATATCATTATATTTTATGAATTCTCTTTTTTATTTTTTTGCTAGTCTTGCTTTGGTTTCAGGTGTAATGGTAATACAAGCACGTAATCCAGTCCATTCCGTTCTTTTCTTAATTTTGGTTTTTTTTAACGTTGCAGGATTGTTGATTTTGCTAGGTTTGGACTTTTTTGCCATGATCTTTTTAGTAGTTTATGTAGGAGCTATTGCTGTACTTTTCCTTTTCGTTGTAATGATGTTAAATATAAAATTAGCAGAGATCAATGAAAAAAGGCTACGTTATTTACCAATAGGCGGGCTATTAGGAATCCTTTTCTTATTTGAGATCTTTTTGATTGTTGACAATGACCTTATCCCCCTAGTTTCACACTCCGATTCTTTTTTTCTGAGTGGGGGTTTTGTGCAGTATTCTTCTCTTATTGAAAGTGTTACTAATATTGAAAGCGTAGGATTATTGCTTTACACTTATTATTTTTATTTTTTCATAATCGCAAGTTTAATATTGCTTGTAGCTATGATTGGGGCAATTGTTTTAACTATGCATAAAGGCGTGTATGTAAAGCGTCAGCAAGTGTTTGAACAAAACACTAGAGAGTTTGGTAAAACCGTTGGAAAAATTGGATAATCTTTATATATATTATATGTTTATAAGGTTATTTAGACTATCTTATACTTTATGTAGGAATATTCTTTGTATCCTTTTCCTGTAAGAGATATAAAAACGCTTTTATACTTGTTTATTTTTCTTTTTCATACATTTAGAAGATATAATCTCCTAAATAAAGAAATCCTTATTATACTTATATATTTATATATCTTTTTTTTAGTACTGTTCTTGTATCCCTTCTTTTTCCTGACAAAAATTGATGTATATATTGCTTTTCTGCGCTTTTTTTTTTTTTAAAGGGCAGAAAAGAGATGGATACAAGAAAAGTGAAGGGATACCAGAAAAACCGAAAGCTGACCTGACAAAAAAAGTAAACAAAAAATGCATTTTTTGTTTACTTTTTTTGTCAGGTCAGCCATTTTTTTAAGGTTTTCCTTCGGAAAACCGTAGGGACAGATTAGGTTTACCTTCCACGACAACAGGTTTACTTCTTTTGAAGTAAGAGGTATCCCTTCCACCACAACAGATTTACTTTTTTTGTTTACTTTTTTGTCAGGTTAGGAAAACCTGCCTTCAAAAAGGGACACATATTTTTCAAAAAGGTACATTTTGTATTCCTTCAAATACTATTAACCTTTGATTTATATTCTTTTGTTTGAATTCGTAAAACAACAGCAACCTTCTATATCTTCTAACCTTTTCATCCTTTTTCATCCTTTTTCATCCTTTTTCATCCTTTTTCTTCGAAAAAGGCAGAAAAAGGCAGGGAAGGGATACCAGGTAAGTTTTCATCCTTTTTCATCCTTTTTCATCCTTTTTCATCCTTTTTCATCCTTTTTCTTCGAAAAAGGCAGAAAAAGGCAGAAAAAGGCAGAAAAAGGCAGGAAAACCTTAAACCTGTTGTCGTGGCTTTTACTTCAAAAAAAGCTTTACAAAAAAAGCTTTTTGAAACAAAAAATGCAAACCTGACAAAAAATGTTTCACATTTTTTGTCAAGTCAAACATTTTTTGAAGTAAGGGGTATCCCTTCCACGACAACAAGTCAGGCTTTTTTTGTTTTAAATAGTATTTTTGAAGGGACACAAGGTTTTCCAAAGGAAAACTTACAAAAACTACGTTTTTGTTAGAAAACCTTTTCTTTTTTTTATAATAAATTATATATCTTTATGGACTTAGTAAAGTATCTTGCAGTTTCAACGATTTTATTCCTACTCGGTATCTGGGGCATTTTTCTGAATAGAAAAAATATAATTATAATGTTAATGTCTATTGAACTTATGCTTCTTGCCGTAAACTTAAATTTTCTCTTGTTCTCTGTTTATCTAGACGATTTAATTGGACAATTATTTGCTTTATTTGTGCTTACTGTTGCGGCAGCTGAATCGGCTATTGGTTTAGCTTTACTTGTGATTTACTATCGTGTACGTGGTACAATAGCAGTAGAGTTTATTAATCTTATAAAGGGTTAATAGTTTTATATTTTTTCATACTATTTGTATATATCCACTAGAATTTTGAAAAAAGGGTTTTATAATACAAAAAAATATTTTTGTTTGAGGTTTTCCTAACAAAAATATTCTTTGAAGGGACACAAACAAAAAATGCTATTTTTGTTTAAGGTTTTCCAAAGGTTTTCCTAACAAAAATACCATTTTTGTTTAAGGTTTTCCAAAGGAAAACTGGTGTCCCTTCAAAAACTACGGGAAGGGGTACCAGGTTAGAAAACTTACCTTTTCATCCTTTTTCTGCCTTTTTCGAAGAAAAAGGATGAAAAAGGATGAAAAAGGCAGAAAAAGGCAGGGACAGGTTATAAAACTGGTATCCTAACCTGTCCGTAGTTTTTAAAGGGACTTTGGGACAGGAAGGGACACAAGTTTTCTAACAAAAACAAAGTTTTTGAAGGGACACCAGTTTTCCTTTGGAAAACCTTAAACAAAAATGGTATTTTTGTTAGGAAAACCTTCCTTTTCATCCTTTTTCATCCTTTTTCGAAGAAAAAGGATGAAAAAGGCAGAAAAAGGCAGAAAAAGGCAGGGACAGGTTAGAAAACTTACCTGGTATCCCTTCCACGACAACAGGTTTGCATTTTTTGTTTTAAAAAGAAAAAGATAAACTTTATTTTTTGTTGTGTTTTTTATGTAGTGAAGTAGCACAAAAAAACTATTGAAGGTACACAAATAAAAAAATAGCCACCTTTTTTTGTCAGGTTAGGAAAACAATTATCTCCCTTCTTTTGTTTGAATTCTTTTGTTTTACTTAGTAAAATATAAAATAGTATTATTGCAACAAATCCAAGAAAATTGTAGGAGAGTCTTCTATTGTTTTGTAGAATTTCTATTGTGTATTCACTCTTTTTTAAAGATATAAAAATGAAATATTTTTTTTTCTTTAAAAAACAAAAATGTAAAAATGATCTTTCATTAATCTGTCCCTTTTTTTTTTTAAAAAAAAAAAGCGACAATAACAAATAATAGAAACTTTATGTATTCTTAAAAGAAGAATAGTCTTTATACCCTCTTACTTTGTTGTGTTTGCTTTATTGACGCAATTGTAAACAGCAAATTACTCTACCTGTACGTGCCTGTAACTCTTTTTTGTATTGTAACTAGTCCTACCGGTTCCTTGTTTAGCATAATCCCTTTTTATGTATTTCTTTTTATTTGCTTTACATTGATTTTGATAAAAAGCAGTAAAAAGTTTTTTGAAAAAAGTTATAGTTTAGACCGTATAGGAACCGGTATTACACTTGATCCGTTCGCAAAATTCATAAATACATTATTTTCTTTGTTACTTTTAGGTTACCCTTTTAATATATTATGTGCTCCGAAAAGATCTCGAGAGCCTGTAGACGATGAAGGGGCTCCAAATAAAAGCCAAAAAAATAATAATGGCGACGGGGAAGATTCTTCAACTTCTTCAAAGAAATCTTCAGCCTCATCGAGCTCTTCAGGGGAATCAAAACAATCTTCAGAGGTCCCGGCAGATGCTGGCGAGTCTGAATTGCGCCAAAATGCGCAAGCATCTGCTGGCGTACTCCAAAATGCGCAAGCTATGGGTAGTCCAGACCCTTTAGCAGCTGTTGGGTCTTTTGGTCATGCCCTTGTAGAAGGTTATAATGGGGTCAGAGGTAGACAGTCCGACCAAGTTTTACAAACGGCTCAGGCAAGCTCTGAATTGGCCGGCGCTGCCGCTACTTATAACGGAACTGTACAAAATTCTTCTCGAAGTGAAGAAGAAAAAGAGGAGGCGAATTCAAATGCAAATGAATGCATCGGTAAAGCTTCTCAAGATGTACAAAAAGCACGAGATTTAAGAGATTCGTCGGAAATTTCTTTACCTACAGTTACTGAAGAAACTGTAAATCTTGTAGCAGGTGCAAACGCCATTACTCCATAAAAGTAAGAAGGGTATACTTCAAGCGTTATCACTTCATAAAAATTCATTTTATATACTAATGAATTTTAAAGAATAATTAATTAAGAAAAACGTATGATACAATATATCTCTATTTTTTTTAAAAAGACATTATCCGTTCTTGTGGGAAATTCTATCATTTATATTTACTTATTTTCCCACACATCTTTTTACCTTTTTTTCGTCCTAAGTTTTCTTTTATCTGTTTTCTACAATGAAAGAAATAATTATTTGGTATTCATTTCCAGTTATGTTTTTTCATTCTTTTTCCTGGGTTCAATTCTGTTATTTATTTTTTTAAATGTGTCATCGCTTCTATCGGTGGTAGTCAAACTAGTAGGTTACGATTTAGTAAACAATTATTTTCCTCTTTCGGAAAAAGGTTTTCGTGCCGAAAATCCAGTTATAGTCTTCGGAGTATCTGTATTTGTCATACTACTTTTCGATTATGTTTCTTTGAAGATTTTCGATAGTATCGACGCAGAAAAAGTCTCACAGTTACAACAAAAAATGAGGGATTTATACGAGCAGGGAAAACCTTTGGAGGGCAATGAGCAAACTAATATGGCACTAAAGCAAATTGAGAAGACAGTGTTTAATAAAGGTCTTGTTCAGCAATGGGTAAATAACCCAATAGTAAAAAATTTCGTTGAATTCTTCCGTAGAAAATAATAAGTTTAAAGAAAAGGGTTGGAGAAAATTTTTCATAATAAAAATGACCCCCCCAACTTTTTTTGAAGATTTATAATCAAGACGATGTTTCTCTCTTCGGGAGATCATGATTGCGCTTTGCGCAATAATTATTGTTGTTGTTTGTTGTTTTACAGAGTAAAACAAAAGTATTCAAACAAAACAAGCACAATAACTATGCGCAATCATGTATACTATATCTCTCTATTGTATATTCCTTTTTTTAGAACTATTCTTTCCATATGTTAAAGAAAAATGTTACAAAATATAAATAAAGCCTTTCCCAATCTTTGGTGTCCTAACCTGTCCCTTCGGAAAGGTTGTTGTTTTACTGCGTAAAACAAAAGAAAAGCACAAAATAGAGGGATACATAAAACAAAATAATAGCCAATAATGTTTTGTGTTTATTTGTTAGAGGAAAAATATAATTTTATAAGATATTATTCTTTTTATCCACCTTTGGTATCCTAACCTGTCCCAAAGTCCCGTACTTTTCTTGTATCCCTTCCTTTTCTACGTTTTTGAAGGGATACCAGTTTTCCTTCGGAAAACCTTAAACAAAAATACCATTTTTGTTAGGAAAACCTTCCGTTTTTTTTTGAACCCTTCGTTTCCTTTGGTACAGGTTTGATAAGGTATGGGTACAATATTTTTGTTCTGTATCATTTTAAAAAATTTATAAAATCATCATTGTTGTTCTTTGAATTTTATAGCAAAAAATATATCATTCATTTGCTGTTTTTTGAATTTGTTGTATAAACAATCCTTTCTAAATCCTTTTTAAAGCCATGTAAGAAATAGATATAATATAACAAATATGAAAAGGTTATCAATAGTAAAACAACCTGCATTATCTGTAATAAACGATCATCTTATAGACTATCCCACTCCAAGTAATTTAAATTATATGTGGAGTTTTGGTAGCCTGGCAGGTCTTAGTTTAATGCTTCAAATAGCTACAGGTATTTTCTTAGCTATGCACTACACTCCACACGTAGATCTTGCTTTTCTAAGCGTAGAACATATTATGCGTGATGTGGAAGGAGGCTGGCTTTTACGTTACATGCATGCCAACGGAGCAAGTATGTTTTTCATTGTAGTTTATCTGCACATTTTTCGTAATTTATATTATGGAAGTTACTCAAGTCCTCGTGAATTGGTATGGTGTGTTGGAGTAGTTATTCTACTTTTAATGATTTTAACAGCATTTATTGGTTACGTTCTACCTTGGGGTTTTTTATTTGGCCCTAAATGGTTGTAGATTTTCATTTTCTATAGATTCTTATAATAAATAGGTAAAGATCACCAAGTATATAATCTTATGTTTTTTTTTAAAAGAGATTTCTATACTCAACAACTTTCTGCTCATCAAAGAATTGGGCCTCATAACAAAGATGTATTGTCCGTTTTAGTTGGTACTTTACTAGGAGACGGCCATGCAGAAAAAAGAAACAATAGTACGAGGTTCCAAATACATATGAGTAGCAGAAACTATGAGTACGTGTTTTGGCTGCATAAATTTTTTGCAGAAAAAGGTTATTGTTCAAGAACAAAACCTGTTGTCAAAAAACAGATTGGAAAAAATAACAACCTATATTTCTCGATAAAATTTAAAAGTTTTTCTTTTTCTTCCCTGAATTTTGTTTACGATTCATTTTACAACAAACAAAAAAAGGTGATACCAAAAGATATTGAAAACTTTTTAACCGAACAGGCCTTAGCTATTTGGGTGATGGACGATGGTGGAAATAGTGGAAGTGGTATGAAAATATCTACTAAAAGTTTTCTCCTTTCAGAAACTATTTTATTGCAGAAAACACTTTCTGAAAAATTTTGTGTAAAGCCTACGATACAACATCATAAACAGAAATATATTCTTTATTTTAAAAAAAGTGACCTTTTGTCTCTTTCATCGGTTATAAAACCGCACATGCTACCTTGTATGTATTATAAGTACTTTTTGAAAATATAAGAAACTTTACAATTATAGTATGACTTTTTATAATAGTTTTCTCTTTTAGTTGTTCCTAAAACAAAAATAGCATCTGAAACAAAAAAGCTGGCTGTTTTTAGGATACTAAATAGAATGTCTATTATAAAGTTTTGTGTAATTAATACAAAAAAACAAAACCTTTTCCTGTGTCCCTTCCTTTTCTACGTTTTTGTAAGTTGTTGTCGTGGCCTTTCTATTTATATTCTTTTGTTTTACGTATTCAAACAAAAGGTACCAGCAATAAATACCTATAAGAAAAAAGAAACGGGAAAAGATAGTTATGCAATACTGATGAAAACGGTCAACCAAACAACACTTGTTTAGAGACCGTCGGTTGTGTATTCAATCGCTACAGACTGGTTCATCGGTGGGTGCCTGAAATGGTGCTTAATGTACAGTCGGATTCTTTAATAGAAAATCTATTTCTAGGGCCTCGTGTAATTTTTCCTTATGGTTACGAGGTACAGTAATTAGACGTTAAGTGTGAAATCTTACGGTTTCTACGTCTAATTTAAAGAAAAGCAAATGAGCTTCTGGGGAGCTACTGTGATCACTAGTTTAGCAAGTGCAATTCCTCTTGTGGGAGATAGTATAGTAACTTGGTTATGGGGAGGTTTTTCTGTGGACAATGCTACTTTAAATCGTTTTTATAGTTTACACTATTTACTACCTTTTATTATTGCAGGAGCTTCTATAGTTCATCTTGCAGCTTTACACCAATATGGTTCAAATAATCCTTTGGGTACTAACTCATCAGTAGACAAAATTTCATTCTATCCATACTTTTACGTAAAAGATTTAATAGGCTGGGTTTTATTTGCAATACTTTTCTCTGTTTTTGTTTATTTTTACCCTAACTTTTTAGGTCACCCTGATAATTACATTCCGGCTAATCCTATGTCTACACCTGCACACATTGTGCCAGAATGGTATTTCTTATGGGTTTACGCCATTTTACGTAGTATTCCAAACAAATTAGGAGGTGTTGCAGCTATAGCTTTAGTTTTTATTGCCTTGTTAGCCCTACCTTTTATTAATACTGCTCAAACTAGAAGTTCATCTTTCCGCCCAATCCACAAGAAATTATTTTGGTTGCTTGTTGCAGACTGTGTAATCTTAGTTTGGATAGGATTGAAACCTGTAGAAGACCCTTATATTTTTATAGGTCAAGCTGCTTCAGTTTACTTTTTCCTTTACTTTTTAATTTTCATACCTTTTTTAGGAAAAATTGAACAATTTTTGATATCTTACAAAAATCCCTTTAATTCTAAAAATTTAGCGTAAAAATAGAATGTAAAGAGTTATAACAAAAGTATAAAAAAATTTGATATATAGCAAAAAAGCAACAGGGTTGTATTTCTCTATCCTTTTTTTGTATACCTTTTATGATTTGTTATGCTTTATAAATATTTTTTTATTGTTTTAAAAAATTTAAAACAATAAAAAAGGACATGTAACAAAAGAATATAATTATACTTTTCTTTAGAGCAGAGACTTTTAAAGATATACTCTCTAAAAAAGGGACAGGTATAAAAAAAACATCCTTTTTACAGTTATATGTTTGAGATACTCATTAAAAAAAAAGGTCCACGTTATTTTATTTTTTCGTTTTGCTTTTTTTTTAATGTTTTTGGGCAGGAAAATGGAGTGAAACATGGTTGGATCCTTTTGATCGAAGCCCTTATTGCGCTTCTTTTGTTTTACGTATTCAAACAAAAGCTACCAGCAATCATGGTTTTCCAAGGGAAAACAATTATCTCTGACAAAAACGTAGAAAAGGGATGAAGGGAGATCATGGTTGCGCGTAGCGCAACAATTGTTGCGCTATGCGCAACCATGATTGTGCTTCTTTTGTTTTACTACTTTTGTTTTACTCCGTAAAACAACAAACAACAACAATAATTATTGTCTGACAAAAACGTAGAAAAGGTTAGACAATCATGGTTCGATCCTTTGGATCCAACAATTGTTGGATCCAAAGGATCGAACCATGATCTCTGACAAAAACGTAGAAAAGGTTAGAAGGGAGACGAAAGAAAACCATGTTATAACTATATATTATGAAAAAGTTTACGACTTTTTCAAAAAACAATATATAAAGGGATAAGAGGAGCCTTTGTTGTATTACAATATTGTAATATAACAAATCTTAACAAGTTATAAAAACTTAGAAATTTTCAAAATTGTACAGCTTAACACGTAAATAAAGAAAAGATTGTTTTTCCTGACCTTTTTTATACAATCTTTGCCCTTTCTAAAACCTTATCTCTCATATCGCGAAAAGGCCAGGAACTTTTTTATACCCAAAACACTCAAAAGATGCACCTTCCAGGTATCACTTAATTGTCAGTCAATATTTGAGCAATTTTTGTTTTATTTCTGTTGTGGTTAAAAGTTATAAATAGTTGCTGGTAGCTTTTGTTTGAATACGTAAAACAAAAGAATATAAATCATCTTTTATCTCTTTTCTTATTCTTATATATAAAGAGTTTCGTCAATCTTTTTATAAGGGATACCTATAAAATCTCGTTCCAAAATCAAAGAATCAATTTTTGGAAAAAAATTAAAAATTATAGAGTTTTCCAAGTAAGAAAAACTTTTAATAAGATATTTTGAGACTTTTTTAAGATTATCGTTTACTTTTTTATCATAATAACATTTACTATGATTCAACAAATTTGCCTCCGGCAAAAAATTGGAAATTTTCTGACATACAGTTTTTTACTGTACACATTTTCTGCAATACTCAAATCCATCAGTATAAAGCTTTAAAGTTTCGTCTAATAAGGGATACTTAGTCACGTGTTTTTTGTCTGCTGTATATTTGATACATTTTTCTTTCATAATCACAGTATCCCTTTTTTGTATTCTTTATTCTTGACGTAAAAGAGATACGTACTGCATCATATGGCTTCAAAAAGCTAAAAAACCAATAAGAAACAAACCCTATAAAAGCTTTAAATAGTTTTCGGCCTTTCTTTGATGCAAAGCAACCATTATACGGAATTCCTGTTTTACCCTGGGGAGAAAGGATTCGAACCTTTGAATGTCGGATCCAAATTCCGATGCCTTACCACTTGGCTACACCCCAATGATTTGTGTTGTTTTGTTGTTTTACGTAGTAAAACAAAAGGAGTAAAACAAAAGAAGGCAAATAAGGGCTTCGATCCTTTGGATCCATTGCGCATAGCGCAATATTTATTGCTGTTGTTTTACGTAGTAAAACAAAAGAAGCGCAATCAATGATTGCTATTGTTTTACTGCTTTTGTTTTACTCCTTTTGTTTTACTCCTTTTATTTTACTCCGTAAAACAACAAAACAACAAAACAACAAACAACAACAATAATGATTGTCTAACCTGTCCCGTAGTTTTTGTCAGACAATCATTATTGTTGTTGTTTTACGTAGTAAAACAAAAGAAGCACAATCATGATATCTCAAAGGGATATAATTGTTGCGCTACTGTTGTTTTGTTGTTTTACGGAGTAAAACAAAAGGAGTAAAACAAAAGAATTCAAACAAAAGTATTCAAACAAAAGAATATAAATCATGGTTCGATCTCCCTTCTAACCTTTTCTACGTTTTTGTCAGAGATCCAACAATTATTGTGCTTTGCACAATCATGGTTCGATCCTTTGGATCCAACAATTATATCCCTTCATCCCTTTTCTGCGTTTTTGTCAGATATCATGGTTTTCCTCCGGAAAACAATTATCTCCCTTCATCCCTTTTCTACGTTTTTGTCAGAGATCCAATAATTATCTCCCTTTGGGAGATCATGGTTCGATCTCCCTTCTAACCTGGTATCTCTTCCCGTAGTTTTTGTCAGAGATCCAACAATTATTGCGCTACTGTTGTTTTACTGCTTTTGTTTTACTCCTTTTGTTTGAATCCGTAAAACAACAAAACAACAAAGAATAGCAATCATGGAAAACGATTATTTATACTCTTTTGTTTTTTAGATCTTTTTTTTTATAATATTTGTTATAAAGATAAAAAGAGTGCAACTTTGTGTGTTGCTAAATAAAGGGGAGATGGATAAAAAACAAAGAAAAGTATAAAAAAGAAAGAGATACCAACTACAAGTGAACTTTCTTTGGGAATTTGTGAAAAACTTAACCAATTTTTAGGATTTTCAAAATACATTATTTTCACTACACGTATATAATAAAAGCAGCTCACTACACTGGTAAGTACTCCTATAACAGCAAGTAGATAAAGGTTTGAGCTCAAAGCGGCAAAAAAAAGAAAAGCTTTACTATAAAAACCAGCTAGAGGAGGTATTCCGGCAATGGAAAACATAGAAACTGTAAGTGTAAAGGCTACCACTGGATTAGTTTTTGCCATCATACCTAAATCAGTTGTATATTTTATACGTTGTACAGAGTTGATAAACTCTCGGCGTAAAGGAAATAGTATTATACCAAAAATGTTAATTGTCATTAGTACATAAACAACTAAGTAGATTAATAAACCTTGAATTCCTTCAATTGTACCACAGCAAAGACCAACAAGCAAATAACCTACATGACCTATAGAACTATAAGCTAATAATCGTTTAATCTTATTTTGAGAAAGAGCAGCAACAGCTCCCAAAATCATAGAGGCTAAGCTGGAAAAAATCAATATTGTTTGCCAGTCTATCATTAAATCATAAAAACCTTCAAAAAAAATACGAATAAATACAGCTAAAATGGAAATTTTTGGTGTAATAGAAAAAAAGGCTGTGATAGAGGTAGGTGCTCCTTCATAAACATCAGGCGCGTACATATGAAAAGGTACTGCTGTTAGTTTAAATAGTAATCCAACTAGTATAAAGATCATACCTAGCTCACAACCTCGCAAAGAATAAAGACCAGTCACAACCTCTTGTCCACCTGGAGTAAATAGTCTTCCTAACTCAGTAAAATTAGTAATTCCTGTAAAACCATAAATTAATGAGCAGCCGAAAAGTAAAAGTCCGGAAGAGAAAGCACCTAATAAAAAATATTTTAGTCCAGCTTCAGTAGAAAACTCTGAATCTCGCTTACTTCCAGCCATTACATAAAAGCACAAACTTTGAAATTCGATCGCCAAATACATAGAGATAAAGTCGGCAGATGAAATTAAAAATAAGATACTTGATGTGGATAAAAGAGTTAAAATAATAATTTCAAAGCCATTTAATCCTTCCTTTTTCATATAATCTAAAGATATTAAAATGGAAAAAAAGGAGCCGCCTAAAGCGATTATTTTGAAAAACTGTGTTTCTTGATCTATTATTAAAGTATTATAAAATATTAAGCCGTGACTATATGGATTTTTTATTAGTAAAACAAAAGTTAAAAAAAGGGTAAGAAGTCCTAGCCAACCAATATTACCAATTAAAAGTGGATATTTTTTCTCTTTAGATGTACTTAGTATTACACCATAAATTAAAAGTAATAAAATACTATATACTAGAAAAAGTTCAGCAAAAATACCTTTAAAATCATTTTCAAAGAGTACTGTATTAAATCCAAAATTTGGAAAAAGTTGGCTACTGTGCAATTCATTTTGAAAAGCGGAAAACATAAAGTTGAATGGTTATTTTTTTTGTGACATTACCTTGTATCCCTTCAAAAAATATACAATTATCTAATTTGTTGTTAGATAATTGTATATTTTTTGAAGGGATACAAGGTTTTCCTAACAAAAATGGTATTTGAAACAAAAAAAGCCTGACTTGTTGTCGTGGAAGGGATACCCCTTACTTCAAAAAATGTTTGACTTGTTGTCGTGGCTTTTACTTCAAAAAATGTGAAACATTTTTTGTCAGGTTTGCATTTTTTGTTTCAAAAAGGTTCGCTTTTTTTGTAAAGCTTTTTTTGAAGTAAGAGGTATCCCTTCCACGACAACAGGTTTGAGGTTTTACTAACCTTCCTGGTATCCTAACAAAAACAAAGGTTTTCCGAAGGAAAACTTACCTGTCCCTACGGGACTTCGTTTTTGTTAGGACAGGAAGGGACACAAGTTTTCCTTTGGAAAACCTTAAACAAAAATGGTATTTTTGAAGGGACACAAGGAAAACCTTCCCGTAGTTCTTGTTAGAATACAAGAAAACTGCCCCTTTTCTGATGTATCCCTTCAAAAATATTATTTTTGTCAGGAAAAGGAAGGGATACAAGAAAAGGGATGGACACAAGTTTATATTTAGAAAACCTTTGTAAAACCTTCCTTATAGTCCCAATTTTATTGTGGGATACTATAAGCTTTTCGCACTCAAAAGGCGAAACCATCTTATACTCTAAAAGGCTATACGGCTATTAATAAAGTTCAGTATTTGTTACTTTAACAAATACAAAAGGTCGTGTCGTATCCCTTCCCTTTGAACTACTTTTTTTTTCCCCTAACTTCGTCTTCAGTGTTCTGCCAGCCATGATCTCCCTTCTAACCTGGTATCTCTTCCCGTAGTTTTTGTCAGAGATCCAACAATTATATCCCTGAATCCCTTTTCATCCTTTTTCTTCCTTTTTCATCCTTTTTCATCCTTTTTCTTCGAAAAAGGCAGAAAAAGGCAGAAAAAGGCAGGGAAGGGATACCAGGTCAGATATCATGCGAAAAGGGAAAGTATCTTAGCCTGTAAAAGGCTAAAGTTCTATTCTTATTTTGCGGTATTATTAATATAAATAAATATAAAAGGTCTAAATGTGTTTTTCGCTATCGTAAATTTTCATTTATTTTTGTTTATCTTTATTTGGTACGTTCAAATTGTTCCCATGGACTAGCAAAATCAAAATA
>JAABUP010004501.1_pt1 | contig 22662 bp, 27 predicted proteins | sample 5559201 | NCBI WGS metagenome assembly JAABUP01 (sample SAMN10711887, study PRJNA513373) | rock metagenome | isolation source: Antarctica rocks | place: Antarctica | reverse complement strand
TATTCGAATTCGCCAATTAGCCGTGGATAATTGATTATCCAATAGTTACGCCATGACCCTCAGTGCTTGGCGCATTGGCATGGCAGACCCCCTCCGGGGGTCAAGGGGGGTCCAAGAGGGGGGAGGGGGGGGGACTGAATAGGTCAAACTGGCGCCATACTATGTGCTGCGCTGCCGCGCTCTTGCCAAGCTGATACATGCTGTCATGTCGGAGTATGTGCCATCAAGCGACAAGGAGATCGACAGTATGTAGATTGAAGCGTGCAGGTTGTGTACTATTGGACTGTTTTCAATTCATTTCATCTTCTCTACCTGACCTGATGCGTAGCCATTACATCGAAAACTTGTCAGATTTGACTTTTTGATCCAAGCACATCAATAGAAGCGTCTCGACGAGAGCTAACTGTGGACAGCATTTTCGGAAAATATGCCCAAGGTCTTGACCAATTATCCGAGGTTACGCCACGTTGGATAATCGAATTCGCCATTCGCCAATAGGCCATGCACCTAATTTAATTCTCCGTGAACCCTGAGCTGAACAGAGACTACAGCAGACACATGCAGACTTTGTGGGGACTGGGGGAAAAAGCACAGTGCTGACAACAAGAGGGCATGTTGCATGCCGACATGCATGCGTGAGACTATGTGGGCTTCAATCTCAACCTCAAACGGAGCTGGCATCCTTCATACGTGGCTATGTCGCAGGTGGTACCCCAGCAGCCAAAGCAGGACACAATAAACAATCTACTCATGGTGGGTTCTGCCTGACTCTGAGGCAATACATGCCCGCAATGCAGAAATAAAGCCAGTGATAAACTGCAGGGCTAACCTGCATCACCAGCGGTGTAGGTGTGCTGACTGGAGGTGGGCAGAGCCTGTTGGCCAGAGGAAGTGAGGTGAGCGCGCTGACGCACAAAGCCCAGCCTTTGGAACACAATCTTCCAGAAGTTGAACGTCAGGTAGCCTGCACAGGCATGAACAGAAGACATGCCAGGAGTAAAAAGACAAAATCACTTCTGCATGATTATTTGCCTTGGGCTAAAACCAATTCAATCGTTATGTTTTTTACAGCTTCACAGCCAATACTTGTGCTGTGGGTGTGAGGTCTTGCATGCTGTGCTTGACTCAGCTGTGTGCACTGTCAGGCTGTGTTGCAAAACATAATGCGGTGAAGCAGCAAATGTATGCACAGAGCATATGGCATTGCATTGTTGAAGGTCATGGCAACATCATACAAGTTCACCGGTTATGCCTTTGGAAAATTTGTCAAGGAGGATCAGTGGGCAGTAGCGTTGGAACAGACTCATGAGAGGAAGCGAAGAGTAGCATACCTGCTGCAGCAGTGGTTCCTGCGCCACTTGCAACTGCTACCAGTCCAATGCTGGCAAGAGAAAGTGTGGTGGCTACCAACCCCACAAAGGTTGCAAATATGATGCCTGCAGCATGACACAACAATTTGATCGACTGTATAAAAGAAGCACACCAGAAATAGCACAATACTATACAGGTCTGGATTGGGGATCTCACCACCAATCACAGCAAAGAAGATGCTTGTGAAAGCCACTGTTGCCATCAGCCCCAAAGCACCCACAGAGAACAGTGCGAATCCTGAGGCCGAATACAGCAGTGCTGCCAGCATGGCCTGCAGAGCACGAAATACTTCATAAAACTTAACGAAGTGTCCTTTCAGGTCGGGCGAAGGCTCACGGCGCCTTACCAGCCAGCCGGTGAACGTATGCGGCTTCAAGGCCTCAGCATGTCTCATGAAAAACACTTGGTCCTTCGGAGTGTTCGTCCGCGCGTCGCAGAATAGCTGGAAGAGAGCATCGCGTGTGTGTTCTGGCAGAACACGCTTGGCAACGGCGTTCAGATGCAAACGACTGCATCGCGAAGCAGATAGCGTGAACTCCGGAACGTACAATGCATCTCGAGAGCGGAAACAGCTGCCTGTCTAGATCAATACCTGTATGCTGCGCCGCTGACATTGCATACAGCAGTAACTATGGACTGAGACATGTTCCGCCAAGACTGTGTGTTGAGCAAGCTCCTGCTCCTGTTTTCCGACATGACTTATTGCCGTAAGCTAGGTCACAAAGCTTCGTCACGTCCACTCCTTGCAAGCGATCGTGAGCGGATAGAGTACGGTGTCTCGAAACTGATGCACAGATCGATCTATTGCACAGCAGATCAGTGCAAATTCCTCGTGGCTAGATCGTAGGAGTTCTGGCCTGAAGCTGATGTGGTCAACATGCTGGTCAAGCAAGATCCGAAAGGAAACCTACTGTAGATGCCGAAGTGGCAGAGCAAAACCCTGCAATTTGCCCGATGGTCATGGGTTGCCGCAGCAGGCTCAGCATGACACTCCAATCGGGCATGAGACCTAAATGCCCGCGTTGGATGCGGGCACGGCAGTGCGCATCCCCAAAATCTGTGAGACTTGCGTACGCTGGGTGCTTCTGTCAGTGTTTCTGACATTATCATCGGCGGTCCGGTGAGGTCGTCGCTTGGTGGTCACCCAGTCAAGGACACATGTCCAGCAGTGAGGCCGAGCGGGAGCTCTGGCGCCAGACAAGAAAGTACATCAACGGTACATGTCTTCATATTCATGGCACTGGCAGTCGATGTGACACAAGCTCAAGGTGTCGGCGACCTTCAGAGTACGAAGACAAAGCAGCAGAGCTACAACTAGACTTACGGCGTGAACGATCGGCCCTAGAGTCTGCCACAAACCGCCAGAAACAAACTCAGCAAGGTGTGGCAATAGCATGCGACCATAGACACTTTGCTTGCTCCATGAGGTTAGAACTGCCTGGGTGATCAGTACCCCCCTGCAAGACTCCCACCAGATTTCTTGATACTCTGCAGAAGCAAGCAAGCAGAAGCAGCACACAGGGACAGTAAATCAGAAGTGCAATGAGCAACGCATACAGCTGCTGGTAAGGCCTGTCCCACACCTGGAGCTACAGCACGTTCCTCAAGAAGATCTGCTTGTCTGGTTGCAGGACTTGCAAAAGCAGTCTCACATAGCCAGCTTAGAAGCAGTCAGGCTGAGTCAGCAGCTGCAGCTACTACAGAAAGATGTGGAAGGCAAGGTGCAGATTCAAAAGCAGAGCAGGTATTTGTTTGTGCTCACAACAGCGCCCTTGCTCTCTACTCAGGGTCAGCATCAACCATTGTTTGACTATGCAGGGACATGTATGCAGCCCACTTGAAAGAGCAGAAAAGTGTGCTTGAGGAGTACACAGCTTACTGTAACGCAGCTTCAGACTAATGTCCTACAACACAGCCCACAGTCGTGCCATGTTATACTGTGTACAGAGTGTAAAACATGCACACCATGTCATAGCGCATGTTTACATAGAGCAGGTAGTTCAAACACAGCTTGCACAACAAACACTCATTGCGAAATTTCGATATGGCATGCATCATCCAAATCACACACCTTGCATGGCTTGCAGACATGGCAGACTAGAACGTATAGGCCAACAACACATTAGCTTGTAATGAACTGTGATGATGGTGCTGTATCCAGAGGAACTGCGCCCTTGTTTGCCTTTGCTACTTCTGCGTCATGGTGCGCCTGTGCCTGACCCAGAGCATGTATCAATAGAGGCGGGGCAAACTGAGCATTGCCATCATGTTCTTCACAGTCCTCACAGAAAGACAAGAGGATAGTGTTCACGGCATACTCATAGACCTGCAAAGCAAGAACAGTTGGGACATGAGTGACAGCACTGTTCTGGTGTCAATCACTGCAAAATGCAAGATTTCCACAATGCATCACCACTGGCACTGATGCTGCGCCGGACATGCAAGCATGATCATGCATGCGTACAGCGTGGCTTACCTGTAGGAAAAGATTTGAGATGGTGTAGCCAACAAGGACTGAGATGAGCACTGGCATCAAGGGTGATGACAGGTATGTGTCGGCATGCCCCACTGGGTCTGTGTAGTATGTCAAGTCACTCAGCCCAAAGGCAAGCAGCCCACACGCTGCCGTCACAGCAATCTTGCCCATCCTTGAACACATAATCACGTCCCTTTGAGCTCACTGATGTCATGATTGCAACAGCAACCACTTTGTGTGTATTGGTCAGCCAAGCTTCACGTCAGAAGAATGCATCAAAAGATGCAGCAGCGGCAAGCGCACGCACAACATTGACCGACATGTTCACTGCATGACACATCACATCTCAGGTGGCACAGATACACAAACTCATTCTTCCAATTGACAAGCTTACCAGACAACAACATCAACCATGATGTTCACTGCCACCAACCGCAAGGCATTGTTGACAATCAGCTTGATTGCCCTGCCCGCGCTAGTGCAGTAGCCTGTACCCTTGAGAGCGACGACAATGTAGGCATTCCTGTTAATGAACTGCATGACCTTCTGCACATACCACATGAAGCACCTGCAGTACAAGGCACATCAGGAAGACGTATTGACCCTGCCAAGCTGCTGCAGTTGCGCACTGCAGAGGCTTCAGACAAGAGCACAGCAATCTGATGAGGCAATGCAACACAATCCTGTCCAGCTATTGCACCACTGTGCATCAATGCTGCAAGGCTGTGCAGCAGATCTGCTGCATTAGGAGGCACCAGCAAATGTTCCAGCCTGAGGCAAGATATCAAAGATGTACCATACAAAGATGTATTGTGCCAAGAGTACACTCACTTGACGCATGCCATAAGGTAGTTCATGACCACGTTTCCAGGGTTAGCAGCCTTCATCTGGCGGTCCACATACTCCAGCAGTGCTCGGATGAACTGAATGACTGCAATGATGAAGCTGCCCAGAGCGATGGAGCCCAGGTGGTATCTGTAACGACGTATAGCAATGCTAATGCAAAAACATGTTCAAGCTGACTGCCAGTTCAGCTGTGCTTGATGGCCTCTTGGCTTGAAAATTCAACTGGGTGAAAAGTATCCAAATGGAATCAGCGACACCAGGGAGCCAGGCAAGGATTGCTCTGGTGCAATGACTCAGCATGCATGCATGCATGTCTGCAGCGTATTGGTAAGAGCCATCTGGTGAGTCAGCTTCAGGCAGATTCAGTTGCAGTTAGTAACATATCTGCACCTGCAGACGCTGTTGAGATGGTGCAAGGTGTGTTGCTTGGTGGTGGTGGCAGTAGAGATGGTCAGCATGTCACAGGACACAGGCTGGAACAGGAGCTCTGGTGCATCACATACAACTGCACCAAGGACTGTGAGACGCCGAGCGATGCACATTTCAATTAGGGATGTATGCTGATGCAATGACCCAAGAAAACGCTCTTTGGCCTGAAACATGCTGCTGTTCCAGGCAGTGATGGTTTAGGAGAGGCCCTGCTGCAAGTCTGAAGCGCAGTATGTTACAGAACTGCGCACCTGAGAGTGGTGCGCACAGCATGTAAGACTGGGAAGCGTGGCATGACCTCCCTGTTTCCCCTGGTCCAGTAATAGTGTGCAATTGCAAGTGCTACCGTCACATACCTGCAGATCGGCTTGTGGGTCAGAATGTAAACTGCCTTGTGGCATTGTGTGCTTACACAGACTCTCTCAGGATGCCTGAAAACTATTGATACTGGGGTGCAAAGCATGAGAAGCATATGCACTGGCTGAGGCAAATGCATAGTAGTCGTCGCTCATCCAACATGATCATGAGTTGTGATTTGTGATTCATGTCAAGCATGCAGTCTGAGGCAACATAGTCAATTTCCATAAGTCACTTGCAAATCGGTACCATGGCATTGCGCAACATGTGTAGAAGAGAACGTGTTGGTACTTACCCAAACCCTACAATGAACTGGTTGGTCCACAGCAGTCCAAAGAAGTGATAGATGAAGGCATACTCCATGTTCTTGTCCCACTGGAGATCATAGCGGCAGTTGGGGTCATAGGCGCACTCCTCTACCTCCGCAGCCGTGCTGCTTTGCACTGCATCAGCAGAGAATAGAGTTGAATGCCTGGGTTCAATTGAGCAACCCAGACGTCTTACCTATGCAGAATTTGAGAATAGGTCAAGGGTGTGTCATCCCTGGTACCTCTAAGTATTTGCTTTACCCAAGTTTAACCTGTCAAACCGAGTTGCTGGAGCTACTCAGCAGCAGCAGTAACAGTATGCACTGCAAAGAAGACACCTTGTGAAGGGCAGGGCTGGATGTGTAGAGCGAACACTTGTGACGTGGTCATTGTGAGTGTTGGTCTGTGCACGATCTGGTCAGACATACACTGCACTTGCATAATTTGTGGGCCCGCCAGTTCTGGAAGGCAGCAGCTTTGAGGATTGGACATCGAACATTGATGCTAAGGATGTAGGATGCGAGGCAGTGCTGATGGCAAAGACTGGCGAATGCAACAAGAGTGAGTGAGTGAGTGAGTGAGTGAGTGAGTGAGTGAGTGAGTGAGTGAGTGAGTGAGTGAGTGAGTGAGTGAGTTAATTGAGTGAACTGAGTGAGCGAGCAATTGAGTACCTGAGACTGCACCAGTGGGGGCTGAAACAGATGGTGGGGGTGGGGAGCCGCCGGCAGCAGCTCGGGTGGTGAAGTTGAGCGCCACAGCAATGTCCAGAGGATCATATGTTGCGGTGCTGCTGGAAGAACGGTACACCGTCACAATGCTGCCTGCAGAGCTGCCAGAGATTGAGCGCAAAGACAGACTGCTTGCAGTAAGTTGCAGTCACGTACAAGTCTGTGTACATTGCACTAACTCCCTTTAGGGTCTATAACCCTAAACCCTTTTTAACTCTATTTGTGATCCTGATGCATTGATCACCAGCTTGCGGCTGAGAGCTTCATTGAATGGGTCCTGAGGTTCAACAGAATGCTCATTCAAGAAAACATAATCATTCCGCCAGAGGTCACAAACCGAGTTCAAAAAGACGCTGGAACGCCAGTTGCTCATACAAGCCTGGAAAGCAGCCAGTCAGCTAGCACACGCATGCTGATGCATGCTGATTGTCACAGGGCATAACTGCTATGGAAGCTGGCTGCTGCAAGAAAGCCAATGATGGCTGCAGCAGCATGCATGCGCAGGTATGCATGCGCATACCTGAGCTGTATAGGTAGGCTGCCACAAAGACCCACCAGAAGACAAGGGCTACCTCCAGCACAAAGGGCACCAATGGGAACAGCAGCAGGGTAGGCATGTGCGCAATGGCCTGGGTAGCAACCTGCATCACCGTGTCACAGCAGTGCTTGTTTCATTTGCGCAGAGACATGCATCACACAGGGTGTAACGTCGCGCTGGTCAGACTGAAGACCAAACAAATGCATGTGTTCAAGTAGGGAAAGGTGCACTGCCACTGCTGATTCCTGTGTGGGATGATGGCCCTACTGAACGCAGTGCTGCTTGCACAACACAGCTGAGCATACAATGTAAGAGCTTTGGTTGCCAGACTCAATACCGATACAATGCATAGGCCTCTTCTTCATGCATTGCAGGTACAGACTCTGATGGTGAACTGCACAGCAGGTACGCAGATTCATTGAACAGACAAAAACCCATGTGAATGTGTCTGTTGCTGGCACAGCCACAGAAATAAGGGGCAAGAAATGAGACAGATATGCATGGCAAGCGCATTCGCCACTTTACTCAAATGGCGTATGGTTGAACACCCGTGAGTTCTCAAACGGCGTACCTTGAGGGTAGCCACGGCAATCTTGATGCGCCGCAGCATGACCAGGGTAAAGAGGAAGAGCAGCACAGTGAGGGCAGTCATGACGTAGGCTATGACTGCCCACACCTTGCGATCACCAGCAGTTGGGTCAGCTGCTGAGCCTGCAGGCAGCTCTGCTGCAATGTACTGCATCACACCAGGGATCATCCACACAGCTGAGATAGAGAAGTTGGTGCATTGACTGACCCAGTATGCATTGATGTCATGCAAACTGGGACATACTCAGCCGCCTCTGTGCTGCTTTGACTAACTGCATGTGGTCATGACCAAAGATTGAGGTCATCGCTTGCAGCAATACTCAGACAAGCAAGCTTCTGCAGGCGCAGCTGAAGGGTACATCCCTACAGCAACATAGCTGAAAGAGATGCAAGACCTACCCTGAAGAGCGTGCGTAGATCGCCTCAAATTTGTGGCTGCCAAGTGGAATATCACAATAACAATAACGGATTGCAGCTCGTGAAGCAACATTGTTTGCATGTTGCTTGGCTTTGCGCCCTAAAATGCAGCCGCAACGCCTGACTCACATGGCCCAGCTTGCTGGTGGCTGAGACATCTCCTGCCTTGGCATACGAGAAGATGGTGCAGGCTATGAAGCAGAGGTTGGCCATCCAGATGGTCACCCAGACCATGACTCCACAGAACAGGCGCAGCACCAGCATCCAGATCAGAGACAGCACCAAACCGCCGCCAAGACCTGGGTCACACAGACTGATCTGTGCAAAATGTCAACAGGATACAGCACAGCATGCAACCATGCACCGACAGGTTGACACATGCATTAGGGTTCCTGATACACATGTGCATGCATTGAACCCTTGATGCAAAGTGCACGCATGTCTGCTACCAGACTGATGCTGCATTCGGTCCATGGCAATGGGAGAAGCATATCAAACTCGTGCTGCAAAGCACACTTGTCAGCAGCTGTTGAAGATTGATGGGCTTGCCTGATGCAATGATGATCCACTTCCCTCTATTGATGTCAGAAATATAGCGCCTCAGCCGTTGGTCATTGTTGCCTAGGCTGCTGGACAAGCTGGTCAGCTGTGTCTCAGCCTTGTCGATATAGCTGGCTGCTGCACCATACAGATCCTCAGCAAGCTGTGTAGGCAAAGTTGGTACACACCTGCAGACAGCACTTTGGCTTAGCTGCCTTGCAAGCACCATCAAAGGCTGTGAGGAAGTAGCTAATCAGGTAACGTCAGCTATTGCATCATAGTCATTATGCATTAATTGCATGTACATTATGACATAAATGTAAAGTGCGCAGTTGGTCTCACACCAAAGACACTGTGCTGTGCTTGACGCATCAAGCGCATGAAGGCCGCCGCTTGCAGGCAGGAAGTGACAGCAGCAGAGACAAAGCTGCAGCTGGGTGGGATACGAGCAATGGCGAGAGCTTCAGCCAGTTCACGTGTGCACAACAAAGTCAACCACAGGGATGAGAGCGTCACCTGTAAAACCACGGGTACGTCTGTGCCCACACAGCATAACATGGGCCAGCTCCAGGGAACTGGCTGGTCACTTGGTGGTATTCTCCACATCTCTGGCTGGCTGTGCTGCCAGTCACAAATTGACTGTAATACTTGCTGTACCGCGCTGGCACACTCTGCACAGCATTTGCAACTGCATTTGGCTCGGCTGTGGTGATGTCGCTGTGTGGTTACGTGGCAATCTCAACATTTTACACAGACTTGCTTATGTGTGTTCAGTGTATAGGACATCCAGGCATGTTGCAGATCAATGCCCTGACCAGCTGTAGGAGTACCAGCAACAGCTGTCTCAACATGTGCTGCACAGTGCGCAAGGAGGGATGACAGGCTGGTTTGTCTGCTCTGCAGTACACTTACCGTCGGAGCACAAGTGTCAGTTGTGCTGGTCAGGTTGGAAAAGTAGCTGGTGTTATCTGAGCCAGCAGTCTCAGCAGAAAGCGTCGAGGTCGGGGATCCAATGTCAGGCGTCAAGTCATAGTATGGACACCTGTCAAAAAGCACAGCCTAGGACACACTTGCGCCACTCTATGGAATGAGCTAAAGGCAGCTAAGGACATGTGAAGCTTGGTCATCAGCATCAGTGCTCATAGACAGGCAAATAAAGAGGGGATTTGTCACCTCGTACTACTTGACAAATCCTCACCTGTACTGACTGTTGTTTTTGCACGGCAGAGAATTGACGTCACACACGTCAGTCACACCAGGACAGGCGCTGACGCAGATGGATGCAGCCCAAGGCAGATTGCTGGTGTTCAATAGTGCAAAGGGGTCCAAGTAGTACAGGTACTTCTGCTCTGTCAGGTCAATGGTGACGTTGTTGTAGGTGTTTTTGCTTCCGCAAACAAAACCAAACTGATCCACACCGTGTGTGAGTAGCTTGGGATCACCTGACAGCAGAGCAGCGTTTGAGTCAGCAGCCAAAAGCACAACAGACACACTTCAGGCTGCCAGCTTAGCACTACCTTTGCTCCAGGCAAACCCTGCAAGGATCACCATGCCAATCCAGAACCCCAGGAAGAACAAGAGAAAAAGCACGTCCCTGCATCGCCTGTTCTCCGCTATTCGCTGCAGGAGCAAGCAAGTGATCAGCACAGTGACTGGTCCTACAGCGAACGCTTCAAGACACTGCTCGCATTGCCAAGAGTGCGGGACGAGCCTGGTATGTAGCCATTTTATGCACAGAGCCGGATCTTACATTCGCTTGACCGCCCGGCGAGTCTGGAACAGCTTCATGCTTCCTCCAGCTAAAGCACCCCATCTGAGCTCGACGAGCGACTACCACACTTGCTAAGCTATCGCATTGACTGCAGGCCTGCTTTCTGCTGACTAAATTAATGGAATGAGTACTGATGCGCTAGCCGATGCGCCACACCTGTACAGCCCCCTGGACATCATATGATGCATTGCCTCCCGCAGGGTCATCCCCAGTTTGTTCTTAGTCACTCGAGCACTCAACACGCCCTTTGCTGTGCCCATTTGCGAAAGACCACTGTGACAAGTTGAAATGGATAATTGTAAGCAGAGGTGCATGTGTGATCACATGTACAGGGTGCTCATCAGTGACATACTGCAGAACCCAGCAGCACAACCCTGCTTGCTTGGCTGCAACAAGGTACTTCACATGCTATGTGCACATAGCATGTGCATGCGACAAACAGCTTACATTGCACCATGCTCACAATGCCCCAATGTCGTCTTAGCTGAGACAGACAAAACTTGCACCGAAAATCCTTCTCCCATTCTGATCAGGAGCTTTGACTCGCTTGACAGCTAATTATGTACAGTGCATAGATGAGCTATGCGTACTCAGGACTGATCAGAGCATATATACTTAATGTACATTTTGTGCAGCAACACGTCATCTGTCAGTATGTCATTGAGGTCTTGCATGACTGAAAAAACAATTTAACATTGCAAGAGAAGCATCCAGGGCATCAAACAGCAGCCTGCCATTTCAGAAGCTTCTTAAGAGCGTTACAACTCAGTGGGAAATAAGGGTTGTAAAGGGGGAGAGGGGGGGGGAGGATCCATGGGGTGGTACCAGCTGAGTGAGATGACCATACCAAGAGTTCCATGGGAGTAGGCAAGGAAGAGCAACTCATTGGGACGCATCTAGTGGTGCCCTAAGACTTCTCATGCATGGTAGAAGTGTGATAGCGCATTTTGACACAAATCATGTTACATTGAGATACGTGTTAAGCTCATGCATAGTACTATGTTCATGAAATATGTTGAGCACTTTGGTTGTATATGGTGCAGGAATCAACAACCAAAGCGAGGAGCAAGGAGCTGACCAATGAACCAACATTGAGCTGAGTGAGACCATTACCCTCCAGGCACAGGCCGCGCATTTGCCAACACCCTGCTGAACTCCTCCTTGTGCTGTTCAACCCAAACTTGGGGAAGCTCACTCTGCCCAAGTGTTGGGAGCTCTGCCATTTGCTGCTGTGCTTCCGTGCTTTCCCGCCAGAAGGTAAACATGTTTGCAAAAGCCACAGCTCCGGGGAATGGCAGTGACCGTGCCTTCTCATCACTCGTGCAATGAAAGACGAGCTTCCTTCCCGTGGCCTGGCTTATCATGTCTGACAACTCCCCAGCAGAAACCATCTCTGACTTGACTGCAAACGTCTTGCCAATGCAGCGATCTGGATCCTGTAGCGCTTCTGCAGCACCATACAAGCAGGAATGTTGAGTACCAATGCAGTTGTAGTTATTGAAATCAATACAATTTCGGCACTGTCTCTCATGTATGTTGGCAAATGGCATGGGCAAGGGTACATAGGCTCTGAAACCAGTGACAGTAGTGATCCACAGCATTCAAAGCTGCATTCTCAGTGCAGATAATGCCATTTCAGCAGCTGATTGCATTAATCACACCATGTAGTTCTATCAGCATCTGCACCATCATGGCGTGGTGTTCCTATGTATTCATCCCTGCAAAATCTGCTGGCATTGCTGTATTGTATGGACATTGGAAACAACAATTCAACATACATATGTCACATGGATGAACTGGCACATGCATGAAGTAAACAATGCAACATGCACGCACCAGCACTGCCAGGCGCTTGCATCGCCAAAAACAGCTCATGGTACATCGACAGACCAGCTCACCTTGAACAGCAGTGCCTGTGGCATGACAGGAGTGCCAGGGCTTCTTATCAGTGCTCTGGTTGCTGGACCAGAAGGTGGTGCCGTCTGGTTGTTTCACGAACATGGTAAACAAAGTTGAAGTGACAGCATTAGCATCTGCTGTCATCCCTTTGCATGCTGAAGCATGTGTCACAATTGTGGCAGCATCAGAGAGAGCTGTACATATGTAAGATGCATCTGCTTTGCTGCTCTTGCAGAATCTGGTCTTACAATGCACAACCTTTTGCATCTTGCAAATGTGACTGTGCACGACAAGACCTTGATGCTCAGACAGGACTCGCGGTTGTTTAGTTCAACTTAGAATGAATAGGTAGTCACTGAAGTCTTGGGCAGCCCGGTATAATACTTGGCTTCTCATTAAATTGACGCCGAAAGGTGTAGTCTTTTCTTTTCTTTTCTTTTCTATTTACTGAAGTGACCACTGTCTGCTTCTGGTGAACATAAACAGCAGCAGCAGGACCAGCAGCAACAGACTGTGCACTCAAGGAACATCCACCCGTGCATGTGTGCACATACAGCTGAAGTGACACATGCAACAAGAAGCTGAGATTGCAGCTGCATGAACGACAGATGTGGGTCAAGAGGCCGAAGTCAGAGCAGCACACCTTGATCTCAGCTTTGGTCTCATAGTGTGGCAGACGCTGGCCTGAAGGGGTGAGAGGAAGTTGATGAAAGTAGGGCCTTGTGTCGAACAAGCCACTGAAGACAACGTGCTGGATTCCAGCCTGCAGAACCAGTATGCTATCCAACACAGTCAGGTTCTGTACAGTCAATTCAGAGCAACCAAGGTAGATGTGCTGTGACCCATACGGATGTGTCCTGAACACATGCTGGCTGCCAGTAGAGGTTGCAGAATTGCAGCCAGCGAGCTGAGGCAATGCATTGCATATGTGAAAAACAGAGTTCTGCAGCATGTGTGCAATCACTTGCTGCATGCCTGTATCATCATTGAGTCAGTTTGCCAGCACCTTGCACCCTGACCTTGCATGCATCTGACTGGTGCCAGCAAAGGGTTCAGAAACATGTGTGTTCCATGTGTGAGATCCAGCAGATTTGTGCTTCACAGGGTGACTTGGTGCTTGTAGAAATTCAGCAGTGGTCCCCAAGGCTCATGCATCCGGACCTGCTTTGCAGCATCTGCCGCATTCTTCCTGAGCTGGATTTCTTTGTCTGGGTTGTTCATGCCTGCCTCAGTCATTAGGAAGAGACCATATGCTCCAGAAAACGTCTACAAATTCATACACTGCATGTATCAAATTAGCCCTGCATGTAGCCTTGAAGCACTGACCAGAGGAGTTGCACAAGGGCTGAGATGCTGAGTGTTGTGCGTGATAGTCCTCAAAGTTGAATTACACATATTGCACTAGAGATCATAAACAGGAGTTTTTCCAGCAACAGCAATGCTTCACAATGGAAATTTGATGTAACATGACTATTGTTGGGAAAGCTGCTTCAAAGTGGGCAGAATCAGAGTTGCACGGCCAGTGATGGTAACCCTTTACCTGCAGCAAGGACTGCTTACGGGTAAGGTCAGCTGACACCACCTCGACGCCCCTCTCGACAAGGGCTTGTGCTGCCTCAGATGAGGCATTACGTGTCAAGGCCCTTACTTGGAACTCTTTGCTGAGCAACAAAGCCTGCCCATGCGTGTAAAACGTGAAAGGGTCGTTTCACCTAGGTGGTGTCATGAACTAAACGTTGCATGCACCATCACTCACAAGCCAAGGACTTTGCTGCCACACACGAGCACGCGCATATATATATATATATATATATGCAGACCAGTACGACTCCTGAGCCTTGAATTACTGTCGCACCACCTGCGATTCGGTGCCATCCCGGCCTCGAGCTTTTGCTTTACAGGAGAACGTTACCTCACGGACCTTGCGCGTCGCGACATATACCTCTATCGAAATTTGTGGATTTCATCATTGTCATGACTAAATGGTATGACTAAGCTTTGGCACGCACATGCTCAGTGTGCCCCCACCCCCCCGGCTGACGTCATACCAAATGCAAAAAAGGGGTCAAGATCCACCAGCGGCGTCACGATGCATCGGGCTTTCTGCAAGGGGTTCTGCAGGTTGTGCAAGGGTTTCTGCAAGTGTTGGTGTCGTGGAGTTATATACTAATTAGTACTGCAACGAAGAAATCGGTTTCTGGAGAGGTTTCTGCAATTACTTCTGCATTTCATTCCAGAAATAATGAATTCTGCGCCATTGGAGCTCAGGCTTCAGTTGCACACGTTATGCCTATGACCCCAGCTTTTGCGCTGTTAAATTGCCCAAGGACGTTTGCGCCTGAAATGTCCTTGAACACATGAACTTCAGCCGATATATGTTAGCCTTGTTCACAACAAGCACATAACCTATCAGACTGAGTCTACCCAGCAAGAGTCCATAGCATACACTGCAGCACTTAACAGACCACTACCAGCCAACTGCATTGTGGCAAACATAGACACCGTCCACGAGTCATTAGTCAGAGGATATACCCTGCTAGCTATCCTACCCCGGCCCTGATTGGCAAACACCTCAAGTAATGAGTGGTCAACCAGCACTCTAAGCTGCAGATCGTCCAAAGCTAAGCCCCCACCTGGCACGCTCACCGCACCCCCCTCAAAACCTCCTTGGTAAGTGGTATTTGTTGCGCCTCCTGTCAGAGCTCTATTCACAAACACTCCCAGACTTGATACAGCCCATGTAGTGTTGTTGGCTCGGGTCAGGGTACCATTCAGCAGCACTTTGGTAGAAGTTGTGCTGTCGTGGATCAGCATGACACCAGCTTCGAAAGTGCTGTTGATGCCTGATGCACTGGTGGGCGCTGTCAGAGTGATGTTCAGGATGATGTCTAGCTGCCTACCATCATTGGAAGTGTTGCTGAAAGGGGCTGTGACCAGCGGTGTAGTCTGCAAGCCAGGCAAACAAGACGCTGGGATAACAAAGGGTGTCACCATAATCATTACGGCGTAACGCTTGAGAGTGCATGAGCTATAGGTCGAGGAAGCCAACATGACCACTTGAATTCATGGTACTGTCTGATTACCATCACATGCTACCTTCATGATCATCAGAATATCATTGTGAGCAAGCTCTGAGTTCAGCAGTTGAAGCTTTTCACGAGATCTCAACTCCATTCATGGTCAACACAAAGCCAAGCTACCTTGCAATTGTACGTATACGCTCTTGAATGGCTTGAGAAGCAGCTGACTTACAGCAATGACAAGCGGAAGCCTGCTGGTTGTAATGCATTGCACAGCTGAACAAAGGCTCTGCTGCAACACTCTTCAGCATCATGCTACATGAGCAACGCCTGAGAAAGAACCAAGCACATGCAGCAGACTTCAAAGGGATGTAAGCAAGCCTGAAGTCCCACCTGATTGAGTGTGACGTTGCCCTGGTACAGCAGTTCCCTGCGCAGTTGTTCTAGCTCCACAACAGGGTAGAACACCAGCTCATTCAAGTCAGCGTCATATGTCACCACCCTGGGAATAGTCTGCACTCCTTGCCAGCCCTGCAGGGAACATATTGTCTTCAACATGTCAGAGATGTTAGCAGACTTGTTGGCTGCGTGCAGCCTTAAAGCATCACCAATAGTGTGCAATACGTTTTAAGTAAGCAGCAGTGACTTATAAAGCAGCTCGGGAATCCAAAGACATGCCTGGTCTAATGTACAATGTCAAGAAATCATTGACTTCTATCTTGTTTGACATGTGATCAGACTGCTTGGCTGGCTACAGCATTGTAATGTATCTCTCTCTCTCTCTCTTGCAGAGCACATGTTTGAAGTTTGCTTACAAACTTTGCTTTAAAGTTTGCTTTCAAAGTATGCTTTCAAAGTACGCTTTCAAAGTTTGCTTTCAAAAGTTGCTTTCAAAGTTTGCTGGTCCTGTAGGGCCTGAAGGTCAGGCCACTGAACGCTGCTGTGTCACAGCACTCTCACATTTGACCACAGCCTTGCTGGCATGCAAGGGCGCTGAACAGGCTGATCACTCACTCTCATGACTGTGCTACAGCTTTGCTCGTGCACATCTGCTACAGCCAGATACCCAACGCACAGTTGCATGCTGCTGATACAGCAGTGATATGTATGCAGCAATGCAATGCAGCCTGTTATCCCTCAGGGAACGGCTTCCAATTTAGAACATAGCAGTGATTATGGATGCAGCGCAGTTTTGCAGCGACCTGTCATTTCTCAGGAAGAATTGCAAGTGCACATTATATATAGCAGTATTTGCGGGTGCAGCGCACATTTGCATGCTTCCTAGTGAAACTGTTCAGTGCTGACATCATCTACACCACTTTTTGAGCAGCTTGTGATCTGACTGAAGGCAACACACACGCCATGATGAAGGGCACAATAGGCCTTCAGAGGGGGCCAGATTTAGAGAAGGCAGTGAAGGCTTACAGAAGCAATTGTGAAGGCTGTTCCTGCTGAGCACTGCCCACTGCAACCCACCGAGGTTTCAAACACCCAGTTCATCATCAGCCGCCTCCCGTCATCCAGCTCAAAAGACTTGGAGGCATAGACTGCAGCAGAATGCGCCAACCTGATTACTTGCATGTTGATGTTGCAGTGTGAACTGCTGCAATGCTGCACGGGCTCAAGAGACAGTGCAGGCTTGTGCTGCACTTTCAGGCTCTTGGCTGCATGTGCAGCAAACACCGCGTAGCTGCAAAGCATGTGACTTTGAACAAGCATGCTCTTAGCCAGGAAGCTTGCTGGTACAGAGAGAGGACAGCACATCTGTTCAAAGAGACAACAAAATATACTGTTGTATGACATGAATCATGTCACTAACACATGACTAACCGTGTGCATGGCCAGCATTGTGTCGACTTGCATGTCTCAGCATCCAAGCAACCACACACATGAGCAGTTGCGGCCAAATCACCTCAGTCAGGCAGAACAATCCTAGTAGCTAGCAAAACCTCTGGTCACCACATACTTTGAAATCAACCAGGTAAACCAGGTCTCTCAGCAGGGCACCACACAGCAGCTTGCAGGATAAACGGCAGCTGACAGCAGCACACGCTACACGACTTGTGGTCACACGTGTCTCTGGCTAACATGCACTGCACATAAGGCCAACATTTTCATCATGCTGATGCTGAACTTCAAAATTATATCATCATGAAGTTCAGCCCCAGCATGATCTCCCATGTACATCATGACAATAATGATAGTAATAGCAGGTGTGCTAGCCGTTTTTGCTTTCTGCTAGGTACCTCCTAGGTGTGTCTACGCCCTTGTTATAATCACATGTGAATCTTCCATGCACGTCCAAGAGAGGGTATGGGATCTGCAGAAGGCTTACTTGAGCCGTAGTCCAACAGGCGGGGTGTGTAGGCAGCTTCCATGTAGGTGAAGGTGAACAGGCCATCTGCATAGCTGCTGTCATCGGCTACCGCATAGCTACCTGGACTGTTGCCAAGCACATACCAGTCAGCGCCGTATGGTGTGCGACCAAGCACCTGCAAGAGACCAACGACCATGTGAAGCATTATTATTGTGACTAATAGTCAAAAATACATATATTGATATAAGTAATTGGTCACTGATAATTGTTGAATCACTTATGCGCTTATAGGTGACAAGCATTGCCAAGGGGCCTTGCCATGCATGATACAAATGGCATGCATGATACATATGAGAATTGTGTCAATTAGCAGCATGTGGGATGGTGTGTGCTCACAGTGTTGAGCGCATAGCAATGCAGCAAATGTCGGGCTAGTGCTGATTGTACAAGCAAGTCAAGGCATTGTTTCAAACAACATGTCACATCAGCACAGCCAGCATCTTGTACGTCTTGACCCTCAACCTCAATCCGTACCCAAACCCTGAAACTCTACTTCAAACCTTAGACCCTACTCTAAACCCTAAATAGCGATTACCTGATCACTCCATTTCAAGGCGTAGCCCCCGTTGAGGCCTGACACAGTAAAGAAGTCAGGGCATTCCCAAGACCGGCAGGCAGCCCCAAACTGATCAGAGCTGTCCCCATTGTCTGCTGGTGAGCACTCTGCAGAGGGGTCAGCTCCTGTCTGGGATGCCAGCAGACCAACATACTCCCAGGTGGCATAGTCTGAAGAAGAGTACAGCATGGCTGAGCCACTACAATCCAGCTGTCCACCAACGGCGGTGTAGTATAGGCCATCCTGTATGTACAAAGAGAACTAGTGGGCAATTGTGTGGTATGTGTTGTTGGTTCATACTTGGACGACAGCACGGCAATGCTGTTCTGGAAGACTGTCTGGGATGCAAGCAAGCCTATGTTTCCCTGGGTAGCGTAGTATGAAGACACTACATCTGGGCTAAGCTGTTGCAATTCAGCTGTTTGTCTTACACTATGGATCTCATAGTGAAAAGGTATAAGGTATCAACAATATCTATTGAGTTTCACTGAGTCTTTTTTGCCACATTTCAAATTAAACTGTTATGCTGTACTTTTGATTCACATGTCATTTTGCATGCATCAACGCATGTGCCAGAGCATGCTGCCTTCTCTTTGCAGACTCCAACGCTCCCAGCTGATACAGGACAAAGAAGAGCACAGCATAGATGCATGATAGCAATCGGCTCAAAGACGGTTGACAGAAGAGCTCAAGTCATTGCTGCTGCCAGTGCATGACACACATTTGTGGGGGTGAAGAAGTGAGTGCGTACGTCATACCTGCTGCCAGGTTGTGGTGGGGTCCCTAAACTGGGAGTGACTGCCGCCCAGGGGGGTGTTGAAGATGATGGGATTCTGCGCTGACTTAGTCCAGTGCGTCAGCAGGGGGTCAGGGTTGGAGGGGGGTAGGGGGCTGGGGGTAGCCATGGCCTGGGTCTGATAGTAGTATCCATATTCAGTGAAGTTGTCAACACCTGTCCTACACAGGGCTTCAGGAGACAATGTGTACAGGAGGCTCGCCATGCTGCAGGAGTCACTGCTAATCAAAGCTTGAAAAAAATGCGCACGTTTGAGAATTGTCACAGGCCAGAGTGTCTGCAGCTTGCAGAAGGTATATTCGTGACATGTCTCTGATGCCTCAGTTTGTGCACATGGGCGGGAAACTGATATTGCAAGGTTTCATCCTGATTGGAGGTTATGTGGCCATGTGGGCACTACTGATTGGAGACACATGCATGGCAAGGTTGAGTAAGGAGAGTGAGATGCAGGGGAATGCAATTGCAAGAGTTGCTATTGAAGTGAGATAGAACTACAGGTGCATCCATCCCAGGTGTTGACTGCCAGGCAGCATAGCTTTGCAAACACCTGCGTTGCTTGCTTTGTATTCAGTGCAGCTTTGATTTCTAGTCCTGTGCAGAAGATGTTTGTGAGACTAGAGCTGCCAAAAATGCACTGTCGGCTGCGCACAGGTGCATGCTGGCCAAAACTCAGCTGAGCTGCGTTTGACGTTCAACTGCAACATACTCTAGGTTGGCAGTCCCTCACTGCACTGCTTGGAGGCGCATCGGGCAACAATACAGTATGCTGTGAGCAATCCAGCTTCTGTTTTCGAAACATGGCGGGCATATGCTTGATGAGCACAGCATACAGTTGGCATTGCCAATTGCAACTGCTGCAGCCTAGGACAAAGATACAGCAATGGTAATCACCTGTGTACAAGAGGATGGGTGTCCCATTGACAACAGTTGCACTACCGCTGAACACTCCGTTATTGTCGTATGTGGTGTCTGGTTCCAGAGCAATTGGAAGCCACTGCCAGTGGGCAAGGTCTGATGACACCACATGACCCCAGCTGGGGGGTCCCCAAATCGCTGCACAGCATCCAAAGTTGGGCCTAGCACATACTGAAAAACCCATGTCATGCTTGCTGTTTTCACTGCATATGAGACAGCTCCAACAAGCTGTTGAGGGCAAATCTTGTTGCATACAATACAGTTGGGCCAGTGGCTTGCATGCACAGCTGTAAATACCTGCATCAGAATTGTACTGGAAGAAAACATGGTACAGGGCACCAAGCTGAAACATTCCGTTTGGATCGTTCATCCAGCCGGACTGTGGTGTGATGTGGAATTGAGGGTGCTGTGCAGTTGCCTGGTCCACGGTGAAAGTGATGTTTTCTCCACCTTCGGAAGCAGACAGCTCAGCCAACAATCTGCCACCACCTGCAGTCACTTGAACGCTAAAAAAGGTTGCGGCCTTGCACTGCAGTAGTAGCTGTTTTTGTGTGTTTAACGCCTGCAGCTCAACAGAGGGCAAGTCGACACGCAGCTAGTAATAAGCGATGCGCAGGCACAAAATGCCAGGGTTGCAGTGGGCTGAGGGCTGCTGTAACACATTGCCGTCGAGTTGTAGTCCTCAATATGAGGATACGTGGGCGGGGGTGCGTACCAAGCTGAGCTGGCATGGGACCATGACCGACTGGCAGCGGCTTGATGCCGGGAAAGTCAGCATTGAAAAGAGACGCGACAGTCACTGACACCCCCCAAGAGAGCATGACCAGGCATCGGAAAGTCGACAGAAGCGCCATAACTGCCTACAGATGGCCAAGGAAGAGCGTACATATGTCTTGCAACTCTGCAGTAAGCGCTAAATTACAGCGTTCTGTGAAGGAGCTGGCTCTTTTGACGAGCGCGGAACAACAGCTCCAGCCTGCCCCGAGATCGTCAGCGCGTCTGCTTAGTAAAGTCACATTATGGCGTAGGCATATCTTGGACATGTGGATGAGTCTGGATAATCAAAGATTTGTCAGCTTTGCTGTACCAGGAGACTCTGCAAGCATAGCACCCATTACTGAAAATGTGCCATACTGCTAGCTTGCTGGTAAATGAACGAAAGCTCACCTCTGGATTTGAGCTGCATGCAGCAAGCTTTTGGGATAGACGCAGCGCAGTGGATAGTCTGCAAGACTTCACAGATTCAATGAACTGCTCTTGACAGTATTCTAAATGCGCTGCATGCGGTCTGCAATGTCTATGGCATAGCAGTTGGCTGCAGGTTCACGGTGCTGCATACAACACCGGACATCACTTTGGTCACCATGTTTACATCTCAGAATACAAAAGTCACCCTGTAGACACCTAAGAAACAATGCAGGAGATTCTGTGTGCTGATGAGTATGATAACAATCATGCATACTATATCATCACAAACAGATGTTGCCACTTCCTGGAATCGACTATTGCTGCAAACATGGCCGATCAGACACACTTTGTCTTTTTTGGAGGTCATGTCGAGTTGATCACAGGGCTGTGAGGGCCTGAATTGCAGCTCTTTGACACAACCACATCTGCTTATGTGATGTATCTCATGCTTTAGCACAGTCTGAAACAGCACAGCATCAGCAGAAATGGGTCTGAGAACCCTTTTCTTGCTACATTGCCCTGCTGACTGATGGGTCAAAGCTGAGAGTGCATTGTTGTCATCTTGACAGCATTTGCAACAACCACCTGCAGAGCTCACATATAAGTCCCAACCTAAGAGGCGTGCAGACAAAGCCCCAAGCCCATGCATGGTATGACAACAGCAGCCCTGCGATTTGTGCAGTGCCGTCAAGCTTGAGTATTATGTTGCTGCAGGCAGTCTGCCTGACAAATAACATACTTTGGCCAGAGTGCAATGTAGCCCTGGCATCGTGAGGCAGCACTGACATGCTTGTTAGTTGAGTGCAAAATCAGAATCGCCAGTGCAGCACTGTGGAGCTGCTGGCCGTCCTGTGCACAGCTGAAACAAAGTTGCATTCCCTGATATGGCTTTTGCTGCCCTGTCAGAGCCTGTTAGATACAGATGGAGAGGCCGTGCTTGGATTGACAGAAGGCTTCAGAGCTCTCTATAATGCAATAGCTGCATTGGTCTCTGCTGTGTCAGCTCGCTGCGACTGGTTGACAATCTACAGAACAGCATGCCTACAATGATGTGTGTCAGCTTTTGAGCTTGAGTGCTGTCAGATCACTTGTTGTCTGATATGCCGCTACAGAATGTTAATCACGTTGGACAAAAACATATTTGTTGTATATTGACACCCGTCACTTTCTTGCAGGTGCAGCAAGACGTCACAGCCGGTACAGCGTCCAAGAATGCACAGAATGGTCACAGCTGCACAGAAGTGGAGCAACGCTTTTGGGTCAAGCAGCGGACTAACATCCGCTGAACACTGCAAGCCACACATGCTTTGATCACACATGCTGCCAAGCTTTGGCAACGCACAGCGAAAAATACGCTTAGCTCAAGCGTTTTGTCTTGGCATGGCTTTAATCTCAAGAAAGGGTCGTGCAATGGAGTGCTACAGCTCTAGGCATATGTAATGTCCAGCATGTTTGCATTTCCCAGTATGATTACACAGAATGCTATGCCAGATCATGCATGCAGCATGACTCACCATACTGACAGCATGATTGCATGTGCAT
>JAABUP010004499.1_pt1 | contig 22678 bp, 36 predicted proteins | sample 5559201 | NCBI WGS metagenome assembly JAABUP01 (sample SAMN10711887, study PRJNA513373) | rock metagenome | isolation source: Antarctica rocks | place: Antarctica | reverse complement strand
GATGGAGGGGTGGGGGGGCTACAAGGGGGGAAGGGGAGCTTCTACATATGGTCTTGCAGGTAGTCACATTTGGCATGCTGAACGCTGTCTCTGGAAATGAGGCAAAATGGGCAAAAGGATCCATGGCACTGCAACCACTAATAGCTCAGCACTAAGGCAAGCTGGCACATACTGTACCTCCAGACTCATGCTGAAGCACATTAAGCAGAAGGCAGTCATCTGAAGCATGCAGGGATAGCATCACAGTGACATACTCAGCAACAACCAGCACATAGTGTAGCCTGCATGGAGAGAGGATAGCTTGCATGCAGACAGCTTGTATAGCAAACCTTGGGATCCAACATGTACTGGTAGTTATACACCACCACATTGGCAAAAGCCAGCATGTGGCGAGCCAGGAAGTAAGGACACCAGCCTTGCTTGCGTCCAAAGATTCTCAGATCCTCCAGGGTATACACACCTGGCTCTAGCAGAGCATCTGACCCTGCGTGGCAGCATTGTGTGCATATGTAGCAGCAAGACCAGCAGCTTGCCAGGCACATTCTGCATGCTGTATCAAGGCTACCACAATCAGATCTCGACTATCTGTGTGGTCTACATTTGGACCATGAACCCCAAATATATGGTGCGTCTTCTGTGTGTTGAAGGTCTGCTTTGGAAAGACAAGACTTGTCCTGCACATACCTAGCTCATCATGATCTGGAAAATGTTGTTATTATTTATATTGTCATTATGGGTCAAGCGTGTTCAACAAAGCACTGAAACACTGCCTGAGAACTTCACAAGCCTCACAAATGATCAGAAGATCACGCATCATCTTGTACATTTTGGTGTATTCTTTCAGAATCAAGTGCATACATGATCAACTACAGACCCAACATCAACATCTTTGCTGTCAGATGAGTCTGTCAGATGAGTCTGTCTGATCAGTAAGTAATCTGCATGGGCAAGCTAAGATAGCGCACTGTTTGAACAGCTCTGACTTGCATGGTCATTTATTGTCTGAGCCACAGCTCATACACTAGTGCATTGTGCAAGAATGCTATCCATATGGGTGTGTGTGTGTGTGTGTGTGTGTGTGTGTGTGTGTTTGTACCTGCTCTCTCCAGCTGCTCAAAGAAGTTACACACCTCGATGTCCTGATCGGACACATGTCGTTCACGTACCCATGTAGCCGTCAGGCGACGGCACTTTGCATCCACGCTCTCTCGTGACCCTTCCTCTGCAAGCCAACAGCATGCTGACTGCTGAGTCTGTTCAAATGCTTCAATTGCATTTTTTGTATGATGCTGACTGCCTGGCAAGACCATGCAAGGACTATATACTGTTGGGCTGGCTGGAAATCACCACAGTCAAGTCAGCAGACTGCCTGAGGTGTGAGCAGTCAGCAGACTGCCTGAGGTGCGAGCAATGTGTATGTTACTTTGCAAAGAACCTGCAAGGACTGGAAATAAGTTGTCAAAATGCTCGAAATGCGTGGGCGTAGATGGCAATACACCAGCGGTGAGTGACAGTGGCAGGGAATTGAGGCAAGCTGTCAGCATTTAGGGCAGGAGCAGAGACCTTACCAGCAACACTGGGATGTACACATAGGTTCTTTCTTGATGACAAGCCCAGAGCCAAGATCTGCGGTACCTTTTGTCCAGGACCCAGGAAGTACCTAAAGTTCATCGAGCTTGTTTAAGGCAGTAGCAGGAACATCAACCAAAATAGAATGCTCAGACACCTGCTGGTTATTCAATGACAATGCAGCTGACGGAATATGGGCTGATGGCAGGAGGGCACAGGTTGAAACCATTTGTGCTGGAAATGCATGTAGCAATACGATATGGGTTTGGCTAGATGTGATAAGAATTTGGTGCACAAAGACTTTACATACACATTACACACGTTCATGACATCCAACACTATAGCCTGCCCCAACAAACAGCGAAAGCAGCAGATACAGTGCAACATGTTGCACCGCTCCAAAAGTGCGTGAATCTTGGTATACAGATGCGGCAAGCATGGATATCTTTTCCTTGGACAGATGTCACATTTACGAGCTCAAATGCCTTACTGGCTGCTGCTGCTGTGATGGTGCACCAGTAGAAACATGCCAACACAGAGCCCTTTTACCTGGAGCGATAGTCAACCAGCTCCTTCAGCTCCTGAAGGACCTTCTCCATCTCTGGCACAGTACGTGTGCAGTATACAAGCTTGCCAATTTCTGGATGTGCCAGCTGGTATGAGGTGATAAGGGCCAGGAGGGTGATCGTCTTGCCAGTCCCAGTAGGCATCTGCGGCACCATTGTGTATGACGTTACACATCGAAGACAACTGTCAAATTTCAAGCAGGCCTAGGCTGCTGCAAAATTTGACAAACCTCCAGGAGGCCGTGCCCTTTAGCGTCCAAAGCCCTCTTACATTCCAGCATGAACTGGTACTGTTCGGGGTATATGTATTCATAGGGAAAATAAACAGACAAGCCCTCTAGGTTGAACTTCATGGCAACTTATCAGCCCCAGCGGGACCCTGCGCAGCTCACATGCTGCGAAAACTGCTGTGCGTCTGCGTGCGCCCCGACGTATTGGTGATCGCTGACGTTTGTGACACGGAAGAGCGGTTCAAAGTGACGGTCGCGACATAGTGCCCTCGAACTTCTTCCGCTACTCTCGGGGTCTCACGAGCACGTCAGACGAAGGACGATGCTCTGCCTGACGAGCGCTGCTGTGCGTGATGTCCACCTCGGCTGTGCTCCGAAGCCACGAAGAAGAAGCATACCTGAAGCAAAGCACTGCAGCTGCAGAGCTCTGCACGCGCGCAGCAGAGCATTTCGCTGACAAGAGTAGCCTATCCCCCCCTGCTCAATGCTCGTGTGCTGCCTGACCCGCGAGTAGCCAAACGTAGCGTTAGTTTCCAGGAGCTATGCATAGTTTAAACTGTTCGTCGTGCTCGCAAGCAACACTCGTGCAGAGACGCCGAGTACAGCACAGGCCTATCACTAGCATCCACACAGCTGCATTGACAGGTGAGGTAATACGTGGTGCCGGGCCTTGGCATGAAGGCCCGCTGCCCGGGCAGATCTGGTCCGCTCGGGTCACTGACTTGTTGGCCCTTCTACAACTGCAGCTCGTCGTCAATCACATCAAGAAGAGCAGAGAAAGCCTTCGTACTGCCTCACTCACAAACGGAGAGCCAGCACAGTCAGATGTTCCCGGCTTCAGCACATTGTCGCCTCTGTGAGCATGCAATCTCTTGAAGCAGCACAATGCAAATCTAGGTCCTGCCTACTCATAGCTGTTGCTTTGTATTGCAGAGCAATGGATCACACAGCAAGGAACCAATGAGGGTCATGATCTCAGGCGCGCCAGCCACTGGCAAAGGCACCCAGTGCTCACGTATTGTTGATAAGGTGTGCACCTGACTGGCCATAAGAGCTGCTGCAGCTGAACTCTTTGCTTGTGAACTTGCTTGCAAATCAGCAGAGCCAGAAGTTGTCTCACCGTTCTGGCTTGAAGGGCAGCCAAGCATATCAAACTGCCAAGCCCGATGTCATTGCCCTTTTGACTATATCAAATCACCATGCTCAACATGCGACATTGCAGCATGTGCCATGACAGGATCTGCTGGCAGTATTCAACACATTCACATTTTGCATTACTCAGCCCTGTGTCGCTCTGCTTTGCAGTTTGGCCTGGTGCACATCTCTGCTGGAGACCTCCTCAGAGCAGAAGTTGCAGCCGGCACCCCTGCAGGCAAGGAAGCAGCCTCCTACATGGACTCAGGCAACTTGGTACCCAACAGTGTGGTCGTAGAGATGGTTGTGAACAGGCTAGAACAGCCTGATGTGCAAGAACATGGCTGGCTGCTGGATGGCTACCCACGGAGTGGTGACCAAGCAGAAGCCATTGTCCAGAAGGGCATCAAGCCTGATCTGTTTGTGCTCATCAGCGTAAGGCTCTTGGCCTTGCTCATCCATTTGTTCAGAGCCTGTTCCAGTCCATCAGGATGTCCTGTGCAAACAGGACTGGTATGGTGTACGTGACAGACATGCGTTCTGCCTATAGATGCCTGGCTTCAATACCTTCAAGCAGAGCGCTCAAGCTCAGTTGCGCCTGTGTTATAGTATCTACGATGTTATTGCTGAAGTCAAAAGTGCCTCTGCAAGGGATGTGGCTGCTTCTTTGCCCTTGCCCTGGCATTGCTTTGTCATATTGGACATGCTGCTGCTTGACTGGTAACTCATATATGTGCTTTGCATCTTTAACATGCTTTGAGCAGCACAATGGGACAGCGTAGACACAAGTCAGGTTTGCGATTCACTTCAGATGCAAGTTTGGTTGTGAGCCATGCTTGCTCATGCAAGGCATATGGCTGACCCACTGCATATGTTCCAGACATGCAAATCTGACCAAAGTATGTCTAGTGTATGCAGCCTGTGTCTCCACATTCCCAACAGCAATCTGCACATGTCTCATGTCTCTGCCATCATCTGTTTGCACGAGGGTCATCAGCACTAACTTGCAGGTTCCAGATGAGGATCTGGTAGACCGAGTAGCAGGAAGAAGACTGGACCCTGAGACAGGTGACATATACCACATGAAGCACAAGCCGCCTCCAGAGGATATAGAGCATCGCTTGATACAACGGAGTGATGATACGGCAGAGAAAGTCAAGACCAGACTGCACAACCATCACAGCAACGTGGATGCAGTGCTGGGCTACTACCAGGACCAGCTGGTCGAGGTGAGCTGCCAACAATCCGTTTTTGCACTTGTGATTCATGTTGAGCACTATTACAGCAGTTGACATGATGCTGTGGTCCTGCCATGATACATCTTTCTTTGCTGATAATGCAGGTCTTTGCTAGGCTATGATTACATGTAGGATTTGCTGCATGTTTCTGCTGCAGCTGACATTGCGGGTTGTTTACGCATGTATGTATCTGCACACCCTGTGTCTGCCACCTGAGCAAACACCATGTTGCTGTGCTTCAGGTGGATGGGACACAGAGCATGGACGATGTTTTCAGTGCCATAGATGAGCACTTGTCAAAGTTGTCGGAGAGCAGAAGCCATGCACTGGCTGCTTAGGTTCAGAGCTTGCACAGAAAGTGCCAATGTGGCTGATGCACACAGTGCCTTATGCAAGTCAGTTTGTCAATCAACAAGTCAGGCAGTATGCTGGTCTCAATTGAGCAACTGCATGACAGCTAACCTATTTTGACATGCCAGTGACCAATCTCTCTGTCTATCTTGCTTTGAGTTTGGTGGAGGTGTGAGCTGATTAGCCTGATTGGGCTATATTTTTGTATGACTTGATCACTGCAGAATATAGAAAACCTTCTGTACTGACATAGACATAGCATTGGCTCATCATCTCGGCTCACGCTGCTTTTTGAACCACATCAAAGCCCTGTGTTGTGGCAGCGTCTGCATGCAGTAGTGTGGCCTGCTTCAATTTGTCAAACCAGTGCAAGCAATTGTTGAGGCCATGCCGCCAATGCTGTGTGGTGCTACCGAAGATGTGCTTCTTTCCCTTAGCGATGATATATGCTTGCATCACTGCCTGTGCGAAGCCCACAACTCTGTTGAGCAGAGTGTGATGCATTCCACATCAGGGTGCTGAGGGATGAGCTGTTTGTCTTCTTCATCTTCCCGTTTATGCCTTCGTGCAGGAAGTCCATTGCAAGCGCAGCGCAGAAGACCCATGCCCAGGTGCCTGCGTTGATCAGCAAAGGCTGCTGCAAACGCTGGTCTGCGAAGCCTGAGGCTGCCTGTAGCGTCGTCTTTCGACAATAAACACATGGGTGGGCCCATAGACAAAAGCAGGAAGGCTATCAAGAAGGAGCAACATGACTCGTCCCCACCAGTGGCAGAGTTTGAAGGTCCTCAAAGTCACTTGGTGCGCGCAATACTCCCAGCTGCGCATGGAATCTGTACAGCCAGTGATCACTGCTTGAGGATCGACCGAAGTTGCTGCACCAACGAACGTCTATGCAATTGCGTGCACAACCATGTGACAACAGCACAACTTACTGCAGGGCGCTGGTGCCGGAAAGGGTGTCTTGGGCACACATGTGCCTCTACTGAAAGAACAGCAGGAGACAGAGGCTGAGAGGGGACATCCTGTCAAGCTTGAGGTACATCCTGCTCAAGCTGCTAACAAGCGCCCCAGAGCTGGACAACCAGGATCATCTGTTCCACCTGAGGATGTTCACACTGTTGAGGAAGGTGGCCGAGAGGTATGCTGCTGCTGTTTGCTGCATATTCCTGTTCATCACTGACGCACACTATACTAGCGTCCGAGTTCTTGTCGGTACCCAATTAGCACATATGTCAATTTGCATGTCAACAGCACTGCTGAATTGTGAACAGCAACAGGAAAGTCGTTAATGAGTGTACTGCATGTTGGATGCGCGGCTTCTGAAACTATGTTGCACTGTCCTCTATGCAGGTCAAGTTGCCTTTGGAAGTGGGCACTTTCATGGAGTGTGAATGGAAGCAGGGGCAGTATCACAGAGCCAAAATCATAGAGAGGCGCAAGCGATCAGATGCTCCTGACTACGAGTACTATGTCCACTACATCAACTGTGAGTAGCAGCTGGTACAACCTGTTACATGAGTGGTGAAGCTGCAGAGTTGTTTTCCTATTTCCCTTTGTGCTCAGCAAGACTTCTTTACAATGCCACATCTCAAGCACTTGCCACATGGTCCTTGTCTGCAGCAAAAGTAATGTCTGCATCCTGACTTCTTGTTGGCGCTACATGCTGTGCCAGCTTGTGTCTAATAATAATAATAATAATAATTGTGCTGTTCATTTGTTATTATTATTATTGTTGTTAGACACAAGCTGGCACAGCATGTAGCGCCAACACGAAGTTAGGACGAGCTTGTGTCTGCTCAGCTGCATTGATCATCAAACTGACAGCACTGCAACATTGGTGTATGCTACACGGGGTCACACCCAAGTAACTCATAATGGCTCACGCTGCAGTTAACAGACGCATGGACGCATGGACAACCCTAGACCATGTGGACCTCACCACAGTAGCCACCAGTGAAGCTGAGCTGTCAGCTGTAGTCACTGAATCAGGGGGAAGGACTCGAAACCAGAAGCGCAAGATTGAAGATGTGCATGAAGAAGAGGAGCACCATGGCGAGTTTGATCAGAATGCACTCAGAGAGCATGAGGAGTTCACCAAAGTCAAGAATGTGGAGAGGATTGAGTTGGGCAGATATGAGATGGAGACTTGGTACTTCAGCCCTCTGCCCCAGGAGTACAACATGTGCAAGGTGTGCTCATTTTCTTAACAAACCCAGAAACGCATTCACACTTCTTGTTGCATCTGCTCTGCACACATATGCCTACATTTCCACCTATCCAGCTGCATTTCCACAGCAGTTTGTATCACACCAGAGCCTGTGCGTGCAGAACATTGTGTAAGCAAAGCTTGTGGCTTGGAGGCCGTTGCACATCAGAGGTGCCCTCAGCTGACACACACTGCTTGTTTACACACGCTGATTTTACCCAGACAGGACGCAAAGCAAGCAGTGTTGCTACTCTGCTGCACATGCTGTGGAGGGTTCATCTGCACCACAGCATGTCTGCCTCGGTTTCGCTCAATGTAGCAGTTTTTAGCCATGTGCAGTGCCCAGAGTCAAGGCAAATAGGTAGACTGCCTGCTTCTGCTAGATCCAGGTGCTGCAATGCTGTCAGTTCATCCTCAGACTCTGCATGCAAATCAAAGCATCACATGGCAGTTGTGAAATCAATGGACTGGTAGCCCTCTGCAGAACAAGCAGCTGCTTCTCATCCATGCCTGTGCCTGCAGATGTTGTACTTCTGTGAATATGACCTCATGTTCTTCAAGGAGCGCCAGCAGATGCTTCAGCATCTGAAGCGCAGCAGGATCCAGCACCCACCCGGGGATGAGATCTATCGCAACGCCAATGTGTCCATGTTTGAGATAGACGGCAAGAAGGAGAAGCTGTTCTGCCAGAACCTGTGCTATCTGGCAAAGCTGTTCCTGGATCACAAGACCCTGTTCTATGATGTGGACTTGTTCCTGTTTTATGTATTATGTGAATGCGATGAGCGAGGAGCACATGTTGTAGGGTAGGGCTTCATGTTCAGGCACAATTCTTGTGGTGGTATAAACTTAACAACGTCTTGTATGCTCTGGCTCAGGCAGCCTCCCCAGGTGTTGCAAAACCCATGTTGCATGGCTGCTTGATGTGTGAGTTGTGCACTGCTGTATTTTCACAGCACACAATATGCATGTGCATGCTTGCATGCTGACATGCAGTCATAGTAACTTGATGAGCATCAACATGGAGCATGCTGGCAAGCATGTAGCATGACCATGTCTGATCACTCATCAGGCACAGCTGTCACACAATAGGTTGAGGGTTGCAGCCACTGTCACTGTAAGCAAGGCAGGATTGTCTGTGGCTCATACCTGTCAACCATGTCTGCAGGTACTTCTCAAAGGAGAAAAGTAGTGAAGATGGCTATAACTTGGCTTGTATCCTTACCTTGCCCCCTTACCAGCGTAAGGGGTATGGTAAGTTTCTCATCTCCATTAGCTACGAGCTGAGCAAGATTGAGAACAAGGTGGGGACCCCTGAGCGACCCCTCTCAGATCTGGGGCTGGTCAGCTATAGAGGATACTGGACCAGAGAGCTCCTAAAGGTCACTTTGCGCACCTCTCAGTCACAAAGCTTGTGTGTGCGTGCATGTGTGTGTACGCGTGCGTGCATGCGTGCGTGCGTGCGTGTGTGCGTGTGTGTGTGTGTGTGTGTTGTGCAATGTTAGTAAAGGAGATGGACTGCACATGTCAATTCCGCTGATGATAAATTGGCTGGCCTATGACACATCTTGTTTTGCCCCTTGGAGCATGCACATGCCTGTCTGATTGTGCGTTTGGATGCTGTGCTGATCATGGTTCCTGGGGACACTATGCCGGGGAGCTCTTGTGTGTAGTAGAGCTGCAACATGAAGCAGTGCTGCCTTGACCTCAGGTGCTGAAGGACTATCAAGGGACCATCAGCCTGAAGGAGTTGAGTGAGATGACAGCCATCAAGGTGGAAGATGTGGTCAGCACTCTGCAGCATCTCAACCTCATCCAGTACCAGAAGGGCCAGCATGTTATTTGTGCCGCCCCAAAACTCATTGAAAGGTCAGCCAACACTCACTATATGTTTGCATGGATGCATGTGAAGCCTCCAGCTCCAGCAAGTCAAAATTGTTTGCGCTTAGTTCCCTTGTTAGAATGGTGTTTGCACGTCAAACAGAGAGCAGATGCAGCACAAGATGTGGTGCATTTGCATGCTATGTAGGTGCATACAGATGCTGAAACAGCAGAATCTCACATGATTCCACATGGGAAAGGTATGGTGTAAGGATCACATCCTTGTGGGCAGTATGACTCATGCGTGGATCCTGCAGGACCACACATGCCAGCAGCATTGCAGGCATAGCTGAACAGCTTTTGTTGCTCTCCAGGAACTTGAAGGAAGCAGGATCGGCAGGGCTTGCAGTGGATCCTTCTAAGATTGTATGGACGCCCTATCATGCTGAGCGAGAATATGCCAATTACCGAGGCTGAAATCAATTTTGACAGTGCTTGTGACTGAGCTGCAAATACTAGCTCTTGAAGTTGTCTTGCTGCAGGCTAGCTAAGTCATTCGAGTGAGGTGTATGGTGTGTTGCTTGTTGTACTTGTGTACATTCTTTTGTGTTTGTTGAAGGCTAGCATTGCTGCTCAAACTGCACCACTCTAGCCAGCAGCGTGTGCGTGCTATAGGATGGCATGCATGCATCATATGGCACTCAAATGTTCTGTGTGGAACTCAATCTTGACTTTGCCTGCAGACATGTCAAATGTCGTTCACAAAGTGCAATTGGCTGGCACTCGTCAGCTGTCAGCACCTTTGAATTGTGAGTTTCACCCAATGGATTCCTCTGGTCTTGGCTTGCTCACGCTCGATCTTAGCGTGATGCCAGCAGCTGACGGCAAGCGTGAGATTGCCACAATGTGTCATGTCTCAAACATGAATGCGCTAAGTATTATTACGCCTCACTGGCAATTGCCTCCAGAAAGTATGACCCTGCATTGCCGTTGTCAGAACCTTCACGATGGTACATGCATGTGCCATCTGGCCTAGGCCAGCTGCAGGCCTGCCAGCGGGTGCTTGTGAAACGGGGGTGTGGGCATCGAAGGTGGTGGTAGCTGATGGGAATGTTTAAAGCTTTCAAAGCGTCAAATTTGCAAACAAGCAGTTTACGACACGTACCTGGACCAAACCTTGCGTCCGCACAGGCGTGAACAAGCTGGTGCCGTGCCGCCCGTGTGCTGCTCTCCAACTGAGAATGAAGACCACCACCGCTACGCGTTGCCTGCTTGTGCTTTTGTCCGTGATCTTGACTCGTGCCGCTAGCGAGGTCAACTCAGGTACACCGAAGCATGAACAATCACGTCAATCCTGTGCGTGCAAACGTTAACGTTGCAGCTGCTGCAAATGCTCTAGTCTGCTTATCGCTGGTTCAGCGTCTGCTCATCGGCGGTCAACTAGTACTACAGCAATTTGTTGGCATGTATACCACGTAACAACAAATGTCGATCAAATTCTGCAGGTGCAGGGTCAAAGAGGCACCTTCTTGGCTTGAGCTTTGCTCAGGCCGCCCGCTATGGTCACAAAGATAAGGCCAACACTGATTATGGTGACCACCCTTCAAAGTTTGCACCCACTGCAGCACCTGCTGGTTCTCCGCTGAAGTTGACAGGTACTGGATCAGGGATGTGTACATGCTGGCATCATCTGTATGGCTGCAGTTGTCACTGCAAAGCGTGCCCTGTTGTGCCACGCACTGCGCAGTGTATGTACTACATTGTTAACAATTATTGTTCACTATTGTGGTGAACAATGCCGCTGCCACACTTTTGTTTGCTGAATATTACACTGATGCATTGATGTGCAACATCAACACTTTGCATGTCAGGTCCGTTACATGTTCGCTTTGGAAAAGATTCCAGTATTTTGATTTGATGAGATGCAATAAAGAACACCAGCTGCACAACAAACCTTTTGTCCAAGTTTGCTCTTTGTTTCATGTTGATGCAAGATGACCGCGTCTTCAGCTTGTGTGCGTTTCACGAAACTTGTGATCAACAGCGCCACACCATTTCTGCCATGTTGTACAAACCATGTGGCACAGAGCATGCCCAGGGCGCCTTGCTTAGTGTCACATCCAACCTTGAGTGGCACACTTCTGCTGCCAACTGGCATTGACTGGTTGTGCAGGTGATGGGTCCAGAAGACATCTGCAAGGTGACCATTGGAGCATCGAAAAAAACAAGGCCAGCATCAGTCATCCGTACAATGACTACATTCATGTCCAGGGCCCCTTTCCTGCCCCAGCTGCAGCCCCTGCTAGTGGTGTTGATGCCTCCATTGCTGCAGCACCTGCTCCATCAGGTAACAGACACACAACATGCAAGCATTTTTGCCACCTTGTCCATGTTGCTTTCATTGAAACATCCTTGACAAGGCCACAAGCTTGCCCTTGCATTGCTGAAAGCTGCTTTGTTGCCTTCATGCCTGTTCAGCATTTGCTCATTGGCGCTCAGCTGAGTGATCCCTGCAGTGCAATTTGCCGGCACATAACAACAAATGTCGATCATGCAATGCAGGTGAAGGATCCAAGAGACGCCTTCTTGGCTTCATCTTTGGTCAGGCCGCCCGCTATGGTCACAAAGAAATGGCCAATACTGGTTATGGTGACCATACTTGAGAGTCTGCACCAACTGCAGCACCTGCTGCTGCTCCATTGAGTTTGACAGGTACTAGATCAGGGGTGTTTGCATGCTGGCATCATCTGCATGGCTGCAGCTGTCAGTGAATAGTGTGCCCTGTTGTGCCATGCGCTGCTCAGTGTGCGTACTGCAGTGTTAGCAAGTTTGTTATTAAGAGTAAACAATGCAAATTATGATACTGATGCAATGTGCGACGTCATTTATGTGCAGTGTTAAAGCTGTCAAGTCTTCTGCATGTGTACTTTAGTGTGATACGGTGCAATACAGAAGAGCAGCTGCTACTTGTTGTAGGGCAAAATCCCACATTGCGCATTAGTTGCCCTATAGCTCATTGTACCCTGCTACACTGCACACTGAACCTGGTGTCCAAGTTTGCTCTTTCTCTCAAGTTGATGCCGTTGATGCAAGATGACCATGTCTTCAGCTTGTGCGCAAATTTGTGATTAGTAACGCCATGCCAGCTTTGCCATGCTATACAGACAATGTTGCACAGAGCATGCCTAGGGCGCCGCAGGCCTGGCTTATTGTCACATCCAACCTTGAGTGGCAGACTTCTGCTGCCAACTGGCATTGACTGGTTGCGCAGGTGATGGGTCCAGGAGACATCTGCAAGGTTACGCATGGACAGCTGATCAGAGCCGATGGTCCCACGGCGAAAAAAACAAGGCCAGCATTGGTCATCTCTACCCTGATTACATTGATGTCCAGGGCCCCTTTCCTGCCCCAGCTGCAGCCCCTGCTAGTGGTGTTGATGCCTCCGCTGCTGCAGCACCTGCTCCATCAGGTAACGGACAGACATCGTTGTTAACATGCAAGCATTTTTGCCACATCATGCATTGTGTTCTCGTCAAAACACCCGTACCGACAGAGTTACAAGCTTGCCCTTGCAGTGCTGAAAGCTGCTTCTTAGCTGTGACACATATTATGCCATGCTCAACAAAATGAGCTGTTGCAGGTGATGGGTCCAAGAGACATTTGCTTGGCTTGGTCGATAATGCAGCTAGCTCATGGGGCAACAAAGACAAGGTTGACATACAGGACAATGCCTCTGAAATTGCTGCAGCTTCAATTTGAGGCTAAGAACAGTGGGCTGATGCCAAGAACCAACTGTATGCACCAGGATTTTTATCGATGTCTAGATCAGATCTGAGGTCAATGTGCCTTTTCATGTCAAACTGGATACGTTTCCCAGTCCCCAAGGATAGAATTACTGCGACAGGCTGCTGTTGTACCTGATGGCTGCTCAGTCAAGGCAACAAACGAAGCAAGAACCTGTAGTCTGCATCCAATAAAGAAGCACCCAAGTCATGAGCCACAGCAGAATCTGATGATCCTTTTGCACTTTGTGATCAGGACAACCAGTAGTGCAGATGTTTTAGGTATGCCTGTACTGAAGATTGCAAGCAAACAGTATCTGATTGTCTGAGTTCCATTGTAAAGAGTCACTTGTCATAAGCCAATTTGCTACTGCCGGACATCTCGCATCTGCACTGTTATCAACTCTAAACACCACTCTGAGACTGTGGTATGGATCCCATATATGCTATATAGGATGGTCTGCCAGCATTGCTAACAAGTATTCTCACCCAATTCTCATCCAGTTATGGCAGCTATGCTGCAAGTGACTTCATGATTTGATCAACCTGTGAAAGCCACCTCTGCATGGTTTGTTCCACCATCTTGAATACTGCCAGCTACCTTGTCCCCTGATGTACCAGAGCTGACAGTTGCATACCCATGGTTGAATGCTGCCTGGTCTGCAGTTATATCTGCAGCAATGTACCTGCTTGCCGTGTTTGCTGTGGCGTTTGTTGCCTGACTTGCTGTCACCTGCAATACAGTTGAGTTACAAGCTCAACCACTTGTCAAAGCCCAGTAGCAGTTAGCAGATTGGCAGCTGCACAGCACATCACCAGCTACACAGCTTGAATGCTGTGGATGATGCTGATGCAGTCATCCAGAACTGCCTCAGATCAGGAAAATGCTTGATGGCATCGCTGTGGAAAGAGATCAAAGCTCAGGCCTTTGCAATATATATTGCTGCACCTGCTGAACGGCTGCGCTGAAATACACCGAGAATCAGCTCCGCCAACCTTACTCAGCAATGGAAAAATGCTTGATACAAAAATTTGACGCCAAAGTCAGTCCGCTCACCTTGTCTGGTGTTGCAGTAGTTGAGGCTTCACTGCTGTCAGAGACTACATTGGCTGCTTTGCCCATTGCTGAAACATCCCCTGCTGTACTGCTAGTGCTGCTGTGTCTGTCCTTGCTGGTGCCTGTCTGAGACTGGGCTGCACTATTGCTGCTGAGGTCAGCTGCACTGCTGCCTGAGGCTGCACTGTTGTGGATGACGTTGTTGTCCTAGACAAGAAATGTAAATTGATTTGCGTCATAAATTTAGCTCTGATCCACTTCAGATTCATCCGCATGAAGAATCCTCCCTCATTCACTTCAGGAAGGACACCGGGCGCTTTGGTACTTTGCGTTCAGCTTTCTGTTGCAACAATTTTGTCAGTGATCGCAGCCTCAGTTGCGCATCGGAGTGTAAGCTTCGAGAGGCAGGACCTGTTTGCACGACTTTTCGATAAGCGCACAGACAAGAACATGTTTCAACTGGCCAAGGCCAGCTGGCCGTTCGCATGCTTAGCTGTAGGGCTGTTGGTCCTGTCAACGTTGGGTCCGGTGCATGCAGCAGGTCGACCACTAGACCAGCACGACAACGACAAGAGCCTATCCAGTCTGGCTGATACAATTCGGAGTACGCAAGCCGAGACCCGTACGGGGTCTGAAAGGTCGGTACTCGAGTTACAAGTTTCCGCACTATAGCTAGTACTGCATCGATATCGATAGAGCTGGGTGCGACGTGCTGCCTGCTTATCCGTTGCTACGATTTGCGTGGCCGTTCTTTGCTGAGTACTGATGAAGCTGTACATGGGTTGGTCACTTCAAGGTGTGCAAGTGTGACAAGTGGTGGCAGTCATGGTGCCAACAAGTCCAGCGCTTACTGTACCCCTGAGATAGCCAGTGTATCGCCTGTGCTCCCGAATCTTGTAGAGGTTGGCAGTATGTGAGGTCTTTGCAGGTCAAGGTCAACAGATCTTTCTGGGGAGTCAATGGCCACTGCAGTACCTGCTGCTGCTTCGCTGAAGTTGACAGGTGCTGGGTCAGGGATGTGTGCATGCTGGCATCACCTGTATGGCTGCAATTGTCACTAAGAAGTATGCCCTGCTGTGCCACGCACTGCGCAGTGAATGTACTGCAGTGTTGACAACAGTGGACAATGCCGCTGCGACACTTTCGTTTGTTGAACATGACACTGCAACATCAACACTCTGCAGTACCAGACGTTGTACACAGCATTTTCAAACACTCGAGTGTTTTGCATGTGTACTTTGGTTTGATGAGGTGCAATGAAGGAAACCAGCTGCACAAAAAACCTGTGTCCAAGTTTGCTCTTTGTTTCATGTTGATGCAAGATGACCATGTCTTCAGCTTGTGTGCAGTACACAAAATTGTGATCAAAGCGCCACGCCAGCTTTGCCATGCTGTACAGACAATGTGGCACAGAGCATGCCAAGGGCGCCGTGGGCCTTGCTGAGTGTCACATCCAACCTTGAGTGGCACACTCCTGCTGCCAACTGGCATTGACTGGCGCAGGTGATGGGTCCAGGAGACATCTGCAAGGTCTCCGTTTTGTACAACAGAGCCGATGGCCCCATGGTGGAAAAGACAAGGCCAGCATTAGTCATCTCTACAATGACTACTTTGATGTCCAGGGCCCCTTTCCCGCCCCAGCTGCAGCCCCTGCTAGTGGTGTTGATGCCTCCATTTCTGCAGCACCTGCTCTATCAGGTAACAGACAAACAGCATGCCCGCATTTGCGCCACATCGTCCATGTTGTGCTCATCAAAACATCCACAACAAGGCTGCAAGCTTGCTCTTGCATTGCTGCAAGCTGCTTTGTTAGCTGTAACACATACCATGCCATGCTCTACAAAATGAGCTGTTGCAGGTGAAGGGTCCACGAGACGTTTACTTGGCTTGGTGAATGCTGCAGCTAGCTCATGGGGCAGTGAGGACAAAGATAAGCCTGATATGCAGGACAATGCCTCTGAAACAACTGCAGCTTCAATTTGAGGCTAAGAATAGTTGGCTGATCAAGCACGTGCACCAATTGTATGCATTCAGATGACCATCAGGTAGCTCAGATCTGAGGTCAATATGCCTTTTCATGTCAATTTAGAAACACCTCACAGCCCCCAAGAACTCTGTGATAGGCTGCTGTTCCACCTGATGTTCGATTAGTTGAGGCAACAAATGAAGCAAGGTCATGTAGTCTGCATCCAATAAAGAAGCGCCCAAGTCATGAGTCATAGCAGAATCTGATGATCCTTTGTCACTTTGTGATCAGGACAACCAGTAGTGCAGAAAGATTTAGGTATGCCTGTATACTATGTAGTGAAGATTGCATGCAAAAAGCATCTGACTGCCCGTGTTCCATTGTAAAGAGTCACTTGTCATAAGCCAATTTGCTACTGCCAGACATTTCACTTGTGCGCTTTCATCATTTTTAAACACAGTTCTGAGACTGTGGTATGGATGCCATATGGGCTGGTCTGCCAGCATTGCAAACATGCAAACCAGAAATCTGCATTGAGGACCACATTAGAGACAAGTCAGCCTTGCAGAGGGTACTATCACAAGTATTCTCACTCAACTCCCATCCAGGTACGGCACTTATGCTGTGATTGACTTCATTATTTGATCAACCTGTGAAAGCCACCTCCGCGTGCTCTGTTCCAGCACCTTGAACACTGCCAGCTACCTTGTCTCCTGATGTACCAGAACTGACTGTTGCATGCCCATGATCGAATGCTGTCTTGTCTGCAGTTATATCTGCAGCGATGTATTTGCTTGCCTGGTTAGCAGTGGTGTTTGTTGCCTGACTTGCTGTCACCTGCAACACATGTGTGCTCAACTGTACAGTTGAGTGACAAGCCCGGCCACCTGTCAAAGTCTGGTAGCAGTGAGCAGATGGGTAGCTGTATAGCACCTGCTACATAGCTTGAGTGTGCATGATGCTGATGCAGTCACAAAGAACTGCCTCAGATCAGTATGTTGAAGAATGGAAAAACGCATGATGCACAAGACATGATGCCAAAGTCAGTCCGCTTACCTTGTCTGGTGTTGCAGTAGTTGAGGCTTCACTGCTGTCTGAGACTGCGTTGTCTGCTTTGCCCGTTGCTGACACATCCCCTCCTGTACTGCTGTTGCTGCTGTGTCTGTCCTTGCTGCTGCCTGTCTGAGACTGGGCTGCACTGCTGCTGGTGAGGTCAGCTGCACTGCTGCCTGAGGCTGCACTGTTGTGGATGATGTCACTGTTGGCTGTGCTGTTTGTGGTGGTGGTGACAGCTGTCAGACCCTGATTGGCTGAAGCATTGCGGCCTGTACCATTGGATACACCTGATGTACTTGCTGCACTGGCCTACAAGGAAGTACTAGTTTGTCAAATGTTCATAAGGTCCCTTCCATTGAAGCATGGTGAAACTATCAGTGTTCACAAGTGCCAAGCATACTGCAGGTGTTCACTCCATGTTCAGTAGTGCCCACAAAGCAAGACAGTCAACAAGCTTGGCTACAGAAGCTGACCAGACCACATGATGCAAACCACATGATGCAGACCACATGATGCAGACCACATGATGCAGACCACATGATGCAGACCACGTGATGCAGACCACACAGATCGTGCAAATGCTGACTCTCGGTAACAGAACTTGCCCTGTGACTGAGATGTCAAGTCGCTATGTGCGCATTCACTGCTTGTGAATGACCCTTGCACTTGCCCTTACCATGGGTGCTGACGCCCCCTTGGCTGACACACTTGCAGTGCCATTGTCTGCAGCTGCACTCCCATCTATCAGGGCAACGCCAATCCCAGCTGCATTTGGCCCAGCCCTGTAGCTGGCTGCTGTAGTCAGATTCCCTGATGCACTGTGAGTGCCAGCTGCTGTACTTGAGGCTGACACATCTGCATCCAGCAGTCTTCTTCCAGAGCTACCCTTGATGCCTGCAGCAGTTGGAGAGGGAAAATAAAGTTTACGCTTTTCAGCAATCATGCAGGGAGCGGCAGCCCGGAGCTGCCTGTAATAGTTGATTGTGCAGTGCTATTTAACAACAGGTATGACAGGTATAACTTGGACGCACTGTGCAATGCCACAGAGAGAGCGCTTGTGGCGGAAGACGTATACAGGTGTGAGCACACACAGTTCTGCGACCAGCAGCCAATGGAAACTAGCTTGGTTGTGTGATTACTCAGATTGCAACAGGTTTGTGTGCTTAGCCACTGGCTGGAAAGGATGTAAGGCTGCAGGAACGCATTCAGAACATCACAAGAAATGTGGTCCATGCTTTGCACACCATGTAAATATACTTTTTCGACAGTCTGTGTTGGAAAGTGGCTGTTCCAGACCAGCTTGTGTTGAAGTGCAGATTTGCAGCAGGCTCCTAGTGTGCACACAGCGCTACATAGGCAGGGCTGTCAGCTCCACCTAATTGTTTCACCTGAATGCATCTGTGCAGCATTTCCCTGAGGCTGTCTGTTGTCTGTTGCAGAAAGTATGGGAGAGGATCCAAGGTTCATGCTGACCAGATTGGCATTGTCAAGGATGTGCCCACTTGTTGGCACTAGTATCCTGCAGTTCAGGACATGCATATTGCAGCGCCTCGCACAAGCTGCACAGCATGACACCATCATGAGAATCTGCAGGTCGTGTGGTGTCATTGATGCAAACCAAGTGCTGCGTGCAAGATTTCTGTGCAATTGTGATGCTGCAACAAGTGTGCTGTAGATTGAACCAAGTAGATGGCATGATTACATCAAAATTGTCATCACACTATGCACAGAGTATGGCTTGTGCTGGCTGTGTGCCAATATTGAGCTACAGGCACTATTGTGGCGCTTTTCATGCAGTGCAGAGGTTTGTAAACACCTAGCAGTTGGACTCGTCTAATAGCTACCAGATGGTAGCTAGGTCAGAGCCAACTTGGCAAAAGTTGAGCAAGAGTGGCATGTCACACACAGGAGTTTGTGCACCTGAACATCAGCAGAGCAACCAAACATCGGCACATCAGCTCGCCTGTGATGACCATGGCCGGTAACGGCAGGGCGTCAAGAGCGGACAACCTCAGCTGTCAATGTTTGAAGCAGCAATGCGACGCCAGCAGCGGCGGCCCAATTTTGCAGTCGAACGGTTGCGCTATTGCTGGACCGTTGATGCCAACGTTGTTAACACCGGATGCACGGGCTGGAACAGCTCTACATCCGGAGGCCCTCTCTTGATCGAGCCAAGCTTGGACATGGTCAGCATAGTCCGAATGACGCTTGGGCTTGCCGTTCGACCATACTCATGCCGCCGAAACTCTGCTGTCGCGCTCTCGCTTCCTTGGCACTCGGTGTCATGGTGTTCCAGAGGTCCGCTGCAAGAGCTGGACTGTTGCTGGTCTGCATCACGACTGCTGCACTCCTCAGGTATGGTTCAGCTGCTCAGCATAACTCTGCATTCTGCAGTAAAGATAAGAGCAAATTTGGACTGTCATCAGCATGCAGCTCTGCTCAAACAGACAAGAACCTCAACTTGAAGGATGAGTGCTTCACTGGCCACTGCAACACAGGTCAGTATGTCGAGCCTGCACCAGCAAGCTTACTAGTGGCAGTACTGCTACTAGTACTGCATAATACATGACATGACTATGCTTCGCTCAGGGCGCAGACTATTTGACGCTGTTGGTATCAGCAGCGTCAGGGATGGCCCTGATGACAGCAGCATTGCTGTGGACCTTGTAGATGCCAGCTCCTTTGTGCCTGAAGGCACTGCTGATGCAAGCGCAGCTGGTGCCTCTGCTACCCAGGTGTAGCTCACTAAAGTAGTGACAATTCATTGTTTTGTTGCACCACCGCAATAGCCAGCATCACAAGGGCAGAACACATGCACTGATGCATAACATCACTTCAGTATGCGTCTGGCATTCAATGATTGCTGTCTGTACTGATCGCCTATCACCTTCCCTGCCCTTGCCAAGTTGGTTGCACACATCTGAACAGCTGTACAGCAGAACTGTCTGGTGCACCTAGGGCACACCAAATGGGCTGTGAACTCTTGCAGACAAGTAAAGATGGAGCAGCAGGAGATACAACAGTGAGTGCATCTTCATCTGGCCGAAATGCTGGCGCCTCTACAGGGCTGACATCTGTTGCAACTTCAGGTCTGTCTTACCACCAGCAAATGCATATTGCACACATGGCATGCCCATTGGCTTCCTGAGGATACAGTTTGATAACAACGACTACTGTCCTAGTGCTCTTAGAATCTGTGACATTCAACAAGGCCACAGGCTGTCTCAATTGAGTATCATTCATGCTCAGACTGCTGTATGAATCAAATTATTGCCAATGACTGACACAGGCTGCACAGTATGAGACAAAACCAAACCCCCCTTGCATCCCTCCCTTGGGCATGATGCATTGCATGGTTACCACCCAGTGCATCAAGCTGTATGCCTTACTGGGACCTCAAGCCCTGCAAAAAGTAGATGCAAGCTGCAAGTGACATAGGGTCCACCTCAACCTTCACTTCAAAGACAATCATCACCCAAGCAGCATCATCTTTTGTTTCTCTTGTATGCAATGGCTGTAGGCTTCAGTCTACTCTGTCCATGCTCTGCAGGTCATTCGCAAGCTTCAAGCAGCAGCATAGCAGATGGCACAGCATCAGGCAGCCGAGCACAAGTCCACAGCAAGCAACACACCAGCAGCACTGGTAAAGCCCCGGCCACAGCTGATGTTACAAACAGCATTGATGGCAAAAACGCCATAGTAAGCTTTCAGAGCGCAGATGCTTCAGACAACTCGCCGTAGGTCTCACTACACAGGCAGCGCTCTGACCCTATAAAAACTGCAGACCAAACAGGGCAATAATCCATGTTGATAGGCGCTGATGACAGGAAGAGATGGATGATTCCAGCAAACAGACCACATGAACTCATCTAGGCTGCGTAGATCAGTACACTGTAGAGCGTTCTAAGTTAACTTAACTACACCAGTGAAAGCTCAGGAGCATGCTGTGATCTTATCTATCAAGAAAGCATGTGGGTTCAAACTTTTTGATCTGCTTCCCTGACTTCTCCACTGCAGAACTAAGCCTTGAACCAGTTGCTGCTGTCCTTGCCTTGCCAGGTTGATTGTGTCTCAGCACACTGCAAATGAACCTGGAACAGCATTGGGAAGCTGTCTTGCATAATTAAAAAGATATGTGCAACAAACAAGAAGCAATGAGTTGGCCTGTTGTGGTATACAACATGCTGCAAGATGATGCTGCAGTGTGCTTGCTCCAGGTAATTTTTTGACGCATCACTACATTGGATTTCACTTTTCTTTGACTTGCAGCCTCTGGCTTTTGTTGCAATTACCCTCTGCAATATAGTAAGTAAAGCCTTTACATTTCACTTGCAATCGAACTTGCGAGGCATGTCACAATGTGCACGTGCCCCGACCACGCATCTGTATAGGTACAGAGCTAGTGTATATAGCTAGCTCTGTGCATCACTGTTCACACAACTTTATGTGCATGAGGTCAAGCATGCCAACACAAGGAAAGACCCTGCTTTTCATAAAAGCAAAAGGCAATTCAGGTTCCCATTCAAGGCAGCAAAAGGCAGCTGTTAAACGAACAAGCAAGTTGCCGGTCAATCAGCAAATGCTAAAGCAAGTGTTCTGCTTCGCTTTGAGGCCATCAGCCGCCCGTACAATACGGAGTTGGGGGCGATCGATCTTGCTGTCAAGAATGCCATTGGGCCTGGCGGTTGCCAGTTGTTGTTGACGACACACTGACTGCAGATGTGGCTTACGATCTCTTGCAGCCTCCGCGCAGCCCGTTCGCTTCATCACTTGAGGGGTCAGTCGCATGCATACTACAAGATTTATCGTTTGCGGACGCCCTGGCCTCCGTTTTGTTGATTTGCTCACGTAACGTTATGTCCAAGTGCTTGCCAGTGTCTGCAGGCTTTGCTGCTAAAGCTGCCAAGGGAGGCAAGGCACCTGCTACAACTGCAGCCAACGCAGGATCTGCAACACCCAGTAGCTTATCTGAAGCAAAGCCTGACGTAGATTACCCTGACTGGTTGAGTGACCTGACAAAACCAGGAAAGACTTTAGGCGAGCTGAGGCGCACACCTGAAGATGAACGGGATATGGCTGATGTGAGTCGCGAACGCTGCACAAGACACACATTGCATGAGTGTCTTCCATTGAGACAAGTCACGGGTCATCAGTCACGCTGTCATTACTTGCAGCACAGCATATGGAGGATACAATGAGATGTATATGCAAAATCTGTGTGTGGAATGTGCATTCATTGGCCTTTGCTCAACATTGCCTCTGAATGCTACAGAATGTGAGGCATGAGAAGCTGGCGATGAGGGCTGCAATCAAGAGCAGAAACTTCAGCAAAGCTAAAGGAGTCTGAATGTAAGCCAGATAGCAACGTACTACGAGATATTGGCTTGATGCCTTACAGCATCAACATGATGGAGGGCGGCAGCATGATGCAATACAGATGGTTTTCATGAGTACACCCCTTTTTGGTCAATTCTACCAAAAGTTGCTTGTGAACTGTGCTACTCCATGTGACATCCCCACCTAGTGACGCAATCTGCCTTTCGTCTTCCCAAGAAAGGTGCACAGCGCATTCGTGTCGATGCTGTGCTGACTCCTCCACGGACACAAACACCATGAGATCCTTTTTTGCGCAGCAAGATCATATGCAGGTTTTCAAGTTCGTTCTAGACTGTCTTGATGTTTTCCACATTTGACCTTCGTCT
>JAABUP010004498.1_pt1 | contig 22690 bp, 22 predicted proteins | sample 5559201 | NCBI WGS metagenome assembly JAABUP01 (sample SAMN10711887, study PRJNA513373) | rock metagenome | isolation source: Antarctica rocks | place: Antarctica | reverse complement strand
CGAAGAACATGCAGAGACATATGAGGATTCTGGCGAGGAGTCTGACGGCACGACCCTTTCCTCAGAGTTTGCGGAGACAGCCGATTCAGGGTCCTTGCTGGACGACGTAGCCGATCCTTTGACCTCATCTCCACTCACAAATATACCCCGTCATAGTACACCTCACAACCAGTCTCCGAAAAAGACCAGAACGAACCCATCTATGCTACAAGATCTTCCCCCGCCGCGACCAATCAGTGTTATACAGCCTGTCAGTGCTCTGGGCTTAGCCATCAAAGCGAGGAGAAAGAAGCCTGACAATCCGCTTGAGGCTTTTGCCAGATTATCAGGCAAAGGCATACCCAATCCGTTGCTGATCAGAATCTACGCGCCCTTCTCTGAAAGTCCAGATAAGCCCTACGACATGCCACTTCAGCGAACGGTCAAGGATGGTAATAATGCGGGTAATTTGCCGGTCACAGTGGCAGACGCCATTGGCCTTAGTCTTTGGACGTACAACGAGGAAGGCTTCAAGCCTTCTATACAGGGAAACAAAATGAATGTCAATCGCTGGACCATGCGCATGGTCGAGGACGGCGAGGTTGACTTCGACTTCCCTGCTCTGGGACGCACTCGACCGGTTGCGGACTTCACCTCCAACAACAATCGTGCAGCAGCACGCGGCAGAGGCAAGGGAAAGCTATACGACGAATTCGCTCTGGTCGATGCTACAGAAGATCAGTTCAAGGAGAATGAGAGTCTGACTCCTAACTCCATCCAAGAGTCCACCACCGCAGAGGACGACATTACAGAAAACCCTCCACCACAGCAGCCGCAAATACCGCAACAGCCACCGGCAAAACCCCTTGGCCCACGCTTCAACCCTGTGTTAGGCCAGCCCTTTGCCTCTGCTCTGCGCAACAATAGTACCGCGCCCGCTGACACCCCCGCAATCCCTACCCACTCAACTCCTCGCATGGGTGCAACAAAATTGCTCAAGATACATTTCACAAGTCCCGAAGCTTTCGCGCAAACGAACACGATCGAAGTGACCACCGATACTTATATCGCTGAAGTCCTCGATACGGTGTGCAAGAAATGGGGTCTCGATAAAGCGCACCACATCTTGAAAGTTACAGGCACCAACACTGTGGCTCCATTAGACCGGACCGTGGAAGCTATTGGCGCTCGTACAGATCTTGATCTTATACGCCGTCGCTTTGGTAATGACGGCCCACTCAGCTTGACCGGATCACCTGGGAGTTCTTCACCCAACGCACCATTACTGCTGACCTCCGAGACGCCCAAGAAAAGCAAAAGCGGTCTGCAGATGCTGCATCCTCTGGCGCAGAAGCAAGATCCTTTGGGTAACACGGCGAATTATAAGAAATATAATGTTGTACGAAAACAGCCGATGTCGTTCTCGTCTTCTCATCAACGTATCTTGCTTATGGGTGGAGACTATATGTATATCATGCCTGGAGAAACCGGAAAGACACTATTCGATACCGGCGCTAAAACCACTACGATTCCATTCAGCAGTGTAGTGGGTTGTAAGGTCAGCAGGAGGCATCCAAAGACCTTTCGGGTAAGCCCATTACGATCATCGTTTCCTCGCGTGTTGCTTCTTGGTTGAATATCAACGCTTAGTCCTGTTTTCACATCTGCGGAAGCTCGGCGTAAGGTGGTTCAAGTTGGAACACGAGACGCCATTGCCACGTGGCTACTTCCAAGGTCTACCGATACCAAAAGCCTTGCTGACCTCGATTTTTTTTATAGGTCGTCGTCTTCAAGGAGCGGGAAACAAAAAGATACGACTTCGAAGCGCAGAGTGTGGCCGAGGCTGCGGAGATTGTTGATGAGATCAAGAGGGGCATGGAGCCATTCCAGGACATGCTGTCTTGAATGGGAACCCAGATTGACCCACATTAGGTGGGCGTTCATGCTGCGGCAGGGCAGGGAAATATGGTCTTACAGCAAATCTGGTGTCGTGGGGTGTCTCCCCTCTCCATGCATATATGCTTTGGCATAAATACTTGAATGATGTTGAGGTTCATAATCATTAGTTCCGAAATCGTATATGATCGCCAACCGTCAGAAACATCTTTTACATGCTCAGCCATGGTGACCTCCGTATGGAAGGGTAACCATCCTAACTTCATGCAACCATCGAACGGTATAGGTTCCAGGGCGTAGATGATTGCCGATGCCAACAGGTGGTCACAACCACCAACTATGATTGGAGAACCTCACAACAACATGTCCTCGAGGTCTATAACTGTGAATCCAATAGATCACATGCTTGTAAGTGCCTAGTCACGAGTCTAAATACTGAGTCTGAATACAAACGGTTTTGATGTGCTCTGTTTCTATGGAGTCCGCCAACTTACTTAGGATCAGCAATCATTTACGACGTAGAAGTATGACCACTGTTAGTTTTGCCTCTAGACAACTAGAAAGCACTATAGGGGTTCTCATTCCAAATGTTTATGTATCACCTGGAACACAACTCCTCGTCTCAATTCCGGTATCCTGTAATTCACTGTGAGTCTGTGACTCATGAGTACAGGTATATTCACTCTCACTGGCATCTCGAGGTATAAATAAATAGCATCCACCCTTTCAACATCCATCTGAAATGTGGTGACAATCCTCTTCTGAATGTGAGTATCCAATCTCATCCTTGTCATATTGACCTCTCCCAGCCTGAGCATTAGTCTTCAGCAGCTCTTTACGTTAAGGCGTTTTGATCAGTGCAAGTTCAAAGCATCATTATCTTCATCACTTTGACCTTACTTTACAACCTTTATTGAAATGTTCACCACGTCAGTAAGCTGATTGCAACTACGGAATCGAAAAGGCAGAGCTCGCAGCTGTTATGGTTCACAACCGATGCCCTAATCTGCAGTCACATTGGAGTGATGCTGACTTGACGGGCGGAAGTCAACGGTATTTCGAGGAGATCGACGGACTGGGTCACCCTTATCAACTGCGGCTCCCATCCGAAGCGCGCAGTGTTATGTGTGGCCAGCTGTTAAGCCTCAGGGCATCCCATTGCTGACACCACTTTTCTCTCATCTCAGGCCTTTCACAACTTGCAACTTGCACCGGTAATTGTTCGACATATATCACCGGCATTGCTGCTGGATCGGTGGCGGTCATCTTCAGCATTCCAATTGAGCGGACCATAGCTGCATTCCGATCCTCGTCGTTGGCCGTCAATTGCGCATCTAGGACATTGATAGGCGCGTCTCTGTCGCAAAGGACGGCGCTCTTTACGACTGAAAGACGAAAACTCAGACGCGATCATCGCCGTGCTGATAGGCTGCAGTCACAGGGAAGACGGGAATAAGGGATGAAGGGATGAAGGGATGAAGTAGCGGGTGAGCCGCTACGCTAACTGTGGGGTCTCGGGGATCGGCACAAGCACAAGTATAAGCGGCATACCGGTCCGCAGCTCTCCCCTCTTGTACTCAGCACTCAGTGACCTTCCAGCTCTGTACCTCACTTAGCTTTCGACCATGCGCCGCCCGTAACCATCTCCTTACCCTCCTCTCCCTAACAACCATTGCTGTGCTACTCAGGGTCGTTATCTCCAGTCCTGGTGTTGGTGCTGGCCCGAAGAATCTCCGTCTTGGCTGGGTGCGCTTCTAATAACGGCCTACACCTTCAATTACGACTTCTACCTCCACAGCAGCTCCGTCGCACTATTGGAAGATCACTACGAGACTCACCCCGACGTGGCTTCATGCTGGCTACCACTGACGCACCGTACTACTCCATTCACCGTTCTTAACGCACAACAAGCAAAGCATTCCGACCAAACGACAAGGTCATCACATCGATCCGCAGCTCTTCTCAGAGCAACGTCACGCCGACCTCATCTCGATCCCTTAGGGCGCACTTTCCATGCCGACTCTAGGATTCCTGAAGAAGAAAAGGACGAAGGACTCGTCGGGTTCGAAGGACCCCAGTTCTCCAACTTCTCCAGTCAGCGATAGTCCCCTTACGCCAACCTCGTCAGGAGGCTTTGGGGATTCCATTGCGTCGGTATCGTCCCAGACATCATATCATCAATCCCAAGCAGGCTCTACAAAGCGCGGCGACTCCATGCTCGCCAACCAGCGGCCTCTCTCCGGAGGTCCGACGTCCTCACCACAGAACACTGGTCAAGATCCTACAGTACCTCGGTCATACCATCAGCAGAATGTTCCGAGCATCAATAACATAATCAATCCCCCACAACATGACGGTGCTGGCCAGTCACATCAACCATTGAATCAAGGTCAAATGGAGGGACAAGGCAATGGAGTCGGGTCGAATGGAGCGGGCATGGGTCAAACTCCAACTTACAACGGTGGAGGAGTTCCAGATAGACCTGCAGTGCGGACAACAAAAGGGAAGTACTCCTTGTCAGACTTCGCTATACAGCGAACATTAGGAACCGGCAGTTTTGGGCGAGTGCACCTGGTGCAGTCGAAGCACAATCAACGATTCTATGCGGTCAAGGTCCTAAAGAAGCAGCAAGTGGTGAAGATGAAGCAGATTGAACACACAAACGATGAGCGGAAAATGCTGCAAAGGGTCAAGCATCCGTTCCTCGTCACGTTGTGGGGAACCTTCCAAGACTCAAGGAACCTGTACATGGTGATGGACTTCGTAGAGGGAGGGGAGCTTTTTAGTCTACTTCGCAAGTCACAGGTGGGTGACATCGATTATTTTACCTTTTATTCAGACTTCTACTCCATCTATGATTACATGGACTCACTCGAAGAAAAGAGGTTTCCCAACCCTGTTGCAAAGTTCTATGCCGCGGAAGTGACTCTTGCTCTCGATTACCTACATTCAATGCATATCATCTACCGAGACTTAAAACCTGAGAACCTGCTTCTTGACCGGCATGGCCATCTCAAGATCACCGATTTTGGATTTGCAAAGGAAGTACCAGACATTACGTGGACTCTCTGCGGAACGCCAGACTACCTGGCACCGGAAGTTGTGTCCTCGAAAGGCTATAACAAGTCAGTCGATTGGTATGGCTGCAAAGTGCAACGTTCAGCAGAGTTTCGAATTGTGCGCTGATGAGTTCTGCAGGTGGTCACTTGGCATTCTGATCTTTGAGATGTTATGCGGCTTTACTCCCTTCTGGGATGGCGGCTCACCCATGAAGATCTACGAGAACATCCTCAAAGGCCGGGTCAAGTATCCTCCATACATCCACCCCGATGCACAAGACTTACTACAGCAATTAATCACATCCGACCTGACGAAACGACTGGGTAACTTGCACGGAGGCTCAAAGGACGTCATGCAGCACCCCTGGTTCGCGGAAGTTACCTGGGAGAGGCTGTCGAAAAAGGACATCGACGCACCGTACGTGCCGCCGGTCAGGGGAGGCGTCGGAGATGCGAGCCAATTCGATAAATACCCGGAGGAGACGGAGGAGTATGGTGTTCAGGGCGAAGATCCGTACGTACCGACAGATCTTGTTTGCGTTGCTTGGATCCATGCTTACACGGAAACAGGCATGGACACCTCTTCACGGAATTCTAAAGCATTCGTCTCTACGCAGCTCAACATTCTGAGACTGCTTCATGCGACCAAGAAGTCTACGAGCGGGGATGAATGCTTGACATGGCACCATTGATATGCTGATTGCTTGCATCTGCAACTTTCGATGCTTTCCCTTTCCAAAGGCGTCTCCGTCTCATCAGCCAGTTCCTACCCAATCACAATCCCCCAAATCCTACACCCACCACCCACCCTCTATCCTCTATCAATACCTGTATTCCACCTTGCTGCAAAATTGCTGCGCTTTTCAATTCGCTGCTGGATGAAGCGCAGATTCAACTCATCCTGCCTGCATTTTTTGGTTTCGCTGCTTCTGCGATCATTCTCTGTGCTTTATCATGCGCTCGCAGGTATCGAGCCTGCCGGCTGCTTTCTAAGTAGGTTAATAGGGGGCGCGAAGTGGTGTAGGGGACGCTGCCAATATAAAGCCGTCCAAACTCATCGCTGCCGGGTGTGACGAGTGCTGTCTACGTGCTACAGTATGTCTTGAATAGGTGAATTACCACCAATATTTCGGAGCAGTCCCAAGAAAACCCTTTGCCAATTTAGTAAGCGAATCATCACCCACCACTTTCACTTCCGCTTTCAAATCTTCCACCCCCTCAATCCAAACGCCTCTAACAAACAACACCAAATACCCTAGCCTCCCAAAACACACACGCCCGATCGCCACCATCCCAACACGTACGTCCTCAACAATTTCAAACCCACAACTATCCAAGCACGAACACCAAACCTCCCCACCTAACCGCGACACCAACAGGGTAGGCCCACAGCAGACCGCAAGCCCGTAGTAGGCACGGACGAAAGTGTAGGGAAATGGAGACGACCCGCTGTGCCTATACCCTGCATCACGAGTCAGTCACGACACCTCCCAGCGAAGCAGAAGCCGAAGTCGAAGAATCATGAGTACATACCAAACCCTGCATCGTCAAGACCGGTCGATGGTATGAGAGCCCGTCTTAGCTTCACCCACCGGCACTACAAAGAAGTGCGAACTCTGACGACGATGAGCTTGTAGGAATTGTTGTCGAGGTGTTGTCGGATGGGTGAGGTCTCGAGGGACGACACTTGCTCGATAAGGGCGCGGACGCGGGCGAGTTCATGAAGGATGACTGTGAGTTCGTCAATCGTGGCCTAGGCAACGCAGGCTGGGGAGAGGGGAGGGACGGGAGGGGCTTGTCTCGAGTTAATCACCTCGCGGTGAAGAAGACCAAGACTGCCTTACGTACCAAGACACCATGGTCGAGACCGATCATCGTGAGCCCGTCTTAGCTTCACCAGAATGGGTTACTAATCACCAGCGCTATGAAGAAGTGCGGACTCTGACGATGATGATCTCGTGTTCATCGCCGTCGAGGCATTGCCGGGCGAGTGACGGCGCAGACGATAAGTGTTTGGTCGTCGATCGTGGCCTGCGCAACGCAGGGTGAGGGAGGGGAGGGAGAGGAGAGACCTGTCCCGAAATAGTCACCATGTAGCGAAGAAGATTCACAACCACATACCAAAACACCATGGTCAAGATCGATCGTGAGCCCGTCTTAGCTTCACCCAGATCGGGTTACTAATCACCAGCACTGCGAAGAAGTGCGGACTCGGCGCTGGTGGCCGCCCCACCCCCTGGAGAGGGATGGGGGGCCCCAAGGTTCAGCGGTACCGTTTACACGGTACCCTGACCCTGGGAGGGGTTGCCTGGTGAAGCGTCAGCTTATTGACGACGGCGGATTTGGACGGGCCCGCCGACGGTGACTTGCACAGGCGGGACAACGATCTCGTACTCGCCGTCGAGGCCCTGCCCGCCGAGTGAAGAACCGAGGTCCTCCACACCGTCAGCAAGGGCATTGACGGCGCGTGCGAGATCGTCGTCCGTCTGCTGGCGTGCGCCGGCAGGGTGAGGGAGGGGAGGTGTGGATGGGGAGCGAGAGAGGCGAGACTTAGCTTTGCGTTTCTCCCACCATCGGGCAACGAGGAGGCAGACAATGGTGGTGAAAAAACCACCTAACCAGCTGCCGCTGGCAGCGATAACTGCAGTAATGTTAGCCATTTTTTATACTGAAGACTTACAGTGAAGAGAAGAGAAGGAAAACGAAAATAGATGGGGGGACGAGGCGGGTTATATGGGAGGCAGGACTTCCGGTTTGGGTAGGTGCAGGTGTAGGCTGTTGACAACATCGCTTCACCATCACGAAGCTTACGCCAGAGAGCAGGTGCAAGTCTATAACATAGCTAAGTACATCAGGCTTGCACATGACTTTGAGTTTCCCACTCTGGGAAATCAAACCCCGAGCATGTGTCGAAGCAACCGCACTGGCGATGAAATACGGAGGGCCTCTTTGTAATAACAAAACCCCGAAGTGACATCTTCTTTCTGCTCGAATGCTGTCTGAATACTGCCCGGTTCATATTGAAAAGGCATAGCTGTGATCAGATTGTTATGGTAGTCGTGAACATGCGCTCGCCACTTTGGATCCGAAGGACTCCTGCCGCAGCCCAAATTATTCCACACAGTAACGAGGATCGCAACTCCTGCCTCTCCGAAATCTTCAATCTCGACCTGGAACTCCGTTGGACAGTATCGACATTGTTTCAGACCACCGCAATACAAGCAGGGTCGATTGTCCAGGTGACTCAGCCTGCAGGCAATAAGGTGTAACAGAAGATTATCGTTGCGGTGTGCAGAGAGATGCGGACAGATTTTCAGAACATACGCCTTGACGTGCTTGAAATCCCTGTCATAGCGCAGCAATACTCTGGATTGCGCTCGCAGGAGAAGCTCATCGGCCACAATCCGCGGTTTTAGCCAGACTTGGAGAGCGTCGTCCTTGCGGCTCGTTGTATACACATGGAATAAGACATCCAAAGGAATTCCATGCCTTGGACCGAAGCGGTGAGCGTTCATCACTAATCGGACATGTTTGTATTTCAAGTTGTAGTCGAAGGCGTAGTTTTTGATGACGCCGTCCTCTTTTACACACTGGCGCTCGCGGTTCCCGTAGTACCACTGCTCGGGCCCCTCGATGAGATCTCTGCGATGAAGCTGCACACAGCGATGGCAAAATACGAAACTGTGAAGATCTCTCTCTAGACAGAGCAAGAAGTCTCTTTTTGAAGTAATCTGATCTTTCTCTCGTAATGCATGCCAATATTGAGTACCGATGGCGTGACATATGGAGTGATTGCAGAGAGCAAAAGATGCTGCAGAACTGAGAGGTAACAGGCTGGCAATATATTGTAATATCTCAACCGGCAAATTGGTGAGTGGGATGTGAACAAGTTCTTCTCCGTTGTCAACCTTCGATCGTGTGCACAAGTTGCGGACCATTGCCGACAGTTGGCAAATCATCCTAGGGCTCCAAGGGTGTTGAGGATCGGAAATAATGACTCTTTATCTCTTGCCGCCGGTTTTGTACGATCCAGATATAATTGCTAACATGGGCTCCTCATGGAATAAGGAGGTAACCAAGTCATCCACATGTATAAAGTATTTCGTGCTCTACGTATGGTGGGCGATGCTGTTCGCCTAACGGCTTCAGAGTCACGTGCAACTTCTCTCTCATCAGGACTAGTACCTATGGACTAAGGTACGTACCTTAATTTTGCTTTGTGTAGCAGGCCTTTTAGCGGCAAGCCAAGAAAGATATGAGGCCAGAATTGAAATCTGTAGCGGCAGGCCCAGGATGAGAATGCTTCATACAGCCCGGCTCCGTGTCATTTCCGTTGCTACTTGCTCGACTTTGACCCACATTCGTCATTACAAGGCAGGTCGGGGATCAAGAGGAGTCCTGAGGAGCCCTACATGCGTTAACCGGGGTTCCAAGTTTACATCGCTGCATACACGGTGGAACGGGATTTGGTGGAATGGAATTCATCATGCCAATCAAGGAGCAAGTCAAAAGTGGGACTTCGATACCGACCAATTGTCCTGGAAAAAGCGCCCTCGTAAAGTCTAATTCATCGATACACTGAATAAGACGTGCGCTCATGTCAACGGCCCCAACGACCAGCTCAAGAATTGCACAGCACCCTGGATGCTAGGATGGCATGCAAAGGAACAGGACAAACAGTGCAGGAGACGCTGCAGAAGCGCGCCGTGGGTTATTGACGAGCGGTAGATGCTACGCTTAGGTCGAGACAAGTCTGATATCGCAGCGCTATCTCTGATCCAACGCCCATTGAATTGTTCTGCATCGAAGATATGAGAATCGGGGAGTGAGAGACACGAGGGGACGGCATGTGTAACAGGAGATATAGACATTAGAGTCATTCGCATCGAAAGAAAATACGCCTTTCCGCTAACACCTTCCTTCCGCCTTCGTCTCATGGCGGAACAGTGATGATGAAACGCTATACCGAATATTGATGACTGTACTGGATTGATACCTGTTGTCTTCCCCCAAAAAGGACTTCGCTTGCTCTTCAGACGATCGCGCCCCCTCGAGCTCCCTTCCTCCTTCCAGCCATACCGGAGAGCGCTGCCGTACCGACGAAGGCGGCGAAGGCGAAGAAGAGGAACGCCGTGTCTGCTTGCGCCTTGTGGCACCGCCCTTGCAGGTCGATGTCTCGGAAATATTTGTCCTCGTAAAGGCCGCCGTTGATGATCGGGTTGCTGGTTGTGAACGCCTTGTTGGAGCACTTGTGAACGCGGAGGGTGACGGCCATTGCCTGGAACAACGAAGATCAAATTTGTCAGTGGACGCGAGTGCTGTGCACACGGTGTGAAAGGGCTGGGTTTTGGAGTGGTCATTATAAAGGTGGTTTGACTGACAATGGCAGCGGCAACGTAGAAAAGTATCGCCAATACGTCCAAAGCTAACATTGCGATGCCTTCAAGAGCTGCGAAGAAGGTCGTCGCAGCGATTCCGACGAGTGCGATTAGAAGACCCCATCCTCCTGCAAATGCACTAAAGTCCGTTTGAGAGGGTGCGGCGCCAAAGACTTGACCTCTGATTAGAGAGATGGAGATGCCGAGGACGATGGCGCTGAATAGGAGCTGAGAATGCCATGTGTCAGTCACCGTTTTGAGATAAGCTGGGTGAAAACAAAGCGGCTGGTGGAGAGTTCGACATGAGTTTGGAGCGTACCTGGACTGCCCGTAGAGCTAATGGGACGATCATGATTGCTAAAGTGTGGTATTGGCGGGCTTCTCGTTCTGATTCGATTTGTACTGTGATGAGAAGGCGTTGAGCTACAAATGGCAGTCGTTGAGTTACATGTAACTTGGAAATCAAACAGATCTGAGGAATATATGTTGTAACAAGCTGTGCCTCTTGCCAGATATCAGTCGGTGAATGCCATGTGTTGGTGACAGGTTAGGCTTCAACACACGTTTCAAAAAGAAGCATGTCATGCGCCAGAAAAGCTCAGTAACGAATCATTTGGCATTGAAAGGGTCAGAGCTTGCTGTGCCTCTGATCATTCGAGACACAGCCCTACTGTTGCGGGAAAGCGCCAAATTGCAGGAGTAAAGCGCATCCTTCTCCAATCACGACTTCGCAGCCGCTCGGGCACAAGGCTGAGCCTCGAGGCTGATAGCTGGAGCACGACAGATGAACACCCAATAATAGTATTAATCGTCAACATCTGAACGATTTAGTTACCATGACAGTGCTCATTGTGGTGCGGTGGGATTATGAGGGTTGGCTTTAGCCTCCATACTGTAACTCCTTTCGGTTGACTTGCCGTGCCGCAACTCAACGTCAAAATACCTAATTTGAAGCCCTTGGCAAGGCTTGTACGATCAAAGCCACCTCCGTCCAATTATAGCACATGTCCGCATTACCGGCATTAATTTTATATTTTTACACCAGCTGTGGAAGACATCACAGGGCAGCATTGATGATTCCGAATTGCGAGGGAACTGTCACTCCACTCAAGTGGAGCGCAACTAGACTCCTGCTTATAATTCGAAAGCACTGCCGGAGCGAGATGAGTAACGAAGTATGCACTACGCGATGGCCGCCCCGACTAGAGTCTTTGCTAATAAGCGCACAATCGAAGAAGCCTTATGACATCGACTTGAACATCTGAGTCAAGCTAGAGAAGACGATGAAGGGTGAACATCGCTCCCGGCCCCGAGTATCAGGCTGGACTGAATTGGCAATACTGCCTATTGTGGAGGTCCCCACAGTCGTACAAATCCGTACCATGGATATATAAAACCATTCGCCCCATTTTGGAGCGTGTTCTGCACCAGAACACAAAGAAACGCCTTTCCTATCCTAATGACAAACTCCGTGTAAGGCCCGGCAAATCGATGCCATCACAGAGCCTTCCCGGCCGCGGCTTCCCTCTTTCTTTGCAGATATCTTTCCTTCGCGCTACTGATATCACCTTCCGTCTTTCTGCTTTTCGCTGCCCTCTCAAGCTCTCTCCCCCGGTCCGCTTCCTCGTCAGCAGCGCGCTTGGTGACTTGCTCAAGTTGAGCCTCCATCGTTCGAGTCTGCCGCTCACGCATCGCCTGCTTAGACCCGCCACGACCTTGGAAGTGGTTCTCGGCACTGGGTCTTGATGCCGTACTGGAAGAAAAGTTGGTTGAAGAAGAGGCAGACTTGGGCTTCGGAGCGATATTGAGACCAGCTGAGAGCAATTGCCGCTTATCAACAACTTGGAGTTCATCGTTTACGATGACGCCTTTGCCCTGGGCGTTTAGATCGCGTGCTATCTCCGCCTCACTCTTCTCCTGATCCCCCACACCCTCATCCTCTTTGCTCCCGTCCTTGACCTTCACCCCTTCGGCGGCTTTGACCGCTTCCCCATGTCTCTTCTCATCCCTATCTAGAACACTCTTATAGAAGCCTACCATCCCCTGCCCTTTTCCCTTCTTAGCCTCTTCTGCTTCCCTCCTTGCCTCCTCTTCCTCCAACATCTTCACCTCCTCTTGCTGCGCCTTATAGGCCTCCGTTACAAACTTTTCTTTATCGGCAAACTCCTCACCCTCGGCTTCTCGCTCTTTTAGTAACATCTTCTCCTTCGCTCGGAGCTGGTCGCGCTTACGGACTTCCGCCGCGGCGAGAAGATTGCCCATATATCTAGGTTTTCGATCCGCATTTGTAGAAGAGGACTTAGATTTCGACGAAGCGTGGAGGGAGTCGTAAACCGCGTCATAGTCGTAAACGCTGGCATCTACAGATGTCGCTTCGTCCGCCTGCTTTTTCGAAGTGTGGGAAGCGGAAAGGTCCCCATACTGTGAGATGAGTGGCTTTGAATTAGTGCTTTTTACCGCATTTTTAGTATTGCTACTATTCTGCTGGCTTTGCCTTGATTGTATCGTGGAGGTGAGGCCGCCTATGACACCAATTTCTTCCGCACCGTCTGCATTTTCTGGACCGTCTTCTGGACCGGAGTCATCGTCGAAGATGGTTTTCCGCTTTGCAGGTGGCGGCCGACTGGCTAACGGTGCGGGTTTCTTGGTGATGTTGAGACCGTAGGACAGAGTAGACATTTTGAACGTTGACTCTGATGTTATCGATCCATGAGGTTGTCACGTAGAGTCGAGGAAGATCTCCCGTCAAAGATCCACAAGCGAGCAACGACGTCCATCTTGAGAAAGACGTTCGCGACAAAGGCCCTACAGTTTCTACATCCCAAGCTGTGCACATCGTCTTTCGACCCGCCATGATATTGCTTGAGATCTCGCAGTCATCATCATGACTACACCTGAGGTAGCGACCACCGCTACTGACGACGTTGAGAACGCAGAGGACGAGCTGAGCTCGTCCAAACGCTCGAAATTCCGTTTCAAGTCAAAGAGGCACCAGCCGCACCACCGACATATTGATGATGATCCTTCCTCTCATCGGCCTAGTAAACGGCCCAAGTCGTCTCGACGCCATAGCTCCTCAGACGACCGTCACCACCACCGCTCGAAGCGGCGCAAAACCATGCGTACCCCGCCAGATGACCCCTCCCTCTATGACGATACGCATATTGCCAATGCGTCCTCCACCAAATACCTGAACCCCGACACCGCCTTCCGTGAGTCGCTATTCGATGCGCTCGCTGATGACGAAGGCGCCGCATTCTGGGAGGGTGTCTATGGGCAACCTATCCACACATACCCTACGACGCGGCCTGGGCCGGAAGGAGAGTTGGAGCGGATGACAGATGAAGAGTATACGAGCTTCGTTCGGGCCAGGATGTGGGAGAAGAGTCACGGATACTTGATGGAGGAGAAGGAACGGAGGAAGGAGGCAAGGGCTAGGCGGCGGGAATGGGAGAAGAAGACTAGGAGGATGGAGAAGGAGAAATCTGGGTTTGAGAAGGCTGTAGAGGAGTCGTTGAAAAGGGGTGCAGAGAGGAAGACAAGCAAACGGTGGAAAGAGAGGTGGCAAGGTTATCTCGATGGATGGGAGAAGCTGAAGGCGCTGGGTGCAGATCCAGTCGGAGGCCAGACGGAGAAAGATTCGGTACTCAGAAACAAAATCTCATGGCCCGTCGAGTCAGGGAGGTGGAAGGATGTCAATAAAGAGGAGGTAGAAAACTTCCTGCGTCACGCTCCTTTGGCCGAGAATGCAGCTGCTGATGAAGCACAATCCGACCTTTTGGGTATACTCAAGACCGAGCGGGTACGGTGGCATCCAGACAAGATCCAGCAAAGGTTTGGGAGTCTTGGCATTGATGAAGGGGTTATGCAGGCAGTCACCGCGGTCTTCCAGGTTATAGATAGGATGTGGTCTGAACTTCGCGAGAGAAAAACTTGAGCCATGGGAAGCGCATCTATACAATGCAGTCTCGACCAAGCGGACATGTCTTTCCCTGCTTCACGTTCCTGGACGCGTAGATTGAGGAGTTGAACTAGAATTCTTATACCCTATCCACTACGAAGGGCGCATCCATTAGTGTTCGGGCGAGGTACAAGAGGCTGCAAAGCAAGCAATCGTAGAGATCCGCTTATCAGCCACTTACACTGTGCGTCTCTGGTACCTTTCAAACACTGACTCACGGACCTATTGATCACTAACTCACAAGATTCACGCCCTTATTTAAGATGAAGCAGGCTGCATCACGACCCCATACACCACATGGTCTAACTTTTTGGTTCAACTTCGCAGTGGAAACAGCATTTGCTTCAGCGTATCGCCGAACGCCGTCCACCTTCTTGTCGACACTGTCAACCTTTCTTATATCCCATCCACTCTTCTCTCTACACCCTCCACCTTTGTGTCTAACCTTTTGATGAGGATATGCTATCGAGGAGCAGTATCGTATTTGCAAGTAGAACAGGAAGATGATATCACCTGGGGGTCCTGCTAGTGACGAGCAGATCTAGTATGACAACAGAGTTCTCCGTAATCACAATCCTATCCACCTCGCATCTCATTTTTACTCTCGTCGTCGCATCTCACTGCACACTGTCTTGGTAGCATGGATATGGCACGATTCATCGACTCCGGCAAATATCAATAGCTCAAGAGGCAGTTCAAACCTAAAACATATTCAACACCTCCGCCGTCATAACATACTGCCTGGTGTCCCTACTTGACGGCTGCACAACCTTAATACAAACACTAAGCAGCATAACCTCCACCACTACATCATTTAAGAGATAAGAGTAGCGGAGAACCTCACACGCCGGGCTCCAGACGACGATATCAAAACCATTTCATAAAGTCTTGCGCTAGCTTCTTCGATTTTGCGAGATGGCATATCGAGGATGATGGAAGGCCCGATGCCTTGCAGACCTTAGACAACAGGTTGAGAATCGCAGCGGCGCGTATTCACCATTTGAAGAAGGGTTCTAGACGTCGAAAATCACAACCTCCATCTTTGGCTAGTCCGATCAGCCGTAAGCCTAGGGCCGATCCGCTTCCTCCTACCCTCAAGCCCGCCACCGACCCCATCTCCCCCACCATCAAGCCTGTCGCCGACTCGCTTGCCCCAATCTAGACTGTCGCCCTTTTGTCGTCGTGGCCAAAAGCAGCATACAAGATTCCAGCCAGTCTCCCACCAACACCCTCTTCAGACAATGATCATCCTACGAAAACCGAGCTTTTTACACTCCAACCGACAGCAACGCTGCTTCATTCCTTCACCTCTCTCCTTCTCCCTTTCTCTTCATCATATACAACTCAGTATGATCGTGTATCTGCAGCTCTCAACGCCGCTGGGAGTTGGTTGAACGGGCGCCCGTTCGACGGAAACGCCACCGTCATAGTGTCCTGACCGGCCACATGGACACAGGATCTCGGCTGAACGGCAGAAATGTAGCTCTTCTATCCCTCTTCGTCTTCCCGTCTGACCATCTCTTTTCTCTCCACCGTGTATGACTTGAAGTTGTTGGAACCTTTCCACGGTACTCGGCGCCATAGGCAGCTGGTTTGGTGGCCTATCCACCCAAGTCGTCTGTCTTCTGGCTGCCTACGTCGTCCGACGCTGGTGGGAAAGCGTAGGTTGGTGGTGTTGTACAGTTACACCGCGGCTGCATCGTGCTGGTCGGCCACATGGCCTCTTGGTCTCGGCCAAACAGAACAACCTCTACAGCAATCCCAAGAAGCACGACCTCCGCCACGCCTACAAAACGGTCTGTACCACTGGAGAATTCCGCACACTCAGCTTCTCACACGAACGCTTCAAGGAAGGACTTTACGGAAATCTCTGTTTCTCAAAAAAACCCACTTCATCCCCCATTGCCCTCTCATGTCACTACATCTTTTCTCTGCATCATCTACGATACAAAGGGCTGACATGTTCGCGGCACTTTGTGCCGCTGGCAGCTGGCTAGGTGGCTTGTTCACTCAAGTCATCTGTCTTAAGATTGCCTACATCGTGCAACGTTGGTGGAAAAGCGGAGGTCAGTGACGGTGTTACTAGACTTGTCACTGCTTCATCGTCATAGTATGCTGGCTGGACATATCTACCCTTGGCTGGAACCACAAGATGCCGCCCATACCAGGATCAGACCAAGACCTATCGTGACACTAATTGCTAAAACTCCATGTACCCCTATGATTCGCCTAATCCGCTGTCAAAGCAAAGCTTAACCCAAGAATCCCCATCCCAAGGAACGCAAAAGCATTACAGATGTTCCGATTATGCGTCAATCCCATAGCCTCCGTGAAAAGCTGCAGCGCCACACTCGTCATGATCCCCGCCGTGACGGCAAACATGCCTCCATACGCTCTCTCCCCAGGTGCCATGTCGCTTCTGCCAGCAACTTTGAACCAAATGGCTGCCACTCCTGCGCCCAGAGGTTGGCTTATGCCTCCAAGCAACGAACTCCAGAACATAGCTTTCCATCTGCTACCTAGCGCGAGGTACAGAGGTAGGGCCATAGCGAAGCCTTCGGTTATATTGTGAATGAAGAGGGCTAAGAAGACGGCAAAGCCGAGTTTTGGGTTTGCGTGGTTGGTGGCGAAGGTGATGAAGCCTTCGGGAAGTTTGTGCAGGGCGATAGCGATGGAAGTCTGGAGACCAATGGCTAGGAAAGCGTTTGTAGGAACGTGATGGTGGTGAGCTTGAGCAGGATCGTTTGGTGGAGGCGCGCCCGAAGCAGAGGAAATTCCGCGTTTGCGGTTCCCGGATTCCAGGTCTTCGTTCAAAGTCTCATCGTCTGGCCGTAAAGCGGAACTTCTGTAATCGTCATGATGATTAGAACGACCACGTTGAGGATCCGATGTAGGGCTCGCCGATTGCCGGGGGGTTCTTTCGCTCGGAAAGGAGCGTTGTGATTCTTCGTTAAGACCCTGAAGGGGCACTTGCATGGATCGAGAGAAAGGTGCTGTTGCACTTCGCAGGAGTGTAGGTTGTCGGGTTGGATTGGTCAGAGAAAGCCTTCGTACTTTGGTGGGACTGCGGCTGAGGGCCTTGAAACACTCCTGTACGCAAGGATCCGAGTAGCCGTAGCAAGGTCCGCCCCCATCACAAGATGCTTTGCCACCGGTCACCAGTGTCGAGACTCTGGTGGTCAAACGAGTCTGTAGAGAAGGTCTTCGAGAAGAAGGGCCGGTAAGAAATGGCGCATCCGGTCTTAGGCTCGTTTCAACAGTAGGGGACCTTGATTGGCGCCTCTTGTCCTGTTTGGCACCTGCCTCTCTTGACAATAACGGCGTGTCTTCATCTACACTACCGTTCTGTTGCTCGTGATCATTATCACGGTCTTCATTCCCATCGTTCTCATGCTCCTCATGAGTATGGTCGCAGTCAACAACGTGCGAAGGAATGTAGTGATGAAGGAAGCGAGATACAATCTGAATACCGATGACGCCAGCGAGAAAGCATCCAATAAGAATATAAGCCGCTGCTCGAGGAGAGAGTCCGCCTTCGATCAAGTAGTTTTTGGCCGAAGGTAGCATGCCATAGAGCGAAGAGAAGAGCTGTCGGTTCTGCATAAGTGTTGTCGCAGCGGAGGGGGACACAATTTACTAACCATAACGCCAAAACTCAGACTCAGAGAGGAGGATAAGAAGGCATTACTGTCTTGTACTCTGAAATTCTTTTTGCCCGGTATATGCCTAATTATCAAGTCAATACATATTATACTTGAGCCCACCACGCAGGCTGCAAGAAGAGTCAGCGAGATTTGTTTGGATGGAATAGAGCATTATTTAACAGACCGACACCGCTGACACAGGTCATGATCCATCCCTTGGTATCATTATCGAGCACCATAATGGCAGCCTATGTTATCAGACCTCTGGAGGAAATGAGGGACACTTGATCCGAGATAGCGACGACTGGAAATTGGGGATTGCTGGAGGCGCTCTCTTATACAAACAAAGGGACCCCCAGGTAAAGTATAAGAATGACTCAAAGGGGTGAGGAAGGTGTTCTTAGGATGAGGGCTCCCGAGAACTGTCGCGAAAGGGCTGCTTTGTTCACTACTACTGTACTGTCAATATTCTTCGCACGCATCATCGTCTGTCTCACCTTGATCCATCAAGGTTCTCACCGCAAAATCTTTAATCCGGATTACACTGATTGGCTGACGCGTCCTCACTAAATCCAGGCGCGCGTTTCCTGATGACCTGTAAGTACAGGTGACTGTTATAGCAACTATGTAAAAGGGGTGGGATCCCTAACATAATCCTATAACCAGTCTTCACACCTTCATCATCACAGACACCAGAAGGACCCCAACATGTCGAAAACAACCTTAGCCATCATTGCTGCCGCCTCAGCAGCGACGGGTGCGGCAGTGACAGCAGCTCTCTTTTCTTCCAGACCGGATCGCAAAGATGTTCAGACTTCGTCTTCGATGCCCATCGACTTGCTGTCGAGGACTTCACCTCCGCCACCAGCACCAGCTGGGCCTTCTCCACTCCCGGCTAAATCCACCGTTCCCCCAGTCAATCCCTCAGGCCTCCTCCAATACGGCTTTCCGGGTCCGGTATCCGATCTCCGTCCAGGCCTTTCAACCACGTCTAGCTATGATCGTCGAACTCGAAACCCTCACTGGGTGGCTGAGCATATTACGCCAACCTCCCTTGCGCTCAACGCTGGTGACCGGAAACACTCCTACTTCGCCGAAGACGCCTCAATTCCCGAGAAGTTCAGAGCAAAACTTCACGACTACTTTCGAAGTGGGTATGACCGCGGTCATCAAGTGCCAGCAGCGGACGCACAGTGGAGTCAGCAAGCCATGGACCAGACGTTTCTTTTGACAAACATGTGCCCGCAGGTTGGGGATGGTTTCAATAGGGACTACTGGGCGCACCTGGAAGACTTCTGTCGACGACTTACCAATTCCTACCCGAGTGTGAGGATTGTCACTGGTCCGTTATACCTCCCAAGACGAGATCCCGTGGATAATAAATGGCGAGTTTCGTACGAAGTCATAGGCAACCCTCCAAATGTCGCCGTCCCAACTCATTTCTATAAAGTCATCTTTGCTGAGGATGGCAAGACGGGTGGGAATGTTAGTCTAGGGGCGTTTGTGCTGCCCAACGCGGAAATTGCGAGCAAGAAGCCACTGGTTGATTTCGAAGTCCCTATAGAGGCTGTAGAGAGGGCGAGTGGCTTGGAATTTGCGAGTAAACTCCCAGTGCAGAGACGGAAGAGACTATGCTCGGAGATCAATTGTTCGATCTTGATCAGGGAGTATGCGGAAAGGCAAAGGGACCTGCAAGGTCCATCAGTAAATAAACGGCTGCCACCTCCAAATGTAGATCGTTGAAGGCTTTGCTATTCGGTATTACTGCTTGATTTCTACATGGCCGGTGCACAGCGCGGCTCTCTCACATCTCGGTCTTTGCCGGCGAGTCTGCTTCGTTAGGGGGATTGCTTCTATTACGTACGACTTTATTTGGGTATCCCTCTGATGAAGATCTATGCCTTAAATCCCATAGAAGTACAGAAGATGACCTGAAGGTCTTTTCCAACCACAAGATGCCTCCCAGAACCGTCAATCGCCGAGAAGCCTACATCCTAACCACTCCTCTAAGGGCCCGTGAATGCGGCATCGTACATCACATCAGCACCAAGTTTTGTAATACTGGTCTGTCCTCCATGCTTTGACCGTCATGCGCCCTCTTCCGAATTCCAATTCTCTTTCCCTCGTACTATAGCGATCCTCCCATCCCCCCTCGTCCCTGCTCCTGCTGGATCCTCGCAATATACTGCCTGCTAACCGTGTTCCACGCGGCCATATACTTCTCCATACACTGCGTAAAGCAGGTCTCCTCTCCCCTCGATAATGAGGACCCTGGCTTTGGGATACACTTCTCGAAGCAATGTTCGTTGAGTTTCTGAATAACATATCAGTGAACGATACTAGGGGATGAGCGGTCGAGCGTACTTCTATCAGTTGCCGGGCGTTTGTAACGGCTGCTTCTTGCCGGATTTGGTTCATTATGGTGGTTTTGGGATCGCTGGAGGAGCCGAAGCCTAGGGAATTGTTGATGGTGTCCATATTGAGGAGAGGAGTGGTGGAGGTAGTAGGAAGGAGGGTTGAAGATTTTCACGGATGCCACGCTTCTCGAGCTTTGAACCAATCGAGAGACCCTATGCTGGATGCCCGAACGAAATGATTGCTGAATCCAGATTTTGGTGACCGGAGACTAAGGCAGGAACGCCTCGGCCGCTGAAGTGAACTCTATGTAAAGCAGCGCGAGCTCGTGAAACCGATTCGGGATCAGGACAGCTTTGCCTACAGAAATACACGATCTCAAGTACCGTTACTTCTTGACTCACTCGTACTGATGCATCCTTGAATATCTTATCCCCCTATAATCTTTTCCCGTGGCTCAATTACTGGGCCTAATAGAGCAACAATGCTGCTGGCGTGGCTTTCTTCGTGGTTATGGCTCTTGGCAGGGTGCATGGGCGTAGAGGCCGCAGTGCAAGCAGATCCAAATATTAAGAGCATAGCAGTGAGTCTCCCATCCCCTTCATACCAGTTCACTCGCGCTCATCATCCTCGGAAATGTAGTTGCGCACGCATAGCTTAGCCTCGGTCAGTGACCACGACCAGCGCTCCTCCTGCGACATCGCGGCATAGTCAGCGTTCATGGATGCTGATATACCTGTATGATGGTAGCCATATCTCGATTCGGATATGCAAAGTCGATGGTTTGATTTCGGAGGAGACACAATAGTACGCGCAGATCAGTATGCTCGGCCTTTCCGACCCTGCTGTGCTCTTAGGGCTGATGTACCATTTACGTATAGATACATTCGACTGACATCAGATCGGCCCTCGCAATCCGGCTGGCTTTTCTCTAAGTTACCTTTGACTGCCACGAACTGGGAGGTTCATACCAACTGCTCCAGCATTCCCTCCGTGCTGCCCTTAGCTAACGCCTATACTAGATCGAGGTGGAGTTCAAGGTTCATGGCCAGGGAAACCTCCATGGTGATGGGTTTGCGATGTGGCTCACAAAGCAACGAGCGTCACCCGGACCTGTGTTTGGCCATACGGATCTATTTGAAGGACTTGGCATATTCTTCGATACCTACAAGAACAACAGGCCAGGAGTGGTGTTTCCATATGTGATGGCCATGTTCGGAGATGGAAAGACCCCCTATGATCAAGCGAATGATGGCAAATCAAATGAGCTTGCTGGATGCTCGGTATGTTCCCTATCTGGAGTTCTTCGTGAGTATGACAGATTAGTAATATGAGTGGTAGGCTCGTGGTATACGAGGTGCTCCACAACCCACAAAAGCACGTCTGACATACTTCCAAGACACTTCTCTCAAGCTGGAGCTCCAATACAAATCTGAAGACGACTGGACAACTTGCTTCGAACTTGGTGCCATCGCTATTCCTTCTATTGCCTACCTAGGGTTTTCTGCAGAGACCGGCGAATTGAGCGACAATCACGACATTATCAGAGTAGACGCACAGAATCTATACAGCAGTGCGCAATACATGGAGGGCGCGAGAAGACCAAGCCCATCAAGTAGGCAGAGAGGGAAGGACTATGATCTAAATAGGGAGCATCAAGCAGGGGGATGGAGTTGGTTCTTGCTGAAGATTGTGATCTTTGGCGTGGTGTGTGTGGGAGCTTACGTGGGGTGGACCATCTATCGAAGTTCGAGGAGGTCCTCAAGGTTTTGAGCTTTCAAGGTTTAGCATGTATGATATTCGCAGCGATTCATTTCATCTGTACGCGTTTCCCTACTGTCAATGTATTCTACTGGGAGATGCATTCCTATTTGAACACTCCATGCTACCCTTCCTGTGTCCTGTGTTTAAGGTCTCTCATTCACATCTTGCGGTGATTGACTTAGCGAAGCCCGTCCTTTGCTTCCACTCCACACATGACTATTCACACCCATCTGCTCTCACCACTATATATCTGCCCTTCTAACTCTGTTTCTCCACCTTCTCTCCTTCCACTCAACCACCAACATCCAACTCCATAACACCAATCTATCCCCATTTCCCCGAACAAAACAACAAAATGTGCCACAAACAAATCAACGTCTGGCCCAACTGCGGCTGCTACACCTCGACAGTAACAACCTGCGATGCTTGGAACCGGAATCCGTACCAGACGTGCGCAGACGGTCAGGGCATGATGACAAACAAGAGATCTGAGGAGTATCCTTGTCCGAGAGGGCATGCGTATGAAGCAGGGCGTCTTTAAGAAGGCGGAAGAGTTGAAGAGGTGTGATGAGGATGGGACGGTGGTCGACGAGGAGGAGGGAGAGGATGAGGGGGGATGAGGGAGGGAGAAAATGGGAGGGAAGTGTAGGGGTT
>JAABUP010004493.1_pt1 | contig 22706 bp, 27 predicted proteins | sample 5559201 | NCBI WGS metagenome assembly JAABUP01 (sample SAMN10711887, study PRJNA513373) | rock metagenome | isolation source: Antarctica rocks | place: Antarctica | reverse complement strand
AGGTTTCCTAGGTCAACGCACAGTCAGGGTCAAAGCTCTGCAGCTAGCGCTACGGACGATATCTGCCGCACTGGTCACACCTACGCACGCGTTCGATGGTGTACTAGGCCTACCTGACCGTACCGCCAGTCAGATTGAGCTGTCGTCGCACACGAATTGTTCTGCTAAGCAAGGACTGGTTTTGGATACAGACTTTTGACGACCACTGTACATGCTTGGATCGCGACTGGATGCCTAAGTGCAACAGCTGTGCATCCCCCTGATCATAAATCAAGAATGCGTGACTAATGTTTGATAAACTTATCCAGTTCAATGTCACCTTCCGGTCAAAACGCGTCAAAATTGAAGCTGCAAACAGAGGCCAAGCGCGGCGTAGCTGCCCTGCCGCCGCGCTTATAATGCTCGCCATCTTCAACGTCCTGGCCACCAACATCTTTGCGAAGCACCAGAGAATACCACACCCGGCGATTGTGCCTTGACGCGTCACTGCAATAGCAGCGTTATGCAGTTAGCCATGAACAAATTATCCACATTGGTACCGGTGCTAGCTTTGTGTTTTGCAGCTTGCACTTGTGCCAATGTCCACGCATTCAGCACCGCACCGGTAAGGCCTATCGTCCGTGAACGTTTGCTTTGTGTGGGCTCTGCAGTGCATGCGTTTTCTATGGCTGCCTCGACGAGTGATCCTGACTAGCCCGGCCAGGCTCTTGCGTCAACATACAAGCCGCATGCCGAAACCTTGCCGCATATTCCCCAGGACGTATGTGCATGTGCGCATAGTGCTGATTTTGTCACCAACGCTCGCTGAGTTTCGTTGCAGGCTCCCGCTCCAGGGATGGAGGCTTCTTGTACGCTGACCCCCGAGCTGGAGGAAGGCCCTTACTACCTGGATGACATATTGTTCCGCAGCAACATCACAGAGGACCAGATTGGAATCCCTCTTGTTCTTCGTTTCAAGGTCGTCAACACGGATTGCGAGCCCTTGGCAGACACTTTTGTGGACATCTGGCACTGCAACGGCACTGGTTTCTACTCTGGATACACTCGTGAGTTGCTGCTACATTTGCTTCACGACTTCAGTTCGAACGCGTCAACAATGTACAGCCCACTGCCTCCAAACCATGTATGCTCAGAGCTATGCTGGCCTCTAATTCCTCCAGAAGCTGCACTTAAAGTATCACTTGTGAGTGGGGTTGTTCCTGGATGTGTACTATCATGCATACATGCAAGTGTACACTGTATGAGTCGCGAAATTGGCACACCAATTTGCAGCCGCTCAGAGCATAGTGGCTGTTTGCCACTAGTGCTGTTGTCTATGCACTCTGTTGATTCTGGTTGGTAGCTTCAACTTCAGGAAAGCATTCACGATTCATCACACAAGAACAGTCTGAGACCTTTGCATCATCTGCATGCCTCTGCCTAGCATGGAATATACAATCATTCTACTTTGCACTCGCCAAATTCTGCTTGGACATTGCTCCCTTGCCTGCACTGGTTTAATGCTGTACATTTATGAGGTAGTAATTACACTTCCTCCTTGACTGCAGTGTCTGCCGGTGCTGGTGACAGCGGACAGACAAGCGCAGGTGAAGCCAATGCGCTTGCACCTTCCGGCTCAGCTTCCACACCCGAAGGAGCACCAGGTGCACCGTCAGGTACCATGGCACCTTCTTCTGAAGCTGCTCCATCAGGAACCATGGCTACAGCAAACGCCAGCTCACCAGAAGGGTCAGCGTCTGCTGGGTCATCCACCACGTCATCTGGTGGTCAAACATCCACTGTTACAGACACACTAACCTGGCTCAGGGGCATTGTGCAAACAGACGAAGATGGCATCGCTGAGTTTGAGACTATCGTGCCTGGATGGTACTCAGGACGTGCGCCTCACATTCACATTAAGGTAATTATACGTGGTAATTAGTCAATGATGCGCATGACGGTCTCATGCATCACTGTTATGCATGCATATTCAGTTGATGTACAGAATGTATCTCTTGTTATCAGATATACGTACAGTGTCTTTGATGTTGTCGCTATGTACAGTATCTTTGAACACAACCAAAAGTCTTGCAACCATAACATTTGTGCTGCTTCTTGCTGCATGCTTTGCCACTTGCATGTCCCCTGTAGTGTGATGCTGAGTGTACAAACACAGCAACTGTATCTTTTTGACAATTGCAGGTGCATGTGCCATACAACATGACACTAGATGAGTATGACCAGTACACAGACAGCCATGTGGTTCACACAAGCCAGGTCTTCTTCGAGGACTCTCTCTACAACCAGATCGCAGTAACAGAACCTTACATCCAGGACAGTGTGACTCGCACACTCACAGCTGATGACAGGGTCTACGCTGCTGACACCACAGCAGTTCTGGATGTTAGTCAGGATGACTCAACCCTGAGTGACGGCCTAGTGGCAATGATCACTGCTGTCATTGATGAAAGCGCCTCACCGTCCCCAGCATCAGAGCAGGACTCTAGTCAGTCATCACAAGGTGGTGACTCATCAACCACAGCAGCTCCCAGCATTCCAACCACCCCTGGAACCAGCTCAGCAAACCGCCGTTTGTTGACAGCCTGAAGCCCAGCACATTGCAAAACGTGTGGCTGATACTTGTCACACCCTGTGATTGTTAAGAGAGTCTGTGTGAGTGTTTGCATTTTCAAGACACATGTTCTGGTCCACTGAGGATCACTGAGTGTCCAACCCCTGAATACAAGAAATGACACTAGTATGAATGAGAACGCCCAACACTAGCTTCTCTGCTACATTAGATAGTTGGTGGTTTTTGCACCAGAATGATACTCTAAGAACCCAACAACATTTCCCCTGCTACAGTAGATGGTTAGTTGCTTTCTGAGCAGAGGTTTTGTGTAGGCAGTGCTCGAATGCCCTCAAGTAATTTGAATCTTGTTGTTGCAGTGTGGGATCACTAGTTGGTTGTCTGATAGTAGAATCATGCTAGCACTGTGAATCTTGGCATCTAATGGCCATGGTACAGCACGTACATGAGTAGCCTAGTATAGCTATGAGTAGGCTGATACTGTCAGTGCGCACACTAAACAAACTGTACTGCTTGCAAGCGTTCTCCTTGTAAAAGCCAATCTTCACTCACCCGTTTGTTTTTAGCACATGACACATCACTACCTCAAGGTGTGCTGCTCTGTTAAATCAAGCTCAACCAAGTGTGCTGGCTGTGTCTTAAAGCTACACTCAATACACTGTCACACTATGAGAGTCACAGCTGCACAGCTGATTTGGTGTAGCATGTTTTGACATCAATATTCTGACCCAGTTGTGATGACAAGCCATCAGAACACCTTTGCAGCGTCCTATGGCGTGTCTGGCCAGTTGGGCTCAGCAGGACCTGGTAATGAGCAAGTGATTTGATACTGAATTCCAACAGGGCATCGAGCAGTAGCTACTCTGAGGTTGGGTAGAACATCGTTTAACATCTACAATGAAAGTCTTTGTGCTAAGATGGCGAATATTGTTTCTTTGCAGTAGCTATGAGCAATGTCCCTCTTGTCTCTTTCTCCTGCTGCAGCAGGCGTTACGACATAGGGTTTCGATCGTCGCGGAGGGTTGCAACTGTATAATCGACATGGAAACACACGCTGTTGCGCGACGCACTTGCGTCAAGGCAGGCCAAAGTCTAGGGTTTCCTTTACAGTTGAAGGCAAAAAGCGACCCTGAATTGATTCATACGGCTGTGCGTGAAGCCTTTTGGTGCGACAACATGCACGCCAGACGCAGCGCTCACCGCTCGAGGCAGGCTCTGTGACAAGTCTGCTAGAAGTGGTGAGCGCTGATCCAAAGTTTTAACTCAGTTAACATGGCAGACGACTTCGAAAGAGCTGTGTTGTTCAGCTTTGATCAGACCGGCAATGTCGATGCCGCTCTCAAGGTGCGCAGAGCATTGCTCATGTCATCGCAGCTCTCCAGAAGCAGCATTGATTGTGCACACACTGTGGTACAGGACCGCGCGGTGGCATACTGCAACGAGACAAAGGCGCAACCTCTGTCTTGGCAGCTATGTCTTGAGAAATACTCCACAACTGCTTACATGGAAGTCAGATTCTGGTGTCTACAAACGTTGCACGAGGTACGCTCAGCTCTGCCATCAGTCCATTAGCACCAGTCTGGAGAGCTATTGTTGCTCTGGCAGTTGCATGCAGTCAAGCCGCACTCTCAACTGACAAGTGAAATCTTGCAGGTTCTGGTCACCAGGTATGATCAGCTTGATAGCAATGTGGTGAGTCTCTACCCATTCCAGTTTACAAATTTGCTCCTGCTGCACAGCTCAGCCGTGGCCCCTGCTGCAGACTCTGGCAGTGGATTGTGTTGCATCGTGATCAGTCATTTCAACCACATCCGTCTGTACCTGGTTGCTCACGAAGACCTGCGTCATTACATTGATGCAGGTCAAGCAAGCTGTGCTGTCATGGGTTAGAAATACAAATGTGGAGCATCAAATGCCTCCTTTCTTGCGCAATAAGGTTGCGCAGGTCATTGTGGCCTTGGTTCAGGTTAGCTGCTGCACACACACTCACTCACTCACTCACTCACTCACTCACTCACTCACTCACTCACTCACTCACTCACTCACTCACTCACTCACTCACTCACTCACTCACTCACTCACTCAATATTTGCTTGCTCCTAGCATTAGGTATGTCTAGTCCTGAGCTTTCTGGTTCAGGTCACTGCAGCTTACTAGTGTTCAGATTAGTCACAGACATTTTGCATCGGCCCGGCCAAGGCACAATGAGCTGCTGTTTGGGTTGGTCCTCAATCACCAATGCAACAGAAAGCATTGGTCAAAACTAGGTGCTGCCCCATTCATGTTTCGCAAGATATAGTCTGCTTGAGTTTAGTGCGTGAGTGCTCATGCAGCAGCCTAGGTCCTCCACATGATCTTGAGTGCAATATGCATAAAGCAAGCTGCTTTGCAAGTCAGCTGAGGTACTTTACTAGAGTTAGATTTTTGACATCCCGTTTGTGCTATCACAGACCATACTCAATTTGACTTATTACAGATCATACTCACCTTGACTCATCACAGATCATACTCACCCTGATTCATCACGTGTCATACTCAACTTGACTTATCACAGATCATACTCAACAATTTCCAGGTGGTCCTCTGCTAAGGTCGTCATCAATGAGGTGCTCAAAACAGTGGCGTCTATGATTGTGTCCACCCATGGTGGGCATCTCCTGTCTGCAGACTGCGTTGCCCACTAAACAATACACTGTTTACCATTATGCGCATGTCCTGTCTGCAGAACGAGTACCCCCACAAGTGGCCCAGCTTCTGGACGGATCTGCTGGGAATGCTGCCAGAGGGCCCAGGGGTGGTCGACATGTTCTGCCGGATCCTCATTGCCATTGATGATGATGTCATCAGCCTAGACATCGCAAGGTGAGTCACATGCTGCATGAGCTGGCAATGATGTGAGTGACAAGACTTGTCATTGTGCAGAGTGTGACCTGCTTTGCTGCTGATAGCCCTGCCCTGGGCCCTGCCTCTGTTTTACTTGGGTATGCTGTGCTCAGCTGTGTCTCAATGCTGTGCCCTGCCCTGCCCTGCCCTGCTCAGCCCTGCCCTGCCCTGCCCTGCCCTGCCCTGCCCTGCCCTGCCCTGCCCTGCCCTGCCCTGTCTCAATGCCTTACTCAGCCCTGCAAAGCTGCCCTGCTGTGCCTCAATGCCCTGCCCTGCCCTGCCCTGCCCTGCTCTGCTCCTAGCTGCCCTGCCCCGTCCTTTCTTGCCTTGCTCCTCCTTTGACAAGGACTCCCTCAGCATCAAAGTTGGCGCTGACCACTGTGCAGGACCCAAGAGGGCATCAAGCGCAGCATGCAGTTGAAGGATGCAATGCGTGAGACCTGCCTGAGTGACCTGGCAGAAGCTTGGTATAACCTGCTGACAGCCTACCAGTCTGCAAACCCTGACTTGGCGGCGGCTGTGCTGAACACTGTGGAGCGCTATGTCAACTGGATAGATGTGGCTCTGGTAGTCAATGAAAGGTGGGCGCTGCAACAATCAATCAATCAACTTACAGCTTGTCTTGGGGGGCCCTCAGAGGAGTCACAGACAACAGCTGAGAGTTCTCAAAGTATGCATGAACAAGTCATTAATGCTGTTCCCAGACCACAGAAAAGTCCAAGCAGATGCTGTGATGTATGGTCACATGTCTGCGTCGTGAATCATGTTTGATAAGTGTCTCATTGAATGCCTTAATGCGTTCCTGCTGCTCTGTGCTCCATTGCTCTCTAAAAGTCTGAAACGGCACAGGCCTGCTTAGCCTAGTGATGCACCTCATTGTTTGTCATGACAAGAAGTGGCTTTCTTCTCGCTGCAGGTTCATCCCGTTGCTCTTCACCTTGCTGTCAAGTCCTTCAGAAACCCTGAAAGGCGCAGCAGCAGATGTCCTCACAGAGGTCATCAGCAAACGCATGGAACCACAGAACAAATTAGGCCTGATTCAGCAGCTAGGGTTAGGCAGGGTCTGTGCCCAATGGGGAAATGGGTTACCTGTACAAGACGGGGAATACGAGCTAGCTACCAAATACGCCAAGCTGCTGGCAACAATAGTCACTGGTAAGGCAAAGAAAATCTTTTGTTGTTCAAACATATTGTGTTAAGAGTGTAATAGCTTCTGCATTCACCAAGCATTTTGTCAGCTGATGACTGACATGCAGCCTGGAGATCAGCACTGGTGTCAAAAGTCACATGTTCTGGTTTGCACATTTGTGCTGATACTCAATCAGTACTCAGACAACACGCATCTCAGCAAGGTCTGCACATGCCATCATGAATTATGTGCATGTGTGTGTTGCTGCAGAGGTGTTAGATAGTTGCAAGAAGGTGGAGAATCAATTAGTCAGCTTTGCAGCTGTGGGTGTGGTAATGGATGAGGAAGCTGTGCAGGAAGCCACCTCCACCTGCCAAGCTGCTGATAAGCTAATCCAGGTCAGTTATGGAGCCCTCACAGATGAACTCATCCTCAGCCAGCACGTGGCTATCTTCGACTGCCTGCTTGCTTGCATTTGCTGCAGTGGGTCGAGACTGCAGACAATGTACCCTTCACACCTGCTTCCTCCTGTGATAGATTGTTTGTTTACTCTGTGCCCGCTTTGTGCACAAGGCACATTGTATCATTGTTTAGTTTAGCACATTTATAGTTGAACTGTTGATGTTTCATAATCATAAAAGGCAGCACTTGCAGGTGTCAGACTTGCCACGTCAATTACTGTGACCTGTGATGTGGCGCCAGTTATCTTCTTCCTGTTGGGTTGTACCAGACACCTCTATTACGTTTTCTACAACAAAGTGCTTGTATCGCATGTTCCTGAGGAATTGTATATTGTGTTCCTTGACTTCAAAAACAGAAATGGGCCATGCAGGACTTGCTTCCAGCAGTGCTAGCTACTTTGAGGGATTCTGAAGACGAGGTGGCTACAGCAGTCGTGCCATTCCTGAACAGCTGGGTAGCTCGTCTGAAAGCCAACCAGAAGAGGACAGGTGGCGTTCCCACAGTAAGCTTCCACGCAGTATATCCTACTCACATCATCAGGAGAAAATGCCATTCAAATGTGCTCAAACTTGGTCACAGACACCTGGTGTGAATGCATGATACTAATTGCATCATACTCTGCTGGTGACCAATGCACATACTTGATGTGTTGCATGTTTGTGCAGTGTGTTGTGATGTGATTGCGATGTGAGTGCAGAAAATGTGATAGCTCTGACACTGGTGCTATAAGGCAAATTTTGCTGATATCAGGGTTTATTTAGGGTTTGTTCAGGGTTTTTGGGTATATTTGCACATGCCATGGCACTTTATGTAGCATCTTTTCATTGACTGTTGGCAGACATCTTGACTGTACATGAAAGCTTTACAAAGCCACTTGTGCTATGCTGCTCAAAAACGAAGAGAATCCATAAAATAAATTCTTTTTACATTCTATGTGACTGGGGTGCCATTTTTGCAATGTCTGTTTTACTTTGCAACCGAAATAAAAACCACACAGGCACAAAGGCGGTAGCAGCAAAAGAGCTGCAACTATAGCACCTAACACATCACTGTTATCTCAGGCAAATGAAACCTTGCAGCAGGCAGAGTGGTGTCCATATTCAGAGTTTAGGCTTCAGGAATGAGCTGTTGTCTGCTGCGTCACAGGATTGAATGTTGTCTGCTGCGTCACAGGAAGCTCTGCAACACATCCCCGCCATGCTAGACTCCCTGGCAGTCTGCGCCAGATTCCCAGAAGACTCCTGCAACTATGCCCTCACAGCTCAAGATGCCACAGAGGCAGTAGCAGCGGAAGAGGAGACTGCAGCTGTGCTGGAAAAGAGGCAGGACTTGTTCACCCTCTTCAAGAACACAGCCAAGCTGGTTCCGGAGCCGGCCTATGTGTTTGTGGGGAAGCAGCTGCAAGGCGTTGTGTCCAGGCAGAAAGCTGAGTGGCAGGTAAGCATCCTCCATGAACACAACTCATCTGAATGGATGTTAGCTTACCTAACAAACTTCCATAGATTTAGATATACATGGACTAACTGCAAGCAGGGTGCAGATGAGTGCCTGCAGGAGAATGTGCCAATTTTTGCTTGAAACCACAACAAGCCAAGCAGTCCCTCCCAATCTGGGGTTGTTTAGAGCGGTTGAGTTGCCCTGACAAGGCCCGCCATTCGAAAACGTCCCCTGAAAAAACCGCCCTGATTGACTGTGCAAGCACAGTGTACAGACGCAAGGGGAGCAGAATAGGGATAGCATCATTCCTGCCTGGATCGGCTGTTTGACTGTGTGAGCATGCCCCTTGGTTGCTCTTGTGCCTAAGCCAAAACGCTAAAATGCAGAATACCCACTCACACCTGCCATGTCAATGCCGCCTGTGAGTGGCATCAAGGCAAGATCTGGACAATTCTACAGCGTTGCAAGATGCGCAGCAGCACCAGTAAGCGATTTGACATTACTAATTCAGTTTCCATCCGTATTTTCATGACCATCTTCCCCAAGTCAACCTTGTTTGCTTGACTTCATTGATGCTGCAGAACAGCATATCGGGGTTCCTGAACACCAACATTCTGCAAGCAAGTTACCTGCTGCCAGAGCACTTCAGTCCAGAACATACTTTGCAAAGTCAAAGGTGTATGTGCAAATGTGTGACACGTCCGTTTGTCTGCTGATGCTGACGTATTGTGGCGGCATCGTCACGAGCAGTTGCACGCAACATGCCTGCCTCCTGCTGTGGTTCCAGATGATGGATTGGTGCACACACGCAGGGTGAGCTGATACACATGTCTGCCTGGAACGGCTGTGTGAAAATGTTTGACTGCAGCAGTACAGCAGTGTGACTGATATGACCGCACTGGAAGCGGCACAATTGCTGAAATTTGGAGTGCAGCAGTACCTGGCTGCATGACAGTGGTGATGTGGTGCAGGCAAGTCAGCGTCCAAGGGCTTGGTAGGTTCTGCAGACAGCACCATACCCTTGGGTGCTGTTTTGCCTGCACATCAGCAGTCATGTACTGCCCTAGTCGACAGTTCCAGGCAGAAAGTGTGTCTCTGCTCACCTTGCATCTGTACACTATGCATGCAGCGCTGAACACCAGGGCATAAGTAGGCAAAGCAGGCATTGTGCATGTACTTGCCGTGGTGGATTCTGCAATACAGCAGCTTCAACAAAAGCTAAAAGGCAGCAAGATATGAAAAGTGCAGTGTGGTATACCTTTACACCTAATGTTTTCGAAAGTTTTTTGTCATTGTGGACATGCTGCAATCCTGCATCGAGAGGAAGTATCATGTATATGCTGCCGTCCTCCAGTTCCAGTAACACAACATCGACACAAACGTGTCTGATGTGTCCACTCAGCGAGGTGTCGCTGCAGAAACTGTGACAGGGCTACAGCTGGTCTGCAATGGCCTCTTTCGATAGCCCCTCTGTTTGTCTTATTCCCAGCAAGTCTGCCTTCCGAGTCCCCTACTGCTCAATACACCATTTTGTGTTGCACAATAGTTGCTGCTGACTGTTGCAGGATCTTGCATTCACCCTTGGCGCACCTGCTAGTTTGCAAGCCAAGACTGTGCATAACCAGTCTGGTTTTTTGTGATCAAGCCTATCTGTTCTTAATTTTTATCATGAGGGAGAGCAAGTGCATGGAGGTGTATGAGCTGAATCTTGACACATGGCAGTGGCACAAGCTTGCTTACACCGGCTAGCCGCCACAGTGTGTGGAAGCCTCCAGCAGATCATCAGTGCCTTCAGTAGCTTGTTGGTGTTGTGCAGGATGTGGAGTTAGCCATAACACTGTTATACCAGCTGGGGGAGGGGGCAGCTGAGGAGACCCTAAAGCCAGGCAGCGGCACCCTGGGGCAGCTTGCCACAGGTGCATCACCACAGCATTTTTTGCATCTCAACCTTTTCCTTTTTTGTTGTTGCATTTGGATCTTTTGTATCAGGATTTTCTGCATCTACATCTTTTGCTTCTCGATCTTTTGTATCTGAATTGTTTGCATCTACATCTTTTGCGTCTCGATCTTTTGCATCTGGATCTCTTGCCTCTAGGCCGCATGCATTCTGTGTGTGCAACATTCTGAAGCCACTTTATTCTGAACGTGAAATATCTTGAACGTGTGCAGGGTATATGACCGTCATATGGTATTCATTACAGTAAGAGATATGATGGCAACAAATACTCTGTGATGACAGTGTTAGTACCAGTCAAATGGACCAGTGTGTTGGTTATGTACTTCACACAGACTGAGCATGAAAGCAGTCATGTGTCCTGAGATGACATTTTGAGCTGCGCCTGAGCTGGGCTGTGCTTTATCAGCACACTGGGTCTGCGGCAGGCTGCTGACCATACTGTCATTGTATGGTGCAGACTTGTTTGCTGCTGAGCATACTGTGCTTTCTGTTGCAGCTTTGCTTGCAGCTGACCATACTGTGATTTCACCCTGCAGGCTTGTTTGGTGTTGAGGTGCCAGCCTGGCATCACAGGCTGGTGGTCTCGGCTCTTCTGGAAACCTATGTGCGCTTCAGCAAGTAAGCTGCTGGCCTGCTCATCTTTGCTTGATCCGTATTTGCCTCTGTTGGTTACACGCCTGCAAGGAAGGTTTCAGGATTAAGGGGGGTTGTTTTTTTTATGGGTTTTCCCGCTTTGGTGGCATGTGGCCAAGGGTATGCCATACAGTGCTGTTGCTGATTGTAAATGACTGTATCATGTGCCTGTATTACATGATTGTACATGGTTGTGTTTGCATCAGTATGATCAGCAGAGCGTAAGCGTAACCTGAGCTGCTGCCGCTGCTTCAACAGGGCATGTGGGACTTCCAGCTTTGATCATTGATGACATGCCTCTGACAATAAGCTTTGTGGTCAAGCTTTGACAATAGATGCATGACATTTTTTCAGTTACGCAATCACCGCAATCACCTGCAGAGTGATGCAGCAGAACCAGGAGTTCATCCCCAATGTTTTGGCTGTCTTCCTTGGGGACTCTGGCATGGGTCACCCTGATGAGGTAATCCTCTCCCAATGTAGCTGTGTTTACTCATTTTCTTGCTGTCACCTACTGCAATCTACCCTGAGATGCTTTAGCTTACTTCACATCATTTCGATTTCATCTACTAGAACGTAGATGTTCAAGATTTTTGTCGCTACTGGGGAACAAACTTTGCACAATGAAAAAGCTTTCTACGTACAATATTTATGGTATACACTTCAGGTTTTCTGTCCAGGCTTGCTGTCAGCATAAGTTTTTCCCCTAGCTTGCATCCAGCAAATTTGGTTGGACTATGACAGGCATACATGCTTTTACTTTTACCGCAACTTTCCTTCTGCATGCTGTTGCATGCAAAGCATGGTTTCAGCTGAGCAGATGTGACAACGCCTGGTCTTGCAGTCAGCACATCCTTGTCCAGCACCTTGTCACTCACCGGATGGGATAAGTGATGTGTGAGTGTGTGTCACATCATTCAGCACCATATGACATGGTGAAGAAGAGACTGCAAAAATCTGTGTCGTTTGGTTCAGGCGGTCTCGACAAGGGCTTGCTATCTCTTCAGCCGTCTGGCCAAGGCTCTGCGCCAAAATATCCGCCAGTTTGTACGCGAGGTGCTGCACAGCATCCAAGGGCACTTAGTACGCATAGCCACCCACCCCCCCACGGATGGGGGTCAAGCGGCTTCTAAAGCTGGGGGTCCTGGGGGAGCTAAGATCACCACCATGGGAGCTTTCCTGCCTGCCACGGATGACCGGTATGTGATTAGTTAGACAACACATATACAAATGTTTCATTGCAAAAAAAGGGTAAAAGTTTATTTTGGAAAGCACACATATCTGTACCTTGCCATTCATGTCTGCAACAGTGCCCACCACATCTGGCATGTCCGGTGCGACATGTGTGACACATCCTGATGAGTCATGCTCAGGGAAGAGGCGTATTGCGTGAAAGCAATGAATGGACGTCAATGAAGTAACAGCTCTCAGATACAGTCTGCCAGGCATGAGGCCAATCTTGGCAAGCTGCACCTGAGAGCTGTTTTTTCATTGGCAACAAATGTCTTCCCAAGTTTCAGGTGCACTCAGCAGGATCTGCTATTCATGAGTTGAGGATCTGCATGACATAGGGACTGCATGCAGGTAGCATACATATGAGGATGGTGGTGGGTTGCTGGGCAGAATAGTTCTTGATTCACAGCTTTCTTTCCAGTCTGAATGCGTGCAAACATGCTGATCATATGTATAGTTGCAATCACAATGACGAACATGGATTTCTATCCTCAAAATTTTCAGCAAATGGAAGAATTGATGCTATGTGTAATGATGCCACATGCAGGCTGTACGCATACGAGGGGGTGGGTGTGTTGCTGGGGCAAGAAGAACTGCCAGCTGAGGAGCAGCATGTCTACATTGCTGCTCTTCTTCAGCCCCTCATCCATCAGGTACGGTATTGATTTCGTCATGCGATTTGTCATTCACTGGATGTACATCATTGGCTGAATTGTTCCCCATCGGCTGAACAGCTGCTGTATTGCACAGTGACTTACACAGTGATACACGATCCCTGGGGTGATGTGTCTTAAAGTGCGTGCATGTCTCAGTCTCCGCAATGCCATCAATCCATCTTTCTTCAGACCAATCCATCTCTGGTTTGAATGATAGATGGTTTTTATGCAGATAGAGACCAGTCTTGCAGCAGCAACCACCAGCTCAGGGGCTGTGGCAGGCCGCCCTGCCCCAACTCTACTGATTCAACAAGCTCTGGAGGCCATTGCGCGCATCAGCAAGGGCTTCAACGCAAACCTTTGCACAAGAGTGAGGCCTGAAATAGGTAAGCGTGTACCCTCTCTGGATTTTGACGCATGCATGGCTCCAAACTTGACACAAACAGCTGCGCTTTGAGGAAAGCAGTTGTACATCAGGTGAGAATGACCTGCAATGTAGTCAGGTTCATACGTACCTGTTGCAGCTGCAGCACAGATATCAAAAAGTTGATGTGCAGCCCGACATTCTGATGTTTTGGCATGCCCTAACTCTAATAAAACCTTGTAAATTGGGCAGCCTGTTGAACAAGTATTGACGGAGCTGTCATGGCTTCAACAGCAACATTCAAGACATTTCATGCTCACCTGAGACATTGTCGACCAGAATGGCATTCGCAAGCAGCATTTGCTGACTGCCTACATGGTTGATGCAAAGCAGCTGTACAGCTTTGCTTAGGCAGCAGCCAGAATGACCAGAAAAGAAGCGTCTCAGGGCCGTCATGTTTTGCTGTGGTAACAATTTTATAGAAGATAATGAGGATTAAGTGCTTCATTATATCTACAAACATTCTAGCACAATGTTTGACATCAGCATACTTGACATCAGCTTTCTGGCTGTGATGTGATATCACTAGCCTACCAGCACCTGACTTGACGTCAGCAGGCTGTCGTATATCTGACTTGGTGTCACAGCAGACAGTTGCTTGGTGAAGGAATAACAGCATCACATGCTTGTCATCTTGTCATTTTAGTCATCTTGAAGCCTCTGTACACAAGCTATTGAGAATTCATCAGGTTGCCGTTTGATCAGCTGTGCAACATGTGGTGGCATTGAAACTTGCTGAGTCTAAGTACTCGTGATCTCACATGCAATGCGTACTGATGAACGTCTTAGGGATACTTTGCCATCATTGTCGTCATTGCCAGCACTTGCACACAGCGGTCATGCAAGCCGGACGTCCAGATGGCAATACCTGCAAAGCGCTTGCTCAGCAGAGGCAGAACCAGTCCTTTGCACAGCACTGGGATTCCTTGAGCTAAAGTGTCGGTTCGGCCGTCAACAGCCAACCCAATGAGGTCACTGCAACCAGCGTTCTGTTTGTTTGCACACGAGCACGAGTCCCAGCAGGCTGCAAGTTTTTCCGAAAATCCTTGACTCACTTGCCAGCGGCTGCATCACGCTTGTAGTGTGGCGCTGGCATCAACTACAGGAGTGCACACGTCATCGCGACCATGCTGGCGCTACGCAACAGCAATGTCATAAAAAGGGCCGCGTGTCGCATGGGGTCACATGCCGTAGCTGTAGGTGCCTCCAGCCAAGAAGCCCCACCACTCGACGAAAGACCATCCTCCTCTTGGGAGAAGGAGAAACTGCAGATGGAGCTGCAAAATGCTCAAAAGCAGCGAGAGCATGACTTGTGCATGAAAAAGATGGAGAGCTGCATGCCACTCAAGATCAAGAAAGTCTGGCCAGAGTTTGCAATGAAAGTATTCCTCATTGAGACACTCTTTAGGGTGTTGACAGGGCATTTCTGACAATGTTGTTCTGTTTTTGAGCTGACCAACCATCCAGGAACAAGATGAGCTCTGCGTGAAATTCGTATGACCTCCTGTGTTGCTCTGTTGATTTGTGCCTATACTCCTCGGTTAGAATTTGTTGACAAAAGCACAGAACAGTTGACACTTCTGTGACTGACTTCATCGCAGCTTGCGTTCGGAGTTACTTTACAACAACATGCAGAGACCGTTAACTTGTCCTGACATGCAGACTTGGCTACTGCTTTGCTTTGGGTTGTCTGTCCATGATGTAACCAATGCCATATGCATACTCTACTCAGATCCCTGCTCTGTCTTTATGGTGACATAATAGCCGCTGCAAGTGCATAGAATAGAACCTCTGCATAAGTTGGTGTGCTGTTGCTTTGGCAATTTTCAATTGCAGTCTGTGCATTTGCCATGTGCTACTTCACTTTGCATGTTGGTGTTCACAGACTGATTTTTTCGGCTGAACTGCCTCTGTACATCTCATTTTCAGCAGCCTTGCTGTCAGACTTTTGGTGCAGCCTCTTGCAACTTTTCCACAGTTCACGTTAATGTGCATATATGTAGTCATACAGAGGCGTTGCGCCTCACTTTACAGAGAGCAGTGGCGTCCCATCATGCAACCGAGTGTGTCCCCAAGCCCTCTTGCTTTGTGATGTATTAATGATGTGTTGCCTTGCAGGCTCTTTACTCATTACAGCAGTGGAGGCAGCCCTGCGCATTCCTCAGCAGCTTCCAACCAGCAAACCCCTCAGAGCCAGATTCATTTCTTTCCTGCATCGGATGGTAAGAATGCTGCCCGCTTTTGCATGTGCTGTAGAGATTTGTAGCACGCTCTGCATGCACTTTGGGAGACTCTAGGTAGAAAAAGTCTTCGGTTTTCACTTACATGTACTTGCATTTTCTTGCATGTTCTGGTGACCAAGTGCCATGCAGCAATGAAATGCATGGCAATCATCATGTGCATGCATCTCATGAGCATTGCAGCAGGCCCAGTCATCCCTCATTATTCACTTGTTCATGCATTCATCAAACACATGCCTTACACATGTCTTAGGTATAAACAGTCCTGAGTAGCTCCCTGTATGAGGTCCTGTTTTGGCAGTCAGCGTTCCAACGATAATCATGCATCCAGCGCGTCCATGTAAGGGCTCAATTAGTGAGGGCCTTCCCAAGCTTGTAGGTCAGTTTGCAAGATTGCTGCTGCATCTTTTCTCAAAGCCAGTGCGCAAATCAATCAAGCCTGCCTAATGCAGGTACAAGGATACAAGAAGAAAACCTTGTGTATAAGATCCCTACAGCCTTGAAGCTTCCATGGACGTAGCTTCGTTTCCTGACGTGCATGTGACAAATGCTTGCAGCCGTTGGGAAAGAACCCACACATGATTTTGTTATCTGCAGGTGGAGTGCCTAGCTAACAGAATGCTGCCCTACCTCCCTACAGCCTTGCAAGTTCTGATGCATGTCACAGCTGACTGCCAAGACATGTGTGATGTGGTCGCGCTGCTGAATCAGCTCATGCTGCGCTTCAAGACCGCGCTACAAGACCTGCTGAAGGAGGTGATGTCGTGCAGCACATCTCATTCTGCCTCCAATGCCTGTTTGGCTGCTGCTGGCACAGACACATCATGTGAATGCTGTGCTGTGCTGTACCAGAGCCAAGCAATGCAAAAGCTGTTGAGGTGTTGCCCACGAAAGCTCTTGCAGTACATGACTGCATGAGAGCAGTGCTGGGGTGCCAGCATAGCATCAGCAAAGGGGCATGGTAGGTTCTGCAATCCCTACCAAGCCCTTTGCTGCTGGTGCGCCCATACCCAGCGCTGCTGTGACGCAGTCATGTACTGCTGCATGGGTTTGATGTGCATGCTGTACAGTGTGCTGAGCTGAGCTTTGAATTCCTCCTTTGAAAGGAAATGCAGCCTTCTAAGCAGTGCTGCTGCTGCACACTCCAGGTTTTGCTGTGTGTAGGCTTTGCCGGTGTGCCTGTCGCGAATACACAGCATGTTGACCCCAGACTGGGACTGGAGTGGCAGAACCTCCCAGCCTGCCACAGCTGCTGCATCTCTCTTAGGTGAGGGTAAAAACATGCTTTGTCAAGCCATCATGCTACCTTCAGGATCGGCAGCTGTTCATCAATGCAAGATGCTTCACACCTGAAACACAGATGTTTGCATGTGCATACCTGACTGATGTGTGTAATGCTGTACCTTGTGTTGAACGATGAAAGGAGTGAGTGAGTGAGTGAGTGAGTGAGTGAGGGAGTGAGGAAGTGAGTAGTGAGTGAGTTAGTGAGCGAGTGAGTGAGTAGTGAGTGAGTGAGTGAGTAAAAATGCAACAACAAATTTTGACATGCAAGACCCCATACAGGCAGTGCTGCTACACACTGTCCTTAGTCAGGTTGGTGTACACTTGTCAAGCGCAACATTGCATAAGTGCATGGAAGCTGCATGACAATGATGCTCAAGAGTGTGTGTAAGTGAGAAGACAGTGACACGACATGATCATGACTTTTTTTAGGGTTGGGGCTCCAGGGTTCAGCCCCAAACCATAAACTGTGATCAGCGTGAGATGACTGCTGATCGACACTGAAACTGACCTTGTTGCATAATGCAGAAGCAGATAACGGTCTTGCTCCTGCCTCTAGTGGCATCGAAGATTTGAGGGAGAAGGGCGAGCTACAAAAAGCTTTTTACGGCTTCTTACACGCCATTACCGTCAGCAATCTGAGTCACATTCTGCTTCAAACGCCTTCTGACACCCTCCACAGAGCTCTGACTGCCCTAGTGGCGGGAGGGGCAGGACATGTAGACCCTGGTACCAGGAAAACCTGCCTACAGGTATGGGTTGTACAGTTTCTTGCAGTGAGCGACTTAAGGCTGCTGAGTTTAGTGCTGAGAGGATGTGGCATCGTTGTGTCATCATGCTTGCAGAGACTGAGTTTCACATCAAATTGACATGGGCACAAGCGCAGTTGTGTTCTTGTTCATATGTCCACACAGGTATTTCTGTTTTATGGCATGATATGCAGCAATTTATGGCATGTTGCAAGGGCTGAAATAGCTATTAAAAGTCCAAGCAATTTCATTTGTAGCACCTTGCAAGATACTACCATTCTGTTCCATGATTTCCAAAACAAACGAATTTATTCATATTACTCCTGCTTAGTATCATTTTACTCATATTTTCTTTGGAAGCTTTAGACTCCTGTTGCAGGTGTTGCATGCTCTGTTGCCAGTGCTGTGCAGCAATGATAGCAGTCAGCAGATGCCGGGAGCCCGCCAGTTTGCTGTGCAGCAGATAGGAGGCCATGTCTGCATACAAGGCGTTTTCCAGGTACTAGCTCTCGGCTTGCTGTCCTCTGCTTTGTATTGCATTATAGAGCCTCTTCATCTGTGCCTTTGTTCACTGTGGGAGTTTACTTACTTGTTGAACAACAGCAGATGCAACGTCTACAACTGATGCCTATGGGGTTTTTTGAATTGTCCAAGCAAGAGGAAGCCTTTCAACAAGAAAAGGAACTTGTATGGAAAGTTGGGATACCTGTTCGGCCTTTGCACATGTTTGCACATACTTGCAGCTCAATGCTGGGGACTGTACTGTACTTGCAACTGCAGCTACTCAAGCTATTGTTGGAAGTCTGTTTTCTGCTTAGTTTGCCTGAAGTTTAGTGCCTGCATTGCACAAGACTGCCAAGTCCTGAAGTTTAAGAGTCACTTCCCTGTGACAGTCGGTCCAGATATATTCTGGAGCATAAGACAGTGTTCTGCAGGTGCATGGCAGCGGTGAGTTTAGGTCTCAATTGTTAACATAAGAACAGCAATATGTTGTGCACATTAAGCACAATGATGAACAGCAACAACAACAGTACTGGGAATAATAACAGAAACAACAATATTGGTAAAACAGACAATGATGATAAAATAAATAGCAATAGTAATATTACTAATAGATAATAATAATCATAATAACAATAATAATAATAATGATACTACTAATAACAATAAAATAAACAGCAACAGTAAGAAGAATAAGAAGAATGACATTGACAGTAATCATTGCAATCATAATTGAGATCATCATAACCAAATCAAACAACCAGAATTGTGTATAGTACATACCTGATGGAAATGTTGCACACAGGGTGGGGTGGATGTACGAGATGCTGCAAGCAGCACCTTCCTGACAGAGGTAGCAGCTACACTCAAGGACCTGCAGGCCTTGTGTGGGAATGACTTCTCAGCATATCTGCAGTCTACAGCAATGCCAGCTACAGAACTTCCAAGCAGTACACAGGTGGGACCTTGCTGGTCTTGTTTAACATGTCATTGACCTAGTGGATGACTTCCTTTTTCCTGTTTTCCTTCCATGTGCTGCATCTCTGAGCAAGCTGCCAATAATCTGAGGTCGGTTGGGTGGCTGTGAGCAATATGTTCTCAGATCGTCTCATCTCAGAGTGTCACCAGTTCATACGATAATGCAAATTTGGTGTGCTTTTAGCTGACTTGAGCATCATGCTGAGTTGTGCAATGTGTTCACAGGAAGAACTGGTCTTCCACATTCTGCAGTCAGAGGCAAAGGACCTGAAAACCTTTATACGCTTGACCTTGCGGCAGCAGGCTGGCATTTCAGCTTCCAGTAAACGTACTGCAAAACATGTGTAATGAATGTGTCATCTCAGAACAAAGAGAGAACCGCTAGGATAGCTTGTAGTCTGCTATCAGATGATGGGGCATCCGCAGCGAGGTTGACAACAATCCCATTCTTCTCTTTCTTACACACATGAACAATTACATGCGTTTTCCATTCACTACTACTATTGAATGTCCAGCTCAAGCCAGCAGCATCTGGTGCTTGCTTTCTGTTGTCTAGGCAGCCTCGAATGTGACAGCCAAATGCTTGCCAGGACATGTGAGTCACTTGAGGAAATGACTTCAAAAATGATACCACTGGGCAATGTATGTCAAGGTATACATGAATCAATCCACTCCTTACATGGATCTGCTGCGTTGCCACCTACCCAGGAGCATGTTACAAAAATGACATCTGTGTGCCACAGCAGCTTGCAACTGTACAATGATATACATCAGTGCCTGAAACAATCTGGGGTCCAAGATCCCGCAGAAGCCTTATGTGGCTCTGTCTAACTTGCCTTTTCAACCAATTATGACCACTAAAACAACAGGTGTTGTGTCAACAAATGACGTAGTTTGGTCCTGAACAACGGAATCCAATGAGCACGATGTGCAAGTAAATAACTCATGCTCTGCTGTCAAGATACTGCCAACTGCACTAAGCAAGCTGGAACACTACACTAGAGTTCTCTGGTCCTAAAAGATCTGCACTCTGCAGCAAACACCCTAAGTTGAACACATGTTTGGCTTAAGCAATGCTACACAATGTATACCCTATCAACAAATGCATCTCTGCAATACTCACATAGCCTAACCCTATTCTAAATCAAGCCCTAGTGGCATCTTGAACAATGTTACCATAGCGAAGGCTCTCGCTAAGTTTTGAGTTTATTCTGTGGGGTTTCCGACATCAAATGTGCGCTAAGGGGCTACCCTGACTTGTTTGTCATGTTTGTGAGCATCCCTGACTCTGCTTGTGATACAATTTGGTAGGCCCGCATCCAGGATTGACACGCTTCATTGTGCTGTACATCATTTCCCTGGTGTTGCTGACCCATTGCTGCGCAACACCTCACGGCGTCGCTTTTTCTTGGACACCTGCATGCTCTGAAGACTGACAAGCAGCCATACAACAGCAAAGATAGCAACATCGAAAGGAACAAGATTCAAAGCAGAGACGAAACACAGCTTACCCGCTTGCCTGCTTTCTTTGGTTTATTGCGCTGTGCGAAGACATACAAAGCATAATTGATCAGGAAAAAAACCAGCACGACCCCTGTGACTACTGACAAAATAATCACTATCGGGTTCGAGGCTGCCTCTCGAGTTCCTGGCTGCAGCACAGATATGCAAGAAAGCATCAGATCCGGATTCCGTGGGTTGCAAGGGGAGTCAAGGCTGCTCTCAAGCAAATTCAAGCAGTGCATGGACGACCAGTAGAATGAGACGAAGTATTGCACAGTGACCAGCGAGCAAACAGGGTGAAAGCGCTGTGCACAAGCAAGTGTTTATGCTGTCACAGTACACAACAAGAAAACGATAAAGTCACCTTCATGCCTGGAAGATGAGGTTCTACGTGATATTACAGGGTCCAGACATGATTGCCTGGCAGATTTGAACACGTCGCGGTAAGTTTCGCCAGGGTGTAGCATGCAACTCTGCTGTCGCGGATTCACAACGTGTCGACCAGTAAAATGCTCGACCACACACAGATCTGTGCCGGTCCTGCTGAGTTTCCGCGATGTGCGCTCTAAATTGATCTGAACGTACTTGTCGATGCGTAGAGACCGATTGCTTGAAGCTCTCTTCGCTCCATGTTGCACCATACGATGACTCATCTTTTGGCGTTGATTGCAGTGCAAATTTGTCTTGGCACATTTGTAAGCCTAGGCAGTAAGCCCACGCTATAATTCGTCAGACCAATGATCACTCTACATGGTGTGGTACTCACAGGTTGGAATTCCTCGGTTTGCTCCAGCGCTCGTGTGATATGCATTGACATGGCCAACAGCAACATGTACAGTTGTTTCGTGAGCATCCATTCATGTTGAGCATGTGCAGCTCGAAGGCCCTTTAGAGTATGTCGTCGCAGTCATGTGAGGTCAATCACATCTCAGCACATGAGACAGCCCATATCACGCATTATGGTCACGACAGATGTCAGTGCAACTGCCAAGACAGCAGCACACGCTGCCATCATCATCAAGAGTACTGCAAAGCCCCCAACAGCACCAACACCAAGTCACACGCGTGCACTCCTTCAGTGTGACTTGAGTCCTGCATTTGGCAGTCAGACCCGAAATTAAGGCTGTGTTACTTGAAAAATGAGCCGAAATTGAGCTGACTTTGGCAACAAAACAGTAGTCTGTGCTATGCTGTTCATAGTGGATGTAATAATAATAATAATAATTAAAACGCTTTCCAGCTCATGATGAGCTAGGTACGTGCAGGACAAGTCTTGTCTCTCCAGAGCAGCCTGTCTTGTGCATCATAAGGCCTACTAATACGACAGTTTTGACAATCACGTAATGCAACATCATTGAAACTAGACCTGGGGCGGCCAGGTGGGCGAAGCCCCTTGACTTCACCAAACAAGAACTTCTTAGGCAATCTATCGTTAGGCATCCTGAAAACATGACCTAGCCACCTGAGTCTTTTGCCTTGCAGCTGAGACACCACAGATAGGGTGTTGCACCTATGTAGTATGACAACATTTGGCACATGATTGCGCAAGGATATGCCACAGATGCGTCGCAAGCAGTTCATCTGGAAAAACGGCCAAAGGGCTAATGTGTTGTTTCACAACAGCCCATGTTTTTCCATAGTACAGCAGAACTGACATGCCGATGCATTGAAAGAATTGCATTTTAACAGACAGGGTCAAAGCCCTAGAGGACCAGATGTTGGCCCGTCTGAGTTGCTGGACGGCACTATTTGCAGCAGCTACTCCATGTGTAATCACAGCGTCCAAGGTGCAATTGGAGGTGAAAACACTCCCCAAGTACTTAAAGTGGGACACCACTTCTAGTGGATCCCCACGCAGCGTGATGACTGAATCTGCAGTTTGAGCTGCGGCATTTCTGCCGACAACCAGCACTTTGGTCTTCTTTGTGCTGATTGTAAGCCCCCCAACGCAGAAATGTGGCATCCATGGTAATGACAGCTTCCCTGAGCTTCTCAGCGGTGTCACATGCCAAGGAAATGTCATCAGCATACAGCAGAATCCACATCAGCACCTCCTCTGTGGGGTTCTTGC
>JAABUP010004492.1_pt1 | contig 22707 bp, 22 predicted proteins | sample 5559201 | NCBI WGS metagenome assembly JAABUP01 (sample SAMN10711887, study PRJNA513373) | rock metagenome | isolation source: Antarctica rocks | place: Antarctica | reverse complement strand
AAGACCTCGGGTTGGGGTAAAATGATGTCCGCAGCAGGTCTGAGATACCTCCCGTGTTCGATGGCTTGTCTCAGACAGACCATCCACCGCCGGAGGTCACGTATGAAGGAGCCTAGGTCATAGAGCTAGGTGCGTCGCAGACGTTATTGTTGACTCTCGGGACACGTTTCATCTTCATAGGCCCGCGGCCTGCCAGATCCATGGCTGGTGGCGAGCGAGCAGCCTCGCGGTACCAGTCTCGTCGGCGTGGAGATGCGCTCCCGAGTCCCGCAGCAACGAGACATGATCAGCCAAGTGGGCATTTGCCGCGAGGAACAAGGGACTTCGCCCCGTTCGGTTGCGCAGGTGGACCGAGGCTCCTTTCGATAGCAGGATCCGCAGGATCTCGAGGGAAGGTCCAGTGGCCGCAATATGCTACTTTCATGAGCTAGAGATTTCAATGTGCGCGGCGGAAGACCCACCAATGGGGTGTTGCCAGAGTAATCTGCCTGATTCAACAGCCATTCCTTGTCAGCCTTCATCAAGCCCTGCAATTCGGTGAGATTTCCTTGGGCAATTGCATAACTCAGGGCTGTGAGATCCGCTAGATGCTGTGGCAGATACCCATTAGGATGTTCAAATTCCATGTGGGTATGTTCAGTGAGCTCTCCACGTAGAGAAACGGACATCTGCTGTCGAACATCCTCTGTTGTCAGACCTGGCAAGCCAAGAAGGTATGATAGTTTTGCGAGTGCCGCCTCCGACGTCAAGTCATGGCCAAAAACCACTCCGACACGTTCCAGCAATACCGCAGGCTCATAGAGCGGGCTGACGGTGCCGGTCATGCCTGATCGATATTTCAGTATACTCAACATTAGATGCGGAACTGAAAGACCAACACTGAGTAATATTGACAATGACTATTCCTCGCTTGATTGCTTCAGCAAACACGCGCGTCAGAGCACCATCTTGCCCTCCTGGTGCGTTGCCTGGCCCGAAGGTCTCCAGGACAAGGCCCCGTAATCCCTGGACCTTCAGCACCGCATCGACCATCTCAGGTTTGATGCCCGGGAAAATCCGAAGGCACGCGACATGACTCGTAGCTCTGTTGGTTTGGATACTGAATGGCTCGATGTGGGTCGGCCTGTAGATTAGTTCCCACGATACATGAGTCTTGAGCGATGTAATGCTAGCCAACGGCGGAAGGTTTGGTGACGCAAAGGCAGCAAAATCGCTGGCGGAGACTTTCGTAGCTCGATTGCCACGGAACAATTTGTAATTGAAAAAGAGACATACTTCGGGTATCATGAAATGACCCGCTACAATCAAAGATCCAAGAAGGTTATCTGTCGCATCGTTCTGAAGCTCCAGCATTGGTGCCTGGGAGCCTGTTAATATCACGGGTTTGCCTAGATTCTGTAGCATAAAACTTAATGCAGAGCAAGTGTATGCGAGACTGTCTGTGCCATGCAGAACCACAAAAGCATCAAAGAATTTGTAATTCCTGTAGATGGTCTGAGCTATCTCCCCCCACCCTTTCGCGTCAATGGAACTACTGTCGAGGAGTTCTTCGAACTCGAGGACAGCGTAGCGTACGTGTTTCTGATAGGTACTGACTGGTGTGCGAAGACTGCGATAGGATTTCTTTGTTCCGTCGTCTATCATGACCTCGATGTCGCTAGGGTTGGATCCGTCATTAAACGAAGGCCTCGGAGCCATCCCAGATTCCAGAAAACCTCGGGCTGGAACGAATCCATTGGCGCTTCTCTTCATGCATATGGTCCCACCGGTTACAACGATAAGGACTCGGGATTCTGAGGCCATCCCATTTGGAAGGTAGTGTACCATTATGTCATAAAAGTAGGACTGCTGTCGGTACGACAAGTAACTGGAGGTTTAGAAAAGCGGTGAGACAATAGGCAAGAACCAAAGCATCGCAATCAAGGTTGAAACTTTTTGGGTTTGAGCACCGATCCAAAAGTCTTTATCCAATTGCACACCCAAGCCAACCGTGAGACAGGACAGGAACGCAGTTGAATCGACAGACGTGGCACCAGGGCTTGAGCGACTTCTAACGATCCACAAGGCGTACAACTGCAGATGGCTGGGCAAATCCAGAACGGAAGCAGGCATGCACAGGGAACGATATTAAACAGAATTGAAAGTGGAAACTTTCGAGAAAAGAAACGAAAGGGTCAATGCGTTGTAAAATTTGAGATCTCGCTAAACCAATGCCGGATTAGGCTTAGTGCATTTCCTTCACTTCCTTGCAATGTTCGCAGAGTCTGACTGTCAACCTGTCTCTCTGTATTGTGGGTGGAACTATCCCTATGAAACACTAAGAATTAAGCTTGCTAAAGAGCGTCTGTAAGTAGGTGATATCTAAAGAATGTTCAAGGTCGATAGACCGAAACCTGTCCTGAACTCCTTCGGAATGGGGGACCCCGACGGTCACAACAATTGGGTGTTTCTTTTACCCATGAGCCAGAGACTTTTCCCTCACTAACCCACGGCAATTCCTCCATCGAAGGGAAATGGCGGGATGAGCGGCAACTCCTCCCTCTCATTTGGGGCCCTAGCCACCATCTTAGGCTTTTTCGCCGTCGGGCGTTGCTGTTGCGTACTCTGCCGTTTTGCCATGCTTAGTGATCGCGTGAGACCCTTCCATCCCGCCGTACTGATTGTAAGCGGTGGGTTCGAATTTACGCGTGCGCGGACGACGTCGTTGGTGGATGTTGGAGAGTTCGTCCTTGACAAGCGCGGTGGTTCGAGCGAGTACGGATCGTAATCACGGTAGGCCGGCGTAGGGCGGACATCAAGAGGGAAGTAGTGCTCGTTGACTTCAAATGATTCTGGATCCTCCTCTGGAAGCCATGATTCCGGCGCTTGCATTTGGGGCAGACTATCTTTTCGCTTTGGCGCCGCAGGCCTGCGAGCCGGGACATGTCTGTCAGCAGAATCTCTGACCAAAGAGGGCATGTTTTCCACATCCATAGCCGAGACTCTGGAGGCGAGCTTCTTGCTGGTGGGCTGAGGTGCCAGCGGTTGGCTCGCGCGCTTTCGTTTGTGCATTGGTGCGAGATTGGTGATGTCGATCAGCTTCGGACGACCAATTGCCATGATGGGAACGGCGATGGCAATCTCGGCCTTTGACTCGGTGATCTCCGAAATGTCTACAGTATCGCTGGCGCTTTTTTTGGACAATTTGTGCTTTACCTGCTCGTCATGGTTCTTGATATCTTCGCTCGGGCTGGGCGAGGGCTCTTCTTCGCTCGAGAGGTACCGTTCGTGAAGCTCGTCCCTCGCGTATGTGTTGATACGCAGAGTGTTCCTTGACTTTTGCCTTGGAGGTTGTCTGCTGAGCTTCGCGGTAGGAAAGTCCATCTCTTTCCGAGGTTGTTCGTAGTCTTCTGCCACGACCCACAGATGCTCTCTTTCCTCGCAGTCGATACTGTCTCTGTCACTGGCACCTTGGCTGGGAGCCAGCATTTGCTGACGACGCTGGAGCACTGGCATTGCAGCTTTATTTGAAAGAATTTGCAGGGATTTTCGTCTTTGTCAGGAGCGGTAAAACAGAAAGTGGGGGGCCTTGTTGATATAGATACCAGTTCAGGTCTGGGCTCAAAGCAAATAATGATTCAGCTCAGTATCGACTTGGGTGACATCAGTGCACATTGAAACAATTTGATACAGGAGCAACGACATCAACTGAATATGCAATGCGACGGAGACAAGACGTAGAAGCTTCGAGGGTCATGTGGGGCTATATCACTCAGCGCTGCGGCGCAATGCTGTACCTAGTACAACAATTCCGGCTTATCAGCATTACTTTAATTTAGCTCGAGATCGGGGGCGGCATTGTTGATAGTTCAGGGCCCCAGAGATCATGCAACTCCCACATGTGGATGATTGACGTTGGTTTTCGACCGACTCAACCGATGTGGTGTGCAGGTTTCAGACGTGCCATTGGCTCTTTTGCAATTTAAGAGCACCACACACCGGAAGCGCTCCTTAACTCGAAGCGGATGGGTTGACCGTAGATTTGCATCCCCAACTGCAACACCACTTCCGCACGCCGCACGGCAAGTCCACCTTTGGAAATTATCCGACCATCAGGAAACGATAGGTGTTCCTCCCATATGAAGACCCAGCGTTTAGGCTTGAGGACTCTTTGACTTCGTGGCGAGCAGAAGTCGCATAGGTAGGATAATTTCATGGAGGGCAAGTTTTGCATGAACGCATGAGGAGGAAGTTCAAGCTTGAGCGTTCTACCCCTCATCAACTCCACAACAACATGAATGCCATTCAGTTGGCATTCCAACTTTCCAAGCCTAAAGTAGCAGGAATGGTAGTCGTAGTCAGACAAGCGAGGTGTGGCACATGATCGACGGCTTGCTCGTCGTAAAAGGTACACACCGCGACGCCTGAAACAACGCAGGCTGTCTATGCCACGTTTCAGTTGTCTGAATCAAGCATCCACATAATGCCGTGCCACCACCACGTACTGCTGGGGGCGAAGAAATATCGGGTCCAGATTATTGTCGAAAACACACGACATCTGCCGGATCATCCCGTTACCAAGCTAACGGCGAACACGTACGGAGTACACAAGCTATGAAGGTATCGTCGTCGCCATTGTCATCTCGTTCTTGCGACAACGGAAAACCTTTGGTGTAACTTTGCGCTTCTAGCACCAGAGACGGATTGACCGCTGGTTCGTCGTCAAGAACAACGAGAACGCGTGGCTAAATTTCCGTTGACGGGATGCATGATGGGGGGTGCATTAGCCCGAGTATCTAAGGTTACAGTATGGGGCCCCCCCCCGGAAAAGAGGGGAAATGACTGGAATTGCTTTGCCCACAACGGGCAAATTACCTTCAGGCGGTGAGGCAGTCAAGCACCGAATCTTCGCTGCATCGCTAGCGTTGGGGGTTTCGTCCGATGGAATATCTACGCTTAGGTGGTTAGGTAGTGGTGCATTCTGCAAGTAAACACTGAAAAGGTCTAAGGTACCTTTAAAAGCACTCACGTGGCGTGCTGGCCGGTAAAATATCAAGATTTGAAATGCATGCGGGTGGAAGAGCAACAAAGTTTGATTTGCTAGCCATGGGCTCTCGCCATGACGATTATCGTGAGCTGGTCGGGTGTTTATTCCAACGGTTATGAGCCTCTCGGAGCGTTGTACGAGACACCCAGACACCAGCCACCAGCCACGAGCTCATTTCTTTTCAAGGCTCGTTGTCGTTAGGGAGAGCTGCATCAGATTATATGCTTCCGCAAAAGCTCGTCATCTTCTCTTTGAGAAAGCTGAGCTTCAATCTAAACGTTGGCTCTACAGAATACGCTTTCTCTTTCTGAATGTGCATCCTCTGCCGCGATCTATCTGCTATGTAATTACAAGCCCAAATCGGCGGTTTTCATGTTTCCATGCATCCAAGCGCACAGCCGAACCCGGCATTACAGAACGGTACAAAAAAAACCACCAGCTTTTTAAGAACACATAACGTACAAGATAAACGAAAAGGGCCCTTATGTACAAGCCAAAGCCCATGGCAAAGATCACGCATAGGGCTGTCTATACGCGCGAAAAGGCTACATTGAACGATCTTCTGCGGGATCTGAAGCGCATGTTCGTTGAGTAGAGGTTGCTCATATCAGCATTGGAAGGATTTTAGAACATTCCCACGTTGATGCTTAACTTTTCTTGGATCTCGTGGTTCGGCCACTAGGGCTTTTGACAGAACCGTTGGCATTTCCATTAGCCGTTGCTGATCCGTTAGCGTCTCCATTCTCCTTCGCAAACCCGTTTGTATGGCTTATAGCTTCCTTGGTCGAATCGACGTCTGGGACCTCCATTTTGCTCATGTTAATGGCTGCCCTCGTGGCAGTACCACTTCGCTTCCTGCCCTTGTGCCCAGTCTTCTTGTAGGTAGCTAGGTAGAATGAGATAAAGAGAAGAAGGTATGAGGTCAAGATGCCCATGCCCGCGAAAGCAGCGAATTCCTCACCAGAGCACTTGCCATAGCTGGGCATCTTGGGAAAGTAGGTTGAAGTAAAGTATGTGTAGGAAGCAAAGTAGACGAAGCCTGGTAATGATATCAGTGATGCTTCTGCGGGTTCATGTAGATTTAATATCATACCAAGGTCCAGCACAAACTGCGCAATTTGCAGTCGCGTAATCCATTCTTTCCACCAGATTCGGATCCCTCGTGCGCTTTGGAAGTAGTACCAGTACATTATGACATGCACTATAAGGTTGAGGGTGATGGGCACCCATGAGACAGAGGTGATACCGATAAGCTGAGTGTAGCAAAGCAACGCGGTTGCTCCATGATGATATGTGTGCAAGAAGGCTAGGGAAAGTAAGCTTCTTGCTCGAGGAGCGTGTTGAGGTTGCTAGTACTCAAGGGCTTCTTCTTTAGAACTAGGAAAACAGTGTCAAGAAGCTCGACATATTTGGTAAGATAGTTCAACTATAACTAGTCAGCTCAATTTAAGTACGGGATCTGTTGCTTCAAGACATACGTAGTAGAGTGTAACTAATGGTTTCGTCCACCCTCCTGCATGGTCACAGATAGCAAAGAATGTCCCTTTTCGCCATAGCGTCGGCAACAATTGCTCAATAAACAACGCCAAAAGGCCCCCACTTATAATTGTAAGATATAGGTTATGTATCATGAAAAGACCGTTGAGTTTGAAAGGGGGTCGGTTCTTCATGAATTCTCGGCCTGCGAACACTGTGATGTAGTATGTCACCAGCAATGCCGCCGTTGCTTGGAGTGTTGAAATTGGCGTTTCGCCAGGAACGAATTTGAAGTCTTGTGGGGAATAACCCTTGACTGACGAGAACAGCTGGTCGAATACTGGCCATAGTTCGACGCCGAAGGGTTTATCGAGGGTGGGTATAGGGAATGGAATCGATTTCAGCATATCGGACGACATGATGTAGGTCAGCGCCTCCCAAAGTCCAAGCTCTTGAGAACCCAATTATCCCTAATGTGGTTGAGAGTTGATGTGTTTCTTAGGAAAAGCCGTTGTCGCCGTTAGAAGGCTAGGTCGAAAGAGTAAAGCCTCTACCAATGATGATTAAAGGAGTGACGAGAAGAAAAGCGCCTTACGACCACTTCAGGGCTTAGAGCTGTCAATTGCTTCTCACGGTCGGAAGGGAGAAAGAAGTTTATGGAGATGGAAAGGAGATTGAGGTAGGCGTCGCGAAATATTTTGTTCCTCGGCTGGTCAACCTTGAATTTTGGGAATGAAACTCTGAACCAATCAAAGATCGCACACTCCGTAGTTCTAGATCAACGGTCAAAAATGCCGCTTGCAGCTTTTTTGGACATGCTCCGATCCTCATTCATTCTCAGCAATAACAATAATAACGAAAGCAGCTGCGATTCATTCAAGTACTTCACATGATTACATTTAACCAGTTGTTGCTAGTTCATTGACGCCGCTAAACGACACCGTGGCGGTGTCAGTGCTGACAGGATGCTTCGCGGCTCCCTTCACTAAATATCCAGCTGGCTCATACGAAGAGCTTATTTTCCAGTATCATCCCCTTACTCTGACGCTTACACAGCTGCGCAAACGCCTTGGATGATCAAAATCAGGTAACAAAGTCTGAAAGTCGGCGGTTTTGCCATGCAATTCCTGGTCCCTGAGAGCTACTTCCCAAGCCCCTTTCCCAAGCGTCGTCTATTAGGAAGCTCGATATCGGTAGTTCTACGAAAGTATAGCACACAGCCAACTTGTCGCATCGAGGCATATTGCATCATGGCTTTTCTTTTAGGATGGATCTCACTGGTGTTGGTTCCTCCTAACCTTTTAGCAAACCACAGTAATCACTATCGATGGTGGGCTTCTGGAGATCCCCGTGTTCATCAGGCTCTATGTTGAGAACTCGGAGATAGGAATTGACGCAAAAAGCCGCAGAACGAGCTCCTGGTCTACCTTGGCGTGCCTGTCGGAAAAACCGCAAAAGTGGCTTATGTAGACACTTTCGCAAACGTTTGTCTTCCGATGGTTGAGGCTGCCGTCGTCTTCATAGACTAGTGAAGCTTGTCGTTGTTAGCCTCCTGCGTAGAACTCTCTGTACAAAGATTGGCGTCGAACGACTGTTGATTGCTTGTCCACCGCTGGTTGTGGTGGTGTTTTGCACAGCGGCTGGCCTGGCGAATTTTTCTAAGCACAAGTGGAACACCACGTAGCTGTAGAATTGTGCTGTCAAAGTGCGATGACAAGAATGAGAAGAAGTATCAATACTAGGATCAAGATACCAATACAACAGCTCGACATCGTATCTACACTTGCATCAGCTAATGAATTGAGGGACACGCATATTGTAGCCACTGATTTAAGCACATACCTTCGTTCTTCTTGATCACCCATCCAATCTTCTTCATTCCCGTCTGTAACTTACCCTCAACCCTGGTAGCGACGTTACTCACATCCTCAAGCAGCTCCCCCTGCTCCCCGAGTTCCCTTCCCATGTCATTGGCCTGCTGCCTCAAATTTCCCACCGTTTGAAATACATCATCTAATGCCTCATCCTGCTCATGCATCATCTCTACTTGCCTTTGCTGCTCAAACGCGCCATAGTCATCATCATCCGCCGGGGAATCTGGATCAAAGGTTTCAGGGTGTGGTAATGCCTGGCCGTTCGAGGCGCTCGCTACAGTCTTCGCAAGCTCCCGTCTCATCTCTTCCACCTCCGCTCCAACATCATTGACCAAATCCTGCCGCCGCTCAACCTCTTTGATCCCGAGGCCATAATGGAACTGGTCGTCTTTAACTTGCCGGACGGTTTCCACTAAGTCGTGGAGGCCTGTACTCAGATTGTGTAGGTTGGTTTCCAGTTCGGTGCGCGCTTGGGAGAGTTCAGGAGAGGAAGCGGAGGGAGAAAGGGAGCGAATGCGGATGTAGGAGGACAAGAGGGACCGGGTTGTGTTGAGATCGGAGAGGACTTCGCTAGTGCACCGACTTAATTCGCATTTAGGGCAGTTGAGAGTGGAGCTTACGTTTGCGATTGAAGGAAAGGATCATCTGTATTCATAGAGGCCATCATTTGGTAGGACCTTGGAGTCCCCCAAAAGTTTGGGAAATGATGGAGAAGGAAAAGAATTCTAGAATGCTGCCTACTGAGGCATTGATGATTTGCGTTGGTGGCTACATCGGCAACTGTAGACCGGGGTTCGAAACTTCCTCTCGGTAAACCTCTCGAGTCGTTAACCCTTTAAAGTATGAAGACAGTGGATTTTATAGGGGCATGGGAGATCTCAAATCTGGTCTCGAGAGTATCCCAGGCAGACCGTACTCAACGCAACATATTTGTCTGTAGTAACAGTCAGCATGGCAAAAGCAAAGCCACTACCTTTATATCCAGAATGGGATAATGCGGAAGACTATACCGAATCGCTGTTGGCTTTCACTACAAATTCAGACCTCTTCCAAAGGCTGTGTGGAGGAGTTCATATTCTAGACTTCTTCGTGCAGGACCCGGACCTTTACACCAACTTACTTCCAGAAGACTGGAGAGATTGGTTTCAAGACCACCATATCTCGAATGTTCTTGATCTACTGATGAGAGAAGATCTCAGTGCCTTCGGAAATCTCAATCTCTTAGATGGATGTTTTAAAAGTTTTAATCGTGAGCGTAGCTGGCGGAATGGTCCGATACCACCTCCAAGTCTACTGAAGTACATCCAGGCAATTCGAAGTCATGCACTGGACAGGACATTCGGAAAAGCTGCCGGCGAAGGAGATGGAATGGCTCTTCTCAAGGCTCCTACACTCTCCCATCATGTATGCAGTGGCATGAAACCTAAGAAGATTCATGAGGTGGAGAGATTTGCAAAGTATATTGATGATCTAACATCCTACATTGCGATCACTAGCCCTTACTATGTAACCCATATTGTTGACTTTGGTTCAGGTCAGAATTATCTTGGAAGAGCTTTGGCCAGCCCACCATACAACAAGCATGTTGTCGCTATAGAGAGCAAGCAGCTCAACATAGAAGGAGCCATGAGTATGGATGTGACAGCAAAGTTGGCGAAGAAAGAGGCGGTATCGCGGAACAAGAAACAATACCGGAGTGGGACAGCAGAGGAACGCCTACAGATGAGGTCCTCGAAAGCAAATAATAGATTTTCATCTCCGGAAGCTTTAGGACTTATATCAGAATTAAAACATCAATCGTCAACAGAAGATTGCAACTTGAATGTACCACGCGGAGAAATAAAGTACATTGAGTCCAAAATACAAGACGGAGACCTTTCGAATGTCATAGAAAAGATCGAGACACAATCAGCAAGATTGAACGATATTACGTTTACTGTGCAAAGTTCCACGTCACACCCACAACTGATGGTCATCTCTCTACACTCTTGCGGGAACCTACTGCATCACGGACTTCGCTCAATAGTGCTTAACCCTATGGTGAAAGCCGTCGCTACGGTAGGATGTTGCTACAATCTGGTAACAGAGCGGCTTGGGCCGCCTACCTACAAGCTCCCAAGTCTTCGATTTCAAAACCTTCGTCTCGACCGTACTTCTTGTGTAGGTGATCCTCATGGCTTTCCCATGTCCGAACGCTTGGCTTCGTTCAAGCATGGCCGTGGCGAAGGTATTCGATTAAACATCACTGCTCGTATGATGGCTGTGCAGGCGCCTCAAAACTGGACTGATGCGGAGAGTAATGCTTTCTTTACGAGGCATTTCTACCGGGCTTTGCTTCAACGGATATTCTTAGATCGTGGTGTCTTGGATAAGCCACAGAAAGCCACCGATTCATCTGATTGTGGAAACGGTGAAGAACGGAGTGGATCCGGCCAGCCTATCATAGTTGGATCATTACGGAAAGCCTGCTACACTTCTTTCACAGCATACGTTCATGGTGCAGTTGCAAAATTGAGCACTGACAAAGACCATGGAATCAAGATCAAGACATGTATGACCCACCTTACCGAAGAGGACATTAGGCGCTACGAAGAGAATTACAGAGAAAGGAAGAAAGAGCTCAGCATTGTATGGAGTTTGATGGCTTTCAGCGCTGTCGTGGTGGAATCAATCATAGTTGTGGATAGATGGCTTTACCTCCGAGAGCAGAAAGAGGTGAAGGATTGCTGGGTGGATGCAGTGTTCGAATACAAGAATAGCCCCCGCAATCTCGTGGTCGTAGGTATCAAACGTTGAGGCCCGCAATCTCTTATTTTCAGCCCAGCTGTGTCGTGTCCACCCGAAAGTGGTTCATCTAATATATCGGCGTATCTTACATGCTGGTATGGGACAAGTAAGCGGCCTCAATTAAAGACGAAGAGAAGGGAAGCCAAGAACCATGCAGTGACGAATACTATCGTTTAGGTCACTGTACCACCAAATGGCCCATATATCTTCCTTGTGGAGCGGCTGAGCGGAAGATGAACTCATCATCAGAGTACCTTAAGAGGAATAGAGGATATAACGATATCTACTCAAAAGTGTCTATACACCGTCCATTTACTTTGATGCGAGATACCGTCTATTTGCTGAGAAGTCCGGTACACTTGTCACATATGCTGCTGAACATCGCTCTTTGTTTGAGCTAGGCTATATCTATAAGGCATCTAGCAACAAGCATGTAAATGGACATTGGAATCGTTGATTTTCATGCTGATCATAGTGGACAAGATCCCGACTGAGTTATCTTTCAAGCATAGCCCTAAATCGGGATGTCTCTTGTTCCGGCGATAGGTTCAGGGTCTCATGAGCGGGATAGCCCCAATCCAGGACTAAGCGTGGGGGCGGGTCCTCAGAGGGAGGACTTTGGACTTTTCCTTCTCAGCAAAAAGATAGGAATCGATTAAGAAAAGTTGAATGTTGAGTACTACCACTATCGCACCCACGAAATATATATGCGTCGACTAACCTTGCGCAAGTATTGTAGCAGTCCACGGCCTTGGCGGTGACTGGGAAAAGACATGGACTGATGGTAATGGCAAGCTCTGGCTTCGGAACTTTCTCCCAGTTGAAACACCAACTGCTCGGATCCTGTCGTACGGCTATAAATCCCAGACAGTTCTTTGGTAAGGCTGTCACAGATATTAACGTTAAAGCTACTATACTATTTGACCAACTCATGCGCGAGAGAAGGAGAAGAGAAGGCCGATCATTTTGATTTCCCATAGCCTTGGTGGGATCGTGGTGAAGAAGGTAAGGTCTACTTCTACAGTACAGGGTGCTATTCAACAAGTACCTATACAAGCTGGACTTCGATGCTCTTGTCTTTTAATTTGTCTCACGATGTTTATACTTATGGTTCACTGTTCGTCATACATTCTCGGGACACACAAATAGAAGCTGACAGATTTAGGCGATGATACTGGCCCACGAGCGGTCATATCATAGATATCCTTGACTGTGTTCGAAGCTTGGTTTTCTTTGGGGTACCTCACAAAGGTTCTAGCACTGCTTTCTGAGTTGCGTTTGCTGCCAGACTTTTGAATTACGCACGGCTAGGATTGGAACCAAAATAAACTTCGTCAAAGCTTTGCATAATAATTCGCAAATATTCGTCGGCATCACTCAACATTTTATCGAGCGCGGAGCCAAGGTTGCAATTAGAACGTTTTTCGAAATAGTGAAAATGGGCAATCAGCTTGGGTGTCCTGAAAATGGTGACTTTTCTAGATCATGGATAAAGACTCCGCACGCCTGGATCTTCGGAATGAAAGTGCTGTTGGACTTCCAGGCGCTAACCATAGGAACACCTGTTAGGTTCAGCGACCCAGATAGCCAAAAATAAATTCAAGTGCGAAATGCCATAGCACAGCTGGTCAAGGTGGCTATTGCAAGTTCTGCCACAAGTACGTAGAATACCCAAATCGAACGACTTCATTGGCCAAGCCATGATACCATTTTTCTACGGAGGATATACATTGTCTACAAAGCCTGTATACGTTGAACTACGAGGTATAGAAGTCGAGAGCTCCTGCACGGATCCAAGGTACCTGTGAATGGTTCTTAGAACATTCTAAATACCTTAGATGGCTGAAGGACAAATGTTCGAGCTCCTTTGGGTCTCGCCGATCCGGGCTGTGGAAAGACTGTCTTGTCGTCTTTCCTGGTCGATGAACTAAGAGGCATATCGAGACCTGAAACATTATCTACTACAGTCTGCTATTTCTTTTCTAAACATGTTGATGAGAGTCGATGAAGCGCCAGCTCTGCTTTAAGCTCAATCCTTCACCAGATTTGCACGGCAAACCAGACCCTGCTCCGATATGCTCTTGATGAACATTGTCACAATATTGACAAATTTCTTGCCGAATTCGACGCACTCTGGAAGGTCTTCGAAGCCGCTGCTAGCTCCAATACTTGTGGTAATGTAATATGCATTCTGAACGGCCTTGACGAATGCAATGAGGATTCTAGAAATCTTTTGATCGATGCCTTGGTCGCGTACTACAGTCGAGGTCCCAGAACGGCGGAAACCAGCGAACAACATGTTAAATTTCTGATCACTAGCCGACCATATCCTACAATTGAACGACGTTTCGACAATCTCCAATCAAATCAGTAATATCGACTCAGAGCTCAAAATGAAACGACTTTAGTTGATAGCGATATTGAACGGGTAGTAAAAATCAGAGTCCAAGAATTTGGTTCGGATGGGGGTATGACGCCCTTTGCGTAACAGCAATTTGTTAGACTTTGATCGACAACGCTGATAAAACTTTCCTCTGGGTCGCCCTTATACTGGATCTCGTCGAAACCAGTGTAAGAGTATCACGAAATGCTCTTGTCAAGATTATGGATACCATTCCCGGCTCTCTGATTGCTATGTACGAGGAGATATTAACACAGAACTCAGACGCCGTAAATGCTAGGAAAGTTTTACATATTATTGTCGCGGCTACGAGGCCGTACTCTTTGAAAGACATAAACGTGGCTCTGAATATAGATGAGAAAGTTAAGTCTTATGACCAAAGTAACCTTGAACCAGTGAAGGAGTCTGCTATTCAACGTCTTTGTGGGCCCCTTCTCAAAGTGCTCCACAGTCATGTGTATATGTCACATCAGACAGCCAAGAAGTTTCTGATCAAAAGGTTGGACGCGGATGTTACTGAGGAAGGCGTATGGAAGCATTTGTTGGATGCTAGGAAGTTGAATTGTGTCTTAGCTTGAAGCTGCGTTTGGTACCTTTATCCGTTTTCGAGAACGGAGTACCTCCAAGCGTTGAAGAGGACGACCGAGAAGCTCTATTCGGGTTTTGGTCTACCAATACCTTTGCCTACTCCTGCTTTTTGGCATACGTGGCGACTTTATGGATCACGCGCTACAAGCCTCCGGGGGCTAATAAAGAAGACTTTCTTTCCATGCGTGCCAAGTTGCTTCGCCGTACTGTTTCTCAACGATTCTCGACATGGCACACCATATATGCTCAGTTTTGGGAAGAGCTCGAAGAGGATCAAATAGAGAGAAAATACACAGATCTAACGGTTGCGGCAACACTTGAATTGCTATCCTTTCTAATTATGCTGGTTCAAGATGGCCAGAAAGTCAGTTTGTTTGGTGGTGATGGCTATACCGCGTTTCGAACAGCGGTGAATAAAGTTCATATGACAGTGGTGAAAGACCTCCTCGACAACGGTGTTTCGATCAATACAGCTTCAGAGGACGGAAATACCTTCTTACGTTACGCAGCAGACGTAGGTCAAGAAGAAGTTATGCAGTTATTAGTAGACTGGGGTCCGGACATCGACCCTATCAACAACAAGGGCAGGACGCCTTTACATCTGGCTTGCACATTCGGCAGAGACGATATAGCCGAGCTTCTCTTGAAATCACACGCAAACATACAGGCAACCAACGTCGATGGGTCTACTCCGCTACATATGGCAACTCATAGCAACGCTAATACATACGATGTGTTGCTTGCAGAAGGAGCTGATCCCACTATTCGAGAATATAACGGACCAATGACTTTTGATCTGTTGGGTCATCTCACGGGACATGTGATTTGGAGTGGTAATCGTACATTGGGAGCACGGTGAGTAAGGATGCGAGCTTAGAAGAGCCATTGAGGTATGTCGTAACCAGTCTACCCTCAACGGGTTCATTATGAATTCCATCTAGGGTTAATTACCTATCTTATCTGGTAGAACAGATCACGAGCTCACAGACATGTTTCGAGATACGATAATCTTGAATCGAGTTTCACAAGTTCTACATGCAACACGGGCGTCTCAAATATAGACAACCTACTTAGCCCTTTCGTCATCTTGATGTACTAGTCGATAGGTTAACAAAACATCTCTACTTCTATTTAAACGTATTAATCATATTTAGCTTTCGACAGAACTTCTCTTCATCAATCAAATCGCTACTCGAACTATTCCGCGTTAAAGCCTTAAGAATGGTTCTCTTTCTGCGTCTATAGCAGAACTCGCATAACAATGAAGAAGAAGAAGAAAAAGAAGAAAAAGAAAAAGATTGTTGTTTGCCGACTGTCTGTACATCGTGGTGTATATTCAGAAAACAACAAGAGAGATGAGGAGTCGGAATCTGTACAGGGTAGGTTCGACAAGCAAAGTTTGATACTTTCCACCTCTTCCATCTTCGCTTTCAGCTTGGCAGAAAGTCAGTGCTGTCGATTGTCGAAGAAAGAATGTCGAAAGTTGGGGAAAACCAATTAATAGTCAACTATGTTGAACTACTAGTAAGACCACGTTACTATTGTGTATGAAAAGGTCGTATTGAATAGCTCCACAATCAGGATGTCAAAGCTAATGATTTATTGACCGTTTTTCAGCCCGTTGTTTTGTTGAAGCAGCGATAGGTGTAAGTGTGTAGATTTTATGGAGGTGAAGGTTCAGCTAACTAAACTAACAGATACCCTTGAATAACTCGATTAGGATAGGCCCTGAGCATCACGTGCATCAACATGTTTTAACATATAGGTTTTGAGAATGCCCAGTAAATCACTGTTGACGCAGGAAAAGGTTGTTTCCTAGGTAATTATCATAGCTTCTTACCTTACACTATCTACAACCAGTACATTTTCATCGAAGAGCTTTCCACTTAATGTATCACTCTCATGACTCCTCCTGAAAGTCTGTAACGATATCTTTCAGTCTTCTTGGTCAACATATAGCAACACTTGGCTCCAAACCTAAAAATTTTGAAGTAACCACAATGTAGCAATTTACATGTGAATCTACAAATATCCCAGACGATTACATCGCCTCCAAACTAACGGCGACTCGCAGAGTTGACACGCCGAATATTCACCTGTTCTCCCACTTTCACAAACAAACATCCCATCTACAGTCACATCTCTAAAAAATACCCCAATGGGCACTGCCGATCCCAAAAAGGACGTTGGGACTACGTCCAGTGAATTTGGAACGTAAGTCGAAGCTTGTCTCAAGCTGTATCGTACGCTCCGACTGACATTCTCATCCCCAGACAATATAACTCCCCTGTCTTCACCCTCCTCGTAGGCTCTCCAGGCCAAAAATTTGCCGTTCACGAATCCGTGCTCTCCCAGTCGCCCGTCCTCGCCCGAATGCTTGCTGAAAATCCCCAAGCGAACGCTGAGCGCGAGCTCAACCTGCCCGAAGATGCGGTGGAAGAGTTCGGGAAGGTGCTCATGTACCTATACTCGAAGGAATTCCCGATTAAGAATGCCAAAGACCTCGAAAGCACCAGCAGCGAACTGGCAAATATGTATCTTGTAGCGCACAAGTACGAGTTGGACGGCTTAAAGAAGCTTACACTAAAGAAACTCGAGGACACCATTGGTCCCGTTGATCACCCAGAGCGCTTCCTCACCATTGCTCAAACCATCTCCTCAGCCATCACTCCCTCCGACCCGATCCTACACGACTTCATCCGAGGCGAAATCTGCCACCTCCTGGGCCTCAATAACGCCTACAACAGTAAGATCGAACTCACCAAAGCCGTGCAAGCGAAGCTCCAGCTCCTGATTTCGCAAGGCGGGCCACTCGCTGTAGATATCTTTGAAGCGCAATGCTCTGTGGGTTCGTCGAGAACAAAGCAAGCAAAAGAGGCTTCGGCGAAGGATAAGCGGGATATTGAGGAATGCCAGAAGAGCGTGGAGAAGTATAAGGAGAGCGTGGTGAAGTGGAAGGAGAATACGGAGAATTGGAAGGGGATTGCGGAGGAATGGGAGGAGCACCATGCAAGTTATTGCGGGGAATATGAATGCGATTTTTGGAGGGGGCGTTGTTGAGGGGAGGGGGTTTTGGAGGCATGAAGTGTGCATGTGGTAGATCTGGCAGTAAAATTATTAACTGGCACCGCAAGAGCAATTGATTAGTACCGCCATCTTCTACCCTCAACTTTCCTCCCATAAAGGTCTCATGCAGCTGCTCCAACCACCCACACCACCCACCACAACCCGGAAAACCTCACCCTCACACACTCTCTTCAAACTCAACCAAACATCTGATCTTCACAGAGCCATACTTCCCAACCTCTCAACATCCATTTCATCCCACAACAGCCCTCTTCGACTCCCCTACTCATCCCATCATCAACCCTAAACCAGAAAAATCCTCGTCATCTAAACCGTTACCTTCATAATTTTCTCCCACATCAAAGTTTTCCACGTTTTCTCATCCAATTTAAAAACCATCATACATATCCCAGTCCGTGACGCAAACTCCACCATGTCTTTCATTCAAACCCTTGATGATTTTAAACACCTCGAGCTTTTCTGAATCAGTAATCAAACCACCCTCATCGAATCACAATCACTACTCGCTCAAACATAAAAACCCCCTTGTCATTCAAATCACACACCCACCACCCACCCCACCAAACCTATTAAACCCACACCCAACCCCCCACATAACCATTACCCCTCACGCTCCCCTCACTCAAACCACCACCACCTCTTCTCCCAATCACCCAATTTACCTTCTCACTCCACTACATCCCAACACCCAAACGCTCAAAGCCAGTCCAACAAACCTGACACAGCCCCTTCGCCAACTATCTTTCTTCGGAAGCGTGCAACCAGTTCTAACCCATCGCTTTAATCAAACCCAAAAGACCCCCCAAAAAAAAATCAAAGATCCCTTCCTCCCTCCCTTCCTTCCTTCCTCCCTCCCTCCCTTCCCCCCTTCCCCCCCCCCACCACCCACCCCCCCCAAAAATCCCAAACCCTTACATCTCCAATCTCGCAATCGCCCCCTTTCTCCAAGTCCCACACCTCATTCATTCACACCTCATTCATTCACACTATCCCCAACCACCCAATCCCCAACTTTCTCCAACGCGATTTTGAAAAAAAAAAAATCAAGGCAAACTCTTTGGATATAATGGATAAAACTCGAGACAACGACAACAACAACGACAACGACAACGACAGAAACGAAGAAAAGGGGTAAAGGGGAAAAAAAATTGGAATGGTAGTCGTCAGGGATGCTTTGCTGCCTACCTGCCTGCCTACCTACATGCCTACCTACATACCTGCCTCTCCCTTCCTTCAAGGCCAAAACCGAAGCAAAATGCGTTGCGGCAGGTGGGGTTATGTATGTTGTGATGTTTTGCATAGAAGCTTTGTTGGCTTGGGAGAGTAGAGCTATGGATTTTTTTTCGGTATGGTATCTGGAATTTGATGAGGGGGTAAGGATGTGAAACCTTGGGTTCGCCGATCTGATAAGGGTCGAAGGGTGTAGATGTAGGGAATTAGGGTGGATATGTAGGAGAGGAGGGATGTACCGATGTTGATGTAATTAGTTTAAAAGACTTTCCTGTAACTATCAAATGTTTTGTCTATTGTAAGGTTGCTTGATACTCGCCGAAACCAAGCACCCCCAGTTCATTCAAGCTATGGCTTCCTGCAATATGCTAACCGCTAAGAGCGAAACCTCCCAATCACGCTTTCCAAACCCCCCAAACCGAAAAGAAACATGCCCCAATGCTCAAACTCCACATAACGCCAATTTGACCTCTGTTTCCGAAAAAGCCATCCCCAACCCCTACTGCACAGGCCCCAATTTGCTCTTCTTTTCCCGCGCCTCAAGCGCCGCATCCCTCCAGGCCTCCACCTCTTCCAAGGCACGCATCGGCTCCTTCTTTCTCGTCAAGAGATATCCTTGGATTTCGGCTGGCGTGAACATGCTGTCGGGCAAGCGTGCCGCGAACTCGGCTGCGATGTCTCTGAGCTCGGAGAGAGGAAGTTTGGAGGTGGGATTAGGATGGGGACTCTCTGGGGGTGTGGGGAGGTGGTCGACTTTCATAGGGATACGAGGAGCAAGGCTTTCGTGTTTGACGGCTCCTTTTGCGAGATTAGCGTTGGAGCGCTCACGCAGTCCATTTGCGGTAATCTGCAATGCATCCGTCTTGATAGCTTCGGGGAATGGCTTGGCGGGAGAGTCTGGGGAGTACATGCGAGTGAAGAGCTCGCAGATCTGGGCGCGGGTGGCTTTGGTGAAGCTTACTTTCATATCGATCCTACCCGGTCGAATCAAGGCTTCGTCGAGCTTTTCCGGGAAGTTGGTCGTCATCACTAGTACTCTACCTTCGTGGGAGGCGACCCCATCAATGGCATTGAGAAGTCCTGAAAGGGAAATGCCTTGGTTGTTGTCTTTGCCTTTACCTTTGTTTGACTCCTGGGCGGTTTGGATAGCTTTTGTAATTTCGGCGCCGATTTTCGCGGCGGCGTCGTTCGTATCGCTTTTCGTGTCTTTTTCAAGATCCTGCCGCTTGGACAGGCCGGCGCTGTCGATGTCTTCGAGGAGCACTACACAGCGCCGCGGTAGACTGGTGAACATGAGACCAAGATCCTCTTCAGTGAGAGTGGGCTCGACAAGCGAAATACAATAAATATCCAGACCAAATACACCAGCAATAGCCCATGCGAGACTGCTCTTCCCTGTTCCAGGAGGACCAAAAAATAGGTAGCCTCTTCTATATGGAATTCCTCGGTTGGCGTACCACCTAGGTGTAGAGGGATGTAGATATTCGTTAATATCCGCCAAGACTGCATCTTTCTGACTGCGCTCCAAAACCACCGTTTCCATTGGCCGAGATGGCCTGGTCGCAACCCTGTGCCAAACACTGCGTCCCCGTCCCCGTTGGTCTTTGGGTGCAGGCCTTCGCACCACTGTACAAGCTTTTTCCTTGTCTAGATAATGGTCACGGGTTTCCTTTATCAGATCTTTGATCGGCTGAGTCGATCGTCCGATGCATGTCAAGCTAATGCTTTCATCTTCCGTGAAGACATTCCCTCCCCAGCCAGCAGTCATCATCGTCTTGTTTGTACGTTTGAATTTGAAGAGCCGTCCGCAGTGGAAGAACCAATGAGTACCAAAGTATGGCTGGAATTTCGGGGGTACCTTGGCGTCCCAGTTGCTGAAGTTGATGTAGCTTTCGGAATCCATCTCTTCGTCCACCTCAACACCATCTTGCAGATCCCAAGCGCTTTCGTGACCAGTCTTCGCCATCAAGCTGCGGGATTTCTTCGAGATGTCCTGAGCGGCAAGCCACTCCATGACGTGATCGTAGATGTCATCATCAGAATTAATACTAACGAAACTCATAAAGTATTCTTCAAACCAATTTGACGCATGGTTCCATCCGTATTTGCCAGCTGTGAAAAGACCAAATGTTAAAAGACATATCGAGACCACCAAGGTCACGTCGAATCCCAAGACTTCCCACAGGAACTTTGAAATGATGGAATAGCCCGGAATAAAAGCTTCCAAAATGTTTGCTGGTAGTTGCGTGATGCTGGTCGTTTGGTTTACATCAGAAGTATTGACGCCTTGCAGGTTTCGAAGAGCGTTGAAAGCCATAGCTTGACCTGGGACTTAGGATGCGTAGAAACGTTTCCTGTAAGCAGATGACGACCTGCGGGTTGTTGAGCAACTCGTACAAGTATCAGACGTTTGCCATCTTCGCCTCTTTCGCCACCATGGATTGCTGATTGGTGAAGAGATTGGTGAAGATGAGAGATGTAGGCACAGAGTAAAACTGGTGCTTTTAGTGAAAGTGGGGTATTGCTATTGGTGTGAATCTGGCCCTTCTCTCTTCTTCATTCTTTCACCATATCACTTCACGGTGGAAACAAACAGCAAAGTAACACTTCGCTTACAACGAGAAGAAGCTGTAGATGTGTCTTCCAAACTCTAGCTGTACAGAAGGGTGAGTCATTCACTAGACCACGTGTTGGCTGGTGTTGTTGCGGGCAATGCTGCGTCTAATACGGGGAAAGAACCATGGCGAGCTGAAAGAGCCCAACTGGGCAGTCACAGGTTCATTGTGCTTGGGCTGAAGGCAAGAGCGAGCCCTACCTATACCCTAACGATCGTAACATCTACATCGCCGCCACTCTCTCCAAAACCCCGCAAGGCACTCGGTGGCCTGCATATAGTAGCGTTTGTTCCATTCTTCTTGCCGAATCCAGGTTGAAAGCTTTGCCTTCAACACAAACTGCTAACACAAACTGCTACGGCTTGACGGCGATTCTTCAGCCCATTTGGAGACAAGCCCTGGAGTCATTGGACTCCTTTGGAACCATTTTAAGAGTAAATTGTGACACATTCAGGTGAGAATTTTCATACGTTGGAGATTCGATGATTTTTCGCCATGACTGCCCTGGTCCAGCTGCAAAATTACTTACTCTGCCAAGGCTGCCCTGTGTTACACAAGAACTAAGATGCCTTACCATTGGCCGGGAGTTTCCAGGTTCGCGCCACTACGCTAGGTAGAAGTAGTTTTAAGTGGCGGTGCAACGCTGTGCCGCCTGCTGCATGCAACCCCGTACGGGAATAACAAGTGTCATTGCATGAAGGAATCAGCGGCTCAAGCATTTATCATCTATCATATCCATCATCCGTCACAAAAAGGCGGTATGCCACCATACAGTTAGAGGACGTATCGCGCTGCGGAGTGGCAATATTATGAAGCGGATACCTACGGCTGCGTCAGCCGGTATGTTCACCCACCTCAGCTTCCACAAGAACTACGCTCTCACATGTAGTAATATTGTTGAGCATTCACCATCTTCAGCGCTTCCTTGTCATCATGGCACAGTCGGACGCGCAACCTCTGATAATCTTGTGTCGACGCTGACGATACCCCCAATGTCTCCGAAGTAACACATTCCTGCCCCCTCTCTTGTCACTCTACCTCTCGAGTGTATTATTACCATGCGTTTAATAATATCGACGTTGTCAGCTAGGGGAAAGGGGGTTTGGATTGGCCCTCATTGTATCCGAGGTTTGATCAGGGGCTCTGCTTGACAAGAGACCACGGCGGACTCGTGTCCTTTTCGTGTCCTTTTCTAGCAGTAAGGAGGGTGGCATGCAGATGGCTCTCGGCGCATTTGGACCGAATGGCGGCTTCTTTCTGACTCATAGTCTAATTCGTACGAGGATCGCTCTTGTCATCACAGGCATCAAAGGTGTCGCGTATTCCCATCCCCTTCCGAGGTCTATAGATCGATCTATCGTTAGCTTCGTCGTATTCCTCCCAATCATCGTGATCTTTGAGTTTTCGAAGCGTGAATTGTTCTAGGATGGCGACTAGTCATTCAAAGCCGCCACAAGTGCTTGGACGCTACTTGTCCTGACTGAAGAGATTGAGCGGAGTTCAGGTTTGTTTTTGATGCCGTGCTCTGGAAAGGTATGCATGTCATTGTTCGAATATTCGAACAGTCGAATTTGAGAAGCATTTTCCGGACGGGGTGGAATCGATAAGTAGGTCACGGCACGA
>JAABUP010004489.1_pt1 | contig 22716 bp, 32 predicted proteins | sample 5559201 | NCBI WGS metagenome assembly JAABUP01 (sample SAMN10711887, study PRJNA513373) | rock metagenome | isolation source: Antarctica rocks | place: Antarctica | reverse complement strand
TAGCCTAATGGCATTGGTCTTAGCTGTACATCATATCCATACATTTTCAGCATGTCACCAACCAATTTTTCATGTTGTTCGTTTCTGTCTAGGCACTCTTGCTTGTTGTTCACCATCTGCTTCTGGAACGCATCTCACAGGCATTTCGATACGTTCTACACGGGTCGCACCACAGCTGTTACTTGCATGGGCCACTCAGCCTCTTCAACCCAGAGCTGTGTATGCATGCATAGCTAGGGGGCGCGGGTCCTGTTTGTGCTGGATACTGTCGAGACAATTTTTCAGCACGCGCACGAAGTACATGAATTGCCTTGTTTTCATTGCAAGGATCGCTGTGCCGTAACACGAATACCTGCGACGAAGGCTCTGAGGCTGATCCGCCATGGAAACAACGCAGCAGCTGGATGGGGAAGAAAGGCTCATTCAGGCTCGAACCGTTATGAACGCGGTTCAGATGTCAATGGACAGCCAAAATCCACAATCCCGTGCAGAAGCAGAAGCAGCACTCAGGAACTGGGAGTCCGATGCTGCACCTGGGTTCTTACAAGCTTTGCTAGATATTTCGCGTGAAAGCGAAGCTGTTGGCGAGGTGTGAGCACAGCCTGACTGCGAGCCTGCGTACGCCCGCATCGTACAGTCAGACAGCACAGTGAAACTGGAGACGGATCCTCCTTGTGCTGTCTGCAGAATGTCAGATTACTGGCAACTGTCCTTGCCAAGAATGCTGTTGGCAGCTCGTGGCGCAAGACCTTGGGCACCAGGGAATGGTCACGCATACCTGAGACAGAAAAATCTCATGTGCGCTCAGCCGCAGCCAGCCTGCTGCTGAATGAACCACAGCGCAGGGTAGCAACTCAAACAGGCCTGCTCATCGCCAACATAGCCCGCTTTGACTTCCCTGCCAAATGGCCAACTCTGCTGTCTGATCTAACTTCAGCAGCATGGTGGGTGGAGGATGGGGCAACACAGGCAAAGATAGAGCAGAATGACAGGGCACTCTTCACTTTGAAGCATGTTGTCAGGGCAGTGAAGTCCAAAAGGATCGTTGTGGAGACTTCTGGGCCCTCTGGAGGAAGTGTGTCCACAGCAGGTATGAGCTGCTCGTGCTTCAGAATTGGCTTCAGTTTTGGCTTCAACTTGTTTTTGCCATACACTTAATGGGCACCATGTCTTCTGCACGGTCGTGACTGACAGCTGCTGTGTGGCTGTGCCCCAGCACTGAAGGCCTAGAGGGTGACTGATTCAAATCATTCATTTTCTTTTTCCCACCTCACCCACAATGCTGTGTAACATTACCTTACCACATACCAGAATTACTATGCTCCACCTCCTCGGGATGCCACGCACTGACAAAAGCATCTTTCATACATTCTTAGCTGCCTGTGATTGCTACAATGCATGCAATTTCTGCATGCAATCGTAAATCTCATAATCACCCAGGGAGTTCCAAGCTACACCCTGACATTCACACACACCCTGATCACAGTTCCTTGTGCAGAACTTAAGCCTCTCGCAGACAAGATTGCACAAGAGCGCAAGATGCTGAACACCAAGGCGGAAGAGATCTTTCCGATCTTGCGCCAGCAGTGGCAGCAGCATTTTGTAGCTTTCATGGACACCAGGTAATTGTCTTCCAGGCTTCCAGGCTGACGCCTCAAAAAGCTCTGTCATCATGATTGCAAACAGGCATTACCTCTGTATTCTTCTCTTTCTGATTTCATCATGCCTGTATGGGAGAGTATCAGTGTCTTGGGCCACACTCCCATTCTGCAGTGACTGGACTATTTGCACGCTCATGTTCAGGACTGTTATGCAGTGTCGCCAATGCCAGCTGAGCAGAGACCTGCATTGCAAACATTGTGCAACGACAAAGTTGTTCAGGGCTGATTTGCCAAGTTCTGTATAAGTGAATGCATCTGCTGCATGACATGCCAGTGTCACAGAAGCACCAACGCCATTCTATTGTGCTTTGCTTGATGATGAACCTCCTGCAATTCTATTGCAGATGTCTGCACGCCCACTTGCAATGCTCAAGGTCTGCTATTGTCAATAGTCAGCAAGCCCAAGAGGAGTGGCTGGTGCTACATTGACTCTTGCACACAGCATATTGCGTATGGCAGGCTTATACACAGATGCATGCTTCAACATACTGCAGTCCAAGTCTCTGACTGACAGCAGACTGCTTGCTGCACCTGGGGCATCTGCCAAGGGACAACGCACATGCTAGCAGACTTGCAAGCCCAAGATACCTCCCTGAGATAGAAGCGCCTGGAACTAGTTCCCAGGCATTTGTGAATTGAGACTTACACTATGAAACAACCGTTCCTAGAGGAAATCAGTGACATCTTTGTATCCCAAAGAGCATCTTTGTATGCTCATTCTGTCTGTCTGCTTGACAGGCATATGGGTGAGACAAGGGGCCCCCTTGCCAACAGATGCCTAGGAGTGCTCAGAGAGCTGCTGCATATGCTGGCAGATAGCTGGACGCAGCTTGGCAGCGAAATCAGGGAGTTCCTGGAGGGAATTTACCGGGCTACTACCGCCATCAGCACCATGGCTATAAGTATGTGCTCTGAATCTGTTATGTCATGCCGTGCCATGTGACTGTCGGTGAAGAGTGTCAGACATATGTTGTCATCTTGTTTGTGGCCTTGCCAACTGAGTCCTGGTTTGGTTTGATGAATTGGAAAAAGCTAATGCATGAGCTCTGATTGTTCACCTGCATCCGTTTCTCTTGTCTCCCGACAAGCAGCTTGAGCTGGTGAGCACTCATGTGCTGCTTCACTGGCATTTGTCTTCTCCCACACTGGCCCTGTTGGCACGGGCATGCATGACCAGCGTTGCTCCCATCGTCACCCTTGTCAAGTCATCTGTCACCACTTGTATCCAGCCAACAATGCTGATGCCCATCCTAGAGGCACACGCATCACACCTCTTGAGCAGCTTTTGGGGTTTGCACAGGCAGCGAAGACAAGCTGCGCATCCAGACAGCAAACAAGGCCCGAGTGCGCATGCTGCAATGCGTCATCATGGCCTTAGACCGCAACCCTGTGGAGTTTGCGGCGTTCCTCCCACCCTTCTTGGCTCTGTACAGCACCAATGCACTGACTGCCCCAGATGCTGCTGGAGTCTACGCCCTGCCTGCCAAACGGCGCGTGTTGTTGACAACTTTTCTGGCCAGAGCCTTGGTGTGCCCTCACTATGAGCCTGACATGATCAAATTCATCAAGATGAAAGGTATGCTGCTCATCCCTTTGCTGGCACTCATGGCCGGGAACAGTCTTCTGCTTCTCCACAGTGACTGCCTTGGAAGTGAGGAGAACTTGCTGCTCCATGTTTATTGATGCCTTAGTGCTTACTAAATAGGCTGCACATGGACCCATTGCATGCATGGTCGCAATTGGGATTTTGCATAGTTTTGGACAACAGCGTCTTCTACCTTGCGGCTATCTATGCTCTATGATTACTGCAGTCATCTGTGCATAGATCCATTCACGTGTGCAGTGTCAAGGAGCATGCCTTGTCCTTTGCCTGCTCTGCACTTCCCCCCCTTGCCCTTGCTTTGGCTTGCTCCGCCCTGCACCGTCCTGCCCTTGCCCTCTGCCCTGCCCTCTGCCCTGCCCTGCTCTGCCCTGCCCCTTTGCTGAACATGAGCCAGTGCTGTTACAGACGGCATGACAGACTCACAGCAGCTAGAGGAGGCCAGTACTGCTCTCACGCAATGGCTGTCACCAGAGCACTGCGGCCACCTAATTGCTGCTGTCATCACCAAGTACATTGCCCTCACACCTGAGGAGCTCCAGGAGTGGCAGGTCAGCTTCATTGTGTCCTAAGTAGTCTCTTTCCAATGTAGAAACGTGTTTTCACTGTGTCCAGGCGTTGTTGAGTTTAGGTTGTCTGTCCAAGGGATGTCTCTCCAAAGTGAATGATGTTTCTGGAAGAGCAGTTTCTCTTACACGCACAGATGCCCTCCATTCATTGTTGGTGTTCTGATCTGTGCAGCCGTGGGAACACACAAGTTGCCGATGCTTTGCTGTTTGTTTCCCATTACAGCAATCAAGTGATGTCCAAACAACTTGCTCTGTACGCCGCAGAGGTGCATGCAATCCACCCCTGTCTGCTACTAAGCTCACATTCAGTGTACATCGTGGATTAGCAGCCAACAGGAATGGATTGCATGCACTCCTGCAGTAAGGATAGTGTCACCTTGCGCGCAGCCTAGTGTGCAAGCTTGCAAGGCTGAGTCTCAGGGTCAGGAGTGTGTGATGTATGGTGCAGGCTGACCCAGAGGGATTCATTAGGTCTCTGGATGCCGACACAGGCCCAGATGCTGACAACCCCAGAGCTTGTGGAGTTGCACTGCTGCTTTGCATGCTGAGGAAGGGCTCAAGCCATGTTGCTGAGGCCATGCTGTCATATGTGACGCATCTCCAGGTGTGCATGCGTTGCCCTGCCCTTTATTCTGCCCTTTGCCTTTGCCTTTGGCTTCTGCCCTTTGCCTTCTGCCTTCATCTGCCTATTGGCACTTGTCACATCATGGCTATGGGCCTGTTGGCTTTGGCCGACATCAGGCATGCCTGCAGTGGCTGCATCAGATCTGGCCGCATGTGTCATGCTCAACTTCCGGTCTTCCTCTGGCACCACATTCTTGATCTGCCTGCCTGTGCCCAGTCTGATCTAACATCTGTACACATGCACCTGTATCAAGTGCAGCAACTTAGTACTTAGGTATTCCCTCCAAATTCGATTTTCCCGCCAAATTTTGACTTTCCCCCCTTTCTCTTCCTTGTGATTTTCTCCAGCTTCTTTTCGTTGCAACTCTTCCCTCATCTCCGTGGTTTGCAACTCAGTCCCTTGCATGATAGCATGTGATCAAAAATAACGGCGCCCGCAGTTGGCCTGTGCAGTGTCTCATCCACACCCTGGGGCAGGCAACAAACAAGAATACCAGCGTTTTTGTTTTTCTTTTCATTTCTGTAACAAAAAAGAACAATGGTCCCATTCCAAGCCTGCTAGAAAGCATCAGGAGACTTCCCCATGCACAAGCTTTTCTTGAACACCTCACTCATAGATACTACTACTGTTGTTCAGCGATGTCAGGCTTACTATACAAGGTGAAAGCTACAGCAAAAAGATCTAAAAACGCTGGAAAGAGGAGGGTAATCCTTGTCAAAGGCCTGAGGGCTGACAGAAATTGGATTGCTGTGCAGAACCAGGCAGTGTCCCCTTCAACCCTGCTGCTGAGGGAGGCTTGCTACAGGGCTGTTGGGGAGGGCTTTGCCCATGTGAGCCAGCATATAGACTTCACCACTTGGTATGCCAGCGAATTGCAAGGGCTTTTAGAGAAGGGCCTCTCGGTATGTGACCTTTGCTGCCGTCATGTCACATGTCATGAAGTAACGTTATAAATGCAGCTCAAATATATGCTTCTGTATATGTTTTGTGTGAAAATGCAACTGTACAGACAGTACTTCGATACCTTTCAAGCTTGGAGAACAATTGTAAAGGCGTGCACCAAGACCCCTTTCACTTCCTCACCTGGTGAATTACACGTTTGCCCTTACAAGGTAAAGAATGACCAGCGTTCATCATGATGCTACAGGAGACGCAACCTGAGCAGCAGTTGCTGTGTGCGAGAGCGCTCTGGCTTATCGGTGTGTGCGGCAAAGACCTACCAAACCAGCATTGGTCAGCAGCATACCCTCTGCTAGTCCACTACATGTCTGTCCAAGACTTGGTGCTGTCCCTCACAGCGTTGGGAGCTGTGCTAGCAATGACAGCTGTAGTGTTAGAAGAGGCATCAGCCTTGGAGCAGGCTGAGGAAGCTGTACTACACATGCAACGGCAAATCCAGAGGGTGCGGCAGCTGCAGCAGCAGCAGCAGCAGGCGCACCAGCAGCAACAGCAGCAGGGCAGGGATGCTGGCAGGGAGGGCGGAGGGCTGTTGCGAGAAATGCCCTGGCAGCAAGAACGATTTCTCCAGGAACAAGAGCAAGACTTGCAGGTGAGACGTTGGCCTTGCAAAAGCTTGCTATGGCATTTGCTGTAGCCAGGTCTCAAGCACTCAGCTGTCTCCTCAGTAAACAGTTGGATTGCATGTAGTATTGCAATACGTTGCTAAGAATAGACGCAATGCCCACAACAAACATCACAACAGCAGACAACAGAGTTGGTGGCCATGCAGGATGCCATGTAGCCTACTTGTCAGATAGCATTGCATGCTCTGTGACCATGAGCATTCTTCACAGAGACAGCATTAGAATGGCTCCCAATGGCTGCACAAACTGTCACAGCACTGCAGTCCAAAGCTGCCACCGAAGCACGAGCTGTGCCCACCAACACCACAGCTGCAACCCACATCTTATCCACTTCTGCATCATGATAGCAAGCTTGCTGCTCGCATTCCTCTGCAGGCAGGCCAGCAGCAGCAGTATGGGCTGATGCAAGACTGTCAGGCCCACATGGCAGTTGTGGAAGCACAAGCCGGTGCTGTCTTTCACAGCTGCTTTCAGCTGCTGTCTCGCGTCTCTGAAGTCGACAGTATGGTCCGAGTGCTTCACCTGGTCACTGTCATGCTGGAGGCGCTTGGGCCCAAAGCGCAGCCTCACTTTGCCGCCATCACTGCAGCGCTGCCACAGGTCAGCTCCAACACCCTTGTGTCAGCAGTACAAGCTTATCTGTCACGTGTTTGATTGGTTGTGACATGGTGTTGAGGTCTGTCCTTGATATGCACTGGTGCTACTATACACATCATGCCATTGTACTAAGCCTCTCTCAACAATCACTGAGGGTCCTGCGGGGGATGCAATTTGCAATTTAAATTGCCAATGCCCCTAAAATGGACCATACTTCACCGTGAATGAGCACATACATGCAACAATGCGTAGTGCTTACACCGTTGCATGCTGTGTGCATGAACGCTGCAGATAGCATTCAGTTTCAGATTACCTCTTCAAGGCTATGGCTTGATCTCGACCACATACAATAAAAGAGTCACAAAATGAGCAGAAATGTTCATTTGTGATGCGTGAAATTGCTCAAGCATCCTCTTTGTACTTCACTGACACAGACTGCTTCCCATTCCTTGTAGATCTGGAATGCTGCAACCCAGGAGGGCAGTTCTGGGCCTGCCTCTCGCCTGCATAGTGCCCTCATGGCCGTCCTAACCCACATGGTAGGGCGACTAGGGTCTCTGGCCATCCAGGACTCCCACATCCAGGCAGTACTTTACGCTCTGCTTCAGAAGGGTCTAGAGGGGTCCCCTGCTGAGCAGGAAGTATTGGTTGAGGATGCTGTCAAGCTGCTGAATGCAACATTGTCAGCAAGCAGCAGTTTAGAGCCTCCATTGCAGGTAAGCTGATGTGTGGTGGAGTGTCTGCACTGTGACGCTTCATCTGATAGATGCTACCTTGTCGGTAGTCAGCATTTGAACCTGCAAAAGAGAAGCGTCAAGAAAGAGAGACGTCAAGCAAGACTTCATATTGTCGTTTGCAGTTTGCTGAGAGTGCAAGGTGGCTTTACAGTCTTTGCATGCCTGTTCTTTCAGCAAGTATTCTTCATCAATGCCTAATGTAGCCCAGGTCATAGACCTGCCAACGCTGCATTACTTTTCATGCTTTTACTGCAATAAGCAGCCAGTTGAGTGCGCACTTGACAATTTACCGAGGCCAATACTGCAATGTTGTTCATGCAGTCACTGCAGACAGCAGATGATTGCATGATTCTTGAAAGTTTTGCTGCAGAGATTTCTTCCAAACCTGATAACCATCCTCCAGCGGAGCAAAGACAACGCAGCCATTTTCCAAGTGCTGGAAGGCTACTTTGTGGCAGCAGACCCTGGACTGGTGACTTTGATGCTGGATGCTCAACTGCCCCAGATAGCAGACTCAATGCACCGCAGCCTGGATGCAGTTTTAGCTGCAGCTCTCAGAGCCCAGAACAGTAAGTACCATTCAACCCACATTGCATTACCCCAGCCATTGCTTTGCTGCATTTGCATCGTTGTAAGACTGGCCTCTACCTGTCTAGCATACACTGACACAGGTTGTAACTCATCACAGCCAAAAGATATCATCTGTAATCATAACAGGCACGTTTACTTTTGTTATCATTGTCACAGATGACTGTTGTCCACAACAAGACTCTCCTGTCTAGGCTGATGTGTTTGGCAGCATAGGCTTCTTGCCATTCTGTATGAACACCTTCATTGCCTGCCTCTACTTTGTCGCTGGTCTTGTCTTTCTTTGTCTGTCTTTTCGTGTGCCCCACTCTCATGCTTCCAGCCCATACCCAGCAGCTGCTTGTGCTGCAGGCCATGAGCAGCCGCCCCCCAGTGGTCAGCAATCCCCCCACCACCCCCGGGGCACTTTGTGGAACAGGGGCCATAAAGCGGCAGGCAAGAAGGAAGTTGGTGCCCTGGACATGGATAAACTCTCAGACGCCAGTGCTGCTGCCTCCCTGCTCACTGTTCTTCTTGAGCAGAACCTGTCTGATGGTCAACAAGCGCTGCTGTCACCCATTCTGAGGTAGGCCTCATCACGAGCATGATTGACCATGTCTCGGTTGTGCACATTGCAGCAGCATGATAGTTTTTGGGTTTGGCGCACTTCAGCAGTGTTGTACAAGGTGCTCTGCATACATCACTGATGCAAGCCCACTTTTGAGGAAAAGCTGCGTTGGTCACAGATTTGAACGTCCCAACATAGCGGTGCACACATTCACGCTAATAGAGCCACAAGCTCCCTCTAGCCTCCAGCAGCCGCTCCAGTAACTTACTGCTTCGAAAGGATGTACTGCAGACTATTCAGTGCAGCGGTTGCACGCTGTGTCCAACTCAAGATTGATTGGCTGGATTGATATAATCAGCGAGGCAGAACTGATTGCAACTTGCTGTAGCATGGCAGTCGGGCGTGTCTTTGCATGAGTCTGTGTGCTGTCTCGGGCATTGTACCAGCATCCCTGCGTTGCTAGCAGTGTAAGCAGCAACATGGCAACATCATTGATGCAGATGTGAGCTTCACGCTGACACACCCATGCATGCAGGACAGCCTGTGGCAACATCATTGATGCAGGCATGGGCTTCACACTGACGTGCCCTTTCATGCAGGACGGCCATGCACATAGTGGCAGCCACCCAACCTCAAGGTGCTATGCACCTTCACAGCGTAGCAGACAACCTACTGGAGGCGCTTGCCGTGACAGCATGCTCAGCCCCGGCCATGTTCCCTGCACTCATGGGCAATAATGAGGAGACAGAGGGGCGGCTGTTGGACCGCTGGGTCGCAATTGCTTCTACAAGGTGTGCCCTGCACTCTTGACTGAGCAAATCTGTCGCAACGACATCTCATGGACAGCTACATGACTGCTGTTGCTGTTGCTGTGAAATACTGGTGGTCACTGCTGAATGACTATTGCTAGAACCACCGGTGAAGAAGCCACATCAGGATGGCGTTGAGCTGGTTTGCAGAGTGTGGATGCTTGTGTCTTGGGACATGAGAAAACCCCATTCACGTACATGCATAGACTCGTAAGCCCATGCAGACAATATCATCAGTGCTGGCTGTGATTGCAACAGAACTCCAACTCAGTGCAGGCCGTCATCAATTACCTCAATGCAGTGGCCTGAATAAATGGCTCACTAAAACATATGTTGGTACTTTAGATGTAGTACCACCAAAGCTAAGGAAGCTGTTGACTCCCTCTTCTGTGAATGTGGCTGCCAACATGTGCACTGACGCATGCAGGCATCTGGAGGAGATCCTAGGTTTGGGCACAATGGGAGCTCTGCAGGGCAGAGTGAAGAGGCACATAGCGGCTGCTGGTCTCTCCACCCTGCTGCTCTCAGCAGCCTTTGCACCCATGTTCATGGTCCAGCGTCTCGCCAGGATCCTGGCGGTCTGTCTCAGGGCTCTTGCGGAATCCAAGGCTTTCACTGTGAGCACCAAATCTTCGCTGCGCTCACTCCTTGCATTGCTTTGCTGTTCTGCACATAATGCGCCCTGACTGATCTCTGTATGACACATGCCTTGAAGGAACAACTGAGACCGAGATCGTAGCACTTTATTCCGGTGCCAATGTGTTGCCTGTTGCCATATTTGGTTTGCTGTGTTATTTTGATTGCACACTCACATGACATGCATTACTTTGATTAGAGATGCTAGACCGGTGTCACAGGCTTCAGCCTATATTGAGTGCATGCATGGTATGCCACGACAGCAGCGCTATTGATTCAAAGGCACTTGCATAGTCACACACATAAATTGCTACAGGCAGAAGAAGCTGAAAGGCGGACCCTGATAGCAAACAGGGATGTCAACGACGCATCACAGGATCTGACCAAGCTGAGACGGACAAGTCTGTCTGTGCAGTCTGCTCCAAGGAGCCTAGATCTGCATGCCGCTGTGGGAGCTGCTGCACAAAAAGCTGTCTCAGTAGTTGGCCAAGAGGCACTTGTTGAGGTAGGCAGCTTTCATTGTCACGCACAGACTCCTTGCTGATGCTCAGGCTGCAGTGCTTGCCTGAACTATGCCACGCTGTCAAGGTTGCATTACTGTCACCAGGCATGGGATGTTTGTTGAAGGCATGTCTGTCAGATTCATCGTGTGGGAATGTTGTGCTCCTGAGCACCAGCATGCTTTGCTGCATGTAACAGCATTGGATTGCTGAATGAAGGCAACGTGATTTGCAGGCCATTGGCTGGTTAGACTCAAGCTTTGTTCAAGCACTGCGGTCTGTGCTACATGATGCTGCTCTTGTATCAGAGGGCGACATATCTGAGGCCTTGAAAGCTTTGTCAACAAAGGATGATGGTCTAGGTTGAGAGCTTCACCTTCACATTTTTCTTCCCAGGCTGTTCTTTCTGATTGATCTGGCAGGTGCCACATACTTTTGACCTTTGATTACGGAGAACAAGCACTTGAAGCATGCTGCCTTTGAGCGTGCCTTTGGGATTGTACTGTTGCAGACCTTGCCTATTTTTTTCAGCTGTCGATTTTCGACACATATCAGTCACGCATTTGGCCCAACAGTAGGGATGTATGTAACGACAATATGTTGCCTGTTGACAATTGAACATGCAGCGTACAACAGCAAGGCTCACCAAGCTGCACTTGCGGACAGCTTGTTCCTTCACTGCAATAGATTGGCCGGTTGCAATCCAGACTGATGCAAAATACAGTCGACAGACAAACAAATACGTTTGATTGCTGCAGTCATTGACATGTGTCGTCATGCTGCAATGATGTGACAACTGATTGCTCAATCACGGGGCTATGCAACCTCAAGACACAATGATGAAGTACATGACGATTGATTCAGTCAAAGATAAATTGCTTATTGCATGTCTTCTTGGTGTGCAGCATCATATGTTGAAAGTTTTTCAAATTTGGGTTCATAGTGGTTCCCTGCATCATGCCTTGGTGTTCATCGAGCTGTCCAGGAGCTCAATCATGTTTGAAATCGTCTGGAACCGTCTCTGGCGTGAAGTAGTTGTCTCTCAATTGCTCTCGGCTAACAAATGCCACTAGACCAGCATATTTGCCCAGCAAAGGCTTGAATAGGTTCCAGCTGGGCTGAAAAATCCATGGTGCGTCCATGAACAGCACCTGCCCTAGTCGCTTGGGGTAGTAAGTGAAGAAGATGTCTCTCTGCAGCAGGCAGACTGTCAGCAGCAGAACATTCATCAGTACCGTGTTTCAAAAAGACATGTCTGAAGTATGCGTATGATCTTAGTATGCATATGCCTCGTGCTTGTGCCCAAGCTGCATCTTCTGTAGCAAGGGCTGACACAATCTCAGCAGAGCTAAGTTCACAAGATACACATTGTCACACATACCTTCCAATTAGCATCAACACAGGCAGTAGCTTGTCAACAGCAGCTTTTCAGCACAGCAGAAAACCATCAACATACTGACCAGGAAACCAGCAAAGCCGAGGTCGCCATTCTTCTGCTTGAAGCCTCTGAGATCAAAGATTCCCAACACTGTGTCTTGTCCTTCTGGCAGCTGCTTCAGCGCCTTCTCCAGGATCAGAATGCAGAGCCGTTTGCTGTCATCCAACGAAAACTCTCCTGCAGAGGCAAGTGAAGGAGCTGAAAGGAATGATCTGAATGCCGGTCCTTGCCAAGCCGAGCATGCAGTCTGTGTGGATTGATACACACGTCCCTATGCAAAACATGCAAACCAGGCATAATAGAAGCATATGACTTTGAGGCTTACAGTGCTGTCAGTAAATTCTGCAATCTGACGGAATGTAGAATGCAGAATTTTTCTCATATTGGGCTGACGCTTAAGATGTGTTAAAGTTTGAACCTGTTTTGTGCAGTGATGATCTGATCACAATGACCGGTTGCCCATTGACATCCTTATGCTCATGCAGGTATGCCTTGCCAGTGCCAGCTTCCTTGGCTACCATATCCCAAGTGATTGAGTCTGCTCTGCATTTCAAAATCAGCTGAAATTCAACCACAGTTTTTGCATGTCCTGACTCAAGAGCAAACCTGTGGCAAAAAGCCTTTACATTAATAAAACAACCTGAAATGTATTGCAATGCAAGAACCTACGCACCCAGCAGCTACGATGGCAAGCAAGCAGACCAAAAGGTGCTAGCAGTGACACCTACTGAAAGTCCTGACGCCACTTCAGCATGTTTGTTAGCTTGTGAGCAGCTTCGTCTGCATCCAGCTTTCGATCTCGTAGAAACCATTTCAATGTATCCTCATCAGGTTGGCCGTACACGCATTTGTTCATTTTGTCTTGGAGTTGCCTCAGTGCCTACAGAAAGCACTCCAGTGACGAGTTGATTGAGCAAGACAACGACTGAAAGCTTCGAGTTGCCAAGGCTTGCCTGCTTCTGCTCTTCGGAGTCTATCCATGGCGGAATGGCTAAGCCTGCCGGAGGAGCTGTTGCAGTGGCTTGCTTGCTGTGGATTCGTCGATCAAGCCTTGGGACAGCCGGTCTTGACAAATGTTTAGCGGTTGCCTGTTTGAAAGTCCTTTGAAGCGATGCACGTCGCAACAGTGTGCTATTGCACGACTTACACAGGGCTGCGGAGAGTGCCATGCCGCACAGGCTCTTATGTAGATCACTGCCACCACGAAGTCTGCAGCCAGCTTGTCATTGGTGAAGCAAACAAGTGCTGACCGGCGTGAACCTCGCAACAGGCGACGCTGATACGGTCTGCTCAACAAATTGGTGCAGCTCGCAGGACCAGAATCTGCATAGCTTGGATAGGCAAATTTGTGCCTTGCCAAGGGTTTTGAAATCCGAATTTTGCCAGCCAAGTTTCCATCGGGTCTAGAACCTACACAAACCTTTGCAAGTAAGTATGCATGCACAAGCTGCTTGTTGCAGTCCTGGAATGGAATTGTCAGGTGTGGGTGAAGTTTGGACGTGATGCCTTGCTGACAGCCTGCCAGATTGTGCCTAAGTAGGCATGTGTACACGAAGGATCCAGATATGATTACAGAAGCATACCCTGGTGTTCGCGATTGCCATCAGCATTCACTGATGCACACAAGTAACAGACAATGTAAACAAACATAATGTCGTCATGCATGCCGGTCCAGCTCGGTCTGTTTGATGCTTCTGATTGGTGTCGTCCATAGGCGATTTGGCATCCACTAACACGAATGAAGAAGTTCACCATGTCTATAGCCAAGTCATGACTTATCTCTCTCTCTCTCTCTCTGCTCTTGGAACAGCCGTTTGCAGGAACGCACTGCTCGTCAAGCTGGCTGTGCCTGTGATATACGCTGCAGAGCGTGCCCACGGACAAGAATCGCGAGCGTCATCGACAGCAGTGCATTCAGACAAACTGATCGTGATCAGTTCAGCACCTCCGCGGTCATTAGCTGCTTGCGCGTTGCTAAAAGGCTTCTTAGCTGATCTTCTCACATGCAAAAGCCGGCGTAGTTGTACCTTCGCGTGTCCACATCATCGCATTGGTTGTCGAGTCTAAGATTCCCGCGCACCTTAGCTTGCTGTGTAATGCAACCGGGAAACCGCTTCTTAGCAAAGTAACCACCGACCGCTGCAGCCAGTCTGACTCGCAACTTGCATCCAGTCAGTAAACGACTTTGATGCGCAGGCACGTTGAAAAGGAGGACCTCAATCAGTACTGGTACTCGTCAGCTACCATCAAGGTGCTCGTGCAGGTATGACTGTACTGTTCTAAGGTCATCGTTAACCATTCAAGACATGACGACATGAGTTGCGGTCATCCTGAATATGCTGCTCAGGAACTACTCAGAGTGTCTACAAGGGCTGCCTTCCTATCCACACCAAGCCTGTATTTCTCACTGCCCAAGGTGGTCAAGCGCATGATTGCACTGCAAGCGCTGCTCAACATCCTCTATGCTGTGTCTGGCACACTCACTTCCAGCTGTGTGCTCACTATTGAGCCTGGGCCTTGTCTTGTGTCTGGCATACAACATGCCTTACTGCCGCAAATGCCAGCTGGAGCTTGCTAAGCCTTTGCCAATTCCAGGCAGTGCCTAGGTGATCATGTAAGTACACTGCAGGACTCCCAGCTGAGGAAGAACAGTGCTTTGTTTGATCTTGATAAGCAATGGAGCAATGAGCCAAACTTTGTGGTGTATGACTTCCATAATCCTGAAGACATCCCTGCGAACATACATCACACCTTTGATTGCATAGTCATAGATCCTCCATTCATCACTCACGAAGTGTGGAGGCAGTACGCAGCAGCAGCAAAGCTTTTGCTTGCCCCAGAAGGTGAGTGACAGAGCTTGGATGGCAGCGGTATGTGCGTGCATTTGGCCAATGGTATGCTGGCAGTCAAATTTCCAGGCTGCATCAGCCCAAGCATTGTGCATGCAGCTTGTACCCTGACATTCACACTCCAAACAAAGTAGTGTATTGCTCGCAGGACGTATACTTCTCAGTACAATTCCAGAGAACGACAGCTTCTTAAAGAAGCTGCTAGGCGTTGACATGCAAAAATTCAAGCCATCTATCCCACACTTGGTGAGTATCTTACGTGCAGGAGCCAAAATGGACCTTTGATCATACACTCATGCAACAGCTATTCCGTGCATGTATTCACTTGCCAACATCATACCAGAATGGTGAGTTGCTATTGCAGGTCTATCAGTACTGTATCTATGTCAACTACAGCAGTGAGCTGCTGAGTCAGCCTAATCCAGAGGTTTTGGATGACGCATAGCCTGATGCAAATTTGCAGACCACCACAAAACAGTAAAAACTGACAATAAGGAAGGAATGCTGTAGTTTTGCAGAATAGCTGGTCTTGAAGGCTTGCATCAAACAAGAGAAATGTTTAGCGTCTATCAGTGCTGGCTGTTTTTCTCACTCATGCTTGATGCAGCAGCAGACCGCATTCAAATAGACAGCTTATAATGAGTATACACTACTTGGTTTCCACAGCCAAACTGCAAGATTATGCCAGACACTTAGAGTACATAGCTGAGAACGCAGAGACTTGTAAAATACTTGTTACAACTTTTTTGATCACAGAAGATAGCACTCAGTGTGACATTTGCAGGTTGACACTGAAATGGAATATACCAACGTCAGCTCACAGATGTGACTTTGCTGGTTTCTAGAGCTGCATCATCTTGCAACCAGTGCATGCGCTGCATCTCATCTAGAAGCCAAGGAGTAAACATATGCTCACATGCTGCTGCCTGATGCCTGAACTGCTGCAAAGACAACCACTGAACGCTGCACACTTCATCAACATCAGTGTCTATGGGTCCATCATATGCATCCAACCTGCATCAACAGTTAATTACATTCATGGTTTGTACACACCTTTCCGGCACCTCACTCTCTAGGCGCATACCTGTAACATTCAACAAATTCGCAATCACAGAATTGGCCAGGGACCTCTGATTTGCGTGCATGATTTGGTGCGATGGGACCCTGCAGATCTACAGGCCTGCACCCAATGCCCAGCTCTTCATGAAGTCCTCTTGCTGCTGCCTGCGCCAATATTAGCAGTAGAGCAAGCGCTCCTTAAGGAGCAGTAAACATCTGCCTGGATACATATGACTGCAACATGTAAGTTGCATTCACCTGCAGATAGGTCTCGCCAGGCGCTAGGTGCTCAGCTACACTGAGATCCCATTGTCCAGGTCCAATCTGCTTCCTGTGAGAGAAGACGCTTATTTGGACAGTGGCGAACCAGCATAGTGCGGCCTATGTCACAGGACGACTGGTGGCACTCAAGATCTGCAAGTCACCTTGGGGACCTTTGTTGCAGCAACAGTCTTCTTTTGCTGTCAAAAACCAAGCAGTACACAGCACGGTGGCGCAGGCCTTTGGAATGTATCACTGATCGCGCTTCTAACTCGACTACCTTGTTGTACTCGTCCACAACCTCGAGCACCTCACCGCGTCGGTCCGCTGACATGAGTGAAGCATATGCCACATGTATCACTGTGAGTGCCGATGCGGTCGGCAAAGAACTATGATGGAGACCAAACGGCGACGTGCCTAGCCAGTCGCAGCAGTCAATGCATTGCCGTCTCTTGGGTGAACCGACAGAACGCACTGCGTAGCTTGACTGCAACCTAGCTTGTCTGCAAACAGGACCTTAGATTCATCAAGCTTGCGCGAGAATGCAAGTTTGGGAAGCCGTTCTCGGGTTCATAAGCAATAAAACACAGAGTGTCACACCTTTATCCAGAGTCCGACACGATATGGGGTCATACAAGGTTGTGTCAGGCTGCGCAATGCACTGATATGTATTGAAATGCACCTCAGAGCCTGTGTTTACAGTCATGTGGAGAGGTTTTGCTGACTTTGAGCTGCTAAGAAGAACTTGTAGCGTCTGCTGCCTGTGAGGTCAAGGCTGACAGTCCTGATCTTGCACCTACTCCAGTGGGAGACAGGCTGTATGTACATGAAAATCTTCTAGACAGATTGAGGCAGCAAAGGTGAGTCCAGTTGATTCTGACAGGGGATTGGTCAGACAGGGGAATATTCCTCTTTCTTGCTGCTGGGAACTAGATGCAAGTCACTGTTTAAAGAAGGACTAGCTTGTGTCACTCTGTGGCTCCAGGCATGGCCAGCAGGTGACATCATACTGTCCTACGCACAAAAGCTTGTGGCTGTTGCGCATGAGCATTCGCTGAACCCCATACACTGAGCACCACATGACAGAGACAGCAGCGTACTTGGTACACAACTGCATGGCAGCGGGGCTACAATCACGTCATTAGTGACAAGCCTGGCAAAGGTGTATTTTCAGTGTCAAGACATGCCGTTAGGTACTTTGCACTAATGTATAAGTACCTTGCTGACTACTGACTCTGATCCACATCACCCTCATGGGCTTTCGAAAACTGTTTTAAAACTGGTCGCAATCACTGCCACAATAGAAAAATTCCATAAAATTCTTAAAATTTTCTTATAATCTTAGTGTTGAGAAGGCTTTCAGACCATCTTGAGAATCGTACCAGAATCTTTTAAGAAGGCTGTTTTAGGAAGCTTCCTTCAAAACCCTTCCTATGTGGATTATAGGAATCCTTTTACACTGTGACAAAGGAATGTCATGGGAATGATATAAAATTCCGCTACCCCCGTATATATTCTCAAAAGGCATTGGGATCAATAAAGGAAGATCATAAAGGAATGCCCGCAGTACTTTCCTATATGATTTGAGAAGAAGTGAAGATCGCATTGGGAATTCTACACGCGTTCGATACCCCCGTATATATTCTCAAAAGGCATTTGGGATCAATAAAGGAAGACCATAAAGGAATTACGCGGTTCGATTTAAGAAGAAGACAGCAGCGATTATGGAAGGACTTGGGATTCCGATGCTCATTCTGAAGCTGCTCTTTTGAATTTAAAACGGAAGTGTTTAGAGATCACAAGTGACGGCACAGTGTGATCCCGGCAATGGATGTTGTGAGTGGAGGTGGGCAAGGCAACACACACACCAAGAAAGCATGTCAACATGAATGTGAACCTTTGTGACAGCAAGTGTACATGGTGGTGCAAAACTGCAACATTGCACTCATCAGACTTGTGAGGTCTTTCAATGTGTAAGTCACCAGAGCAGCCTCTGTGATGTGCTCATTTGCATGCTCTCCAGCTGAATGCTTCTCCTTACCAGTAGCCTACAAACATCCATAGCCCGCTTTGCAAAGGCAGTGCATGCATGCGCCAAACGTCAATGCACAAGTGCATGCCTGGTGATTGCATGCAATGAAGCATGACGAGTTTGACAGTACATACACAAGGTGCCAGCCTTTGAGAATAAGTGTATGATAAGGACTTGTACAGTGGTAACACTTGTTGAGCTGTCATTGTCTGATGAGCATATGCAAGGTTGCAAATAACATTAATGAAACATGTATGCAAAGTGCACTTGGCATGCTTCCAAACAGCGCTGTCCAAAGGCACACTAAACAGCACAGAAAGCAATGGCTAGTCAGCTGCTTTGCATTGTTGGGTCAATTCACATTTTCAGTATTCTCAGATTGGCCACTCTGTCCTCCAGCTGGGTCCTTGCGTTTCCTACTGCCCTGCGGTCATACAGCACATTGGTATACCAAGATGGCCAATTGTACAAAATCGTTGTACATGTACCTACCAAGCATAACCATAGAGCTGACTGCAGTACACCCATATGGAATCATGCATGTGGTTGAACAAGAACTGTCAAAGACGGGTGCTGGGCCAGACAGTATGACCAAACAAAGCAGCAACACATGCATCACAATGCTACATGTCATGCAAGGGTGAAGGGAGGCAAGTTGACAGCACATTGCCTAACAATCAGGGAGGGCATACCCCTTCAAGACTCTGTGCAGTGCTTGCAAGCTCAGCTGGCAGTGTAGTCTTCAAGCTACTATACACTGCATACATTTCTGTGTCGCTCTTGCTTGGATGCACGGCTTCTAAAGATCTGTGCTTTTCTGTATTGAGGGGCACTATTGTGTCCTCTGTTGGCTGTTGTGCCTTGGTTGGCTGCAATGATGCAGACCCTGACACCAGATCTGGATGGCCTGAGTCACACGTTGCTGTCTCTGCTGCAAATCCTGACCCCGATGACCATGTCTAACCTGATGCAAATGAGCCAACACCTGCCGCCTTGGGGCAACTTGACTTGCCTAGCTCTCGCTTGCCTTGGTCGTGAATGGATGAGCTGGCTGAATCAGCAAATTACCAATCAGAAACAAGCTGCTTTGTCTCCCAAGAGACTCTCATCTGCCCCGCTGATGTCGGCATTGAATGGTTGACGTGTTCTGTTGGCATCTGATGATAGCCTGCAATGCAATACAGATATGTTGCAGACATCTGTCACAAACTATGTCTCTTGTTGCGGACACACAATTGCTGAGCTGTAAGTCATATAATGCTGATGTGAAGACAAACTCTTGCCACCAAATAAAAGCAAATGTCTGACTCTTGTGCACAAGCTTCAACCTGCAACACACAGTTGACACATGTATCATTGAAAGCTGCACAAGCCTTCATGCACAGTCGGCATACACAAGTACATACTCACTTCTGCAATTTTGTTTTGATGCCCCTTGATCCAAAGTCACATGGGCTGATACCGTGGCATCGGGTGAGGTGTGTGTCTGTGCTGAGTGATCTGCGACTATCTGGACAGTTGCCGTAACAATAACCATGTCGTCTTCCACAACCTCACCTTCGATCGGTTTCTGATCCCCTGTCAGACGCTTGTCAAGGACCTTGCAAAATGTGCTCAGGGGGCTTGCATGCTTCTGCTTGACTAGATGAAAGACCTCCTTTGCTTTGAAATGGGAACAAACCAGGCAAACAAACTGTCCCTCACCCAAAAATATTAATATTATATTTGGCCCAAACTGGGGTTTGTTGGGATGTACCAGCAGCGTGGGGGCTGCACAGGCACATGCAAGCAGACTGACCACCCAACATGCATTTAAGATGTTCACAATGGCAATCAAGCCACTCATGCTCGTTCTAACAGGGGTAACACATGCTACAGTAGCTTCTGCGCAGTATAGCATGCTTTGGCAGACCTGGACATAGCACATGCAGAGGGTGCAAGACTTTTGACCACATGCATGTGCAAATTTGCAGCCCAAGTTTAAACCTGAAGGGCTGTTGCAGGCTTGGCTGATGCTGCTGGGCAGATAGCGCCTTTTTCAGCGCATTACAAGGGTGAAGAACAGCAGCCTAAAAGACATTGCAGGTGTTGATAGCCAGTTACTGATGTTGCATCTCATGGCATACTGAAAGAGATCTGCTATCAAGTCTACATATATAATTATATAATTGTGCTTAGGCTAGTGCTGTCCTTGTAAACTAGCTCAGTGTTGATTTTTTCCTGTAGCAAGTAAATCAGACACTGGTTGTACAGCTGCTTCAGCATGTGTCCTGCAAGGCCCTGTCTCTCAGCAGGCTGTTGTCATTCAGAATGCTGTGCAGCTGCAGCCACATTGCAGTGTGTCAGGAAAGAATGGTAGTCATGACCATGTCAAGTTGTCCCTTGCAAGGCAACCGATCTTGTGCTGCCTTTGCATCTTGCCAATTTAAGGATAATCTTTTGGCCAGAGCGAGCCTAAAGGAAACCGTTTCTTATGTAAGCAATGTACAATTTGCAGCAGACTCACATCTCCACGAAACTTCAAGTTTGCCTAGTTTGACTGAACACCACAAAACAGCACCATGATATGTTCATTGATGGCGATGAGTTCATTTATGCACAAACCTGCAACTGAACACATCACAGGTCTGCGCTGAAAAGCCACCAGCTGAAGCTTCCTGACAACAACTGGCTCCAAGTAGTAAGCTATCTACAGTGGATGGCTGTGATCAATTGTCATGATACAGCAGGGAAGCAGGCTCAATTGACCTACGTTTGTCTCCCTCTATTCAGGAAGTACACACACATCAGCGCAAGTACTCTGAAGATGAGCCCAATGACAATCAGCATCCCTAAACACAGATGGAACTCGGCAACACTGTAGTTCAGCTGCTTGAGGTCTGCACACCGCGCCAGTAACCACACCCCATTCAGCCTGTTGGCTTCAGAAATGATGAACCCTGCAAGCAATCAACTGTGTCGTGTTGCAGCCATTGACTCCAAAAGCTGCAATGGCTGGCAGCAGGCTGCTGTGTCACATGCCTCTAAACACATCTGCCACAATTGACGTGATGTTTGCAGCAACATTCATCATTGCATCTGAACACAACATTGATCATGCACTGAGGGTGCTGCAACTTGCTGTGCATCCAGTGGACAAGAGGCAGCTTGTTGAGAGGTGTGAAACCTGCCTTCCAAGCCCCAACGAGCAAAGCTGAGGTTGTAGATACACCATAGCAACAAGGGCCCGTCATGCCGCCTGCCTAAAAGTGCGGCTATGAGAGAGTAGATAGCTGCAGCCAGCTGTGCCGATGCTGGCTCCATGACCTGCACACACAGACAGTAGACGCAACAACATTTCAGGCAACAAAAGACCACTGTGAGGACCAACTGGCTGCTTGCATCCTAAGGACGGAACGGCAGACAAACATAGCTGCCAGAGATTGATTGATTAATTAGTTGATTGTGTGGTTGTTTGATGATTGATTGATTGCTTTCAAGCTGCGCCGGCTGAAGCTAGATTGGTAGTAGGTATGCCTCATGAGCTGGAAAGCGTTTTAACCATTATTATTATTATTATTATGCCTCACCCCGATTCTGTAGCTTCAACAGGAAGGTGGAAGCATTGTACTGTGTGCCAGCAGCATGCACAGACTCACGGTAAATAGCAACGTGCAAGCAGAAGAGCATCACGACCAGAAATTCATTTTGGCAGCATGCAAAACAACCCGGATCAACATGCTACTGCAATTCAAGGTTCCAGCGTCAGGCAAGTGCTGCTCGGCATGGACATTTCAGCCTGCTGTCCCTACTTCTGCTGTGTCAGCAAGCTACATGCATGCATCTCTCAGAAACACAGCATCATGCCCTGCAGCGTAAGCAGCATGCAGCAAGGATTGGTGTTAACATGGTGATGGAGAGATATTTCATTGTGATAAAGAGAGTTATAGATTGCCTCCATTCAAAAAAGAAACAATGGGACCACCACAAACATATGCCATAATCCTGAAGCTGGTTGACGAGACCAGCGCACAACATGGGTGCTAAAGCCATTCGTGCATCCGTAGACCTCAGGTTGGTACATGACGCGGTAGGCCTGTTATGTTTCAGCAGAAGGTGTAGTGTTTGAGACCCCACACTGTCGTGCAGACCACTGTCATGATCAAATGAGGGTGAGAAAGGCAAAAGGTGTAGCAACATATAATGGAAACAAAACAAAATCCCGTTCTGCGACCGCGTATGCCATCAGTCAATCAGCACTGACCACACCCAAGTCATGAATAGCAGTAAATACGGAGGGGAACCACACACACACACCCAGCTGCCACAGTGAGTGGCAGCTGGCACGACCATGCAGCCAGGGCAGCAGGCTTAGTTGGCAGTAAGGAGCAAAAACTGCACAGTCGCAATCAGTGAATTAGTGTGTGAATATAATGACCCTCAGCAAGTGCTGCCTCAAGGTCTGAGCTGTCAGTGAGTCATGGAAAGCAGCATTTGTCAACGTTGTCCAGGCGGGTGGTAGATAAGGTTTGCAAATTGGTCGCTGTCAGAAACAATGCCGAACTCAAGGGAATGTCCTGAGTGTTAAGAAGCCTAAAAGACCAATAAGAAGTAGGGGGGGGGGGGGGGGGGGGAACCATGTGCGT
>JAABUP010004488.1_pt1 | contig 22721 bp, 30 predicted proteins | sample 5559201 | NCBI WGS metagenome assembly JAABUP01 (sample SAMN10711887, study PRJNA513373) | rock metagenome | isolation source: Antarctica rocks | place: Antarctica | reverse complement strand
GCACCATGGCACTGACTTGCCTGTGTTGCCTGCTAAAGACAACAGGCACATATTGCGCAACATCCAAGGCAATGATGAGTCGTCAAACATCCCTCACCATCTCACTGATTTCACCAGAGTGACCTTTCAGGATGGCCTTCAGCCGATTTTCCACAGCCCGAAGCTTGCCACGAGACTGCCGCACCTCATCGCTTGCACTGTCACGAATGTCACCATCTTCAGAGACGCAGGCGGAGATGTTCTTCACAATTTGTGAGTGGCTCTGCATGTCCTGTAGCAACAGCAGGGTGTGCTCATTGCAGCAACAGCAAGGTGTGTTGGTTACAGCGACACAAGGATCACTTAAAGTCTGAAAGCTTGCAACACAACGCAACAAGGTCATTTTACACAGTGACCATGCCTGTGCTCTGACACTTCACTTGTGTGTTGGCTGCACGCGGTTCAGAGCAACGTTCCAGGCTAAGCGACGGTGACATAGAGCTTTGCTAGTGTAAGGCAGGTGGCAATGACCTCAAGCAGTGCTTGGAATGTGGTGACACAGCTATCAACACCAACATCTACACACTGTCAATCACAGCTCACGTCGACTGAGCTTCAGCACCCAGCACAGACAATCCAAGTTTTGCATGCAATGTACATATATGTTTCAGCAGACTTGGCATGGCAGACTTGTACAGGTGCTGTACCCTGATACGCTCTGTCAGGGCTGAAAACAGGTCATAATCGCCAGTGCCGTCTGCAGCTTTGGAAGCACCCATGACTGATCTCTGCAGCCTTGTGGCGCCCACTAAGGTACTGGCAACTGCCTGCAGCTGTGCTCCTACCAGCATTCCCCCTCTGCTGGCCCTCTTTAGTGCCCCTGACGCCTGCATGAAGCGTATTGATATTGCGCATGCATCCAACAGTGGTGTTGCTGTGCCTCAGAGCTGCAGGTCCTGGTGAACAATGCGCACTATTCTCAGGGTATGAACATTGCATGCAAGTAACACTTGCACGAGCAGGGCCTGTGTTGTTGCATCAGTGCAACATGCTATGCAGGCTGGGTGTGAGGGTACTGCACAACAGCAGCAACTCTGAGTTGCACATCATGCACCCACATATGAGGGAGAAAGAGAAGTTACAAGCGTTGGCTTGCCAACAAGCCTGACAGCTTGTGACAGAGCTTCAGCAACTCTGCCTAATGCAATTCATTTGTGTCACGTAAAATGTCATTGACCCCCAGACAGATGTGCTCCATTGTCACCATCCGCCTAAGCAAAGGCAGGATGACACCCACCCTGTGATGAAATGCCCTGTTGTCAAGCAATTGCACCGAGTACCTGTGAGGTTGAAGTGCCGCCAAAGTCAAGCTCCACAGCATATTCTGTTTCAAGCTTGTCTACTGCTGCAGTCTCCTTGACAAGTGCTTCAACCTCAGCCTGCTCCTGAGGTAGGTTCAAGGGCTGCACTGCTTGGCGGCCTAGTGTGGTCGAGGCAAATCGAGCCACGAACTCACACAGAGCTGGCCAGCCGAGTGTTGCAAGGGTTGTTTGCACTGCGGGATGCTCCTCAGAGTCAGCTGCTGCTAGCACAGCAGCTTGTGCAGCTGCACAGGCAGTGGCGCATTGCGTGTACTTGGCAGTGCTTGATCTTTGCTTGGGCATGCAGAAATGCCTGTGGTTTCAGCAGAAAACATGTCAGACATGTCCAAAAGCAGCATGTCAGGCTGCAGTTGTGCCAGCAGCACGATGGGACAACACAGGCACACACTATAGCAAAAGGCGCAAAGTTAAAAACACACTGTCGCACAGGACTCAGGTAGATGAAAATACCTGGACCTGGCAGAGGCTGGGAGCATTGAGAATTCCTCCACAGCAAGGCCCGTACAGCAGCGAATGTAAGGGAAGGCATGCACAGCTGGACTGCGGGACTTGGTGCCAGCCCCGTCTGGGGGCGGAAGCCCACACTGATAAGCCTTTGCCATGGCCATACCGGACTCCCCCGCTCAAATTGGCAACTTGTACATTGCACAGTGAAGCTATCGTGTGTTTGTCATGGACCACAACACGTCCAGTACGAAGTGCATTGCGCTCGTTAATCTGCCGCTGTCGTGTTGCGTTGTGGGTATGGCTCCGGAACCAGATTAAAAGAAGTGAGGGGCCAGACACGTGCCTTGTGTCAGGTTTATTGACTGACCGTGAACTTCTGCATCTTGTGCCAGATCTTGTGCTGTGGTCATTGCGGTCGTCGGCAGCATCTGCAGCTGAAGTGAGACCAGTCTGGTGCACACTCCACTTCCTAGCCTGGGTACTTCGCTTGGCTAAGTACTCCGTTTTTAAAGCTGTTGGTATTTGCATGAGTTTGACTGTGCTTTGTCTATTCAAATATCTGGAACACCAGGAGACAAAGCGTGGATTGCCACACACCTGTCATGCATACGGTATACGGAAGACCTGCAGCTCCGTATCATGGCATAAATACTATCTACTACAGAAAGGCAGCATCTTGCTGGTTCTGACATGCTTCATTGGAGTCATGGGTATGATATTGCTGCAGTGGCAATCATGATATGGTGCTGTTACATGACTGTGTGAGTATACTTGCAATCTCTGCATGCAAGCTTGTGACAGCTTCTGATGATTCATAGAGTGTCCTTGATGCATCAGTGGCCCAACATCCTGGTCTGTTGCAGCACATGCACTGTGTGTCAAGCTAGTCATGTTCCAAAACAGCAAATACTTGAAAGTATTACAGCAGCTTGGACACATTCCTTGTTTATGCTGTGTCTATTCAGTACTAAGATCTTTCACTACAAGCACACAAGGGACTAAAGCCTGAGTAAATATCTATAACAACTGTTGCAAGTCGACAAATTCACTCAGAAAGCATGCATGCCGTAACAGGGTCTGCAAGTTCAAGTATGGCATAAGGTGTTTGAGCCAAGATTTGTTCCTGACAATGTGGGCGGTACAGTCTGACAGAGGTTTACACCAGCTGAACGGCATCCACACAGAATGTGATGCCTCCTGACAGGGACAAAAACCCAAGTGTTGTTGCACTTTGCAAAGCAGAGCTGCAGTCTTGTTTCCCTGTCGGGTCATCAAATTTGTTGCTGGTCTGGACCAGGCCGTTACTGGCAGTGATGCCGTTGTTGCTGCTGTCGCTGCCTGTGCCAAGTGACTGCTTGCATAAAAAATTATCATCAGCATCTTGTAGAATGAGTTGCAAGTCAGTAGGTACAGTTGCAGTGGAGGTGGCTGCTCCTGAAGCAATCGTAACACAAACAAGCTTAGCTGTCTGTCCAGATCAACTGTGACAGACTAGTTGAGTCAGTGGGCCAGCTATTTGTCCTGCCATGGCACGCAATTGGTTGTGGGAATTAGAATCCACTTTGTCACACATCATACTGGTGCAAAGCATGTCTATCCATACGACCATCATATCAGCTGTTATGCTAATCAACCAGGAGTGACACCTACTTTTGTGACAAATGAAACACAGGTACGCTTCATTTTGTCGCATACAGGAACCCACATATTTGCCATTGGTGCAACCACATTGATTTGAGCTTCAATTGTGCTTACCGATGTTGCTGTTTTGCAGCTGTGAAATGAAGTAGTCAACAGCAGAGGCTTGGCTCAAAGCAGAAGAGAGATCAGATCCAGAGCAGCGGAATGACATCCAGCCCTGCACGCAGAAACAAGCTGTCTGACAAAGCAGCGTTGACAGCACTCACATGTGAAGTTTGGTTTGGGTTTGCCGTTGCAATGCAATATTTGGTATGGAGCTGTGTTGGTGACTGTCCTGTTGGTATCATTGACCAACATGAGATGGTTCAAGCACAACAGTAGCCCAGAAGCACAACATCCGTCCTGACAAGGCTACTCCCTGTGCACATGCACGCGCTAGAGCTCTAACAGTGCCTTGAGGGTTCCTCAAGGCAACACTCACCCCAGATCCAGGAAAAGTTGTGCAAAGACCACTGGATTGACCCTCCCCGGTCCCAGGCACAATGGAGATATTAAAAGCCCCATCAGCCACCCAATTGCAGCCTGGTGCCCAGCCATCATTGAAAATGGTTTTGATTGTAGCATTGGGTGACAGCAGTTTTCTGTTACCAGTGGCAGCCCTGCAGCGATGGTTCAGAGGAGTCAGGAGGGGAAGATGTAGAACATGGAGCACAGAATGCAAGCATCTGCTGCCTTAGATCAAGCAGCCCTTTGTACTCTAATCCACCGCACAGATGACAGTACGTGCAAACATGAGTGTGGCAGTTACCCAGGCCAGTATTGTCCTAGCAAGGTACTCACCTTAGAGGGCGGCTGCCTGCGAAGGTGCGTTCCGCGGAAGCATGGCGAGTCCATGCCAGTACCAGGACAAGGGCGAAGGCGCTGATCGGCCGAGAAGCCATGTCGATTTCCAGAGGTCACGCGAGTGTGATCACGAGCTCTCAGTTTTATACTATTTGCTGAGCCGGTACAGGTAGGTCTATGTCGAACACGCGCTTGCTTTTGTAGCATGGCTGCCGAGCCCGGTTACCGATCCCACCTGATTTGCGTACTCAATGTGATCTTCCGACGTTTTCTTCGCGGTCGATGTGTCAAACCAGCTGTCATCTTGTCAATTGCAACTGGCAAATTGAGGGCTTAGGGTCAGGCGACATCCAGCCGTAGAGTCATCTCTCGAGGAAATTGACACAAGAATTTCGCTAGGTCATCATGTGCAAAAGACCGAGCTCTGCCTGGAGACGAAATTGGTGGCAGGACTTGAAAATGAATTAGGCTGTCATTGGCAAATTGGCGGTTCACCATCCTGAGGTGCTTGTGGAGCGCAGCAAGTGTAGCAGCTGCTATGTTTGTGAGTGTATATATATACTGTGTATTGTAACGTGTTGTTTAGTCTTAAGCTTGCAGCGTTATCAGGATGCATCAGATATTCTGCTACAAGCTCAAGGGCCACAGTTCTTGAGCGACATCATTCAGCCTGATGCGCCTTTTCAGACTGCTTCCTATGTTTTATGCAAGCTCACACAGTTTTGCAATCCCTACGTTGAAATGGAGTTCTCGGTTTTGGCCTGATTGTGCAGGATTAGGTTCCATGTGCAGCAATCATACATTGTTGCAATTGCAAACCTTTTTTTTGATGTTTGCCCTGTTTTGGCCTATCTCTGAGGTAGAAACTGGTGTACATCAGTGCATGTCCCTCCACAGCGTGTGTACATAAACAGCAAGTATTTGCAATTGTTACAGCGGCTTGAAAGAGTTCTTGTATATGCTGTATCTATTCACTAGTCTAGACCACTCTAGCTAGACCTTTCATTATAGACCTTTCACTACAAACCTTTCACTATAGCCCTTTCACTACAAGCACATATACATAAGGAACTGCGCAACCTGAGTCAGCAACTAAAACAACGATTGCACATCGATGCGTCCATTTGAGAGCAAGCATACATTGACACGGTCGTCAACTTTAAGCATGGCATGATTGATTGAGCCAGGATTTGTTCATGATGATGTGTACCATGCACAGCCTGCCATGCATGCTGGCAGCGCTTGCAATATGGCCATCAGCTTCCAGTGTCAAAATGTCTAGACCAGTTGCATAGCGTCTATGCAGAATGTGACACCACGCCACAGAGACCGAAACCCAATAGCACTTGCATTTTGCAAGGCAAGATTGCAGTCTTGATCACTGACCGTTTGGTCATCAGGCAAAGCTTGAAAGTTGTTGCTTGTCTGGACCAACCCATTGTTGACGTTGATTCCATTGTTGGGGCCAGCATTCAAGCCCAATGGCTGCTTGCATAGAAAGTTTGCATCCTTGTCTTGCAGAGTGAGCTGTAGGCCTGCAGGTATGGTTGCATTGGCTTTGGACCCACCTGCAACAATCACATGAGCTGAGCTTCCCACTGGCTACCTCTAGTGTGAAAATGTAATGGCTCCATGCTGTGACTGCCCAGCTTCCTAACACATACGCTGTTTATCGGCCAGTGCAGCTACTAGCAGTACTTTGAGTCTTGGCTGGCTATGTTTATGGGGACTGTTACATTGAGCTGCTGCTGACCCAGCCTGCCCAACTATCATGGCATGCAAGTATTGCAAAGCTGCTGGTAGGACCCTAATCAAGCTGTGCAAGTGTGTTCTTTCACGGGACCATGGTAGACCAAAGTTGACCAAAGTTGGACGAATGACACTCAACTGTCAATGCATTTGGTGTGACCAATCAGAGGTCAGCACTTGCTGGTTCAACCAGCTGGAGCACATTGCCAATTTATTGTTTGCACAAGCATATTGGTGTTGACACAAACAATCTCTGCTTGGCTGGTGTTGTGAAGTGCGTACCTATCTGGCTGTCTGGAAGCTGTGAAACAAAGTATTCGACCGCCGAGGATTGGTTCAAGGCAGATGCCAGATTGTTCGATCCAGAGCAGCGGAATGACATCCATCCCTGTACGCAGACATATGAAAGCTGATCAGTCAAGCAATTTTGAAAAAGCTGGGCTGCGTTAGACTGCATGCACAAGGAAGGGAACTGACCCCAGCAGCAGGGAACGTTGTGCAAAGGCCATTGGACTGGCCGACGCCAGCCCCAGGAACAATCGAGATGTTGAAAGCCCCAAGAGCCCACCAGCCACAGTCTGGTGCCCACCCATTGTTGAAGATGGTTTTTGTTGCATCACTAGTAGCCAACAGCTCTCTGCTGCCAGCAGCCTGCCTGCAAAGCACGCCTCCAACGCAGTCAAAAACTTGCGTGTTGCATCCTGCAGCGTGGAGCTGGGGCAAATACACTACACTGGTGTGTCTGTGTCTGGAAGGTACAGATGCATATCCAGCGAAGGAGTCAAGAAGGTGCTCACCTCAGCGAGCTCCATCCTCCTGAAGACCAGGCAACACTGCGTTCCGCAGCATCAACACAGGTGCATGCCACAATGACAACAAGCGTGGCGAAGCTGATAAGCAGCGAAGCCATTCTGGTTGGAGCTGCCGAGAACTTCCGGGCTGAAACTTGATACGGGAAGTGGTAAAGGTGTCCATGACAGAGACAAGAGCAAGCTTTTAATTGCGAGATGGCCTTGCGTATCGATACCAAGGCCTTCACATCGCTTCATCCGGCGCTTCACCTTACCAAATGCTGTCGACGGGAAAATAGCTTCATCTTACTAATCGCTGTCGACTCTGATTCGAAATTTGTACCACTGAGCAGTTCCGATCTTGAGCTCCGAATTCGCTGCTTCACGATTGGACGCCTTGTCAAGGGTGACTGGTGATGGGCAGCTGAAACTTTTACAAATACAGTATTTAACACACCCACAACTACCAAAGACTGCACGCATACAGTGGTCGTCAAAAGTCTGTATCCAAAACCAGTCCTTGCTTAGCAGAACAATTCGTGTGCGACGACAGCTCAATTTGACTGGCGGTACGGCCAGGTAGGCCTAGTACACCATCGAACGCATGTGTAGGTGGGACCAGTGCGGCAGATATCGTCCGTAGCGCTAGCTGCAGAGCTTTGACCCTGACTGTGCGTTGACCTAGGAAACCTGTTGTCAGCAGGAGGGCAAGTTTGCTGCACAGCAGCAAGCAAAAGCCATAGGCAAGCAGGCCTCAACAGGGCAGTGCGGTCTGTAAAAACATGCCAGCTTTCTTGTGTACTATCCAGTTTGTGAAGCAAAGCAGTGTGCTGTCAGCCAGAGCATTTTCACAGAAGACAAGGAGTTTGCTTGTTGAGCAAGTTTTGCTGTCAGTTGAAGCAAAGCTCGTGCAACCAGCAAGCCCCTGTTTTCAGTGCAATCACTTGCAAGTGCCAGAAAATTTGCCAGAGTGGTTGCTATTTGACTTTGACTTCCTCGGCTCAACCTTGGCTGCGCCAAGGCAAAGCAAGTTGCTATACCCCTCGCTGACAGCTGAACTCTAAAGCTATTCCTTTCAAACTTGATCACGTAATTCCCAGTGATGAGCTGACTCATGATACCAAGGCAGTTGGGGATGCAGGGAAATGCTGCAATGTACAGCAATGCAAATGTTTGGATGCAGACTTTTGACTGCTGCTGTATGCTGCCGGCTGATCATGCGTGTCATGTGAGGTGGGGCGGCCTACAGCATACAGTATAGGTTAGCTAATGTGCACACAGTAGGCTGTGTCTTACAAAGTCGTGTAATCTTCTTCTTCTTCTTCAGCTCCATACAGGTTAGCTAATGTGCACACAGTAGGCTGTGTCTGACGAAGTCTTGTAACTCCCTTCTAGAATCTCTTGCCAGGTTTTGGCCTATCTGGACAAGTTTGTCCACATCCTTGATGTTGTCAATCTCACTCAATACCTCGACAGCGTCAGACAGCGTCATGCCATCCTTGTCAATAAGCTTTTTGGCATCCTTTGCATCATCAACTGTCTTCTGGATCCTCAACAACCTGCTGTGCTCTGATTTTGCTTTGTCAGCGCTGTGTGCTGGCCCATGTTTCAACTGCAAATCAGATGACAAGCTTTGTGCCAGCCTCAATTCAACAGGCAGTCAGTTGAAGCTGCAGGGGTGCATCCTGCCAAGGCCTTTGGTATCATGCAGACGCATTTTTGAGCTGCTAGGCACAGCCACACATGTGAGGGTTGACACGCACTGCAAGTGCAACAGCGCATGTGTGGTATGCCCTGAAGTACACCTAGTCTGAGTAAACGCTTGAGGGCTCAATGTCGGAATCAGGCTACCTCAATGCAGCTGACAATGCCCATGAGTTCAGTCAGTGGATGACTGACAATCCAGTGCTGGAATGGAATCAGCATAGCAACAGGCATACCGCGAACAGGACCTCAACGATAGCCTGACTGGCTTCAGAGCCGCCATCTGTGATGGTGGTGATGATGTTCCCCTTGTTGGGCAGGATCCACTCCAGCATACCCCACCCCGATTGCCCCTCCCTCAGGGTCTCCTTGCGAAGGTCCCTGATTGCGGAGCCAGTGCCAACTGACAGGACAGCAATGCTGTCCATGTCCCACTCCATCTCCCCAATCATGAATGACAACCCCTGTATACGATTGGAGGCCATGACCAAGAGATGACCAGAGCTGGGTTGGGCCTGATCAGACAAGACACCCTGACATCATATGCATATGACATGTGATTGTGACATTCTGCCTTGATTTTGCCATGCCATGCCATGCCACGCCATGCCATGCCATGCCATGCCATGACAGCTCATGTCAGCCAATAGAGACGCGTCAATATGCTCTTTTGAATGATTTGGAGCAAACAGGAAAGCCATCCGTGGTGTGCTGACATTGGTAATCAGCTGGCGGCAATCAGCAACAGCGACACAGCTAGCTGCAGCGCCACCTTGTTGTGACATAGTTGTTGCACTACACACACCATCAAGGGTGGTGCTGAACAGGCACTGGATGAGCGGCAGCAGTATGCAGTTGATATGCACATATACTTCTGTGTGCATCTCAGATTGCTAATGTCAGGCCACAATCCACATTAGCATGTGCAGGTCTTAGCAGTAGCAAGAGCAGCAGCAGTAGCTTCAGGTCACCTGCATAGTTGGATTGTTGGCAATCAGGCCGCCATCCACAAAGGTGCGCATACTGGGCTCAGGCTCATCTGGTGTTGTGTTGATGAAAGCAGCTGCAGGGCACAACCATGTCAGTACATATCCCAAAAGGGGCAGACTGCTAGCTCCACCGCTGCTGCATTCAATCATCAATTGCGTAAAGGGTCTGCCAGGGTGCATTTGGGGCGGGGCAAGCAGAAAGGGGGGGGGGGGGGTGGAGTGAGACATGGTCAAGGTGGCTCTGCTGCTCATGTGTTCTTACCAGATAGTGCTGTTGGTGTACAGGGGCTTGCAGGAAGGCAAGGTTGGGGCTGCCCTGCTTGCAGACTGTGGTAGTTTAGTCTGACTGTGTCTGACTGTGTTGGTGAAGCCAGGCAAGTGAGAGCTGATGCATGGGCCATGCAGTAGCAGCGTCGTGTCAACAGCCCTGCCTTGCATGCTTTGCTGGCAACGCCACTGCAGGCCTTGCTGACACACCCTCCTGGTATGCCACCACAAGTATTGGCATGCAGTTGTGACAGCTATGCACACAACCCACAAACCATGACTGACATCAGCAGAGTTGCCCTGCCCAAAACTGATCCTGGTGCTGGTGTGAGTGAGGAACAGCAGGCAGAAGCTGTGATGGCACAGCGTCTGTAGAGCAGAATTGACGCCACTTGCCAGAGCTTGAACATGTTTGGGCTGCCAGTCCCACTTCCTACATGCTGACCCCCTTTTGCCAGTCCCACTTCCCACATGCTGACCCCCTTTTGCCTGATGCCAGCCCAGTCATGCTCAGCACTGCTGCCAAGCTTACCTGGGAAGTATGTTGGCGCAGCAGAGCTGGCACGAGCCACCTCCCACAGCTTGAAATCCCTGCCCTTCACAAACTGAACGCCGCCGACGATACGGGTTGCATCCAGCCCTGTCACATCATCTGCCCTTAGCATTGCCACGTAGCCTGTCTGGCTCTCCTTGGCGCTGGAGCTGTGCTTGTGCCAGAAGGTGAAGGGGCTGGAGGACTCTAGCTCGTAGGAAGGGATGACTACAGAGGTGTGTAGGTCTGACAGCTTCAGTTTGGTCCCCATCAGGGTTTGTAGGATGTCAACGATACCTGCACTTGCGCGATGACACAGTTTGTGCAGATGTTGCACCGACAACATACAGTATTCTCAAACACCTGCATTGGCGTCATGACACAATTTGTATACATATTGGACCAACAACTTACAGTAGTTTGCAGACACCTGGGGTCACAAAACGGTTTGTTTAGTGTTAGACGAACAATGTACAGAAGGTTGCACGTACAGAAGGTTGCAAACACCTGCACTGAGGTCACAACATAGTTTGTGTAGCTGTTGGGTGAAAATTGTACAGTAAGTTGTACACGCTGGTATGGATCTGCAACACACTTGTGCATGCATGTCCACCTTACATCAACAGCAGCCATGCATGTTGAGTGGACACATTTGAAAATCATGATTGGAATTTGCAGTCATGAGGGGATAATGAGATTGCGTTCAAAGCACATGCTGGCATGCAATTTGCCATGTGCTTTTTTGTGGCATGTGCAGTGGTGTTGTCACATGATGGTCGTCGTGTGGCGGCTGTCGCATGATTGGTGCGCCCAAAAAATTGAGTGAATTTAGATGCTTGCCACTGGAAATGCAAATGAACTAGAAGTGGTTACCTAAGGCTGAGTACTTGGCCCAGAAGAACCCTGAACCAAAGGGAAAGAGGGCTCGAAACCAGTCAGTCGACCTGAACCTGCATTCATTCAGTCACGGTCAGGTTGAAACGGCCAGACTGCAACTGAAGAAGAAGATAAAGAGGGGAACATGAAGACAAAGGAGGAATGCAGAAGAAGAGGGCGGGTGGAGGAGGAGGAGAAGAAGGAGGAAATGCAGGAGAAGAAAATTAAGGAGCGGGAGGACTTGAACCCGGCTTGTCATGGACTGCCCTGGTGATTGTGTGAGCATATCAGGTGTGTCCAAAGACTTTCTGTAGCCGCATGATCTACACTGTACATGCATGCACATGTTGCTTTGCATCAGACTGCGCTGCGTTGGCACACTGCTTGCCATGTTTTGTGGTACCACGAGCAAGGGCAACTGTCGTCACTTGTTGCATGCGTGTTCTTGCACATGGGCTTATGGTGTGATGGCAGTCTGCCTTTGTCATTTGTACATTGAATGCTTACTGGACAAATATGGATGGAAGCTGAATTGTTTGCTGCCGTACATCTACTTACAGGGCCATGAGCAAGCATGTGCACTTTAGGGAGTCTGTAGATGGTCAATGCTCCAGTAGCATGTGGCTGATGGGGCTTAGAATTTTGCTGTGTGCTGGAAGCAGTTAGAGATGATTTGACAGCTTGGAGAAGCGACAGAAACCCTTCCTACCTGAGAAACAGCTGCCAGGGAGGTGTGAAAATGTGCTCTGCCCTCAGCTTGATGACACGCCATGCAACTGCAACACTGCCTTCAACCAACGGCACATCTGCCCATTCATCTGCGGGCAGCTGATCCTGGACATTATGAAAGGTGTCCCCCCCCTTTGAAGCAATGTATAAGGCCAACATTGATCCTGCTGAGGTGCCTGTGCACGCACTGACAGAGTGATACAACATTGTCCCTGTGCATCAAATTGGACTGTGATGTCAGTGATCACACTGCATACAACTGCAGCAATTGCATATTTTGATGTTGGACTCATGATTCAAATATTGCTGCCGACATGTCACCAGTTAGCATATGTAATGCTTTGCGTCTGCGTGATGCATGTGCTCAGCTGAGATCATGCAGCAGGTATTGGCATATGTGACTGCACATTGCTAGAAATTAGCATTTAGTCAACTGCACCAGCAGAAGTTGCAGAGCTGCGAGGCAGAGCAACCAAACCATGTCTGTTTCAAGCTGGATGCTCACCAGACACGCATTCGAAATAGTCTGCAAGCTCTATCCCCCACTCTTTAGGGCTGAGGCCTCTGCAATATACTGGCAGCAGGTTGTCCTCTGCAATTACTGTCTGGATAGCCCGCTCAGCTTCTTCCAGCACAATCCCTGTCATTGCAGCACAGGATTGAGTCAAATGATGTTTGCAGTATGGCAGCTGGAGGGCTTCACCCACAGCAGCTTATGTCATACAACTTGACAGCACAAAAAGCCTCAAAACTTCTGAATGTGTGCAATGGAAGGGCAGCGCTTCTGTCAGGTTGCGCTGTGCCTAAGTGGCCAAGCAAGCAGTGAAAACACAAAGTTTATCTGCTCACCTGTCAATAGGCCCCTCAGTCCTCCACCATCCAGTGACAGCAGTCCCTTGTTGCGCAGTTTGAGCGGTTTCTGTGTTCTGCTGTCCACAAGATCAGCCTTTTTCACGATTTTACGATCTCTCCTTGGCTGAATGTGGATGTTGCCTGGGATCGCACTTGCGTGGACCATTCGATCTCGTTAAGCCGGGTGGCAGTCTCCGCGGATGTTGATGTTGCTTTCAAAAACCAGCTGACCGGAAAGGGTGCTGGCGCTCAAAGTCACACTGTTGGCAACGGCATGCGCAAGCTTCGCGTTGCTGAACGGCAATATCTGAGCCGAAACAAAAATCTACAACCTCAGTTCGGCATAGCGAATCTCCACTTTGAAATACTGATTCCGCCTGTGTTGTTATACAAGATCGAGGTACAGCACGGCTTGTCGTACTTGCATGTATATACTCGGACAGTGTACGACAGGCCCCAGGTGCGATGAGAGTCAAGGTCTTCATGCAGCGCCCACTCGTACATGTAGGACAAGACTGGTGTCGCATGCTGACCGTGAGAGCGGCATAGGCTGCGAAGTCCTTCATCTGCTTCAGCTTCCGAGTCAACTGCCCAGGTGTCTGCAATGTCAACGCCGAGCTTGCAAAATGCTCACACGTCAAGACCATGTCCAGGAGCAAAGCGACCCTGATGCATGACACTTGACAAGGTCGTTGAGCATCTGATGGCTGTCTGACAACGATACACCCAGCGAAACTTCGGTTCAGTTTGCGAACTAGAATCGATCTGCGACCATGCGGCGCGACACTCGCAGTCAGGCTACCAATACAGGGCTGATGTCCCTGCTATTGATGCTAGCCAATCAGATAAGACGGATGGACGAGAAGCCTCCAGTCACCATAGCTCTAGTCGCAGGTCTTGCTCATGTCACCTCGATCGCAGTGATGCACTGCCTGGAAAAGGGCCCGTATTTCTGCCGATCATATTACTCTCACTAAAAATCACATGCTTTTAGGTTTGAAACAAACTTCCTGACCTTACCTTTCATCTGTTGCAGTGCAAGTGCTGCTGTTTGCGGCGCCAACAGACCTTGCAAATCTGATACCACCCATCAGCAAGGCGTGCTTGCATCCATACAAGGTGCTTGAGGTAAGCTAGCAAAGTCTGCTCTTTGTCACATGCCTCTTAACCTTGTCTGGACTCACAGACTGGCTGCTGAGATTGCCCTGTGGTCGTGCAGCAATTGGAGCTGTCCAGAATCCTCTGGTCAGCTTTTCTTCATGCTGATGAGACCCACATCTTCTACAACATGTCATCCCTGCTTTGGAAGGTCAGCCCTTGCAGACCAATGCATTGAAGACCTCTGGTGTGCATGTTTGATGCAGCGTTTTAGCCTGCGCTGCGTGCCTGCCTGTCTCTATGTCCATGCCTACCTGCCTGCTCACCTGCATGAATGCTTGCCTGGGTACCTGCCTGCATGCCTGCCTGGTTCCTCATGTGATTTAGGCGCTGAGGCTGTGTCAAACAGTTCCTGTCTGCAGGGAGCTCAGCTGGAGCCACAACTGGGGTCAAGCAAATTTCTGCTTGTTGTATTTGAACTTCTGGTGTCTTCCCATGTCATCATGGTGAGTGATCATTCTCTGTCAGCACACTTGCAAAACTCTTTGTTGTTGTCCATTGCACATCTGTCAAGTGATATTAACAGGCATGCCCATAAGTTCACAACATTAATCCCGTAGGTTGCCTGGAGCTTGTGCTTTCCCTGTCAGCTTTTATATGGCACAACCTGCTTGCTGTGGAACAAGCCTCATCTAGTTCAGCTCTGCACACAAGCACATGATACCTTGACAGCATGCCTGCCAGGGCTGTGTCTACTTAGCAGCTGATGCAAGCCTCCATGCTTCGGTGCGCAATCTTGACTCTGTTTAGCTCGTGGGAAGTCAGGCCTTGTGACTCAATTTTGAGAGGCTCTCAATGCCGTTCACCCTTGCTTTGCAGGTCTTGCTGGCCAGAGCCTGTGTCACATTTGCGCCTTCTTTTGCCAGTCAGTATTACAGCACCTGTGCAGTGGGCTTCAGTGCAGTACTGTTTGCCATGAAAGTGGTACTAAACAGTAACTCTCCTGGATGGAGTTCTGTCGCTGGCATCAGTTTGCCGACCAAGGTAATGCTTGCCTCAGCATGCATCTGATGCATGCTGCTGCGATGCATCAGGCCTACTACCAGCTAGTTGACAGGTGTGTTGGCATCTGGCTGATGCCACTCTGGTCCAGCAGTAGCAGGAAACAAAGCAAGTACCATGTTTTGTACATTGCATGGTGGTTACATACAGCCACAACCACATAACATGACGAGGGCTGGCTTCCAGTGAGCTGATTGTGCTCAGCCTTGGCTTTTGATGGTCAGCTTGGCAAGCATGATACGTGTCACATCTCATTGGAAGCACCAATGTCCCTCGTTTGACGCATATGTCACTTGGTTCCCTTTCCTGCCTCACTGGTCTGCCTGCAGTATGGGCCTCATCGGCGCTAATGTACATCTGGCATTGTTTACATGCAGTGTTGCCTTTCTGTGGCCTGTTGCACCAGCCGTACTGCATATCCCGGTCCTTGGCAGTGTTGACTGATGTGGGGTTTGAGCTGCATTTTGTCTGCAGTATGTGACTTGGGCAGAGCTGCTGTACATCCAGCTGCTCACACCCAATGCCTCCTTTCTTGGACACTTGGCAGGCATCCTGGCTGGTATGCTGCACGTTACAGTTTTCCAGCGATTGCCCATGCTGCGGTCTGGTCCACGTTCATTCTCTGGCACCGGCCATTATGCGCAGGATTCAGACCCAAGTGGGGTGAGTCTCAGCGTATTGACAGTCAGCATGACATGTCTGCAAAGTGCACATGCCGCTTGTTTGAAGTTGTGCTTTGTCCCGACATTGGACAAAGTGATCTGCATTTAGATCTCTGCCTTTGGCATTAAGTATGGTCTGGAAAACTCCTGCATCCTTCTGTTTTCAGGTGTTTTTCCTGATGCTACCCCTGGTCATGTGACATGAGGTTCCCTGAATGATGCAGGCAGCAGGTTTTACATGCATCCCAGCTGTTCCATGTGTGTACCTCAAATCAGTCACACAGTCCACACTGTCCAGGCTGCTCAGTACAGCAGAGTATGATGCCTGCTTTGAGTACAGGCTGCAAGCAGCCCTGACAACTGCTTTCTGCAGTGTTTGCAGTTCAGCAGATCCTGGCTACAGTAGCACATATCAGAGGATCACAGGCGGGTACTCATGGTGGATCACTGCAGTCCTTGTATGCCCTGCAGGCTTCGGCAACTAGTCCAAATCCTGGTCCCAGGCGTTCTGCCAGGTTTGCAAACCAACAGAAGAATCCTGCTGGTGCTCAGCAACCTGACTATGGGTCTTCACAAAGCAGGCGACAACCGTCTGGCAGTAATGCACAAGCCCAGCAACGCCGTTCATGGCTTCAGACTGTCACATGGATTGCGTGGGCACTTTTAGGGTTGTTGGCTGCTGTGCTGGCGGCTACAAATCCTTCCAGGGCAGATTTTGTTGAGTCTATACGGCAGCTGACAAGCAGAGGACTGGGTCAGTGGGCAGGTCAGCACAAGCATTGCTTCATAAACGATCTGAATGCAGTCAAGTGTTGTGATGCCGCTAGTGATTTTGAGCATGTTGCTGACTGCATTATACATATGTTAATGATCAGTTTTGTCTTTTGATAACGCTTGCACATGACGCCTCTGTGAACAATGCCTACCAATGGGTCCATGTATGGCTGACAGGTGTTTTGTCATGTGCAGGGGGCATAGTTGGCTCACTGTTTGGGCTCAATCAATCCACAAGCAATACGTCACTGAATATCAGCAACTTCTTCCTCTTTTCCTTTGCGGAATATCATTCCTACTATTTTGTTGGTATATTTGGTATGTGGGTACCGCTGGATCCAAAGCTGTTCATGTTTTGGCTGGTGGCCCACTCGACATGGGCATGGAGGATAGCGCAGCAATTCTTGGGCCGTGATTTTGGATCTATGCAGTGGGTACAGCAGAACCTGTCAAACCCAGGATGGCTTTGGCAAGCTGCTCAACGATTCTTGCAGCAGCAACTATGATGGCCAATGTACATCCAGCAATTTTTGCTCAGAGATGTTCTTGAAAAAGTTGAAGCCATGCTTGGACAGGTCACTGAATCTGACAATGTTGGCAGCTACTGAACGAATGCCACTCAATTTGTTAGGACTATATGAGTCATGCTAACTGCCTGTCAGCATGCAAGATGTTTTCAAGTGAAACGGTTCATCTCCTGCCTCTGCCAGATTGCTGTAAGGACTGCTCGCGAACGCACGATGCTGTTGTGTCGGTGCAACCGCAACTAAATGGGTAGCAAGGTGCTCACTACTGCTTTCGGTTGCCTGTATGCTGGCTCAATGAGATGCCTGACGGGTTCGCTCACCTCAAAGTCTGGAACAGCCCGTTCCGCGACGGCAGCACCTGGCCAGCTCTTCATCAATAGAAAATACTGTGGATTTGGAGTTCAATCAGTCCACGTCAGAGGTACAGCAGTGTTTTATGGCTAGCCTGAACTCTCGTCCGCACGCCCTGAACGCAGCAGGCAAAGCACAACTTGTGAGGGGCTCTAGAGGGCGTCGACAACAGTATGGTTGTTCTGACGTTTCACGAGCATTCCCGAGTGCAACCTCTGTTGCAGGTTATCCTTTGCACCATTCAATTCCGCTGAAAAGGCTGGATCAGTGCCATACAGGAGTACACTTGAGCCAGGTTGCGTCAAAAGCAAGAGCAGCCTCAGGTCTGGCTGCAAGCACATCACAAGCAGAGCCGTTGCAGAGGAAAGTGAGCCATATTCTTGTCAAGCCTGACCAAGAGCATATTCTTGATGAGATTGAAGAGCGTCTTGCAGGTCTGAAAGGCTGGAATGTACTGAGATAGAGTGGGAAAACAGCATGCAGTATGCACACAGTGGCTTCTGAAATTGCATGATTGCATACAATAGCCATGCAGGATTGACTGGTTGTGGCAACTAGCATAACGTACATGTTTGTACATGCGCCTTGGTATTTTGTTTGGGGCTGAGGTGAATGTCCCTGAGTAGGCGGGGAGGATTTCAGGATGCTAGCTGGAGAGCTGTCCGAGTGTCGTGGCTCTAGAATGCAAGGTGGCGACATTGGCTGGATACAAAGAGGTCAGACGACGCCCATGTTTGAACAAGCAGCTTTTGAGGCAGATATCGGAGAGCTTGTTCGGGCTGAGACCCAGTTCGGACTGCATCTTATCAGGGTGCAAGCGGAAAGGCAAGTCGTATCCCTTTGCAATATGCATACAAACTTGGTTGCAATCAGGGTCTATGTGCCTTGACTCAAATTGCAAACGGTAAATCGGGTGTTGATTGGTTGTCTTACTAGATGCATCGTCTTACCCTTGTTGCTGCTGTGCAAACAAATGCAATCGGTAGTACTTGCTGCCATGCATGGTGCATTCAAGCAATATTCAACACAACAAAAGGGCAAGGTCCGTATCTCCACAACCTCACAATGTACCCTCATTCATGAATGCAGGCTGATTTTGCACAAGCCCTTCCTCCACAAACCTGAGGGTTTGTGTCCAACTCACAGTCAATACCATGTGTAATTCTGCAGGCAACAAGCAGGAATCAGACAGATGTCAGTCTCAGAGCTTGCAGAGATTCTGCAAGATCCAGAGCGAGTATCCCAAGTTCAGCTTGTTGATGTCAGGGAGGAAGTTGAGGAGCGGGTGGCCAGTGTGCCAGATTTCCAGTTGAAACCGCTCAGCAGGTGCATCTCCTCTTTGGTGATTGATGTTGAATTCCCTGTGTCTCGAGCATGCATGTTTGATATCCTGACATTTGCAGGCGTTTTGCGCATGAGCACAGACTCGAATCCTGTCTTGTGGTTTCCTGTTCTTACAGCTGTTTGACATTGCTTGCGCGCCAAAGATGACATGCAAGCTATGGACAATTGCTCAAGCAGCCACTTCTACACAGCATAAAATGCCTTGCAGGATGCGAGATTGGGGCCGAACTGTGACCAGAGAGCTGAATCCATTCAAGCACACAATTGTAATGTGCCACCACGGCATGAGATCCCAACAAGCAGCAGAATACTTGCAGTCGCTTGGTTTTGCGCAACTCAGTAATCTAGAGGGTGGGATACATGCGTATTCACTCAAAGTTGACCCTACTGTGCCAATGTATTGATAATGTAAGGCCGTTGAGCTCAATGGTGTAATCAGCTGCAACAAGTCTTTCAGTCTCGCAATGTGGGTTGTAAGTGCTCAGCATTGTGGCAAACTTCATCCCACTTTGGTGGTGTTGAAATAACACCAGTGAAGTTTGAGAGTGGTCGACTGACTAGAACTCCTGGCTGACGCTGCCAGAAGCATCCTTCTTGCCGGTCTTCTTGGGCAGCAGGACGCTGTGAATGTTCGGCAGCACACCACCAGCAGCGATGGTAACTCCTCCAAGCAGCTTGCTCAGCTCCTCATCGTTGCGCACTGCTAGCTGGATGTGGCGGGGCACGATACGAGTCTTCTTGTTGTCACGAGCAGCGTTGCCAGCTAGTTCGAGAACCTCAGCGGCAAGGTACTCCAGCACAGCAGCCTGCAACTCACAGGTTCAAAGTTGACAGTCAATTCGAATTGGACTAGCTTCAGTGGCAACACCGTGCCTGATTTGTGCCGTATACAAAAGCATGTGAATCTCACCAGGTAGACAGGGGCACCAGCTCCGATACGTGTGGCATACTTGCCCTTTTTGAGGTAACGGGCGATTCTTCCAACCGGAAACTGTAGCCCAGCCTTGCTAGACCTGCTCACTGCCTTCTTTCCGGCTGTCTTTCCCTTACCACGTCCAGACATGTTGTGCCAGCTGTGAAAAAGAGACAAATGTGGCAAAAGAGGCCGTTGTGCTCAAGTTTGTGCTGCTGCTGCTGCTGCCTATTGCAATTTAAAGGGCAAAGCGGGCGTTTAGGGCGGTTTACAAGGGCTGCTCGGTCAAGACAGAAAAGGGCGGTGTGGGGCCTTGTGAGCGTGGGTACCTGTTCAAAGACATCACAGCACTCATCGTGAAGACATCCATCAGCACCCATTCTTCTGCCTTCCGAACACAATCGTACAAGGGTACAACCGCTTCTTTCATCAAGAACAAACAGCACAACAACATGTCTGGCAGAGGCAAGGGTGGCAAAGGTCTTGGCAAGGGAGGCGCCAAGCGTCACAGGAAAGTCCTTCGTGACAATATCCAGGGCATCACCAAGCCAGCAATTAGGCGGCTGGCTCGTCGCGGAGGGGTCAAGCGCATCTCCGGCCTCATCTATGAAGAAACCCGGGGCGTCCTCAAGGTTAGACAATCAAGCACATGCCGTCCTCGTTGCACAGCCCAGTCAACAGTCCACTGGCTGATATTATGACTTCGATTTTTACTGACTAGAATCACCTGGTTGGTCTGATCCCTAGGCTTCAGCTGAACTGTTCATGATGTTCACAGGTGTTCTTGGAGAACGTGATCAGGGATGCAGTCACCTACACAGAGCACGCACGCCGCAAAACAGTCACCGCTTTTGACGTCGTGTATGCCTTGAAGAGGCAGGGACGGACTTTGTACGGCTTTGGCGGTTAAGCCAATTGTCTGTTCTGTACCTTCAAAACACAAATGGTGTTATTTCAACACCACCTTTCCTGCAAGATCTCTTTCTGACATCACGCCGCTACAAACAAAAAAGTGGCCAATACCACTGCAAATCTACCGTTGTGCAGTAAAAGGCTATGCTCTTGCCAGCTGATATACATGTTGTGGTAGGTGCCGGCACCAAGCTTACGGTTATACAGGCGGTCTTTCACGGCATTCTTTTGGGCTTTGCAAGTGCCAAGTTGGCAAGCTGTTACTGAGACAATGTGTTAATACCTGCTTGACAGTAACTACGATCTTGCTGCACAGTGATCTTGGCTTTGCATGCTGCAAAAAAACAGATGAACACAGTTGTGGTCATGTATGTGTGCACCCACCAGCAGCAGAAGCTACAAGACAACCACATGATTTCAGCGTCATCAGGTATATCATTTGGACTGCAAGCTGACCTGCCTGCAGATAATCCTTCCCATGCACATAGGATGGTATGTGCATGTGCATTGCTGGGAAGACTTGATGATAGACTACACATGATACAATCTCAACGTAATGACAAATCAGCCTCAGATCTGGATAAGGAAGCCGAAGGAACAAACACAGAGCGCTCATATGCATTTAATAGAGATCAGAAACCACTGGTTCAGCAACATATGTTGACATGTGCCAAAGAATCAATGCTGCTTTGGGTGTTTACCTGAGCAGTGACAAAGCTTCAGGATCAGAACCATTTTTGAAGCAAAACCTATAATAATTGTACTGGGCAAATCCAGCACAAGCTTGACATCCAGCAACGCCAACTGCCCTCAATCAAGCGTATGCTGGTGAGTGTCCAAGTGAAGCTCCCCCCTCTGTGGCCAACACATGCTTTATGACGTCAGCAGCTAACTTTGCAGGATGTGATGGCCGACTGCGCACCATGTCTGCACCTTGATTGCATTCACCTGCATGGACCAGTTTGAGCTTCGCACATCAGTGAGGGCAGAGTAAACAATCTGCGACCGGTCACATTGCACGTGCGGTAGTTTGGCCCAAACTACCAACAACGGGACCTTAGGCTCTTTTTCGAGCAAGACTCCCACCAGCTTGGTTGTGTCGCACACCACATGGACCTGTGCTTTCAAGCCAGGATGTCTGATGAGTCACAACTGGCTCCACACCCCAGACTGTAAGGTATTAAACGAAGTGAAAAATGCAACCAGTCACGTTGCACGCCCTGCAGTGCTTTGGACTCTCTTGACTGGCTTTCGTTTGCAATTGCAAGTGGAATTGACCAAGTTAGAGCAGCAAGATGGCGTGCAAGCAGAGTTTGCAGCCCCACCTTGAACCGAGGCTTTCTCCTGAAAAGAACAGGTTGCTCTTGAGAGACAAGGCTTGCCGTGCATGTACCTAGCTCATCATGAGCCGGAAAGCGCTGATGTTATTACTATTGCTATTGTTGCTCAAGAGCTGCTTGCATGCCAGCTCCCTGATATTGACTAGGACTTGAGGCGGTACAACCACTCCAAAGCCATGGTATTTGGATTGGTGCAGCCAGCTATAATGCCAATCTCCCAGACATCATGCAAACCAACTCTATGATCCAGTGTGGGGATGCAGGCTTGACAGGTCAATGATCAACAGCTGCCTATATATGCACAACAACATACCTGATAACATGTCAGTATGCAGAGGGCCAGCACGTGTGCAACAATGCTGTTCACAGTCAAAGACAGAGACACAACAAGGTTGCAAATTAAGCAGCATGAAAAGCAAAAGCTGGATGTTTGTCCAACAGAGGTTCCAGAATAAGAGGGCCTGAGCATGTTGTGCATGATTAAAGCACTTTGTGAACACCCATCTGGACGACATGTTTCCGTCAAGACAGGATTCAAGACAGGATCTGGCAATGGTGAGAGTACATGAGCTATGGCATGCATCTCCTCTCAAGCGAATAGATGTTCCCAAGGAGACATACACGTTTCTTGCCGTGCACTGCGCAGCACCATGCCATTTGTGAATTTCAACAAAATTGGACAGGACCCTGCTCCATGACTCTGGACAGGGTTGGCAAGAGCAGCTTTGCTGGAGGTAGTAGTACTGGCACACCAGCTGCATACACATGCATGAACTGAAGGTGCTGGTGAGGGCGACATTGTTACATGTGTTGAGTGGATGGATGGATGGATGGATGGATGGACGGACGAATGGATGGATGGATGGATGGATGGATGGATGGATGGATGGATGGATGGATGGATGGATGGATGGATGGATGGATGGATGGATGGATGGATGGATGGATGGATGGATG
>JAABUP010004487.1_pt1 | contig 22724 bp, 27 predicted proteins | sample 5559201 | NCBI WGS metagenome assembly JAABUP01 (sample SAMN10711887, study PRJNA513373) | rock metagenome | isolation source: Antarctica rocks | place: Antarctica | reverse complement strand
CCCGAGGCGTGCCGGCAGATCGCCCGGCTGTTCAAGGCGCGACAAGCGGACGCGGCGGCGCAGGCCCTCGACGCCCTCGACGCCCTCGACGCCCTCGACGCCCTCGACGCCCTCGACGCCCTCGACGACGACGCCCTGGCACCGTGGGGCCGCGGCCTCTTGGCCGCCGCCTTCAAGGCGTTGTACGAGGACGCACGCACGCGCGTCCTCCACATGGACGAGGGCTTGGGGGCGTTAGGTCCCTACACCGACGACGGGGAGGGCTCCGCCAATGTACCCTAACACCCACGACGGGGAGCGCCGCGCGGCGCTCCACCGGCTCCGGCACGCGCAGTTCGCTGAGGCCCGCCGCATCCGCCAGGCCGTCGCCGACGCCTACACCCTGACACCGGCGCACCTGTACGCCCCCGGCCGCGCCCACCCGCTCGCCGAGGCCCGCCAGGTGGCGATGTACCTCATGCGCACGCGCCTCCTCTGGCCCACGCCCACCCGCAACGCGGCTTTCCCCAGCGAGCGGATCGGCCGGCTGCTCGGCCATCGGGACCATTCAACGGTCCTGCATGGCGTCGCCGTGATCGCGGCACGTCTGGTCACTGATCACTCCGAGGACGCTTGTCTGCGTCAGATAGTCAACGCCCTCGGCGCGGCCCTCGATGCCATCGACGAGGGCCGGACGCACGCGCATCGACGGGCCGCGTAACCGGGAATGAGCATGAGGGGGCCGGCCTTCGCGACGGGCCCCCACCGACAAACGGAGCGACGTGCCGGTTACGCGAGGCGGGGCGGCCGGAATCCTCCCGCCTCACACCTGTCGAACACCATAAGCAAAGGAAGGAGAGACAGACCGAGGTGACACACGCGTCTGTTTTCATGGACGATGTAGCCGATGAACAGGAGCATGCGTTACCCTCCAAGGGGGAGGGTTCCATGCCACTGACGATCGACGGCATCACCTATTACACCACCAATGAGGCGGCCCGCGAGTTAGGCGTGCAGCCCAATTCGCTGCGCACCGTGGTAGCAAACGGGACCATCGCCGTGCGCTACATGGAGGAACTGGGCCGCAATCTGATCGCCGCGGACGAGTTGGAGCGCTATCGCGCCGAAAGGGCTGGACAGAAGGGCTGGACCACGCGCAAGGACCCCAGTTATCAGCCCACCAATTCCCGCGCTGCCTACTTCCGCGCGTACCGCCGGCGCAAGCGCCAGGAGGCCGCCGAACGGGCAAACACCGCCACCACGCAGGAGGATGGCTAATGGCGACGCTCGATGAGTTGGAGCACAGCTTTCGCGCGGACCCCGCGCTCGCCGACCTGCTCGCCGCGCTCGACCGATCCACCGCGGCGGTAGCGGCCGCGGGCCTCACCGCCGCCGACCTACCCGCGATCCGCGAGCGGGTCATGCGCGCGACCTATGGCGACGCGTTCATGGACGCGCTGCACCAGGAGTACGAGGCGTTGCGCACGGCCGGTCTGCTGATCGTACCGGCCGACGAGGAGACCTCATGACCCACGGGCAACGTCTCTGCGATACCTGCGGCGAGGAGGACGCTACGACCGCGCGGGGCGACCATAGGCTGTGCGGCGCCTGCGGCGCCGGCGTACGGGCGGCCACTCCGTCGGAGACAGATGGACAGGGACAGGACGGAGGCCAGCCATGACCCAGGACGGAGGGACCCCGCTCATCGACGTGACGGACCCACGAGACCGCAGTGACCGCGACACGGACAGGGACGCGCACGCCCGCGCACGGAGCGCAGAGATCGACGAGGTGCTGATGCGGCTCGTCCACCGCGTCCTGCAGGAGGTGCAGGGGGCGCGGGCCGCCCAGGCACGCGGGGAGCCGCCGGACCCGGCCGCGCCGCTCGACCGCATGATTGACGTGCTCGATGACCTCATCGACGCGCGCCGGGACCTGGACCGGCTGTATGGAGCGATCAACGATGACGCGCTCGCGCCCGCCGACGTGATCGACGAGGAGGCATGAGACAGCTATGAGCGAGGTACCGATGCGGGCCGCGCGCCACCCGGCTGCGGTCGATCTGCCGTGCTGGGATTGCCGCGCGCCGCTGGTACGGATCGGGAGCCACCGCGCGGGCTGGTTATGGACAAGGAGGTTGGATGACCCGATGCGTGACACCGTTCCGTCTGCTCATCACCGCGGTGCTCGTCATCGACCTGGCCGCGCTCGGCGCGCACGAGGTCAGCGTGCATTCAGCCCCCTGCTGGTTTGGGCTGTGGCGCGTGCCACAGTGCCGGATGCTGCCATGACCGTCGCTCCCGCCCTGCAGCGCGCGCCCACCGACGACAAGCGTGCGGCCCCCGCCCTCGACGATCCGCTCAACGGTGACGGGCGACCGCGACATAGAACATCAGGGACGCCGCTGGTGGCGTCGGAGCAAGTCCGGACGCGTGAGAGGGGTGCTAGATGATCACGATCGACCTCGCGGGCCATGTGGCCCTGGTGACCGGTGCCGCGCAGGGACTTGGGGCCGAGATAGCGCGCACGCTCGGCACGGCCGGCGCCGCTGTCGTCGTTAACTACCTATCCAGCGCCCAGTCCGCGGAGGCGGTCGTCGCCGGCATCGCGGCGGCCGGGGGGCGCGCCCTCGCCCACCAGGCCGACGTCACCGACGCCGCGGCGGTCGACGCCATGGTGGCGCGCGCCGCGGACGCGCTCGGACCAGTGGATATCGTCGTCAACAACGCCGGGCGCGAGGAGGCCGTGGCGCCCCCCTTCGCGCTGACGGCGACGGACTACCAGCGCATGATCGACCTGAACCTGCACGCCGTGGTCCACACCTGCCGCGCCGCCGTCCCCGCCATGCAGGCCCAGCACTGGGGTCGCGTCGTCAACATCGCCAGCGAGGCCCTCAGCCGTCCCGGCCCCGGCTTCTCCGCGTACGCCGCCGGCAAGGGCGCCATGGTCGCCCTCTCGCGCAACCTCGCCTCCGAGCTCGGACCGGACGGCATCACGGTCAACGTGGTCGCGCCGGGCTGGATCGCCACCCCGCGCGCCGACACGGCCCCCCGCGCGGCGATCGACCGCCTGATCGCTGGGACGCCGCTGGGCTACCAGGGCCGCCCCGCGCACGTCGCCGGCGCGGTGCTCTTCTACGCGTCGCCCCTGGCCGATTTCGTCACCGGGGCCTACCTGCCCGTCAGCGGGGGGCACGACCTATAGAACTGACCAGTATACCCCGAAGAGATGGGGTACATTCCACTTTCGTGACGAAAGTAGAACTGCTGGAACAAGCAGCGTCATGTGTCGTGTCCTCATTGCATGACCACGAACGTTTATTTTGTTGACGAAATAAACCAGTGGACGAGCACGCCCCTATCGACCTATACTACCAAGCGTAGGGGTGGCGCATTGGGAGGCAAGTCGGCGAAGAGGAGGGCGCGCATGACGCTAACAATCGATGCGAACGGGAATCAGCTAGAGCGGCGCGCGTCTGTGCTGGCCTCGACGAACCGCAAGGGCGGAGCGGGCAAAACGACCGCGAGCCACAATTTAGCCGCCGTGTGGGGCCAGTGGGGCAATCGGGTATTGCTGGTTGACCTGGATACCGCCCACAACCTGACGACAGCGTGCGGCTATCCCGAAGATCGCCTGTTGACGGGCGGCTCGTGGTTGCTCACTGGTCAGGCCGACCCCTGGCCAATCCCGACTATGCCTGGGTGTGACTTGCTGCCCTCGGGCGAGAAATTGCGCTACGGCGTCGAAGCCATGGCCAAACGGGTCACCGGGCGCGAGAAGTACATCGCAAAGATCATTGCGCCGTTGCGCTCGTCGTTCGACATCATCCTCCTCGATACAGAGCCGGATGTCGACCTTTCCGTGACCGGCGCCATCGCCGCGTCGTCGCACGTCCTGCTGCCGTGCATCACGAAGCCGCAACCCGTCCAGGGTGTGGTGCGCTCACTCGGCTTGGTGAGCGATATCCAGGAGGACGGCGATTTCGACGTGTCCGTGTTAGGGGTGCTGCCCATCGCCTTCAAGCCTGCGGGGATGGGGCCTGCGGTCCTCAACACGCTGGTCGGCATGGCTCACGACGCAGGATACGCCTGCTACCCACCGATCCCCTACTCCGAGCACGCCGGGAAGGAAACGATTGACAGCGTGCCCACGGCGCTCGCGCAACGCAATTCGCCCATCGGTAAAGCCTATCGTCGCGCCGCGGCCTTGATCGGGCACAGCGTGGGCTTGCAAGTGCCCCCCGACATACTGGCCGATGGTGAGCGTGAGTGGCGCGACATGGTGGGCACGATCCTGGGGGAGGAGGTCCCGGCGTGAGTAATCGTTACGCGAAGGCCGCTACACGGTCGATGGTCGTGCCGAGAGTTGCCCGTGAGAACGCTGCGGTGCGTGAGTTGACGGGCGGGCAATTAAGGACGGTGCCCCTCGACCAGATCGACCTCAACCCGCACAACCCGCGTCAACGCATGGACCCCGACGCCTTGACGGAACTGGCCGAAACGATCCGCACCTACGGCTTGCTGGAAGCGCCAGGCGTCCGCTTTAAGCGGGACGGAAGTGAGCGGTACGAGGTCGTGTACGGCAACCGCCGCATCGCAGCGGTGAGGGATATTCTGGGCTGGCACGAAGCGCGGGTCATGATCCAAGAATTGGACGACGACCGGGCCTACCTGCTCGCGACCATCGAGAACATCCAGCGCGTCAACCTGACGCCGGGCGAGGAGATGGACATGCTCGGCGTCCTCCTTAACATGCTGAAGTCGCAAGATGAGGTGGCTCGCCATTTAGGCAAGCATCCGTCCTGGGTATCGAAGAGAGTGCGCTTGCTAGAATCGGCGCGGGCCGCAAAGGCTGTCCGCGACCGGGAGATCAGCGTCGAGCAGGCCTATACCGTGCTGTCACGGGCTGCGGACGATGCGGAGGTGGCCCGGGAAATCGACCGCATCACGGCGCACGGCGAAACGCTACACGAGACACGCTCACGGTTGGCAGGCAAGCGGCAGGCAGCCACATCGCCAAACTCACCGTCGGTCGGTAGAAAAGGGAGGGCGTCACGGCAGGAGACGACGCGAGTGGAACGTGCCACCCGTTCGCTCTCCTTCGACCAACTCCCGCACCTGTCGGCGATTCTGCGGACAATTGTCCCCAATTTGACCGATGACCTGCGCCGGGATCTTCTGCACGCAATCGAGGCTGATCTGACCGACCTGACGGGGGTGTGACAAGGCGAGGGAGTTTCGTCACGAAAGAAAGCCGTTGCGACTGTTCACTTTCGTGACGAAAGTGAACAGTCACGGCATCAATTATGCGAGGTCGGCGCTGAAACGACGCCCACAGTTTTTGCTACAGCCTCAGCGATCAAGGTCTGAGCAAGCAGCATGCCTCGTCATGAACGGGCCTGGAAGCCTTGGGGGTAGGTGGAACGTATGGCCGACGCACATGGGACAGGCTCAATGGGGCACACCGTCGCGCCGGCGCACGTCCTTCTGACCACCGATCACGTCACGGCCGCCGCCGTCGGCCCGCTCGCCGACGCCTTGCACGCCGCCGGCGTCGCGGTCGAGCGACACGCCTTCCTCCCCGTACGCGGGGAGGAGCAGCATCCCTGGGGCGTGCTCCTGCTGGCCTCGTCCGGCCCACCCGTGCCGCTGACCCGGCTCGTCGGCCCCGCGACGGCCCCCGCCGGCGTCGCCCCGGCCCTCGCCGCCGCACTTGGAGTTGGAGAGCGCCCGGTGCCGGCCATACTCCAACTCAAGGCCGACGGGATCTTTGTGTCCATCAGGGGCCGCGACCTACGCGACATAACGCAGGCGATCGACGGGCTCCCGGCCCAGCTCGCGCGCCTGGACACGCGCCGTGAGGAACGCCGCCTCGTCTATAGTGAGGGTCGCTGGCGCATCGACCCGTGACGGGAAAGCTGCGGAACGCGACATAACGACGGCACCGACGGTCGTGGACCGGGACAGACCAACGGCAGTCGTCGCCGTGGCTCAGTTGCTGCCTTATATCCCCCATATGGGGATAGCCGATAGTACCGGGTTGTGGCTATCATCGTGCGTCGTCGGGGCCGATGCCTAGAACATGGAGCTATCACCCGACTATTTCCCCGACGAGCTACGCATGGACTGGTGCCAGGCGCGCGCCCTGCGCCGCGACATCGACCAGGAAGCGGAGACCTACCGCATGACGCGTCTGCTGCAACCGGAGGGCTTGCCCTCGTCTGAAAATAGCCGCCGCCGACGCTGCTGCCCCGTCCTATTTTCACGCGGGATGGTCGCGGCGCGCCGCGGGGACCACTACTGGGAAATCGAGGTCGAGTATCGGCCGACCGGCGAGCTGTTTTGTGTGCGCTGGTGGGCCGAGTGGGTTGAGCGGGTACGGACGGACGCGGGGTATTGATGCTACACGCTCGCTCACCCCTACCGGACGGCTGCGCTCGCGCCTATCATTGATGTCACGCTCACCCCGAAGGTGCCGGTAGCGTGACGCCGGGGACGTTTTTCAGGGGGGCCAGGCGTCGCCGCCTCGATCTACCACACGGAGGGGACAAGCCACGAGCGAGCGCAGCGAACTGGTGGCGGTGGTCGCGGCCGGTCCCGCGCCTCTACCCGGCGCTGTGCCGTGGAAAAGTGGACCGGCGTGACTATCTGCTCACAACGTCCACGGTGTATGTTGACAACACTGTTTTATTCGTCATGGAAAGGTATACAGTATCTTCATAGTCAACGTGGAGGACGAGAGCGATGAAAGTGCAGCGGATTCGCCTCCCCGAAACGAACCACGTCACCTGGCTCGTGCTCGACGACGCCTATCATCCGATCGAGCCCATCCGGGTCTACCTTACGTTCCGGCGCGACATCGGCTGCAGCCCATTCACCATCCAGGCCGAGGCCCACCATCTCAAGTTGTTCTGGGAATATCTCCGCGATGGGCGCCTGGACTGGACGGCCGTCGACGTCGCGCAATTGGCCGCCTTCATCAGCTGGCTCCGCCGGCCGGCGGCGACACCCATTCCACTGCATGCACAGCGCCCGCGGCGTACCGAGGCGACGATCGACCAGATTCTGGGTGCCGTGCATACGTTCTACGACTTCCACGCGCGCATGAAGACGGTCCCGGACCTCGCCCTCTATCACTTCCTGGCCCTTCCCCATCGGCGCTACAAGCCGTTCTTGTACGGTATCGCCCACTCCACACCCCGTCGCACGCGCGTCCTGATCGTCAAGCGCGAGAAAACCCTGGCCAAGACCCTGACGCGCGAGGAGGTCGGGCGGCTCATCGCCGCATGCCACCATGTGCGGGACAGATTCCTGCTCCGCCTGCTGCACGACACCGGGATGCGGATCGGGCAGGCGCTGGGCTTGCGGCACGAAGACATCGCGGTGGAAGACCGGGCGATCCGGATCGTGCCGCGCGACGATAACGCGAACGGTGCCCGGGCCAAGACACGCGTCGGCTACGCGACCTACCCCGGCAAGGAGACCATCGACCTGTACATCCAATACGTCGTCGAGGACCTCGGCGCCTTTGAGGCGGAGCACTTGCCCGATTACGTCTTCATCAATCTGTGGGACGGTGAGATCGGTCGCCCGATGACGTATGCTGCCGTGCGGTCCTTGTTCCGTCGCTTGGGTCGCGCCACGGGCATCCGCGTCACCCCCCACATGTTCCGGCATACGCGGGCGACGGAGTGGCTCCGCGATGATAAGCTGCCGCTGGCCACGGTCTCGCGCTTATTAGGGCACACCAGCATCGCCACGACCCACGACATCTACGTGCATCTGACCGACGACGACCTACGCGCTGCATTGGAGGCGACCGCGCGGAGGGGAACAGCGCATGGTCGGTGAGCCCAGCGGGTGGACAGCGGAGCGGCAGCGTTCGCTGCAGGAGCGGTTAATCGATCCCTGGGCACAGGACGAGTGGCTTTTCCCAACCGCGCTCGACGCCAAGCGTCGGCGCGTCTACGCCTACCGTTTCACCTGCGCCTCGGCGGGGCTGAATGTCGAACTCAAGTACGCCCTGTGGCGCAAGTTCGAGAGCCGGGCCGGGGCACCCCTCCGGACGCACGCCGAGCCCGATCATCTGGCGCTACTCATCGGCTTCCTCAATCAGATCGCCCCGTCGGCGCCCTCGCTGCTGGTCAAACCCCTGGAGCAGTGGGAGGTGCGGCTCCGCTCCTACCTCGTGGCGAGCGGCCAGTACCGCCGCGGCAACCGCTCATATCTCCTCGCCACTCAGGAGTATGCCACCCGGCCGATCGAGGACACGCGTATCCGTTTGCTGCGCTACATCTACACGACGGTGGCCGACGCCTACGATGGGCGCGCGCCGACGGACAAGGATTTGTGGGACTTGCGCCGGATGGGCCATGCCGTCAACCCGACGCGGGCGGGCGACGCGCTCAACTTCACGCTGCTCGCCCAGCCCTGGCTCCGCGACCTGGCCAAGGCCTACATGCGCTACAACAAGGAGATCCACAGCCCGGACAATTGCCAGCAGAAGCTGCGGGCTTTGCGCTACTTCTCCCAGTTTCTGGCGGAGCGTGAGCCTACGATTCAGCCCCGTGGGATCGACCGTGCCCTGATCGTCGCGTACATCGCATACCTCGGGGACCGGCGGGTGAGCAACTACAGCAAGTACAACCTGCTGACGCATCTGCGCACGGTGCTCCGCAGTTGCGCCCACGAGTTGCGGATGGCGGACATCACCAAGGAAGAAATCATCTTCCCCCACGACGCACCCCTGCGTGAGCGTCCCTTGCCGCGCGAAATCCCGCTCGAGGTGCTCGCCCAGCTCCGGCAGCGCCTGGCCACCTTGCCCATGCCCATCCTGCGCATGGTCGTGATCACGCTAGAATGCGGGTTGCGGATCAACGAACTTTGCACCTTGCGCATGGATAGCCTGTGCCAGGACAGCAAGGGGCAGTGGTCTCTGCAATTCTACCAGTCAAAGCTCAAGCAAGAACACATCATCCCGCTGGTCAACGACGAGGTCGTCGCCGCGATCCAGGCGCAACAGCGAGACATTCGGGAGCAGTGGGACACGGCCTGCCCCTATCCGTTCCCGAGCCTGCGCTCACCGACCAAGCCTTTCCAGCAAGGCACCTTCAGCACCCTCCTCAACGGCTGGGCCATCGCGCAGGACATCCGCGATCGCACTGGCCGAGTGTATCGCTTCCAGTCCCATCAGTTCCGCCATTCGGTGGGGATGCGCCTGATCAACGACGACGTGCCCCTCGACGTGATCAGTCGCCTGTTGGGGCATCGCTCCATCACCATGACGGAGGTCTACGCCCGCAAGCGCGCCGAGACGGTGCGAGCGGAACTCGCACGCGCTCACCAGCGGAACAAGACCGTCGACTACGCCGGTCAGGTGGTCAGTGGTGACCCCCGCGCCGATGATCCGGACGTCGCCTTGGTCCGCCAAGGGCTGCGCGGTCAGGTCTTGCCGCTCGGCAGTTGCGGACGCTTGCAGGTGTTGGGGCCGTGCGACCACGAGAACAAGTGCCTGAGCTGCAACTTCTGGCTCACCTCGCGGCACGATCTGCCCGGCCTCAAGCGGATGGACGAGCGCATCGCGGGCCTGTTGCCGCGGGCACGCGCGGCGAACAACCAGACCGTCGTCGCCAATCTGGAGCACATCCACCCGAGCGTCCAGCTCAGGATCGCGGCCCTGGAAGACAGCGGTCCCGTTGGGCCAGCCGACCGAGCCGACGAACTGAACCGGCTTCGCGCCGAGGCGCTGGACGCCGAGGCAGCATTAGCCGAGGCGCGGGAGGCACGTCTCATGATGGCGGCGCGACAGCTAGAGGGCCGGGTGGCGGATCTACGGGCACGCATCGCCGTCGTGGAGGAGGCTGCGCATGACCGTTGACCGCACGCATGACCTAATCGACCGCTACATCGGGCTGGAGTCGGTCGAGGTGATCGAGGAGGTGCTCGCCGTGTGCGGGGCCAACATCGACGCCAGGGCCATCCCGCTGCTCAAGCGACGCCTGGACGAAGAGAGGGGGCGTGCCTTGGAGCTCGGGGCGCAGGGATACACGCGCATGGCCGAGAAGAGCGCGCAGATGATCGCCTGCCTCACCGCCCTCATCACTATGCTAGGGGAGGGGTAACATGGTGCGGAACCGCGCGCGGTGGGAGCGCAACACCAGTGGCCTTCAGCGGACCGCACAAGGAAAGGCCGCCGCGACGCAGCGACGAGCAGAGGAGGCGATCGATCTCCTCGTCGCGGAGGGCCGCCCGATCACCTTCACGGCCGTGGCGGAGACGGCGCACGTCTCGACGGCGTGGCTCTACGGCAATGCCGGCATCAAGGCGCGCGTCACGCAGCTGCGGGCGCAACAGGCGCCGCGGCCGAAGGTGTGGGTGCCACCGCAGGAACGGGCCTCGGACGCCTCCAAGGAGCGCATCATCGCGGCGCTGCGCGAGCGCATCAAGAAACAGGACGCCGAGATCCGCGACCTGCGCGCACAGTTGGAGGTGGCGTACGGCTTGGTCGGTGCGCGATCATGGCAGGAGAAGCCTGGACAAAGTCGTCCGGACGCGCCTCGCATCGAGTGAGCGCGGCTAGCGAGCGAGACGAGAGGCGCGGGCCGAGCAACATCGCGCGTCGGCGCGAAACAGAAGGGAACGAGGGCGCATGACGCAAGCGGAGCCGGAGACGTCGCATCGGGGCGAGGGCCGCCGCCAGCGAGATGTGGCCAGAGCTGCCCTCTCGCGGTATGGCTTGGCGAGCGTACGCCTGACACTCCTCGGGCAGGCCGTCAACGCCGTGTTCCGGGTCGACGTCCCGGCCGCGCCGGCCGACGCCACGCCGGAGACAGAGCCGCGACGCCGCTTCGTGCTGCGGATTTACCGGCCGGCGAGCGGTGGGTATGTGGCCAACCACGACATGCCGTCTATCGTGTCGGAGTTGGTGTGGCTACGCTCCCTACGCCACGACGCCGGCCTCGTCGTTCCCGACCCGATCCCGGCCGACGACGGGGCGCTGATATCCGAGGTGCGGATCGTCGGGGACACCGAGGCGTGGCGCTGCGTCCTGTCGGCGTGGGTGCCCGGCCGCCGCTTCTCGGTCGGCCTGACTCCGACGCACCTGGAGGGGGTCGGCCGATTCATGGGGCGCATGCACCGGCACGCGGCGGCCTTCGTGCCCCCGCCCGGGTTCATGCGCCCCCGCTGGGACTGGGAGCGGCTGTTCGGCGCGGCGTCGGTCCTCGGCGCGACCAAGCGCGACCTGTTCTTCGGTGCGGCCGACCTCGCCGTCTTCGCCGCACTGGCCCGACAGGCCGACGGTGTGATGCGCGCCCTGGGGAAAGAGCCACAGGTCTTCGGGCTGATCCATTCCGACCTGCACCAGGGGAACTACCTCTTCCAGGGCCGAAATGTCCACGCCATCGACTTCGACGAGTGCGGATTCGGCCACTACCTCTTCGATATGGCCGTCACGCTGTTCGCGCTGCGGCGGCGGGAAGATTACGCGCCCTTGCGCGCGGCTTTCCTGCGCGGATACCGCCGCGAGCACGCGCTGACGGAGCGCGATGAACAATATCTGGAAATCTTCCTGGTGCTGCGCGTGGTCGACTTCGTCAACTGGATCATGAGCTGGCCGTCCCCCGACGACCAGCCCTGGGGACGCGCGTACCTGGCGCGCTCGGTCACCATGATCCAGGCCTTCCTCGAGGGCAAGCCGTGGGGCGAGGCATGACACAGCGGACGACGGGGCCGCTATCACAAATCGCACGACGCGATCGTGGTCTATGTCAAGTGCAACGATAAACCGCACTGATCATGCAGCGCTGTTCTGCACTCTTGCCGATCAGGATACGCCGATTGCTTGGGCATGAGGTAGGGGGTGATGGTCTGGACCCGGCTGAGGGCCGTGTGCTGCCGACCGCGAAAAACTGGACCGGTGAAATTATTGTCCAGCATAGTAGCCCGTGAGAGCAGTCATCAAGGGGTACAAGGTGGCCCCAGCCCTGTGCGGCGGGTCCCATGTTGGACAAAAGAGCTGATTCCGTCCAGTTATGATGGGGTACGATCAGGGAGCAGTAGGCGTCCCGTCGCACCGTCCTTTGTCTGTGCCTGTGGAGCCGACCACGTCACGACGTCCCGTCTTCGTGTGCGCACGATCACCGACTATTCGCTGTCGCGTCAGACGGCCTACCCATGCAGCCGTCCACCGGCACATCGTGCGCGTGTCGCTCCGCATCCCACCTCATCTATCCCGTCCTCTTGCTCCTCCCACGAGTGATGGGCGCCGTTATCACGCGCTCTGGTCGAACGCCGGGAGGGCATGTCGATCATCAGGAAGCGGCTGCGGAAACACGGGCCACCGTGAGGTGCCGGCACCGCCCGGACATGTGCTACACTCGGCCCATGCACACAGACTCCTGTCCTGGATGTGGCGTCCGTCTCCCCGCGACAGCTGCCTTTGCGCCCGACCACTATAACGCCTCGGCGGCGTGCTACCAGCTCTATGGGGAGCTGTCGGCCTATACCCTCACGCACAATGACGGGACATTTCTCCACCAGCACGCCGTTGATACGTATGCCGCCCAGCACGCGGGGGCGACGATGCGACCCATCACCATCTCGTTCGCGCTCATGGGCCGATAGCGTCCTGTCAAGTGGTGGAAAAGCCACCGTGGCTTCGTACCTCTGTTAAGCCGTCTTCACCTCCAACTGGGCGGGCGCGTCCTCCTCTGCTTGGAAAAGAAGCGTGCGCAGCGCTGTCTCGCTCATGTAGCGATGGCCGGCGACGAGCCACTCGTCGTTCTGCTCGGCGAGCAGTGCTCCGAACAGACGCAGCACAGCGTGACGATTCGGAAAGATGCCGACGACGGCGCTACGCCGCTTGAGTTCCTTGTTGAGCCGCTCGAGCGGGTTGGTGCTGGCGATCTGGCGGCGGTGCTCAGGCGGGAAGTCGTCGTAGGCGAGCACCTCGCCCTCGGCGTCGAGCAGGAGTTGCACCACCGTGGGGAAGCGCGCCTGCAGGGCCTCGATGACCTGGAGGAGCTGCGTTTCGGCCGCCGCGCGGTCGGGTTGCTCGAAGATGGTGCGCACGGTGGCGGCCACCATCGCTTGTGCCGACTTGGGCACGCGGGCCAGAATGTTGCGCATGAAATGCACGCGGCAGCGCTGCCAGGATGCCCCCAGGAACACCTCCTTAATGGCTTGCTTGAGGCCGACGTGGGCGTCACTGATGACCAGCTTGACCCCGCGTAGGCCGCGCGCAACCAAGCCCTGCATGAACGCGCGCCACAGGGCCACATCCTCCGAGAGGCCCACGTCCAGGCCCCGCACCTCCCGCACCCCGTCGGCCCGCACGCCGTAGGCCACGACCACCGCCATGGACTGCACCCGGTTGTCCTCTCGGATGTGCTCGTAGCGCGCGTCGAACCACACATAGGGGTACTCCGCATCTAGGCGGCGGGTACGGAACGCCTCCGTTTGTGCGTCGAGAGAGGCGCACAGCCGGCTCACCTCGCTCTTGCTGATCCCCGTAATACCTAGCGTCTGCACCAGGGCGTCGACCTTGCGGGTGCTCACCCCCTGCACGTAGGCCTCCGCGACGACGGCGACGAGCGCCTGCTCGCCTCGGCGCCGCGCCTCCAACCAACGCGGGACGTATGTCCCCGCGCGCAGCTTCGGGATCGCCACCTCCAACGTCCCCACCCGTGTGTCCCATCGCCGTGTCCGGTAGCCGTTGCGCTGCGTCGTCCGCTCGTCGCTGCGCTCGTACCGCCCCGCCCCAATCTGCGCGCTCACCTCTGCCTCGATCAACTCCTGCATCAGCCAGCGCACCCCCTCCTTGAGGAAATCCGCCTCCGGGTCCTCGCCCTTGCGCAGGACATCGACCAGTGCCATCCTATCCGTAGTCATCGTGTGCTCCTCTCTAACGACTCTTTCACCTCGTTTGGAAAGCACACGGTGGCTGCTCCTGTCAACGCGCTATCCACACGCCGACGTGATCGCCTCCCCGAGGGCACCGGCCCGACGCACTATCGTCCCGTCGATCCCCCCAGAAAGCCCACCACTACTTGGGACTATATCCATGGGCCTGTACCTGGCCGTTGAACGAGGGTACACGGAACGGGCCGTGCAACAGGCGCACCAACGGCTCGCGGCGTGCTCGCGGGAGTGGCCGCGCTTTATGGCACCAGAGCAGGTGGGGGACGTGACGGTCGCCGACGTTACCCAGGCACAGCCGGGCCGCGCCCGGGACGACGCCCTGAGGACATGGGTGGCGGCGGTCTGGGACGCCTGGCGCGCGGACCGTGCGACGATTGCCGCACTGGTCGCGCGGTTCCTGGACACCTGACCGTGACCGCACCTCTAGCCGCCGCTGGTCCGAGGAATCAAGCCGCGCCGCCCTGGCTGGAGAGGCTGGCGGCACGGACTCGACACGGCGCCGCCGGCACGCGACGTGCCCCAGTACGCGACAAGGAGGAGGGCATCACGCATGGCCGTATTTCTGGACCAGACCTCGCCAGAGGAGGGGCTACGTATACATACACTAATCGTGGCCGAAAACGTACGGGCTAACGCAGGCGTTAGTGCGTCATCGCAGGCGTAAATTAGCCAATAGAGATCGTACCCTGTCGCTGCCGTTTCGGCCAAAGGTACCGCAAGCCGGCGTAGCCCAACATATGGCGAGGTCTGTTCTGGACTGTATCACGCTCGACTGCGCCGACCCTCAGCGCCTTGCCGCCTTCTGGGCGGCCGTGCTTGGCTATGTCAGGCAGGAGGAGGCAGAGGGCGGGGTCGTCGTGCGTCCGGTGGAGGGCGGCGGCCCGATCCTGGGGTTCCAGCCAGTGCCGGAGCCCAAGACCTGCAAGACTCGCGTCCACCTGGATGTGCGGGCGCGGGGCGGGGCGACGTTGGAGGAGGAGAAGACGCGCTTGGTGGGCCTGGGGCGCGGGACCTTCGGTTCATCCCCGACAGGCCCGGCAACACGCACTGGATCATGCAGGACCCGGACGGGCATGAGTTTTGTCTGGTCGAGCCGTTCGCGAGTGGGGAACGATCGTAGCGCTATTGGGAAGAGGGCATGCATTACATCCGCGCACAGCGTTGAGCCACTTGAACTATCATTGACGTCGGCCACAGAGCTCTTCGTCGTAGCACAAGGATTGTATGTTTATGCAAGGCGGCAGCACAAATGTCAACCCACGAGGGCGCTGGCGATGACGGTACATAGAAGGTGTGGGCGGACCGTCATGGCGCGAGCGATGCGCGCATAGCTCGTGCGACACGAGGTCGCATCCTGTGATCGGTGCTGTGGGCCTTTGCTAAAGAGTATGCCCGGCGGGCGGGTATTGAGGGCACGATCTCTCAGGAGGTGCGTGCCTTCGGTTTGCGTCACGCGACGTATATTGGCCCCGCGAAGACGCGCCTCCAGCACGTGCTGACAGGTGCGGCCATCAACTTCGTCCGCGTCGCTGCCTGGCTAGACGAGGTGCCGCTGGGTAAGGAGCGGTGCTCTGCCTTCGTCAAGCTCATGCCTCCTGCGCCCACCACTATGGCAGCTTGAATTCGCCAGCAGAGTCTTATAATCAGTGGCGGACGCGTGCGCGGGGCGTTGTCGGATCAAACGTGTGTCGGCGGACGGCGGGGTGCGCCGACGGCGGTGTCTCACTACGCCGGGTGGGTGATGGCGTGGCTGTCGGCGAAGCCCCAGATGGCGCGGAGCAGGTGGTCGGGTGTTTCGATTTGGGGGAGGTGGCCGGTGGCGGTCAGCAGCTGGAACCGCGCGCCGGGGATGGCGGCGGCGTAGGCGCGGCCGTAGTCAGGGTCGACGATGCGGTCGCTGTCCCCCCAGAGCACCAAGGTGGGCACGGTGATGCCGGCGAGGCGGCCGCGCAGGGTGGGATCGGTCATGGATGTCCCGCCGTAGACGGCCAGGGCGGCGCGGTTGCCGGCCATGGCCGCCTGCGCGGCCGCAGGCAGAGTAGCAGGGTCGACGCGGAAAGGGGCCGGGTTGTGGAAGCTGCGCTGCATGACCTGGTCCATGGTAAGAGAAAAGAAGTCGGCGACCGGGTGGCCCGGGACCTCGATGCCGGCCGCGTCGACGAGGACGACGCCGCTCATACGGGTGCTGCCGCGCAGGGCCATCTCGGCGGCGATCCAGCCGCCGAGCGAGTTGCCGACGACCGTGACATCGACCAGACCGAGCTCGTCGAGCAGCGCGGCGTAGGTCGCGGCGAGCCCGGCGATGCTGTCCAGGGCGGTGGGGCGAGGGCTGCCGCCGAAGCCGGGGTGGGTGGGTGTGATGACGCGCGCGGGCTCCGTGCTGCTGAGCAGGTCGGCGAAGCCGGCGACCGTTTGGGGTCCGCCGCCGCCGTGCAGCAGCAGGAAGGGACGCCCCGCGCCGCAGTCGTCGAGCGTGACGTCGACCGGGCCGCTGCCGGCGACGGTCAGGGTGTGCGTGGTGGTACTCATCAAGGTGTCTCCGTACGTAACTTAATATGTGAGTAGGTAGGTTGGTCGCCAGGTTCGGGAGCGTCGAGCCGGCGTCGGGTGCGCCACCCGACTAGCAACACGGCGGCAGCGAGTGTGGCCGCGGGGGGCAGAGCGACCAGGGCGGTAACGTCCCCATCCGTGCGCGCATCCGCCACGGGGGATCATGCGGTCGCGGGCGGAGCGACGTCAGTCGCGGGCACGGTCGCGTAGCGGGCCATCACCTCGACGACCGCGGCGTTGGTCAGCGGCTGGCCGGAGGCGATCAGGTCCCGCAGATCCCGGAAGTATCTCACATACAGGTCGGGCGTGAAGGTGTTGAGCAGCACGGCCGGCTCCTCGCCCGGATTGGCGAAGGTGTGCGGCGCCCCCGGCGGGATCATCACGAACGTGCCGGCGTCCGCGTCGTAGGTCTCCTCCCCGACGGTGAAGCGCGCCGTACCCGCGACGACGTAGAACCCCTCGTCGTGCTGGGCATGCCGGTGCTGCAGCGGGCCGTCGGTGTGCGGGGCAATCGTAATCTCGCCCACCCCAAGCCGATGCTGGGTGGTGCGGCCGTCCTCCAGGATACGCATCTGGGTTGGTCCCCTTAGGACCACCTCGCCGTCGCCCGGGCGGACGATCGATACCTTGGTCATCTGGCCCTCCCCTCCGTGAGAATCGTGAGAGTTGACTCTCACTAGTGAGTATACACGCCGCTCCTCTTTCGTGCAAGTGCGGTATCATCACGAGGGATTGATTTCACCAATGGCGGATAGACCGCGAGGATAGACAGATGACCACACGGGTCCGCACCGGCCGCGCGAACCAAAAGGAACGCACGCGCACGGCCATCGTCGACGCTACACGGAATCTCATCCGCATGGGTAGCGAGATCACGATGCCCCTCGTGGCGACGGCGGCGCTGGTCTCCGAGGCCACCGCCTACCGCTACTTCCCCGACCTTATCTCGCTGCTGCGCGAAGCCGATGTCGGTATATGGCCGAGCCCGGCCGACGCCCTGGCGCCGGTCGCCCACTCCCGCGATCCCGTCGAGCGTGTCGCCTATGCCGCCGAGGTCCTGCTGCGCGGGGCGCTCGCGTACCAGGGCGCGGTGCGCGCCATGATCTCCGCCTCCATCACCCGGCCCGACGTGACCGCTACCCGGCCTGGCCATCGGTTCAGGCTGATCGACTATGCGCTCGCCCCGCTGAACGACACGCTCGCGATGACCAACCCCGACGCGCTGGCCCAACTCAAGCGCGACCTCGCCGTGATCGTCAGCGCCGAAGCGCTGTTCATCCTCACCGATCTGTGCCATCTCTCCCCTGACGAGGCGGTCGTCAGCGCCGTGCGCACCGCGCGCACCGTCACGCGGGCAGCGACCCAATCCCGCGCGTAGCGTGCAACCGTGACGGTCTACCCCAGCGGCAACAAAGGGTGGGCCACGCTATGCTAACCGCTTAGTACATTCGAGCGACCAATACGCACATACAGTCGACTCAATTCACCCCGCATGTTTTCATAATACGCCTATTAGTTGCCTGTGCGATGCGCGAGCTATCGGCGCATAGCTCTCGCATAGCACAGCTACCTAAATGTGGCACATGAGCGCGCTGCCCGATCAGCACCCAATCGGCTCATGTTGAATGCACGCATCTTTATTCATCTGACTGCAAATTAATACGGCCATCGGTGCGTTCCCATGGTCGCTGGAAGATTGCACTGTTCTTCGGAGTCAAGGACGGCTAACGCAATTCACATTGTATAACTAATGAAAGATAATGGGGCGCATCGTTCATGGTCGCGGTAGACATGCGCGTCGTCACGCTGTACCTGTGGCCGGCAGACGCTGCCACGAGACACGTTAGGCAGCGCATCTTCATGCATACCAATACATCGTCATACGACGTGAACAGCCGTTGATCTCTTCGCATGCGCCGTCGGCATGTGTGGGCACCATGGGTGTCACGCTATCCAATCGAGGTGCATTATAATCCCGCACCATTAGTGCATAGTAGCGGTTCATGGGCTCTTTTGATGATGCCGTTGTCAGGTCGATATGCGGTAGCAACGACGAGAATTTATGCGCCTGGTGGGTGGCTGATGTCGTAGCGACAGGGCACATGAACAACAGAAATGGAAGCGGTTCAGGTCTCGCAGCGCGCGACCCCTCGTTTTGTTGCAGGGCGTCGTCGCTGACTGCCATGGTCGGAATAGTGCACGGCCGCTCGATCGTTGCGGCTGTCTAACGGGAGACTATCGTCAGTGGTGGAGACAAGCCTTTTGGTTTTCACCCCTCTGGTGCAGACGTCCCTCTCGGACAGCATCATCAAAAGCGCCCAAGAGCCATAGTAGCGTTGCACTTGACAGGTCTACGTTGATTGTATGTCCACAACGCACTACCAGGCGTGTCTAGCGAAGCGATCCAGATTTCCGTGGTGGCGACGTGAGCGCGGCGAGCGAACGAGTCACGCCAGCGCCGCTGCCCTCCTCGTGCGCGTCCTCCTCCGACGTCAGGGCGTCGGACTCCCCCCGCCGGCCGAGGCCAGGGCATAACAGATATGCTCCCCGTGTATCCCCCGCAGTCGTGCCGTCCCCACGAAATGGTAGGCCGGGACGAGGTAGGACCGCCCATCGGCCCCCGTGCTCAGGACGTGGGTGATCGTGACGTCGCGCATCAGGCCGACACCCGGCGCTGTGGTGTGCGGCGGGACCCCCTCCACCGCCAGCGGGACCGTATGACCGCGCACTGCCGTCCAGGCAGCGGTCACGTCTCGCACCGCGATCGACCGCGCGCTCTCCACCGGCGGCCACACGTCGGCCTCGACGACGCGCCCCCCCGGCGTGACCCAGAGCGTCGCCGCATCGGTGGCCGCCGCGCCGACGCCAACCCACCCAAACGCAACCGCGCGCAGGCCGGTCGGAAGCCCGCTGTGCGCGATCGCCACGAGCGGCATCCGCGCAGCCGGCCAGCCCAGCCGCGTCAGCCAGACGCGCGCGGCGGCGACGGCGAACGCGTTGTCCCGCCATCGCACGGGCCGCGTCGCCGCTGTGTACGGCGCGTCATGGTACACGAGCTCGCCCGTCAGGACCGAAACGGCGACGCTGCGTGGGGACCGGCGCGACGATCCGCCGCCCTCCACGGCCACGAGCCACGCCGTGCGTCCCATCACCGTCCGACGGACCGGGGCGCCGATGCCCAGGGAGCGGGCGACACGCGCGACGCGCGCGGGGGACGCGACAGTGGCCGGGGCCGCTAGGCGGAACGCCCGCAGCCGGGTGACGCGCGCCGGCAGCGGAGCCGTGGCGAGGGTGACGCGCCCCGCGTACGCGTCGCCGTGCGCGGGGGCGGCGCGGCTCACCGTCGGCGCGGGCTCCCCCGCCGCACGGGCGACCGTCGGCGCCGGGAAGCCGCGTGTGAGGTCCGCCATGCTGGGTAGCGGAGGAAGCCAGGCAGCAACTGGCACGCGCGCTGGCCGGTGCGGACGTACGACCACGAGCACCGCAATCAGCACGGCCGCGACGAGGGCGGCGGCCACCAGCCCCGCCGCGCCGCCGCGTCCGCCCCACGGTACGAGGCGTGGGCGGGGCACGGGGGCAGGGGCCGCGACGGGAGGCGCGATCGCGGCCTCGTCGGGCGTGAGACGCAGGCGCAGGCGCGCCACGAAGGCGGGATCGGGCGGTCCCACCGCGGCGCGCCTGTGCAGCAGCGGCCCCACCGCCGTCAGCGTCCGCTCCAGCGCGTCCTCGCCGGGCGTCCCGCCCCTCCCGTCGTCCCCGTCGCGCTCCCACTCAGCCATACCTCAGGATACCCCCAGCCTATCCATTATCCCTAAGACAGCGCTGCCCTCTATCATCCGCTCACGGGCGTCGGCGCCCGACAACCAGGACGAGGAGCGCCACCGCGACAAACACGACCACCGCGAGGTCCACCCACACCAGGGCGACGGCGGCGGCGGCGAGCAGCCCCAGGACGACGACGGCGAGCGCGAGCGCGGTCACCGCGCGCCCCCACCGCCGGTCCCTGCCGCCGCCGCGGTCCGGCGCGGTCCCCAGGAGGCGGCCGCGTAAGGCGCGCACGAACGCGGGGTCCGGCGTCATCCCCGTCGCCAGCAGGCGCGCGCGCAGGCGCGCCACGAAGGCGGGATCGGGCGGTCCCACCGCGGCGCGCCTGCGCAGCAGCGGACCTACCCGCGTCAGCTCCCGCGCCAGCGTCGCCTCCGTGGGTGGGCCGGCGCCCTCACGCGTCGCCATCGCTCCGGCCCTCCTCCTGTATCCGCCCGCGCAGCGCCGCGAGCGTTCGCCGCAACAATTGCTTGACGGCCCCCTCGCTCCGACCCATCGCGACCGCCACGTCGCCGAAGCTGAGGTCGTCGTAGAAGCGGAGCTGCACCACCCGCCGCCCGTCGGACGGCAACGCCGCCAGATGGTCCTCGATCCAGTCGGCGCGCAGCCACTCCTCGACCCAGCTCTCCGTCGCATCCGCCGCCGCCTCGTCCGCAGGGACGGCTAGCGTCCCGTCGGCGCGCTCCGCGTGGAGGGGGACAGCGGCGGGCTGGCGCGCGCGATTAATGGCGGCGTTGGCGGCGATGCGCAGCAGCCACGCCGAGAAGGGCGCGCCGCGCTCCTCGTAGCGGCCCATGGCGCCGAGCGCGCGCTCGAAGGTCTGCGCCGTCAGGTCCTCGGCCTCTTCGCGGCCCGCGCTATGCACGGCGCAGAACGCGTAGACCCGCGCCACGTAGAGGTCGTAGAGCGCGGCGAAGGCGGCGCGGTCGTGGTGCGCCCGTGCGATCAGGGTGGGCTCGGCTTCCTGGCGCGTCGCTCCTCCTCTCCGCCCAACACCTCGCCCGGCGTGCCCTCAGTATAGAAAACCCGCGCACGGTGCGGAAAGGTAAGGTACGGTCACCCGCCGCGTCACTTTTCGGGGGTGGGGCGTGTTTACCTCTACAGAAGCGTCGCAAGACGGTCAAGCGTCGGCGGCACGCGGACGCTTCGCGGGCACGCGGCGCCCCCACGGCGCCACGCGTGTCGTTCGTCGGCCGCGACGCTGGTCCGTTCGTGGCGACAAGGGAGACACAGCCCCGTTAGAGACATGGCCCCGTTAGAGAAGAGGACAGTCGGTCAATGAGACACCTATCCCGCATCCCCCTGGGCCTGCTCATCGGGCTCACGCTCGGCGCGCCGGCGAGCGCCGGGGCCACCGCGGCCCCCGCCGTGGGCGCCCGCTGCGCCACGCCCGTCGCCGTCCTGGGCGCCGACCTGACGCCGGCCGGCCGCGCCGCCGTGCGGCGCGGCCTCGGGCTCGGCCCGCGCGCGGCCGCTCTCACCGAGTCGCTCGCTGACGAGCGGATGCAGGCCCACGGCCTCGTCCCGCCCGCGCTACTCGGCCAGTACGCCGTCTCCTCGGTGCTGCTGCGCCCCCTGCCACCCGGCGCGGGCATCGACGTTACGCTCAACCCCCACATCACCGTCGAGACCGCGCAGACCTACGCCAACGCGCTGCTCACGGCCGGCGTCGGCGACGCCGCGGTCCGCGTCGCCGCCCCGTCGTTCCAGCGCGCCTACGGCACCACGGCCCTGCTCGGGATGTTGCGCGCGGCGCGCCTCTCTTGTGGCGCGTCGACGCAGCCCCGGCGGGATCTGGCCGTACGCGAATTCGTGCTGACCGCCGCGCTCGCCGCGCGCGCCGGCGACACGACGGCGCCGCTCCTGATGGCGCGCCTCAAGTCCGACGCCGCGGCGGGCCACGTCACGGCGCCCGGCGCCCTCACGGCGCTCATCGGGGGGGACGCCGCCAAGCTGGGGACGGCCGTCCCCGCGGCGCTGCGCCCCGGCATCGCGGCGTACCTGCGCGACCTCGCGGCCACGCACGTCTATGACGCGATCGCGGCGGCGGGTCCGCGCTTCGGCGGCGCACCCGCGTTGAACGCGACCGTCCGCTTCGCACACTCCCTCGGCGCGGCCGTCTTACCGAACGGCGGCGTGGTCCCCGCCGTGGGAGCGGTCTACCATGGGACGGCAGCCGCGGGCGCCAACGCCACCGCGCTCGCTCTCCAGCAGACGGGCGGGCAGGCGGGCGGTCTGCGGTTCTTCCGGCCGGCGTCCGGCGCGCCGGTGTCCCGCAACGGGACGCGGAGCGTTCTCGACGCCATCCAGCGGGGCGACACGGTTGGACCTGCTCACGGACAGGTAGCGTTTTTGGGAAGATATTCCGACCCGTTCTCGAACCGATGATATAAAGCAGCTATCCCTTCGTGCGTTTCCGGCCGCTAGCTCGGCTTGGAGAGATGCGCCACA
>JAABUP010004486.1_pt1 | contig 22728 bp, 26 predicted proteins | sample 5559201 | NCBI WGS metagenome assembly JAABUP01 (sample SAMN10711887, study PRJNA513373) | rock metagenome | isolation source: Antarctica rocks | place: Antarctica | reverse complement strand
AGCTTCCTCACCCTGACAGGGGCTTGCAGTCAGACTCAGGCCCAAGCCACCACCCTGGACTTCAAGGCAGCAGTGCGCGGCAGCAGCAGCCAGACCCTCACCCTCGCCAACCCCTCCGTCACCCCCTGGCAGCTGAAGCCTGTCATCCAGAATGACTACTGGAGTGGGCCAGAGGTGTTGATGGTGCCAGCAGGGCAAGAGGCCGCCTATGTCATCACGTACCGGCCGCTGTCCATGTCCACTCAGGAGAAGCAGCATGAGGGGTCTGTGTTCTTCCCCATCCCTGACGGTACAGGTCTGCTGTACAAGCTGTCCGGGGTGGCACAGAGCCCCATGCCTGCCGGTACCATTCAGTGTCAGGTGAACCTCCACCACTGACTGGATGACTTGCTCACTGTAGAAGTGCTCACATGTAGACTGCTGACCAATGACTGGGAGCAAGACCTCTATGCTGCACAAGCACATGTTGCCAAATCAGATCAATGGTTGATTAGCAAATATGGCTTGGCTTGCATCAGAAATGGCATAGTCAAGAATGCCAATGCAATCCAGCAGAGTCACAAACTCAGATGAGACTGTAATGCGGCAGGTGGCGGCCAAGCAAGCCCATGTGCAGAGTGTGAAGGTGGCCAACTGGCTCAACAAGCCCCAGCGCTTCAAGGTGGTCATTGACTTGCAGCAAGCGGACCCAGCCACCCAACTGACTGCACCCCCACATGTTGACGTAGCCGGCCTGTCCCAGAAAGACTGTAAGCTGCATTTCCACACCCTGATCGAGGGCCAGACCACAGGTAGTATCACCTTCCAGAACCAGACTACTGGTGAGTACATTTTCTACAACCTGGCTTTCACTGCTGGGCCAGCCGGCCTGCAAGGCACGCTGCAGCTTGAAGGCCCGGTGAGGAGTCGAGTGAGTCAAACACTGACCATCAGCAACCCCCTCGAGACAGAGGTGGTGATGGCAGTTACCTGCTCCAGCAAGCAGGTCATGGTTCCCAGCAGTGTTACAGTGCCAGCTGGGGCGTCTGCAAATGTGGAGGTGGCGTACCGGCCATTGCTGGTGGCTGAGGGAGATGCTAGCCTGAAGCTGAGCAGCAAAGCCCTGGGCACATATGAGTACCAGCTCAAGCTGAAGGGCACTGCTGCTGGACCTGAGGGCAGCTTGTCCATCACTGTCCCCTTGGGTAGCAGTGAAGCGCAGGTGTGGTTAGAAACATGCGTGCACACTGCACACAGTGTCGGTCATATTGCACACACCTGCCTGTGACTTTACTATGCAGAGTGCCAGGAACTGCTTTTGTCATGGCAAGCACAGCTTCATGATCACAGACGGATTGACACTCAAAGGATGGAATTGCATCTTCATGTCAGGCTGACAGCCATAGTATTGTTTGCTGAACAAATACAGCAGCAGCCCCTGAGCTTGAATTCCCATAACTTTGACCTTGATATGATCTGTTCAGGTGTTCCGCTTCCGCCATTGGCTCACAGAGAAGACTGATTACAAGGCATCTTTCAGAGGGAAGAGCTCTGGAGCATTTGAGTGCAAGCCCACGACAGTGGCAGCAGGTCCAGCAGGCCCCTCAGGGCTGGAGCAGCAGGTGGAGGTCACCTTTGAGCCCAGCAGCATCCATGACAACTACCATGAGACGCTGCTGGTCAGCTCTGCTACTGGTGGCGAGTATGAGTGCCAAGTGAATGGCAGGTGCTTGCCACCAAAACCCAGTGGACCATTCGAGATTGTGAAGGTATGTACTTGGTGGCAATGCCTTGTGATCTGCAATAGTTACATAGCATGACTGCATGGCATCACTTGTTTCAGGACAGTTCACTTGGTCAAACATGTCTGAAGACACTTTCATGAGACATATTTCCTTGTCTTTAAAGCAGCATAAAGCTCATCTGCAATATGCCGTCTTATGTGCACCATTGCACTGCCATACTCTTCTATAACGCTGAACCAAACGTGCTGGCAGCACCATATGCCATTCTTGCATTGCATAAGCTCACTGACTTGTTGCATGATTGTCAGTGACAAACCAAATGTGTTGCAATGCAGGGCACAGTGCAGATACCATGGAAGAATGTGGTTTCAAAGCAGGTGGAATTCTTCTACTCAGTGGACAATCCTGCTTTCTCAGTGAAAGCGTCAGAGTCTCTTGCTGCTAAAAAGACAACAAACGTAGCTGTCACCTATAAGGAGGACCCTAGCAAGCCTCGAACAGCAAAGCTGATGATTTCTTGCCCAGGGGAAGCACCTTCACCATGGGTGTTCTACTTGCAAGCATAAGTGTATACTGAATAGGTGCACGCAGTTACTGCGTACGCACATGCCCAAAAATTGTATTCTTGACCTCTATAGCTAGTAGGTTCTGACCAGTCAATGCTTGGTGTTGGATTCATTTCTAGCCACAGCTTGCAGCAACTGGATTTGCTGCTTTCGAAGTGACTCAATCACAGCTGTACCATCAAGGCCAAATTGCGTCGTCAAGCTGTTGTGTAGGGAGCGTCTTTTGCTTGCTGCTGTAATACTTTGACCATTGGGATGTCCTGCAAACCACATGCATCTCAGCCCTTAACAGTGCTGAATGTAGTACACAAGAAATGTCGATGACTAACACATACCATAACACTCTTTTGCCTGCTGCCATATAGACTATACACCAACGCCTGTCGCTTTGCAACCTCCAGGTCTCGCTTTGCTTGTGTCCACATCTGCTCAATAGCTGCCTTGTCTGTTTGCGCTGCGTTGCTTCTGAAATCGGCCTTGGCTTTTCGCTGCACGAACTCTCTGACGTTGTAGTTCGAGAATTTCTTGCCTGCAGATGCAAGCTGCATATCAGTGACTGGCCTTAGGTCGCCAGCGCAGACAAGCATATACACGTACGGAAGGGATCACTACCTTCGCGCAAAAAAGCCTTGTATAGTGCTTTGACCTCTGATGCGCTCGGCATCAGGACAGTCGCAGCCGCGCACCAACTGATCCGGACAGTGAGTCACAAGACGCCTCAGGGCCAAGCTCAAGCTAATCACACAGGGAGAGACGACCTGCAACTCTGGTTTGTTGGAAACTCGTCACCTCCGCAGGCTCCTGCTCTGTTGCCAAATTGTGCTTGCAGTCTGTGCTCTGCAGTTCTGCAACAAATGACGCCATACTTGAACAGGGCTTCACAGGTACGTGTGGACGGGCCCTGTATATTCGCATGGCGCATTCTACTGGCGTCCATGCGGCATCAAACTTTGCTGCCAGCGAAGACTGCATAGCGGCAAGCCTCGTGTAAACAGCTGTGCAGCTTTCGGCTCGCACGGGACGCTCTGAAGCTCCATCCAGCTGAGATGGTTGTTCAATAGCGGGGCGCCGTCGACCGACATCCGTCGCTTTTGTGCATGGCAGCTGTGCGCAGCGCGCAAGAGTATGTGAGAGTGCTCAACTTTGAACGAGATCCTGCCGGTGCACAAGGGCGAGCCACGCCGTGCTCGTCCAGGGGTTTGCACTCCCAGGCGCTACCTCTTAGTGCAAAGGCAGGCTGTGACGCTAAGCCTGTGGTGGCGAACGCTCAGACCTCATAGCTGCCATGCCAGGCTCCTTTTCAAGCAACCACTCCAATGGTGGCATCACCGGGGTAGCCGCACTTCGAAAGGTCACCTCTGGTGTTGCGGATGTCAACCACGCTCAGCTTGGACCCTACAAGGACTCTCTGAAGGCAACTGAAAGAAAGAAAGTCGGGCCTCTGTACGTTGCTGCCCGCAAGTGGGTCAAGGTTGACAGAAATGGCACCAGCAGCATCATTCAAGCAGAAAAGAACGAGCTCACACACCAGCTTGGAGTGCAGCTACGCGACTTGCGGGTTTTGGATCCCTACCTGGCAGCTTCATACCCGTCAGCAATCCTTTCTCGTGACAGAGCTTTGGTGGTTAACTTGGAGCACATCAAGTGTATCATAGCCACAGATCATGTGCTGGTCACCAATGCTGAGGACAACACTGTGCTGGCATTTGTTGAGGAGCTGCAGCGGCGATGTGCTTCTTGCATTGACAGTGATGGAGTCAAACAGAGCGCAAGTCAGTCCAGTCCTGACTTAGTTGTTTTGAGTGACAAAGGAGACATGACCAAGGAGAACATGTTTCCATTCCTTGAGATCCCATTTGAGCTTCGTGTTCTGGAGGTCGTCCTTGAATCGGTATGCTACATGTTACATCAGACTTTTGCGTGCTGGCAGACCCCAAATACACAAGCGTGTTGCTTACACTTTCACAATACTTTCAGGTGTGCACACATTTGGAGCGCCTGACGTCAGAGCTGGAGGCAGCAGCACATCCTGCTTTGGATGCACTGACCAACAAGGTAGCTTTCTGCTCTGTCAAGTCATTCCAACCACCCAGGATGTACAACAACTGTCAGGTCACCAGTTGCATCCAGTCTGATAGTCCTGAGTTGACTTCAATACTTTGCAGGTTTCCACACACAATCTGGAAAGGGTGCGACGCATTAAAAATCGCATGGTGCGCCTCAACACACGAGTGGAAACTATACATGAGCTCTTGGAGAAGCTTTTAGATGATGACAGCGACATGAAAGACATCAACTTGACGGCAAAGCAACTTGTAAGTGCCCATGACCCTTCCTGGCTGGCTTAGAGTCTTCTGTGACAAGCTCGTGTCCATTTGTTGGCAGAAGCCTATATGTGCATGCACAACAACCAACACAGATTGCCAGTCAAAGCACAAAACATACCTTCATCGGCCCTGTTAGGGTCTAGCTCAGCGCAGCGACACTCAAGTCTCAACCCAAAAGGTCTCAGTGACTGGCCTTTGTTGGCCCTGCATGCTGACGTATAAATGTGATGCGCTATGTCCCTTCAGCTGGCTTTGTTTGATCAAAATGGGCTGTCCGTTGCATTGAACTTACCCTGGGTAACGTTGCTGTTTGTGGCAGGACATGGAGCGTACAGTCTCTCTGCAGCGCAACTCCTTGAAAGCTGGTCAGCCACCCGGCTCGCCTTTTGGAGGTGAGCCGGAAGATGATGATGCAGATGTGCAAGAGGTGGAGATGGTGCTTGAAACATACTTCATGCACATTGACAACACCTACAACAAGCTACAGACACTTACTGAATACATTGATGACACAGAGGTATGCAGGCTTTGCTTGAAGCCTTGTCAAAAAAGCTTCACTGCTCTGCACCCTGTCACCCTTGATTGCCTGGCAGGTGACTTGTTTCCACTCCAGTGCACTTACTGAATTCCATGGTGCAGGACTACATCAACATTGAGCTAGACAACCAGCGTAATCAGCTCATTCGGGTAAGCTTCGTCTGCTGACACCAGGCCACCAACCCTTACAGCATTCAGGCAAATGCCTGACTGGCTCTTGGTGCTTGCAGATTGAACTGGTGCTGACAGCAGCCACTTTTGCTGTGGCCATCATTGGTTCCATTGCTGGCATCTTTGGGATGAATCTGAACAATGGCCATGAAGACAGCCACGCCCTCTTCCTAGTGGTCAGCACTGCTTTCTGTGCCATGCTCATGCTGTATGTACCATGGTCACGGCATGCTGCCTCCTGCATGCAACATCTGTAAGCACACTGTACATTGCCTGTGCAGCTTTCATAGATAGCAACATCACTCACCAGAGTCTTGTCTTCATCTGTCTTCTGTATGGCAAGCACAGATCACAATCTGCAGCTGCAGTGCTGATGACTCTATCTATGTTGCAGGTCACCATTGTAGGCACTGTTGGCGCTCTTCTAGTCTTTGCTGCAGTCATAGCCTACTGCAGGCACAAGAAGCTTCTGGCATGAATTTGCACCTACAGCAAACCAGAAAAGGTGCTGGCTAAAGCAGACAAAGGAAAGAAGTCAGATCAGACAGCTCATTCATGAAATAGCTAGGTTTGTTGTTGTGTGTGAACTCATGATGATGTTGAACTGCCAGGCTCTTCAGCTATGACTGCAACCGTGCGATGTCTGATCTCACCTAATATGTGAGCTCATATCTGGCATGGTCATACTCATGTTTCTCTACCTTTTAGACCTTAAGTTTGAGTGCACTGTCCAACAGATGACACAAGTTCTGTTATGTTTATACCATGGCTGCAGTTTATGTAGCTTTTGCTGCTGAGATGTATTGTATTATGTTCTGACAGTGCATTTGCCGTCAGGGTGTATGCTGTATCCCTCGAAGCAGGACTATTTGGCAGCCACGCTAACGTATTATTTGTTATTCAACAGCTCTTCTTTTGATAGATCTGAAACACATGAAAAGTAATAAACGGTAGACATATATGCACATAAGTGTGTTCTCTGTACGTTCTGCATGCACATTGCATTTCGTCACGTGTGGCGACGTCTCCTATCTGGAAGTCAACTTCTGCCGTCAATCGTGTATCATGCATGCCAGCGGGCAGCCAAACTTCCCATTCAATTTAAGTGGAAATGTAAACCATGACACAAACAAGTTGTAATGATCATAACATCTTGAGACAAGAATCAATGTCGAATGACCAACAAGCAAGTGCCACAACTGCCTTCTGTCAAAGTAGTGCGCACATGCTCTGCTCATGTCCCAGCCATTACTTGTCACTTGGGTGTCATCTCTACTTGTCATGTACTCTGAATGCATGGGGTTGCTGTCGCTTAATGTTGGCGCCATTCAGGTCCCTGACCATGGCTGCAAGACGCAAAACGTGCAACATTACCAGATGATCAAGGTCACGTTGTTCCCGTTTCCTTTCGCCTTATCACCTAACACAGCCCTTCAGGGAACTTCGTTCATCGGGAACACCTGTTACTGTGCTATCAGAGTAGGCAATATGCTGAAGCTACCTCTGAGGTAGTCATCATCTTCACCTGGCTCCGTGCCTTTTAGTCATGCTGTGATTAACAGATATAGCGCGCCAGAAGACTCGCAGTCGCCGGCGTTGTCAACACGGATGTTACAGACTGATCTGACTTTGCCATCTGGTTGTCTGCGTATGCATTCCCGCTCTCTATCGTTTCACAAGCACGCCGCAGTCGTACTCCTGATCTGTCTTGGTACTGCAACCTGCACGCATGCAAAGCGTGCCGCCACGTACAACGCCAAAGCACGATCTGGTGAAGCTTGGGCACAACTGAATCAATCAACCGCAGTAACGACGTACGGCCAGCCGGTCGTCGAGCAGCTGACCAAAACAACTTCCGTGGACCACTTCAGTCAGGTAACGTAGCCTAAGCTAGCTCGCCTGCACGTAAGGTTGCAGTATATAAGCTACATGACTGCTGACCGCTGCAGGCGCAATACGAGCCAGATGGCGACAGCACCTTTGAGCTGAGATACGTGTTGATCAGACCAGCCACACCACCCAACACCAGCACGCCTATCCTACTGTTCTGTTCCGAAGAATCTGCTCTAGAGTGAGTATCACCTAATGTGTGCATGATCTGCTCCAGCAGTGCAAACATGCATATCGTGTCACCTGGCAACATGCATATCGTGTTACGAGTTGTGATAGCTGCGGGGTCTCAGCTCCGCCCTGTTCCTTGTGCAGAGCCTCTCAAGTAGGAAGTGGATACTACTCTGACATTGCAAACTCCATAGGGGCTCTGCAAATTTGGCCTGAGCATCGCTACTATGCAACCCAGCAGCCATTCAAGCCTTCTGACAGCAAATTTGTGTATCTCAACATTGAACAAGCCTTGGTAGATCAGATAGAGGTTGTGCTGCATACCCAGCGAACCCTTGGACTCAGCCAGAGCCCAGTCATTGCTATTGGCAGTAGTTACAGTAAGACCTTGTTGCAACGTGCCATCACAGCTATATGCCCCTGTCTATTGTTATTTTCTGGCGTCAGAGTATCAATAAACTGCAGTGTGAGTATGTTTGCACAGCATGCTGCATGTCTTAAGACAGATTGCTGGTCCTGTCTGCTGTACATCGAAGCTTCAACACAGTCTGTCATTGCTCTGCGCAACAATGCACACTTGTGTCCCTATCTTTGCACGATCATCCTACGCATGCAGCTCAACTTTTGCTGACATTGGTTCCACACGCAGGTGGGCAGCTTGCAGCATGGCTTCGAGTGCGCTACCCAGATGTCATTGCAGGCGCAATCTCCTCCTCCCCAACTTTATTGGGTGCACCTGGTCTGGGCTTGGTGAGCCAGCCTGTGCTCTTGTCTTGTCAAACATGCAAGATGGCTAAATGCACAGCAGGGTGCTTCTGCGGGGGCCTGCTAGTCCTTTTGAACCATATAACGCAGACACATGACATGCTCATGTATGTCATATGCCCCCATCTTTTCCTTTTTTCAATAATAGTTAGTCATGATAGGCCTACTGTACAAGGCTACCCCGATGGTTGCCAGCAAGTCCTGCTGAGGCTAAGGCCCTACCCCGTGAGGGGGCATTGGCTCTTGCGTTCTGTCCGTCTGCTGAGCTCAGGCTTAGATTGCCTGATGAATTGGACTGTGGCATGCTGCAAACTGACATGCCAATGTTGCACAACCATGCGCTGAACTTGCATGCCATGACTGCTGCTGTGCTGCACCTTGTCTGCCCTTCTTCAGCGCCCTTAGGCCCTGCTGATGTATGTTTCTTCATTTGTAGGATCCTAGCTATGACCCATATGGGTTTGCCAAGATAGCCACACGCTCTGCCTCCAGTGAAGCTGGCTCTGCTGCAGCCTGCCCAACCAACGTGCAAAAGTTCTTCACCACCCTTTTTGCCAGGGCTCTAACTCCAGAAGGCCTTGAACAGATCAACACAGACCTCAACCTGTGCCGCAACTCAGAAGTGCAGTCCTATGGTGATGTCAATGCAACATTGGCCTACTACGTGCTCAGCAACTGGGTTTCAGCGGTTAGTACTGACTTTTAGACTGGACATGACCTGTGGATGCATCTCATTTGGTGCAGCAAATTGTGCTGCTCTCATGTCAACCCAGCATTGAGGACCTCTCACTGCAATGCAGTGAATGAGTGTTCAGCAATTTGTAATCTCCTCCTCTGGATTGTGCTTTGTTCTGAACAGCTTGCACAAGGTGTCTGATGTGACGGGTTGCTGCATGGTAACTTGCAGGCTCAATTCAACTTCCCATTCGCGTTACCTGGCACTGGCCAGACAGACATCCCGGCCTACCCTGTACGCGAGGCTTGCAACCTCCTTGCAAATGACACTCTGGAGGGGACACCTCTCTTCTACGCCATGGGCCAGGCTTTGCCTATCTTCACTGGCAATGCCAACATCAGTGGCGGCTGCCTGGACACCTCTGCTGGCGGACCAAGTGCCTTTGGCTACCAGGTCAGCTCTGCGTTTGAACTCAACATGCATGAGCAATCTGCTGACACCCATTGTGATGTCTTAGTCATGTCTGCTGACATGTGGACAGTTGACCAGGTCCAGAATATTGCAGGCAAGATGTTGTCTGTGCATGCACAGGAAGGTACCTGTCTTGCAAGCCAATGATTGAACTTTCATGTGTCCTCCTGCTGCAGATTTGTACGCAGGACTACACACCAGTCTCTTATGATGGAGGTGAGTCATACTTACACCTTGCTGCCTGCTGTGTATACATGATAGCTTTTGGAGCGGCCATTTGGTGCTGAAGTCAAGCTCACAGCTGCGCAGCCATGGTTTCTTGGTATGTTGCAGTCCAAGACATGTTCTACGATCTGCCCTACAACCTAGACGCCAACAGCCAGCGATGCCTGCAGCAATATGGAGTGACTCCACAGTACAACTGGGCAGCATCCACGTGAGTTGCCTCATCTATTGCTTGTGCCCCCTTTACATGCTGCTTTGCAGCTTAAGGGATGTTGCGTATCGAAGGCAAACATGACTTTGTTCAACTGTGTGGGCTGGATGTCTGACCAACAAGGAGAGGCAGCACATGCATGCTGAGTCCAAAGCTTCCCTGTGATTTCATGTATGCAAAGCATTGCTGTCGGTCTCAGCCTTGCGTTGACGCCTGTGCATGCTATGACTGCAGATTTGGCTTGTCATCATTACGCTCATCATCCAACATTTTCTTCACAAACGGCATCTATGACCCTTTCACAGCTTGTGGGCCAACAGTCAACATCTCTGACACCATCACAGCTACAATATATGGTAGGGGGATATGCAAACTCTTTCAAGAAACATGCTGTCTATGGCATCCTTGCTTGATGCCAGATGCTAATTATGCTTGCAACAGAAATGTGCAGGCTGTTAACACGATGTGTTTGCAATGCACATCGATCTGCATCTTGCAAAGTATGGAGGTGGTCTGGCATACTGCATGCACAGCCAGCAAAGCACGCTGCTGTTTGGTTTACTGTACACACATTAAATATGCTGATCTGGGTGTTCCTGCAGAGGGCCCACATGCCTTTGATGTTGAGTCTACCAAACCAGAAGACCCTGCAAGCGCTGTCCAGGCACGAGCTCAAGGGCTGCAATACATCCAAACATGGGTCAACCAGTACAATGCTCAAAAGGCGTTAATCCCAATGTCCAATCCTTCTGATCTCTTCAACTTGGCATTTGATGTTGGTGGCTACACGTCAGCATGGAACAACACACTCCCGGGCAGTAACACCAACAACACAGATGCCAACCTGAGCAGTACAGCAGCCATATACAACTCTTCGGTATGATGGACTGATGCGCAACATTTGGAGCATTTGTGACATCTTGTGAGGAAATTCCTTACAGCAGGCAATTTCAAGAAGAAATGAAACAGTGTCAATGTTTGACCCAAGCATAAAATGCTTTCCATTTGCAATGGTTGACATGCAGGCTGTGTCACGCAAAATTCAACGTGCGTGGAGTTTGATTCCATTGCAAGCTGTGTGCACCTGGCCTTGCTTGTCTGCAAACATGTATTACTGGGCAAACAAAGCTTTGTAAACTGTCCACAGATATCACATCAGGGCTTGCACACAAGCAGTGATTCAATACCTGCATATTGCTTAATTGGCTACTGCGCTGCAAAATTCTGGACCAGATTTTACGTCTGACCCAGCATTCTGATCATGCGCTGCTGGGATCTGGTGCACTAAGCTGTTGAAAATCAGCGGGTAATGCGGCCCTCAAAACAAGCTGTGAATGGGTTGTTGACAATCTTGTACCAGATGCACCAGCCCATCAGAGCCACAAAAAAGACCACAGCCATAAAGTAGCTCACAACAGTCACCTGCAGGTGTTCAGTAAAACTTCAGCCCTGAGAATCAAGAACAGTTGTAGTATGCAGCATGAGAATGGAGCACCATGTTGTGCTTACCAGAGTAAACAAGACGTAGCTCTCTTGGTGGTCATCGCTGAGGTTCATGCCGAAGATGCTGGACACAACAAACACCATTGCCATGACCAGGTTGCCAGCGTTCAGGATCATGCGTGTCTGCAAGACATTGTTACTGTGTTCAGATATAAGTGTGGAAGCTGGGGTTAGGACAGCAATGAGTGAGCAGATAACAGACACACGGGTACAGACAAGTAGCTCACCCTGATCAGGTTATTTCTGAAGTTGTTGATCTCAAGATCAATGTACTCCTGCGTACACAAAGCACCTTGACTCTTGTACAGACATGCGCTGCTCCAGAAAGATAAGCTGCATGCACACACAAACAAAACAACAGAAGTGTCTGGTCACAGCAGCAGAGACAAGGCACACCTCAGTATCACTGATGTACTCATTCATTGTTTCCAGCCTGTTAAAAGTATTGTCCATCTGAATGAAGTATGCCTCCAGCAGCATCTCAACTTGCTGCATGTCGGCATCATCATCATCCTGGCCGCCAAACTTGTGAGACTTGCGCTCCAGGCTCAGCCTGCCCAATGCAAGGCGCAGTGATGGAGCCTGCTCCAAGTATGCCACCTTGTCATCGGGATCCAGCGGCTGCCCAGAAATGTGCTGCAGGTGCTGCTCCCTGCAAACACACCACCTCCTCTGGTGTTTGTGTCACGTCATGCCAGTATGAAGGGCAATGCATGGCAACATGGCATGGAGTCTTGTGTTCAAGTCAATGTCAGACAGGCTCATGCTGGTACGAGATGCAATGCGCGGCAACATGGCGTACAATCTTGTATTTGAGCCAATGTCAGACTGGCTCACACAGTTCATCAGGTTTGACTGTTGTTTGATGCAGCCAACAAGCTAGCCATGAACAAGCATAGATAGGCTAAAAAAAGGCTCCCCTCACAAAAGGCTATCAAGCTGTGCAACAAGCAGACAGTTGATCCTGGGATTGCGTTGAGAATGGCTGTCCAAGCGTGCAAGAGGAGCTGCCCAGCATGTGTCAAGCAACATGTTTGTTGGCATTGCGTATTTGCGTCAGCGCTGTGGATGCAGAGCAAGACAGATAGCGAGGCCTACCTTGCTGTCAGATTCATACTCTTCATGTCACCTTCATCCTCGAGAAACTTCTCCAGCAGCTCCCGGATTGTCTCCACTCTGGTCTTCAATCGCACCATGCGATTCTTGATACGTCGCATTTTGTCAAGCAACAATGTTGTCACCTGCAAACACAAATGCATGTCTGTCATACAGCATACAAAGGCACAAAGGAGTACCCTGACCAAAGACAAATGCCTGAGATGCTTCAACATTCTGGCTGCACCATGCAGCGCTGTGACTTCTGCCCCAAACTGACTACACAATACGTTGTGGGGATACTGTGGCCCAGCGTGCAGTCATTCAGGACTGGTCCAGTCTGTGCGATGCACTGATGAATGCTACTGTATAGCGATGGTATACAGAGCACAGAAAAGCTTACTGTGTGTGCAGTGGGGCTCTTCAGCACCGGGTCCCCAGCTTGCCACAGCTCATCTGTCAAGGCTGACAATCTGGCGCAGACCTGCATGTGAGCTGAGCAACTCTGATGCATTGGCACAGCAGCACTCAGAAGCTGCAAGATTTTGACAGTGAAGCAGCGCTGGAGAAGACAAGATCAGCAACAATACCATGTCAAGAACTGCTTCCAAAGCCTTCAACTCAAAGGGCGTGTCCTGATATGACTTGTGACTGACGCTGCTGGTGTTGCTGGAATCAGAGCCATTGATCAGCAGATATGTCTCCAGATCTGAGTCAGACTTGCTGACTCTCATGTGACTGCCTTTCTTCTGAGCTTTTGTGCTGGGTGGCGCTTTGGCTTTGGCTCGATGAGCATGTGTTGCGTGTGCAAGCCTGAACTGTATATCCTCAGCAAATTGCAGCACACTTGGCTGGTCCGCATTCAAGAGAAGCAAGTAATGCGTGGTGATGATGCACTTGATGTGCTCCATATTGACTAACAACGCTTTGTCTCGGCACAATATTGCAGAAGGGTATGAAGTAGCCATGGCAGGATCCAGCAATCGCAAGTCTCTAACTTGTATGCCAAGCTCTTGAGTTATTGATAGCTTGTCAGCCTGCAGGCATAAATACCTGTCACATTTTTGCGCAATAAAAATTGCAGTAACAGAACTTGGGTTGTGATTTGCCAACCTGCAGGACACTTGTTGCTCCTGATGCCTCTATCTTCAACCATTTTCTGGTACCTACTGCTGCCAAGTGAACTTTGGTTGCCGGCAGTTGCAGTGGAAGCTGCACGGGAACTTGCAAAGGCTTGCTGGGTCTCTGCAAACTGCTTTCGCTAGTGAAGTCCTGTGATAGCGATCGTCGCATTGTGGACGAAGCAAACCCTGCTTGTCCTTTGGCAGCACCATACTCAGCATTTGAGAGCTTCCGAGGGCCGGAAGGTCTGGCGATATTGGTGGCACTGCCACTGCTTCTCTTCAACTTGGGTTGCTTCCTGACAGCGGGATTGCCGTTGCCGACAACAACCTTGCTAGTATTGCTTGCGACAGTCGGCGCATCATCAGGGACCATGGCGACACGAGACTTGAAGCCATTCAGTGCCTCAGCAACCGCTTGCTCCAACGACTGGTTTACATAGCTGCAAAAGTGCGAAGAAAGGTAGTCTTTGCAGTGCAAACGGGAACGCGAGCAACGCTGAAGGTAAGCGCTGAGAGTCTGAGCGACAAAACGGCAGCAGCAGGCGATGCTTCTGTACAGACAAGCTCCGAAACCAATGTAAGTAAAAGGTACGGCCTGTCATGGGAATTACAGAGCCCATATGCGCATCTCAGGCCAGGATTCTAGTCAGATTCCGCCGCAGCACGGACAGCATGAGTGCAGCAGTGTTCAACTTTGGGGCGCACCTGCAGTGTTGTAACCGTGCACAACTGGCAGATGACCTTGAGAGGCGCAGAGTTGTATACGGTTGTCATGCTTGGGGAACAACGCTGGTTGTTGCATCATGCAACTTGCATGGAGTATTTCATGAGTTTCAGACCCACATGAACGACTGTTTGAACACTGCTGCAACGAGCATTTGATAACCGTCAATGCAGTTGCGTGCCTTACTATGGAGACACATTCTGACTGAAAACGCTCGCTTATTGAGTGATATGGTATAGGCTCTCAGAGCGCTCTGCTGAAATGCTAGTGGGCAGCTACTGTAATGGCGGCAAGGACACTGATTTCCATTTATCAGCGTTAGCTTGGATACCTGCCTTGTATCTGATCATGAGCAATGTTCTCTCGCCATCTGCACAAGCACATAACAATTCAGGAACAGCAACAGGCGATCTGAATCTGTAAAACAACAAGGCAATCCAGTGTGCATGATGTCAAGCAAGATCTGAAGCTTTGCAGGCAGATGTAAAGCAACTTGCCGTGTAAGAAGGTAATTGCCAAGAGTGCCCAGATCCGGTATGTCCTTGGGCAGATCATCAGCTTGAGACTGCATACTGAATAGCTGCTGTGCCTGGGATTTCATGATGTGCAGTGACGAGCTGTCTGGGCATTCGCTGGCTATCCGTAGCACCTGCAGGAGTTTCCAAGCTGTCCTTCAGAGGTCTCTAACTCAAGCATAAACAAAGTGGCTATGTAGATGCACTATTGTGTAGACGGCCTCATGGTCTGGATACCAAAGCATTCAGCAGGAAACAGTTCACGTTGACAGCGTACCAACAGTGGCTGGTCCAATTGCAGTGATGCAGACTTACCTCAAGCATCATGGTCTGCAAGGAGCCGGGAGCCAAGCCTTCCAGATTGGCCAGGGCCGTCAAGGCAGCGCTTGCAGCTGCAGTGGCTGCTGGGTCATTGTCCAATGTAGCGGCCAGAGCAGGCTCTAGTAAGTGCCTCAGCCACTCTACATTGTGCAGAGCAGGTGTGAGACACAGCACAGTCTGAGCATGCAATGCCGCTCTACTGCAACACACTGACTAGCTGACTATTGATGCAGTGAAATGGTATCAGGTGAGGTTTGACAAAGCCTGGCACATCTATATTTGTTAGGTTGCAGCATGCCATAGGCTTGCAGAGAAACGGTTCATGCAGTAGCTACACAAGATGCTCTTGTTCCTCCTCCTGAATTGGAGAAGCTCATGCAGCAAGCAACGTGCATCACTGTGTTAAGGCACACACCAACCTGCAAGGATGTCAAAAACGGCACACCTGAGTCTGAGGAAGAACCAGAAGTGGAGGCGATCTCCTGCATGCTGGCTTCTGATTGCTGCCAGGAGGCTGCCGGCCGATGATGCGCAGAAGCATCACCACTCAGCCGTGGCTGATGAGAGTACAAGGGCAGCTCTGCATCAGCGCTCAATCTGGGCTGATGGGAATACACTGGCCTGTCAGCATCAGCGTGCAACCTTGCTTGGTCTGGTAATGCTTGTTCGTCAGCATGCTGCATCCCAGGGTCCGAAAGCATATGGCTTGGGATAGCTTGCTGATCAGGTGTGGGCATTGCATGTGAGGTGGTGGATGGAGGCAAGGCTTCCTGGAGGGGCTGATTTGTGTCTGACTCCAGGATGACGTCTGCAGCAGCCAGTTCTGAAGACCTGGACCCATTCATGGCCTGCAACCCAGTCACCCTTCTTGCTCACAGCACTACCAGAGAATGACCTGTCAAGGGTGTTTTTTGTAGTATGCAGCCGTGGTGAACAACATTGCAAGCTCTGTCTGGTGCCAAACACAGGACGGCCGAGGACTGCTTGCAGGAACATGCGATTGAGCCAAGCAACCTGCACGTGATTCATGCACATGCAACGGTCTGAGCGTAAACAAATTGAGCAGCGCCTCAGATGTGCCAACAGACATGCTCCAACGTGTTCAGCATGCGCAGCTCTTGCTGATGCTGAGGCCGCAATAGCAGGGCCGAAAGGATCATTGTGAAGTATCATGCAGCCTTGCTGCTCACCAGGCCAGCTTCTGCCAGCTGTGCCATCATAGCTAAGGAGGGGTGCTTGGCTACAGTATGGTGTCTGACAGTACCATCATCACGAAATGTCATGTTGATCTGATGACTGCGCAAGGTGCCAGCCTTTTTGGCCTGAGGCTGTGCACCAGGTGGGGCCTGCTCTGTACCAAAGTTCCAGCGGGGCATGGTCTGCTGGTACTCTGTTGCTTGGTGATTCAGCTGGTCCAAGGGAGGCCGCTTGGCTGCATGAGCTGAGATGGTGTGCTGCAGGGATGCTGGAGCTTGGACGTGCTGCAGAAAGTCATGCTGTAGCAAGCCTTGAGCTGTGGGGCGCCTTGTGGGGTCCTGTACACACCACAATCTTTGCTGCATGACAGCAGTCATGCAGCATGCAATTGAGATGTCAGTTGCACGTGCAGATATTTGTTGACCAATCATAATGATGAGTTCACGGACTTTGCGGGGATGTTCCCACTTGGTACTGAAGTTGCCTGCACAAGACACAAACCAAGAACTTGCAAGACATACCTTCTGCAGACAGACAGCTACAAAGTCCTTAAACTGATGACTGAAAGGGCCTTCCAGCTCAGGAGCAGGTGATTTGGGAATGAGGAAGAGCACTCGCATGGGGTGCAGGTCTGCATGTGGGGGTGCTCCTGTAGCCAGCTGCAACACAGCAGCAGTTTCGGTTGGGCTGGTCATACTCGGCTGAAATTGATGACATGCATTTGGTCACAACAAGCGATGCACTCTGCTTAGAGAATGCTACAGTACTTCTGGACAGGCAGACCAAATGCAAATTTGGTGCTGTGGGACATGAATGTTGATGCGAAAATGTGAACTCTTTGTCAAGCTATAAGCGCTGTCCAAACTCTGCTGAGGATCTTGACTGTATTAGGTTAGCATGGCAAGGTGGCTAGAGAGATGTGCTGACTTGGAGGTACCTCTATAGCAGTGATGCCAAGAGACCAGATATCTGCTGTTTCAGCATATCCTTCCTCAGAGGACTCAATGACTTCAGGTGCCATCCAGTAAGGCGTCCCAACAAAGGTGCGCCGTCTGTAGCCCAAGGTTCCAGTCAGCTGGCCTGATACCCCAAAGTCAGAGATTTTCACGTCGCCTTGGGCGGACAGAAGTATGTTGGCTGCTTTCATATCTCTGTGTATTCTATGTTCACCATGAAGGTATTCCAAGGCTTTCACAGTCTCGCACAGTACATATGCAATGGTGGCCTCTTGCAGTGGGCCATCTTCAAGCTGTACAAGAACAGAGCTTCAGTCAGAACTTTGGTGAATAAGGCTGGTGTCACACACTTCTGCATTTGTGGTGACAGAAGGCAGCACAAGATACAATGTTGGGGGTTTTGAATGGTGCAGCACTGATGCTGTACATTGAATGAGATGGCATACACAATCCAGTAGCCTTTTGCATGTGCTGTATGCTGACTCAGCAGCGTTGAGGTGCTTACAAGGTCAGAGAGGGAGGTTGCCATGAGCTCCATGATGATCAGAAGCTCTGTTGTGCCAGGCAGCATTATAGATGCAAAGTACTCGGTGATGTTTGGCGAGCAGCACTTGGCCAGCACTGACACCTCCTGTGACACACTTGCAGTAGTGAGCACATACAAAGCTGTGCATCCATAAGTTGCCATTTGCACATAGGCATAGCAAGCTTGCCTTGTGTATATCTTCAATGTCATCCTCTCTGCAGACACCACAAAAAGTTACTCACTGCAGACATAACGCTGTTGGGAACAAGGCTTTGACACAGACGACTTACACATCCTCCAAGTCAATCACTTTAATAGCCACTTCTCGCTGCAGCTCCTTGTCCCAGCTGCATGCCACATGTATGCTTTATTAGATGCTGCATGCACATGATTTACCGTTGGCCAGTATGCACTTACCCTCTGTATACATCTCCAAAAGAGCCTCTGCCGATCAAGTCCAGCCTTTCGTATCTGTCAGCATGCTCTTGCAAAGCTTCGGCCATGGCTGCAGAAAGTGTGCAGCACACGAGACAGATGCGGCAACTCCGCAGTCCTCGCAGCGCCTATGCGCTTAACCCGCCATAGAAAAGTTAGCCAGGTTTCCGCTGAGGAAGACCCATTCCAAGAACGCAGGCCAGTTGCACTGCCGCAGCAATAACGACTACAACCGGAAACGGCCGGGAGTATCGCGATGAATGTCGCGGCACAAGCCGAAGTTTTGATCGTTCAGTGCTTGAGACCTAGCCCAAAGCAAACGGACGCAGTATGCACTGTGTTCTCGCTGTTTCAGCAGGCACAACCAATCGCGAACTACAATACAGTCGACACTTGACAAGCGAGAATGAGTGAGATCAAGGTGCACAACTGACTTTGGTCAACTCAGAGGTCTTTCCGAGCGTACCTTAAGGCGCCCTGGCGATGCCGAAGGGCCCTGGGTCAGAATCGAGGGAAGTTTTTCCTTCGCAGATCTAACAGCGTTCAGACAGAACTAAAGGACGTGCATTCTATGCTCTGGCATCGTCACGCCCATCACCTTGGTCGCGGATAGGCTGGTACGCTTCCTCTGGCTTCATACGGCCGTGTTTGCAGAGACCACCTGTGAAGACGTCGCTGATCACGATCGCGCAACAGCTTTCGCGTGCTCCGTTTGAGCGCAAACGCGTCCAAGCGTAATCATGGACACGGTCGTGGGCTTCTTGAACCAGCAGAACTCCTTCAAAGTCAAAGCAGTCTCGCAGGTCCAGCTTGCGCTGGCTTTGATAGCTACTGCCTGGAAACCGAACCTCTCTGGGGCGGTAGCGGTACTCGGCATTCTAGCCAGCGTGCTCGGGAACCATGAGCTGTTGCAACTGGTATGACCTTAGCAGCAAGTGTTCATATGGTCAGCAAGGGCTTACATCAAGGTTTGTTTTGCTACTGCAGTATATGTATTTTACACCAGCTTCCATCGTCATCGACATTTTTCAAATCATTTTCTTCCGGCCAGAAGTCGGATTTGGAATGTGGTGAGCATCATGCTCTGCTTTTGCTGCCACTGCTCGTATGTCAGCTTGCACGTTTCCCCCATACATGCAGCGTTACTTGGCAAACCTTATGTATCTATTAGTTGCATTTGGCGCCTGCCCTACTGTTTTGCAGGCATCATCGAATAGCTTGCTTGATGCAGGTTTGGAGTCATGTTTCTCAACATCATAGCCAAGGTAGTAACAGATGAACTGCAGTGCTGATGCAGACTGCACCCCACTGCAGAATTACATTCTGTTGTTGCAGATTGCAGGCACCTACTTTGCATACCTGATGAGCAACGCCAATCCAGGTACATGTTCATTGGACGCCTCTTGAGCCTGGGACAGGGTTTTGCTTGAAGCATACAATTTGAACCAGGCTTGCTTAAAAGCACACGATTGAAGCTAGACTGGTCACTGCAGATGATGAGGCAGGGTACCAGTCATTTGCTGGTGGTGGACAAGGAACACGAAGCCAGCGGGATCCTTTCTCTGGTGGCTATCAACCACCACCAACAAACCCCTTTGTCCAACCAAGTGCTGGTGGATCTCCCCCTCGCAATGCTCAGAACCAAGATGAAAATGCTTGATCACCTCGTCAGCTGACCCAGTACTGTCCTCAGCTGAAAGAAGTACTGCAGGTGCTGACATTTGATAAAGTGTAAGACAGTGCAGACGTTTGTATATGTCTACATAAGGAGTGAAGGTCATGAGCCTATGCTCTCTTGCTTTGCCAGCATCCAACTACACACATCAAATTTTGAAAAGGCATTTCTGCAAGCACGTATTCATGTGCGCAAGGATGGCCATACCGTAGGATGGTCAACATATAGCATATGATTTGTAGTTTCTCCTCTCTTTTCAGGTTTCGAAGCTTTTGTGCATAAACAGGTTTTATCACATCCACTGTGACACAAAGTTTCACAGTTCCATGAGATTGCACAACACTATAACCTACTACAGGTCAAGCACAATACTGGCAAAAAACTGAGCGTCACGTCAAATCAATCAGTACACGCGTACTCTGAAGACCAGCCATTGTGTCACAAAGTCATGCACAAACAGATAAAGTTGCCAAATAGAGCTGGCTCCACTACACAACAAAGACACGTATAAACACAAAAGGTAGAAACACCAGGTCCTCACACCTCTTTGCAACTATCACAATCGCATGTTTGGCCCTCACTCGTTCAGGCAGTGTTCATTTTCTTACGCTGCATTTGTTTCATGACCAACTCACCAGTCCTCAAACCTGTCGAGCACTGCATGGGCTTCTGTGAGATCTTTCTGCACCTTTTTCCGCCTATAGAAGATGGGGCAGTCACGTGATGTACAGAGCACATCTTGATGCAAGCTGCCTTGACATCGCTGGCATTGTGTCCACAAGGCACTGAAGGAGCTCTCAAGCTCATTCACACCCACAAGGGTCTTCTGATAGATCTCAGCTTCCTGCATGCGCCATCAACAACTGTATTGTTTGCGCCTGTCCTTAGATGCTGAAAGGAACGGGCCTAGAAGCAATGTAGAAGCAATGTGCATCCAGCAATTGGGAAATCACCTTGTTCCTGCAGTGTTTGCAGAGGGTGGTGTCCCCGGGCGCCAATGTGGCCTTGCAGCCCAGACAGCTGTAGCGCACTTTGGCAAATTTCATGATGCCGCCTGCTGCCAGAGAAGGGGTGGACACCATGATGCTCCTAGTGTGGTCCCCTGGTACCAAACATGTTCCCTTAGGTATGGATGGTATTGCTGCATCGTGGACAGCAGTACGGCAGCCAGACACTTGCAAGTACACACAAAACAAAAGGGCAGCATGTTTTTTGGGGGTTAAGCCACAGCTCTCAGGTGCATCCCTGACCTGCAGCAGCAGGGACTCAAATGCCACAGCAAAACAGACCACAGAGGTAGTATGGCTAGTTCCTGCATTTCGGATGCTGCACAAGAGCAGCATTCTGCACCTGAGAGGAGAGACTTGGGGTTGCGCATGATAGGCTCGAAGATGCGCAACAGTGGCTGGGAGAGATGATGCTCCAGGTAGTGCTGGAAGTCAATGGGCAAGTTGTTCTCCAGGGCAAAGATGGGGTCCTCCGCCTTCTCCCATGTCTTGGCTCCCTTGGCCGACTGCATTGCATCACACACACACACCCCTCAGGAACACGCAACATGCTATTGTTTTGACTTGCAGTGACCTTTGTTTTTGCAGTGACCTTTGTTTTTTAACACTGAATGTGCACAGAAGCTAGCAAAACAAGAGGATAAGCTTTGAAGTCAATGGGGGTTTGTTGTGACATGTGCCTTTGCCATGCTTGCAAGTGTTGGTAGTCAAGACAAACATGAGACCTTGATGATGACATATGGCACTCGGTCTCCAACAACTGGGGCTGTGGCAGGATCCCTCTTGTACATCTTCTTTGACAGCTCCACGTGAGCTGCTGCAGACTTGTACTTCTCTGCGTTTTGTGCCAACCCCTGTCACAGCAGACATGACTCAGCTGCCCTTCCTTGCGGCAGCCAACAGACAGTGCAGTATTTGCGTCACCAGGAGCGTGAGGCAGAGAATGGCATGCAATGTGGGGTCACATACAGCCAAATGCAACATTGCACGGTACCAACAGCAGCAGAAGGCAAATAGCAAGGTGTAATCACATGTTTGCACGACATGTTGCAAAAGCAAAGTAGCATTGCATCAGGCTTGAGCACCCATCAGCACATCCATCACTCCTTCTTAGCAGTTGAAGCCGTTTGCTGATCTTTCAGGCAATGCATGAGAACAACAAACCAGGTGCAAGCTGCTGGGGGCACACACTTGAGGAGGACAGACCAGGTGATTTGCTGCTTACTACAGGAGTGGGTGCACAACATGGCAGCAAGCCGGTGGCAGTAGCTTGCAAGGGGGCAGCATGAGAGTACCTTGGTGATGACTAGCAAGGAGAGGTCCAGCCGGTTCATGAGCAGGTCAGCAATGCTGTTCTTCACATACTCCTTGGCGCCCTCCACATCACGCTGAATCAGCAGCTTCTCCAGGCTGGTGGTGATCACGTTCTTCACCAGCAGGCAGTTGTCGCGCCGCACTGTCTCAATGCCCTTGCTGTCCATCTTGTCGTGTGCATCAGGGTTGGTCCACAGCAGACCCGCATACCTCTTCTTGTTGATCAGCAAGTATGGGAAGTACACCTGCAGAGCGCAGAAGTGCTGACATCTTATATGTGGTATTTGTTGGTGAGCTTGCTTGAGTTGGCGCTGATGCTGGGTAAGGATGTAGGTCACACAATGGCATGACAGCTGCATTGAACACACAATGCGCCTACAGAAAGTAGGCACGACCCGGGATGGTTTGTGCATGCTTGCAGCATCAGTTGCGGCAAGACTCCCAGACTAGCACCTTTTCAAACTCCAGCTTGATCGGCTTGACAAAGGTCTTGGACACAAACTCAGCAGCCTCCCGGCCCAGCTCCATGGCCCTGGCCACATCAGGCACCTTGAAGTGCACCATCACACTGTCTGTGTCCCCATAGATCACCTCACAGTCTG
>JAABUP010004485.1_pt1 | contig 22730 bp, 30 predicted proteins | sample 5559201 | NCBI WGS metagenome assembly JAABUP01 (sample SAMN10711887, study PRJNA513373) | rock metagenome | isolation source: Antarctica rocks | place: Antarctica | reverse complement strand
TCCCCCCGCCCCCAGCCAATTACCCAAGCCACTTTCTAAGCTGGCATTTGTGTGGCAAATGCACAAACTATCAAGCATGGAAATCAAGCACTGCACCAGAAATTGCTGTTACAGCAATGGAAACTGATACTTATGGCTTGTTGGCTGAAGAGCATGTACGCCAGGAGGTTGGCTGCTGCATTGGTATGCTTTCAGAAAGCAGATGGTGCACAATCAGCCTTCAAGGGAACCCACGAGAGCATGGGGCATTGCAGGTTCACAGCGCTAGTACTTTGCTACTGCTGAATAGTTATGTTGGCTGTGCTGCAGGAGGTTGCACACAGGCGTCCATATGAAGTCCTGATGCTATTGAAGCCAATTCATCACCCATCTCCAGAACAGTTATTGCCGAAGCATGTGGTCCAGCACCAGTCATTGCACAAGGAGTTAGTGTTTAAAAGCATTTCAGATGAAGGTGGCAGAGACATTGCCACCTTTGCTGATGCGCTGGCGTCAAAGTATCAAGCTCCACAACCCAACAGCCGCTCTTCAGGTGTTCAGATTTCAGACAGTGCCTCACATTGCAGCCTGCAAGGACCAGATCTTAGATTCCAAAAAGGACATCAGTCAGCGGTGAGGGAAAGGGGCAGCAGGGCTGTTGCATCATCAAAGCTGCCGAATGGCCTGGTCATGGTTGCTGTACCAGGGGCACATTCCAGGAAGCCCCAGCTGGCTCACCTGCTCCAGCCCTATCTGCCGGCCAGTCCAAAGTGCCTCGAGGTAGGCAAAACGCACACTACACGACATGGATGTTTTTCAAAAGCTCACACATGGTCTCTGACATCCATAGACTTGGTTTGTTGTCCCCAGACAACTAAGTTGATCTGATGATTCAATGTAATAATAATAGTATAAGTAATAATAAGCACTTGCTTGTCGCCGTCACTATTGCAGGCCTCTGGTTATTATGATTATTTTTTCCCCTATTATCATTACTATTACTGTAATATGATGCACACAGACCATGGAATATTGCATTGATCACCAAAGGCTCCACATTCCATGGTCTGTGCGCATGATGTTATAGTTATAGTAATAATAATAGTAATTACAATAATAATAGTGTTAATACTAATAGTAACAATAACAATAGTTACAATAATAACAATGACAACAAAGAGTTACCATGATGTTATGCTCTGGGGTCTATCTACTATTGCATGTTTGCATCAACGCTCAACCTATTTGAAGCTGAGGCAGCATTGCCACCCTGGACATTAGCATCATGACTAGTGTATATGTAGACATTTCATCCTTGACGTGTTACCAACCCTGTTCAATTACTCATATACATGTTTCTCGCCTTACTGGCGGTCTTGGACAGCCACCCTGTCATGCATATTGGTGCATCTTGTCATGTTGCTGTTGAGGAGAACATGCACATTTACGGTCACAAGCTGTCGTGTTGTGCAGATGTTTGCTCGAGAACTGACACCTGGCTGGACAAGCTGGGGCAATCAGGTCCTGCAATTTCAGCAGATGCACCATTTCCAGCCAGCATAGCCTATTGAGTAGTAAGACTTGACTTGTTTTTGTGTCGTCATGCTTTGCAGAACTCTGCCAAACGCCCTGCTAGAACACATGTGTTTACAATCGTGTGTGTACTACACGGCCTGCCTGATTGCTGTTATCAGCAACTCAGGTGTCGAGTATGTGCCCGCATGCCTTGCAAGCACTCAAAGGAGCAATTTGTTACTAATCATGTATGCAAGCAGACGGGTGAAGTTTCACTTGGGTGTGATGGTGAGAAGCCCCCCACTGACCTCCTACAATCTGAGGAATGGATCAATGAATGTATAACGCCCTAACAGTCAGCAACATGCGCCATGACTGTTGCCAACAGCCTGGTTGTCGTTGTCTCAGCAGCTCTTCAGTCAGCGGGTCTATTGTCCATGACTGTCAATATAGCCCTCGATATGCATCTCAATGCATTGCACAGCCTAAAACAATCTTGCTTAACTGACTGCATACTGTACGGTATCTGATGCAATACCTATATTGTCCAGACATTTAACCATGCTCTGCAAAGCTGAGTGTATCCTTGGGAAAGTGTATCTGAGATCCAGTCTATCAAGGAAAGCTGAGTGTATCTGAGCTTCAGCCTATTAAGGTAATGAATGCATAATGATGGATGCATGAAAATAATGAATGAATGACTCCACTCTGTGCATTGGTCTATGCATGGGCAGAACTGTGCAAAGCACACAGCGCAGCCTATGGAGTGTGGCAAACAGCAACTTCGTGTGTTGAGTCGATGCAATCATGCAGCAAGATACAACACAGTCGCTCGTGGTCGCCATGATCTAGAAGGAGACAAACACCACTGATCACGGATCTGTCAACTTACGGGAACACCCACCTCGCTTAGCGTAAGCTGTTATGACAGAACGCCACCAGAATTCACCATCAACATGTACAATAAGGCGCCGGGCACAGCTTGATCGGCTGAAGAGAACAACCCGAACGACAGGTAGTTTTTGTGAGACAGCCTATGCCACATAAGACGAGTCCACACACACCTACAGTGGCTCAGACTTAGTGTTTTTCAGAATCAGATAGTAACAACCTTGCCCGAAGCTCTAGTAACAGGCGTATCAGCTGCATGATCACAAACTTTCGGCAGGCGCCTCCACGTTCAAAACAAGACCGCCAGAGGCTTCACACTGCCAGATCATCCCTCGCAGGTAAGCTGCTTATCATTGGCCACTCAATGCTTGCAACAAGAAATTGCCAGTAAAAACATTGAGTTGATCATGCAGAAGCAGTGCTGCCTGACGGCACTCAGGCAACACCACGTGAGTTCAGGCAGGGGGACTCACAGATTGGTCATACAAAGGACTGTGCGAGAGCAGAAGCAACATCAGCAGAAGCAATAAAAGCACAAGCAGGTGCTCTGACTGGTTGGACACAGTATCTGAGAGCACGTGAAGTACTTCCATCTAGCGTTGAGGTGAGTTTCATTTATGCTTCAGCGTCATTGAACTGCTACAGCATTTATGTGTGGGCACAAGGCCGTCTGTACTTTCCTCCTGGACAGGTCAAGAGCAATAATTCTGCCATTTGTTGCCATGCAGTGAGTTTGACCTTTGTTCAATAACCCTGTCCCAGTTTGTCAATCTCCCAACCTTCAGCATAAACACTATGCACGGCATCTTTTGTATTTCCAAGCAAGAGGCACTGCTTGCTTGGCCTTGCTGACGCACAGCATGTGGGCCCTGAAGAACATGATTTTCATGCATACGCAAAAAGCAAGTTTGTTTTGGTGCTTGCGTCAGTGCTGTAATTGAGGCAGGCGGTACAGCAGCAGTGGTCTCTGGGCTTGTGGATATTTGCAAATTTACTTCAGAAATTTGACCTAACAGGTGTGCTTGCATCAATATGACACCTTGAAGCCATATTTGCATTCTGGAGGTGAAGATATTTTGCAGGCTTGGAGGCGTAGGCGCTACCAGGTGAGCCAGTTATGCATGCACCACTACATACTTGCTAGCATCCACATCAATATGACACCTGAAGTCACATGACGCAAAGCAGGGACTCGTATATATATACTGTGCACCAACATGAGGTCCAGATGGAGACATCTTCAAGTGCAACACTGTCAAATGCTCAGCAGCATGGCAAGTCATGCACTGCACCAACTTCCCAAGTGACTACTGAAGGCACAGATGCATGCACAGCATCAAACAGCTCTTGCATCAATGCTGACTGTCACTGCTCTGCAGGCAAAGTTGACACTGGCAGAGCACACCATTCCTGCTGCAGCAGTCCACAGCGACAAGCAGTTGCAAAGCACAGGGAACACAACATTGCCGGGAGGCAAAACCAGGCCGCCCAGCTTTCATGAAGGCAGCCAGCTAGAGCATAAAGAGCAGATCTACAGGCCAGGACAGCTGCGGCAGCCTTCCGGGCATGGCACATCTGCTTCAGCAGGTGATGTTCAAGTTGACAGCAGCCCTGCACCACCAGATCTGCTAGTCTGCTGCTCACCTTCTGCTCAACTCACATCCACTCAGCTGCAGAATACAAAGGGCAGTTCAGAAAGTCATGAACATCCCATGTATGCAGCACCAGAGGAGTCTCAGAGTCAAGCTGCAAACTCCATGGTTGTGCCTTCCTTGAAAGCCAGCACTGAGATGGCCATATGGCACCCAGCATGGGGCAGCTGCCAGGGTGACGCCAGCACCATCTCACATGTGCCAGGTAGCAAGGTCCCTGACATGCTGGGTTGCACAGATGCTGACAGACTCAACCTGACAGACCAGCAGTCATCCATATTTGGCAGCCCGCAGGCAGTCACCTCAGAGTTACTTCCTCCAACCCCCCCTGACAGCAACGAGGTGATTAGTCTAGAGTTGTGCTGCCAGACCGCCCAGGGCAGTCACAGAAGGACACGCTCACAGTCAGAAATGCAGGTCCCTCCAGGCATCCATGCGGCAGTCAGCTCAGGATCATGCCTGCAGACAGCTCTAAGCAATGATGAGCCATGCAGTGCATCAAGCGCGTCATCTGCTGCTTTGCTCTGCCTGGCAGATGCTGAGACCTTCACACAGGGTAGTACCAGGACTGACCTGGAGTTGTCAGCGTCAAGAGGACCTGCATGGTCTGATTTGGTTCCCCTCCAGTCTGAGTTGTCCAATGCATTGCCTACTGTTGTCCTCGAAGAGGGGCCTGCGCCCTTAGACCCTGCCAGTCAAGCCTCCATCGGCAGAGCCTATGAAGGGGAGGCTAAAGCCTCAGGCAAAGCCAGGGTGTCTGATTATGTGCAGTCTTCCAGCCCACAGCTTGGAGATGGAGGTGACAAACTGAGTGGCATGATGTACAGTGATTCTCCAGATGATCTGGCTACTGACAGGTGATCTGCACTATTCAGCACCTTGCTGTGCTTCGTTGCTCAGTATGCCTCGCCTGGCAAGGCTTGCACTTCACAAAGCCATCTATCGAGTGTATGCAAGTTGTGCTGCACACTGCAGCGGACATTCACCTGGAACTGTTGTGACATTGTGTCAGAACAGTTGCGGGCACTCTTTGGTGTGAGCAAATGTCCCGTGATAGAAGTCTGCATCATGTCAGATCAAGAAAACAAGCAGTGTCAGACCACAAGCAGTGCCTCAATTTGCAATAAACATCTCCATCATGTAGAGACGCGTTTTTACTGTCCCCAGACGTTTCTGAGTCTAGATTTTTAGTGTAGGAATGACAATTCTGAATCAAAACAGACATTTCAGGATTGAGAAGAGCCATTGGTTGCTGCCATGCAGGGACAGCTTGTCATCATCCCTGGGATCACTCCTTGGGGACACAATCATGTCTGCTCTCTTCACAGATCATGCCACGCACCCGGCAGCAGCCCAGATGACTGATCCTGCCTGTGCCTCAGACTCATGTGATACAGCAGCAGCAGCAGCAGCAGCAGCAGCAGCAGGGCATTGTGCCAGAGACTCATGTGAGAGTGATCAAGCCACAGCTAGCAGTGCCTGCAGCACAGATCACCTGCATGATGCCTTGGTACCAGCTGCCATGTTGAGGGATGTTCAGGCCGGCAGTGCTGTGTGTCCATCATCACCAAAGTTCCCGGCAGAGTCGCTGCACAACACTTCGCTTGGCCCTTTAACAGGGCAGGCAACACTCAATGAGTCTGCCACCACTATGCCTCCAGAGGATGATCACAGCAAGTGCAATGTGCCTGTCGAAGTTGGCATGGGTGTTCGCATCTCATCAACAGCTTTTCATCCAGCTTCTCCTGAGTCAACTGCTTCACAGCTTGGAGTCAGCCAGTCGGAGCCTGGTGAGCCAGCTGCCAGCTCAGCTGCTGAATGCACATCCCTGACCAGGTTTGATTCACGGCCGGAGTCATCAGGGACCACCACTCTACCACCGGCAGATGCACAGGCAGCTGTGGAAAGTGCTGGTCCAAACAGTCAGGCCGATAGCCTGTCCAATACCTGCTCTCTTGAGCAACAGCCAGCCATGGACACAGGCCCCAATAGCAACTCAGCAGTCCATACTCCAGCAGAAGCACAAGCGCCGGCAGCACCAGGTGCACAGTAGAACAGATTCCAGTGCCAGCATAGTAAGTGCTGCATCAGTGCCAAACTTGAATGCTGCTGGAGGGTTGTGTACAGCTGTAGATTGTCAGGTAACTGTGTCAGAGACAGGTTCGGATTGTCTGGCAGGCTTCTCATCAGCCGAGCCCAGCAGCAGCCCTAGGGCATCCCCCGCTGACCAAAGCAACCTGACACAGGCGTCCCCAGCAGGGTCCTACATGGTTGACCCTGGCAGCCCAGCCCCAGGGGCCACCAGCACATCTGCAAGGGCATCCCCAGATGGCTGCAGCATTTCAGCAGGCACAAGCAGGTCAGTTCCAGCTTCCCCAAGTGACACCAGCAGCATATCAGAGGAAGCTGCAGCAGACAGCGGCAGCTCAGCAGGGGCATCCCCGGCTGCTGCCATCAGCCAAGCAGCGGCATCCCCAGCTTCTTCTGTCAGTCCATCAGAGGCATCCCCAGCTGTCGCTGGCACCCCAGCTGTGTCTTCGCCAGATGCTAGCAGCCAATCAGCTACATCAAACTTGCAGATTGCTGGCTGTGCAGACACAGAGCGAGTTGAGGAGGGGAGAGTCATTCAGCTGTCAGTGCAGAGGCATTGTTTGAGGCGATGAGTCATGTATCTGATGGCAGCTCATTAGCCTTAGCTGTACTGAATCATTCCTTGACAACAGTGCGCTCATATGAACATGCCTCACAACAGAACGCCAGCTCCAATCTGGCTCAGCAGAAAGACAAGAGCAGTGGTGACAGTGTTACCACCCGTCAATTGGGTGCTGTACATGCTGAAATGCTTGAGCTGATGGATGCATGTGGTGTGCATGAGAGCCTCAAGGAGTTGATAGCTGCTGATGCACAATGCTTTGATTACAGTGCAGACGAGCTGCTGTGCTCCATGTGCAGCAACATCAGGGCTTTCTCTTGCCCGATATAGGTATAATTTGAGTCACACAAGTCATAACACCTGTATTCAGTAGAGTGCTGCCAATAAGTCATCCACAAACTCAATCTTAAGGTTGTCTAGTTTATAGACCTTCATTGTATCAATTGCGGGGATAACTTTGTTTGCGACATCAAACATTTTCGTGTTACATTACGTGTACGTGTCAAATTGTACTTCATGCAAGTCTATGATAGAAATGGCTGTGCATTTGTCTGCGGTGCATCTAGCAGGCTGTGTCAGCAAGATTTTAATAGGTGGCATGTCAAGTGCAGAGCTGAGCATGATTGGGTCTGAAGCTCAAACCTGCTCCGAAGAGTTGTTCCTGTACTCCCCATTGCGCATCTGACTGCACTTTCTGTGTTGGGATCAGTTGAACCAGTAGATATCAAAGCGATAACGCCATCCTGCCGTAATCACAATGACTAGCCTGTATGTCATAAGCTGGCGTTACGAGCATGGGTTCACAATGGACAAGACTGAGGCATTTCAAACAGGGCGTAAGAGATGGTACTGCCCAGCATCAGGAAGACGGGGTCTTACTCAGTGCAAGCAGCTGGTCTTGCTGATAGGAAATGCGACAACTGGCACAGCAAGCACCTTGAACGCAAGGAGCTGATGAAGCTGAAAAACGCCAGCTTGCAGCAGCTGATTGGTGGTGGATTTGGGCAGACAGGACCCAAGCTGTATGCAATAGCAGCCAATCACATCAACCAGGCAGTGCTAGGCTTCACAGAGACTACCCAACCAGTTCAAGCAGCAACTGCCAGGGCACATCAGCGTCCCAGACCTGCTGAACATGCAAGGGCAGGTGGCCAGGTGCTATGCAGAGACATGCTTCCACAAATTTGTGACTGACAATCTGCAGCGCCCAAGGGATCTCCTCTCAGCAAGACCTGATCAAGGAGTTCACAGACCTGATGCTCAACCTGAGACAAGGGTTCATGTCCACTAGCATGGGAGACTTGCTGACAGTAGCAGAAGCAAAGAAGCGCAAAGCAGACACAGACACACAGCGGAGGAAGCAGCAGAAGCTTATGCAGGCAGAGCAGCCCAAAGCAATGGAGTGCGCTGCTTTGATGATAAACACAACATCAATGCATCATTTGGTGTTCATTTTGGAGAATGCTGCTGTTAATTCAAAGGGTGCAGCTAAAGATTCATATATGTAGTGCCTGGAGGGACTGACGGGACTGATGAACACAGTGTACACAGTATCTTCACCACGACAATCCCTATACATCATCACTCAGGCTCACAGCCATAGCAGCCCAGTAGTGGGGTCTGACATAGATTTACAGGCTAGAAAACAGCAGAAGCTGCTGCTGGCAATCTAGAGCTATAGAATGTGCACAGCAAGGGGTGAGTCATCCTAGAGAAACATAGACCTCATTGTTGCAAAGTTGTCTAGGACTAAGCACTCGCGAGCACATACTCCCTGACTTTGCACTAAAGGGTAAAGTGGCTCTGCTTTGATGTTGTCCACCGTCTGACCCAGCGCACTGTCATTTAAACGCTCCCCCTCTGCATTCAAAGTTTCACAGTGGTTACATAGGCAGCTTGTCAAACAGAACAGACAGCGTATACAGCATGGCTTACCGCATCTTGAACTGTAGAGGCCATCAAAATGACTGGCAAAGGCCTCTGGGGTTTCTGGCATCCCTGTTTTGTGAAGAAGCTGCCCCAGATGACGTCTCTTTGGTGTCTTGCAGTAGTTGGTCAGTGCACTTTTGGCTTCGGTGTTGATAAATTCTGAGCGCACCAGCCGACCCATGACAAGAATGGCCACGTTCCTGATACGGTGCTGGAAATCCGACGACACCTGTCTCATCAACAAGCTTATCTGGTCTTGTTGGTCCACTACTGGTTGTACCTCTGCCTCAGCCTCTTGGCTGCTCAACTCCTCTGCTGTGGTGTTGGGAGATATATCGTGTATGTCAGGCGTGTCAAGTAGAAACCACGAGGTGACACGAACTTCTTTCTTCTGCTTTTTTCGGACTGCGTCCGCGATAGCTGCGTTGACATCAGCACCAGTCTTTCGCTTCCTGATGTTGAAATATGCATATTTCATATCACTATACCGCACTTTGATCAACACCTCGTTTTGCTGCATTGTTTTCTGCTCGCACAAATTTTTGTTCACGCTAGAAGTGTTTAGCTGCCTGACGTCTCAGAAGTGCTCCAAATTTGCCATTGGCAATGGCCCATTGCGCATCTGACTGCACTCAGATATTAAAGCGATAATAACGCCATCCTACCGTAGTCATGACTAACCAGTATGTCATAAGCTGGCGTTAAAAACATTGTGTGCAAATGCATGTGCATGCAGTTGCTGTGAAGTTATGTCTGGATGAATCATTAACAATGCAGCGAGTGTGTGGCTTGACCAGGACTACTCTACTACAACGCCCCCAACGCTCCCTATCAGTGCGATCGCAGTGTAGATCTCTCCGCCTGCAAGCTCGAGCAGAGTACCTAGACTCGTCTGCAGCGACTATCAACACAGAGAAGTACAGCATGGGTGCTGACAAGTACACCACAATAAAGAACCCAACCGCTACTCTGAGCAATGGCCAAAAGATCCCGCTCTTTGGTCTGGGTACCTGGAGAGGTGAGGCCGGCCAGGTCGAGAACGCTATCGAGATGGCTTTGAAGGCAGGCTACAGGTATGATCGAAGCGGGTCGTGTGGGAGGTTGATGTCACACACTGATTCTCAGGCTGCATACGTGTGTGTGCCGTTGTCATTGTGTAGGCCTGACCACAGCAACGTTCTTCTCGCGCCGCGGTGGACGACACCTTTGTGATGCATGCCAGGCATATAGACTGCGCGGCGGCGTACGGCAATGAGGATGCCGTGGGCGAGGCGTTTTCCAACATCTTCAAGGAGGGCAAAGTAACTAGGAAGGATGTGTGGATCACTAGCAAGCTTAACAACCCTGACCATGGCCGTGTCAGAGAGGCCTGTCAGCAGACCATCAAGGACTTGAAGGCAGAGTATTTGGACCTGTACCTGATGCACTGGCCTTTGACAGGCAACAAGGGCAAGACAGTCGAGCCACCTATCAAGGTGACTTCATGCAGGACCTATTGTCTCAAGCACAGTCATTCTAAATGGAGTGGCGCTGATTGTGCAGGCCCTGTTGATGCTCCCTTCTTTGCTTTCTGACAACAAACTTACGCAGTGCGGCTTGCACCAGCTTGTGCTGCTGTGCTTCTATGTACCAGCAGATATCATTGCATGCACAACTTAGTCACAACACAGTTCCAGACAACAGCAGACACGTATTGTACCTGACATCAGTGCAGGATGACTCCTTTTTAGCTCACATTTGATAATTACGCTGCCACACAAGACGTCAACGATTACCGGATGCGCATCTCGCAGTGTCATGCAGACACAACATCATGCACATCTGTTCATCTGCAAAGAATCTTTTGTGTGCTTACGTGTCAGTTTAAATACACGCGCAACAGACGGTAAGGTTGGAAGTCAAACACCTGAGCAAAACAGTTGAACAAGCAGTCAGCTAACTTCCTGCTTTGCATTGTGTCTAGATCCGTGGACAGCAGGACCTTGACTTATCTATTCTTACTCAGAGAAAAAATTGCAAGTGCAGGACACATGGCAAGAGATGGAAAAGCTTGTGGACGACGGTCTTGTCAAGTCCATCGGCATCTCCAACTTCAGCTGCAAGAAAATTGACACTCTGCTGAGCTATGCCCGTATCAAGCCTGTGGCTGTGCAAGTAGAGGTTCACCCCTACTTCAGGAACCAGAAGCTTGTTGACCACTGCAAGGCAAAGGTACACTGTGGGCACTGCGTCCTCCTTGCAAGTATGGTTTGAATTTGGTGACAATCTTAATATATCGCAGTGTATGGCAAGTGATGTGTGTGCCAATCCTGTGCACTATAGTGTATAGCTTGTGATACAGACATGTTTTGCCTCCATGTGCTAGCTTAAAATTACAGGGGACTGCATCACTGCTGTGATTTGACAAAGTCTTACCCTTGCTACAAGAGTGCATGCCAATGTCAGAGTCTTACAGTAAGTTGCAGTACACTGAGCTGCATCTCAGCTGTGCATTTTGCAGTCCGCAATTGGTTTAGTGGCATCCCACATTTGCATGCCAGCTCAATTAGTGATCATTCTCCTTGCACAGCCTATTGCAATGCTCCTGTTCATTGATTTGCTCGATTTTGTAACTGCAGAACATCCATGTGACAGCTTACTCACCCATGGGCACCCCACCCAGCTCAGCCATGTTCAAGGACTACCAACCCCCCCTGGTCATGAATGACCCTGTGGTCAAGGAGCTGGCTGAGAAGTACAAGAAGAATGTCGGACAGGTGCGACTCACTGACACTGCCATTGTTGCTGACACAGCATTGCTGTGTAGACATTAAGCAAGGTGCCATACCTGTGGTTGCACAGCTCTGTGTTGCAAATGCAAAGAGCAAAGTCATGCCACGCAACTTGTCTGCAACTAGCTTGCGGATCAATGCGTAAAATCTCATGCAGATCTGCATACATCTGCGTTTTGTTTCACTTTGCCCTGGTGAGGCCGAGTGACTGCTGCTTACATACTCACATGATGAGAGCATGAGATGATGAGATATGCACTCAGCGAGATCATGGGTAGTGACTCTGCTGCAGATCTGCATACCTCGGCTTTTTTGTTCTTTTCGCCTGAGTGGGGCTGAGTGACTGTTGCCCAGATACTCAGATTATGAGTAGTGATCATGCTGCAGATCTGCATCAAGTGGGGACTGCAGCACGGCAGCAGCGTCATCCCCAAAGCCACCAGTGAGGATCACGTGGTCGGCAATGCAGATGTCTTTGACTGGGAGCTCAGCTCTGAGGACTTTGAGGTATGCCTCCTTGCATGACAAGAAAAGTTTACGCTTTTCAGTGATCATAACGGGAGCCTCCTAAGGCGGCAGCCCGGGGCCTCCTTTCATGTCAATAACTGTTCTTGGCAGCATGGAGATTTTCTACACGGTGTAAGACATGGTGACTTACATAGTGTCGGGCTTGGTGTAAGTGAAAACATCTCCATGTAATTGAGCTAATGTGGCCCTTTGCAACACAGTAGCAGCAGGACATGCACTTATTAGTAAGCCTTGCATCTGCGTCTGCCTTCTAGCTCTTGGTGGTGTTGCTGCCTTTTTGTTGGTGCTCTACCTGTCATGCTTCTATGGGCAATGAATGTGTCTATCCTGCTCATGCATGGCTGATCAAACATCTGATGGCAGTCAATCATGTCTGAGCGTAGAGTCATGTAGATCATTCAAGAATCAATACCTAAAAACTTGCAAGAAAGATCAAAACAGAGTACCTTGATGCAGCACTTCTTGAACGTCAAAATTAAGGATGATCATATGATCTGTGCCTTCATGATGCAGAAACTGAGCACTTTGAAGCACCAGATGCGCATGCTGGATGGGCGCATCTGGGATTTCTCCCCAGAGAAGCCCTACCATGACATCTCTGACTTCTGGGATGGAGAAGTGCCAGAGTCCAACCTAGAGTGAGCACTTTGCCCTGCACCTGCAGAAATTTTGGTACAAACTGCCTGCAGTGCAAGCTGTTTCAGTGCAGCCTAGTGTAGGCTGTGGTCTGTAATCTTGTGCATCTTCATCTGCACGCTTGTGTTTACTCATCTGCCCTGTATTGCATGCAGTTTGAGATGCATCACTGATGCTCTCATTGCTACAAGCCTGCTTTGAAGATAACAACTCAACAATTGCTGACTTCAGACTAAACAACAAGCCAAGCTTCAAACAGATGCCCGATTGCATGCATATTGCTTGCATTGAATATGACTTGACATTTTGCAGGCTGGAGAGGAAACAGATTGGCATGTAGACACTGCAGCATCAACCAGCGCAGTTTACAAGAAATCAGGCACAGTCTGTGGGCAGCAGTGTATCATTTCATTGTATTTGATTCAGCAGGCGGGAGTTGGTGAGGTTTGATACAGTTTCAGCGACGTGTGTGGTATACTGCAACTGCTGATCATGATTCATACTGTGTCTGTCAGCAATGCATGCATGTCACTTTGATATGTAACAAGTCACACAGCTCAGGAGTGCACAGACCAGACTTGTGCATTGTTGAATGTGTGTGCATGCATGTGTTTTTTAATTTTGCAAGCTTGTTTCTCAGTGGTATGAGTCCGATGACGAATTCCGGACACTGCACTCTTCAGCGAAGCTCAGTCAACTGGCGCATGCGTATTATAGAGTGTCTATGCAAGATGTGTCAGTAAGCACGTAAGGGTTTCATATGCAAGTGGGCAGTGTTGTGGAGCAGCTGAGTTGTCCAGTTGCGTCAGCAGGCTGTGAAAAACTGTTGCATGGCAGCTTGCTGTACGACAATTATTGTATTATTGTATTGTACTGTCAGGGTTCTTTTGCCAGCAACAGCTGCTTTGCTGGCTGTTTCGCCCAGAAGACCTTCTGTTAGGTCAAACCCTATATATACCATATATGTCTGCCTGCTAGGCCCCTGAACCAGGGGCCCTGATGCCATAGCGCAGGCCACAGCGCATTGTTCCCGCGCAATGGCTTCGGAGCAGTGACGGTTACAATGTCCCACGTGCGGGACAATGTGACACCGTGGAGCCCTGCCGGTGTCATATCGGAATATTGTCAAGCACGTGGAGGCAACCGCCCTGCCGAGCTCGTTCAAAATATATTTTACAGTTGCCGGACCTGCATCAGCTGCAGCGTTCACCCGAAGCTGGGCACGGACGACTCGCAGTGGGCACGGCGTGATCTTACAGTCTCTCTTTTCAATGCCACTGTTCATGGCAGACACTTCGTTTTACGTGTATATGCCGGGTTGACCACTATATATTACTGTTGTCGACAAGTCGTCTTGCTTCGGATCGACGTCTTGTTCAGGATCGGCATTCCTGTTGCTGTCTTCCGAGCGGCAAAAGCACTTAAGGTAGACAGTAATAGACTACTTGCACAGATCGCTGCGGATCTAGGGAGCAGTGGCTAGTTAGCGTTGTGTTGTGCACGTTTAACTTACGATATCGCAGCTCGTTCCGGAGTCCGCAACATTTTAAATGCGTCATCTGACAGCACTACTCCCGCAACACGAGAAACCTTGGTCCCATGCTTTGGCGGAACAGTCGGCATTCACCTCGTATGGCACGTCGACAGCTGCTGCGATCGTGGCATGCGTCATATTCTTCCTATTTTTAGTTGGCGCAGCGACGAATTCGTTTTATACCAAGTACCTTATGTACGAGGTGCTTTGCGCCGCAACAGCTTGTAAGTCACCTCTAGCCCTGTACAGTTGATCGTTCAAGTGCAGGAGCTCAACTTCCAGCTGTGCATGCACCCAACTGGATCCTGAATTCCGGAACTTGCAACTTTTTGCCACTATGTCTGTTACTGAGAAATTGATATGTGCCGTAGTCAGGACTGTGGCGTTTGGGGTGAGAGCTGCATACACAGTTCACTACCGGCCTACTCTTGAAGGTGTCTGGCTGGCCTTCAACAACGCTGGCTTTGGAGCAAATGTAGCTACTCTCAGCCTTGTGCTTGGCACGTGGTACGCAATGACACTCTTCAGATCCTGTTATTCAACTCATCTATCTCAAGCATGCTGGTGCAACAGTTGACACTATCATCAAACCTTGACACTGACTAACATACATGGCTTAAAAACATCAAGTGGCCATTGACCACTTCCCCTTCTGACGCTATTGAAAAGCAATGCTGCATGCGTATGCATCCACATCCGCATGCATGCAGATCCAAAGGCCACCACAGGTGTTCACCATGTACATATGATTGCACCACAAATGTCATTCGGTCAAGTGACCATATGGCCTTGCAGGCTGAACAAGGTTGGGCACTTATACTTTGGAAAATGGGAGAGACGCTTCTACACAGCATGGGCATACCTGCTGGTCTTGTCAGTTGTGACATTTGGGCCAACATGTGGTGTTGTGGCTGCTGGGCTTGAGTTCAGTGCATACGAAGATTACGTCGCTTCATATGGCGAGCGCCTCAGGACAGCTGCAAGCTATGTAAGTTTCTGGTGTGCCAATTCTTAACATTGGTTCCTAATGCAATTGCTAGGAATATTCACATCAACTTGCATGCAACTTAGTGGGCAGGAAGTCATGTTCCTTAAAACCCTCAGCACAAGCAGCACTTGATCCAGTGTTTCAAGACAAGACATTCACAGGATTTCATGTCCGCTTGTACATCAACGGTTGCCTCGAACTGCTTGTTGGTACTTCCTACATGTAGTGCAAACAGGCTGCAGCTTTTTGCCTGGCATGGCCTTGTATGCATGGAGCTGGAGTTGTCTGGCTATAGCTAAAGTGTGCGTTGCTGACTCTCATCCCTTGTTTAGTAATGAAGTAGATGCAGCCTGTTTACAGCCTGTTTAGCCTAGTAGGGCCTAAACCCTACGGCCTTGATACACAAAGCGCACTGATGTACAGACTGCAAACTAAGACAAATTTGATATGCCTTTGGTGCAGGGCTTGGCATCAGCTGTTTTTGGTCTGCTCACACTCAGCATCAGGATCAGCATCAGCGTGCTCATAACACAAAGAAGCAAATCAGGGTATGTGGCTGCAACAGAGGAACACCCTGCACGACAACCAAAACTGGTAAGCTGTCTAGCACCCCTTTGTGTGCAAGATGTTTGTAAGCGAGCTTGTGATGTACATACATATATGGTATATGGTACACCATACTGTATAGTGCTGTCACACAACATGGTATATGGTATACCATACTGTACAGTGCTGTCACACATTCAGTTCTTGAGCACGCTGGCACGGTGGCCATTGTCACAATCATGAGGGATGCAAAATGTCTGATATCTGCAGTGACCAGCAAGTCTTACTTGGTCTGCCCCCATTCAGCTCAGTAATGCATGGGCAGCCCAGTTGTAGCAAAACACACTTGTGCATGGCCAGCCAGCTGCCTACAAGCTGACAAGGTGGTCACAGTCATGCTTGCAAACTGAGAGTAACAAGATGATGTAGCATTGGACTCATGTTGTCGCTGAACTGGTGTCTGGGCAGTGAGTCCCTATCAGGAATGATTCCCTATAGCTCAGCAACACCACATTAGAGTAGAAATTCTCCATTGCTCAAGCATTCACTGACTTGCTCGCTCCCTCCCTCACACACCCAGGCTCCCACCCACTGGGTCACTGGGCCACCCTCCTGCCATTACATCATGTGCTAACACTGCTGACTGGCTGCGGGTACAGTAAATTATTGCTTGCATTGCATTCAGGTGGTGCTGTTTGTCATTTGCGCCTGCCTTCTGGCCGTTCGAGGTGCAACTGGCGTGGTGGCTATATACATCCCATATGAGGATTTTTGGGTTGACGATGTGAAGTTTTACTTGCTGGATACATTGCCTGAGTATCTGGTGCTGATCATCATGGTATATCCTGCCATGATGGCCCGTATGGGACAGAATTGGCCCAAGGCAACCAAAGGCAAAGATAAAGGGAAAGATAAAGGCAAAGGGAAAGGCAAAGATAAAGGCAAAGGCAATGATGAGGGCAATGATGAGCGCAATGATGAGGGCAATGAGACAGGCAAAGACGGAGGCAATGACCAAGGCAAAGGCGAAGGCAACAGCAGGTACACAGGCAACAAGCACGGCCAACGAGGCGCTGACACTGAGGCTTCAGTGTTGGACAGTGCTGCTGAGATGCCTGCAGGCAATGGTGAAACGGTCTTGGATATGCCAGCCAATAATACTGTACACAAGTAGCTGCTTTTGCTATATTTTTATAGGAGCCTAGCTGCAAACCTTTACCCATGAATAATTTTGCAAGCCTTGCTGATGCTTCTTTTGGATTCTTTTATATTGTACTGTAACATTGCTCTGGGCCACATTGGTCCTGAGTTTGTTCTGTTCACTGTCACTTCTGGGCTTCACACATGCTGATATGGGACATGCCACTGTAGTCAGGCCTGCTTTTATGTTTGTTACTGAACGCACTGCTGTTCATCTGTTTTTGCTAGCGCTAGCTAATGGCATTGTAAAACAAATCGTCAGTGACGCCTGCTTGTGCTTTTCATGACTAGTACTGTGCATACAAATTCCTTAGTTGAGCACTTGCATACCCCAGTGGGGTCCCCCTGGTCATGAATGGCCCTGCGGTCAAGGACCTGGCTAAGAAGAACAACAAGAATGTTGCACAGGTACAACTCCCTGAAAGTGCCCTTGCTGCTGACACCACACTGCTGTGTACACATTCTAAGCATAGTGCCATATCTGAAGTTGCACATCTCTGCTATGTATGCAAGCAGTAAGTGCAAAGGGCAAAGTCATGCCACACAACTTGTTTGCAACCAGGTTGCTGAATAATGCCTAAGATGTTTGGCAGGTTTGCATACATCTGCTTTTTTGTTCACTTTGCCTTGGTGAGGCTGTGTGACTGCTGATCAGATTATGCAGGTGTTTGAGTTGTGATTGTGCTGCAAATTTGCATCAAGTGGGGACTGCAGCATGGGACCAGCTTCATCCCCAAAGCCACCAGCGGGGATCACGTGATCGGCAATGCAGATGTCTTTGACTGGCAGCTCAGCTCTGAGGACTTTGAGGCATGCCTCCTTGCATGGCAACGCATCCTGACATCGTTAAGCTTCAGTCTACACACATGTCAAGCAATGTGATTTGGCTCATCTGGCCCCTTGCTCTGCAGCAACATAGCAGCAACAGAAACAGTAGTCACTCGGTTACACCCTGTGAGTCTTGTATCTGCATCTGCCTTCTAGCTTTAAGTGGTATTGCTGCCTTGGTGCTGCACCTTTGCGTCATATGTGTCATGCTGTTCTGGGCAGTCGATGTGTCCATGCTGTGTATGCGTGGCTCATAAAGCATCTGATGACAGCCAATTAAGTTTGTACATGAAGTTGCACGAATTGCAAAACATTGTCACACGCATAACCTCACCATGAAACAGCAGCTAGTGTACGCTTGCGTTTCAATTCTGGCAATGCCAAAAGCAGTCAAGTGCTGACCAGACACCTGCCCTGGTGATGCAGAAAATGAGCACCTTGAAGCACCAGATGCGCATGCTGGACGGGCGCATCTGGGATTTCTCCCCAGAGAAGCCCTACCATGACATCTCTGACTTCTGGGATGGAGAGGTGCCAGAGTCCAACCTAGAGTGAGCCCTTTGCCTTGCACCAGTATATTACATAATATGTAACTAGTATACATTGCCTGATATGCAGGCTGCTTCATTGCAGCCAAGTTATGTGTCAGCTACAATCTGTGAGCCTGTTTTGTGCAGGCTGTTTGGTGCAGCCACCTCAGCTGCAGCCTGTGATTTAGAAGGTTGCAATCATTCATTTGCTCTGTGTCCACTTTGATCGTGATATGCATCACTTGTGCAACCCTATATAGTGATGTATCGTGCCTTCTGCTGTCACCATATGTACACACTGTCGCAAATTTTAGACTGCAGCATGCCTTTATCAGAAAGGCTGTTGACAGACAGACTTGCACTGCGTTTGCTTGCATACTGCTGGCAATTGAAATTTGCTTTTTTGCAGGCTGGAGAGGAAGCAGATTGGCATGTAGGCAATGCATTGCATATGCAGCATTAGGGCAAACATGTGGGATTTCAGATCGGGGCATTCAAGCACTGGCTAGGCAGCATGGCATTAGACTTTTTGCACATGTGATTTGATGAAACTTGGCTAAGCCTTAACATGCCATGGTGTATGTGCTGATCATGGTTTACCGCAGCAGTGTCTCTATTATGCAATGTATGCATAGATCACCAACAGATCATGCGTTACTTTGCTCTGTAACGACTTACACCAGTACTGAATTACTTCCTACCCAGGGAAGATGCCAACCAGACTTGCTGCATTCAACAATTTGTTTTCAGCACAAACAGACCACTTCTCCATATCAGGCATGTTCAGATATGCTTGGACCAGGTGCAGCTCTACGGTACTCTCTATGCTTTGTCAGTATGTCATAAGACTAGTTTCTGCCCTGTTTAACAATGATGCCAAATGGGCTAATTGCAACCCTTGCAGGGAATGCATGTTGTTGGTGACATGGTCTTAGAGTTTTCATGGTGCATAATATGTTGTAGACTTTACAATCACCACCTGTCAAAGGCAAGCAGATTCATCAATTGCCATGCATGCTGTCACGTGACATGCACTGTGTAACACAACATGTCAAAGGACAAGAACAAGGTTGTGAGAAACGCGTCTCTTGCCTTCAATGGTTGCTACAACTGTCCTGCAGGCTGCTGTTGTCAATGTTCAGACGTGTCCATGTCATTCAACTGACAGTGTGTGTTTGGATGGCCTTCAGAATTCTCACAAAGCTGTCCTGGCTGAGCTGAAAGAACCTTGGGTAGAAGTCAGGGATGTGAAGAAAACGTTGTGACAGCCACATCTCACAGTGTGCTAGAGTAGATACCAGCTGCATGCCCTGTGCAAACGCTGCCCATTGAATCATGTCTCCTGCTACCGCTGTGCCTGTTGTCTGAAGCTTGCTGACATCCCAGCGTACGAGACCCAGCGTACGAGACCGATTGGGTCCTTGGTAAGGATAGGATATTTTGCTATCAAGTGACTAGACATGAAGGCATCGCTAGCCTCCAGTAGCAGCTGGATATCAAACTTGTGCGCCGCAGCTGCGATGCGCTCAGCCTCTGCAAAGGAGGTGATTGCAGGCACATTCGCTCTTGCCAGAGGACATCTGTTGTATATGTACTGCAGCGCATCCTGCAGGCCCTCCGTACTGGTGTCCCCTACTGGTATACAGAGACTGGAGGGACGGGCTGTGTCACCCGCCAGAATTTCTGCGAAGACGGGTGAGTAAGCCACCAGGACGTACCTGTGCACCGGCAGGATAGCAGTGCCCGTCTTCAAGCCCACGTCCACCGTCTCCAACAGCCGAGCTGGAAGCTCGCGCAGATACGTGAGATTATGCGTGTTGTTCCTAGCGACTTGCATCAGATCAGGTGAAGCGCTAGCCTGAGGTGTTGGCGCGTTTTCTGCCGATTCGCAGTGCGCCACATCACTCCTGCAACATGCGGCATGGAAATGGAGAAGCCCACCACCACCACCAATGAGCTGGCGACAGCCTGTGTCCTTCATCACTTACCGATCGCCTGCGCTAACCGAAGCAGCCTGAAGCATCCCCATTCTACTACGTTGTCTGAATGCCGCAATCCTCTCCTCGAATACTCCCTTCAATTTCTAGTTTCTGCAAGTGCCGCTGTGTGTATGGTGCCGGGGCATGCTGGAGAGGAAAGGTAACATCACTCGTTGTGGCGGCAGCCCGGAGGTCGGCATGCTGGTGTTGTTCCAACCAAAGACAACAAGATGCAGCGACCTCGGCCTTTCTATCATGTGCTAACTCCATACATAATCCAAGATAACATGTCATGGGTCGGCATGCTGGTATGGTTCCAAGCAAAGTCAACAAGATGATCGGCCTTCGCCTTTCTATTGCATGTAATGACTCTCCAGCATATATTGTCTGATCACCAGTGGGATCTACAATGCCCATGAGCAATACCTGCTTCATCACTGCATGAAGACATTTTAAAATTCTGAGAAACTGACATGAATATTCTACTATCACATATTTGATCAAACAAACAAGAGAAGCACTCAGAACAGGCAAGGAATCAGACGCATGGTGACGATGCTTCTACTGTGTTGTATGTGCTTTACCAGCAACAAATTTGATGTTGTCCAAGTACTGCAGACTCTGCAGTGCAGAGCTGTTAAAATTCACTCACTGTTGTGGTAACATCTCTATGAGACGGCTTCCAGCATCCTCACATTCAATGCCGGCAAACCTGGATTGTCCACTATGTCTTTCAGGTGAGACACATGCAGGAGCGCCAAAAATGGCATGAACAGAAATGCTAAGCTGCAGACCAAACATGATATGCCAAGACCAGGTGTGAAGTATGGCACACTGTGTAATTCCCGCCAGGCTGCAGGACATGCACTGTCTGATGACATGATAGCATGCTGCAGACCACGGGGCCCTTGAACAGCAATTTGAAGCAGAGCCTTGTAGCATCAGCATCCTCACTCCAGCCTGCACAATCATGCACTACCAACTTTCTTCAAGAGCACACGACACAATGCAATGCACTGATATGCAATCTGCAATCAAATAACAGCCAGATGCCACTTGTTGCACACTACATACAGCCATGCAGACCATGACTCAGTGCACGCAATACATGTTGCTATGCAGCAGGATGGCATGACTGACTCAGCCAAACAAGCACAAGATCCACAAGCTGACAACACAACACTGCAACACATCACCTTGCTGGAACCGCCAGCGTGTGGGAGGAGGTCTCAGCCACGTCTGCTGCCAGTCAATCTAACAGGCCGCGTTCCCAGTTTCAATTCTACCTTTGGTGCTTGCCAGCATAGTAACACATGCTTGGGACGCCCACGCTCATAAGCACATGAGAACCAGGCACTCTTTACTATTTACGGTGTTCAAGCTGCAGATGCGTCAATGACAACATCCTGCTTGAGCTCCGGTTGGGCCACCCACTTCAGCAATCCTTGCCAAACTCCTTTGGGATTGCACCTGTGGTGCTGGTGCTGCATAGTAGACCTAGGCTGGTCCAGACGGAAAACCTAGGCTGGTCCAAATGGAAAATTAGGCTGGTCCACATAGAAAACCTATGCTGCCCCAAATGGAATGCCACGGCGAGCCAAACTGGCACGCAAACGCTTCTGAGCTGCTTCCCTCTTCTCTGCAATGGATCTGCCCTTGTCATCAAACAGCACAACAGGAGTGCCTTGCCCTGCACATGTGCAAAGCACAAATATGTTGCCTGACAATGTGGTATGCAGAATCTTTGTGTGCTTCCTCAACCGCAGTGGGGTCATGTTTGTGAACAGAGCTCATGAAAGCATGTGTGCAAAAGAATCTGGTGAACTTGTGCAGCAGTGTTTGGCCTACCTTCGCTGGCACACAGCTTTTGATAAGATGTGGTGTCTGCCAGTATCCCCATCACAGGCCATTTCTGCTTCATTTTCATTGTCTCCAAAGCCAAACAGTACAACAAGAGTGTTTTGTATGTGTGTATTGAAACAGTGATCAAGAGCTTTACCTGCCGTCATTACGTCATGACTCCTCTTACGGCCGTCATTCCCCTGACTTCCTGTTGCCTCTGCTTCCCAGACTACCCCACTTTGTGACAGCTGTTGCTGCTGCTGCTGCTGCTGCTGTTCAGCAGATGACCAATTAGGCATTGCAGCAGAAGGCCCAGCAGGTGGCGGTGCAGCTGCCTGGGCAGGTGACTGGGAAGGCAACTGCACTGGAGACTGCTGAGATGACGGCCAGGAAGCTGGTTGAGCAGCTGGCTGAGAAAGTAAGTGAGCAGGTGACCGTGACGACAATGCCTGAGCAGGCAGCTGAACTGATGACCAGAAAGGCGGCTGAGAGGGCTGCAGCTGCTGCTGCTGCTGCTGCTGCTGCTGTACCTGGGAGAGTGACTGATGCTGCAGCTGTGATGGTAATCCAAACTGTGGCTGTGACAGAGGCTGGTGCTGATGTTGAGAAAATGACTGAAACTGGGCTTGTGATTGTGAGTGCTGCTGTGAGTGCGCACAGCGGGCTGAGATAGGGGGGGTGACAGGCTTGGACTGTGCCAGCAAGGGGGGTCAGACTGGGGTAGCTGCT
>JAABUP010004484.1_pt1 | contig 22731 bp, 17 predicted proteins | sample 5559201 | NCBI WGS metagenome assembly JAABUP01 (sample SAMN10711887, study PRJNA513373) | rock metagenome | isolation source: Antarctica rocks | place: Antarctica | reverse complement strand
CTCGGTGGTGATGCGAACATGTCGCGCCCGCTCCGCGACCAGCCGGCAACTCGGCCGAAGGGCGTCCAGGATGCTCATCCCCGTGACGGTACGTCCGTCGTCAGGGCGCGCGCCCTCCTGCGGGTTTCGACGTCACTGCGAGCAGCTGGGCGAGTTCACCGGCCAGCACGTTGTTCAGGGGACCGGGAACGGCGAGGATCCGGTACCACATGGTGCCGAAAACGATGTCCGTCGCGGTCCGGACCGAAACACCGGATCGGAGCTCGCGACGATCCGCTCCGCGCTTCAGAATCACGCCGAGCACCCGGCGCCGTCGCTGCAGGAAGTCGGAGCGGAACCGATCAGCAAAGGTCGCGTCGAGCTGAGCCTCCGTCATCAGCCCTCGCAACAGGTCTGCCACCTGTGGAGCTCTGGCCATCGTGAAGGTGCTGCGGAGTACCGCGCGCAGGTCATCCGCCAGGTTCCCGGTGTCCGGCACCGGGATGTGCAGATCCGCCTTCGTGGCCAGGGCCTCCATCACCACGTCGGCTTTCGACGGCCACCATCGGTAGATGGTCTGTTTGCCGGTACCGGAACGCTGAGCGATCCTTTCGATCGAGAGCGTACGGTACCCGGATTCGGCAACGATCTCGGCGGTGGCGGCCAGGATTGCCTGCCGGCTGTCCTCGCTGCGCTTGCGGCCCGGTCGCCCAAGCGTAGGTGACCCAGCGGGCTGGGATCGATTTGCGCTCATGCGAAATGATGCTATCGTAATGCGATACGCAACGGTTCGATTCAGATCGGATGACCATGAGCACGACTGATACCGCACTCGTCGTCGGCGGAACCTCTGGGGTCGGCCTGGCCACGGCCCGCCGGCTGAACGCTGCCGGTATCGTCGTGCACATCGTGGGCCGCTCCGCGGACCGCATCGGCGGCCTGTCCGACAGCGACCCGGATCTGCGCCCGCACCGTGTTGACGGCGGTGACGCCGATGCCATCGGCGCACTGGCGGCGAAGCTCGCGCCGATAGACCTGCTCATCGTCACAGTCAGTGGAGCGGAGGGCATCGGGCCGTTGCGCGATCTCGACATCGTGGTGCTGCGGAGGGCGTTCGACGCCAAGTTCTGGGCACAGTTGACGACGATCAAAGCGGTTCTGCCTCATCTGGCTACGCGGGCGTCGATCACGTTGGTCAGCGCGATCAGCGCGCGTGCCTCGATGCCGGGGACGGCGGGCCTGGCTGCCGTCAACGCGGCCGTCGAGGGTGTGGTGAAGCCGCTGGCCGTTGAGCTGGCGCCGATCAGGGTGAACGCCGTCTCGCCCGGGCTGGTGAATACGCCCTGGTGGAGCGCGATGCCCGAGCCGGACCGCGAGGCGTACTTCGCGGCGGCGGCGAAGGTTCTTCCAGCGCGTCAGATTGCCTCTGCCGACGAAGTGGCGGACGCCGTGGTGCTGGCCGCGACTAATCCGAGCATCACCGGCACCGTGCTGGAGATCGACGGCGGCGCAAGGCTTGTCAGCCTCGGCTGATCGAGCGGCTCGCCCGGTCCCGCAGCGGCGGCGACCAGCTGGCGGCAGGCGATCAGGCCGTGACGGTGATCGCCCGCTGGTGGTAGCCGGTGGCCCCGTCCGGCAGCACATCGGAGTCCTTGGCGATCTGCACGGCGCCGGAGGAATCGATGGCCCGGCAGCGCAGCGTGTGTTTTCCGGGCACGGCGTCCCACTGGTAGACCCACTGCACCCAGGTGTCCTTCGAGATGGGCTTGGACAATTCGGCATCGGCCCACTTGCCATCGTCGACCTGCACCTGCACCTTGGCCACGCCACGGTGCTGCGCCCAGGCCACCCCGGCCACCGGCACCTTGCCGGCCGGGACCCTGTCCGTCGGCACGTCGATCCGGGACGAGGTCTTGATGGGGCCGTGGTCGGACCAGCCGAGGCCGGTCCAGTAGGCCATCACCTGGTCGAACCGGGTCACCTCCCAGTCGACCACCCACTTGGTCGCCGACACGTAGCCGTACAGCCCCGGCACCACCATCCGCACCGGGAAGCCGTGCTCGATGGGCAGCGGCTCACCGTTCATCCCGATGGCAAGGATCGCGTCCCGATCATCGGTCAGCGCCTCCAGCGGGGTGGTGCAGGTGAATCCTTTGGCGTCGGTGGACAGCACGCAGTCGGCGCCCTTCTGCGGCTTCGCCTCTGCCAGCAGCGCAGACGCCCTGGTGCCGAGCCACTTGGCATTGCCGATGAGGTCGCCGCCTCGTGGGTTGGAGACGCAGGTGAGGGTGATGGTCCGTTCGATCTGCGGTCTGGCCGCCAACTGGTCGAAGGTGATCTCCATCGGGTTGTCGACCAGTCCGTGGATCCGCAGGGTCCAGCTCGCGGTGGTCAGCTTCGGCACGTCGAAGGCGGTGTCGATGCGGTAGAAGTCCTTGTTCGCGGTGAGGTACGGAGTGATGCCCGGCACCGTGTCCAGGGTGCTGACGGCGGCGCTCGACCTGGCGGTCGCCGAGGCAGCGGCGCTGGCCGACGCCGGGGTGCTGCCGCCCGCACCGGCCGAGGTGCTCGCTGCCGCACCGGCCGAGGTGCTCGCGGCGGTGCCGGCCGAGCTGCTGGCGGCCGCCCGGCTCGCGGCGGTGCTGGTGCCCGCGGCTGTCGTCTCCGCGGCCGCGGACGGCAACGTCAGGCCGGCTCTCGACGCCTGGGTGGCGGCATCGGAGGGCACCAGCCTGGACAGCACACCGGTCAGCGCGGCGCCCACCGCTCCGTACCCAGCGAGCTGCAGGAACCGGCGGCGATCGGCGATCGCCGGACGAGCGGTGTCACCCGTCGGCGTCGATGCCCTCGGCGCAGTGATGCCGGGACGTGGCCGGAATGCGGCCAGCAACAGCCGAGAGCCGGCAAGGAGGCCGATGGCCAGCGGAAGCAGATCGGCGATGCCGGCATCCCGGCGCGTCAACACGGCCACCGCGGAGACCGCGGCGAGCAGCACCGCGAGCCCGACCCCGAGCCAGGGGCGACGCCGACCGACCACGCCGACCAGGGCGCCCACCACCAGCAGAGTGATCCCGATGCCGACGCCCAGCGCGATCTTGTCCCCCGGCGCGCCCAGGTTCTCCTTCGCCCACTCCACCAGAGCGCCGGGGCTGGTGTCGATGAAGGCCCCGCCGAGTGCGCCGACCGGGGACGACGAGCTGCTGAGCACGCCGAACCAGTGGGCCACGGCGGAGATCAACTCGGCAAGGGCGACGGTCACCGCGACGGCGACGATCCCGATCACGGCAGCCCGGCCGCGCTGGATGCGACGATCCGACGAATTCGCCGGCGCCGGCGCGGGCGGAACGGTCTCGGTGGCCATGAACCTTCTTCGCGGCGATGGGAGATGCAGATGGGCGCCCTACCCTGTGGGCTGCCATGTCCAGTCTGCTCCCGCCCGACCCGGCCAGGTATTAGCGCTCTGTGACGGTCGGGGCCAGACCGCCCGACCAATCCCTTTCGGCCGCGGTAACGAATGTCCGGATAGCAGAACGAGCCGGGTGAATGAGGGAGGATCGATCGATGACCACTCCACCGTTGTCGATCGTGCCGCAGGACAGCAGTGGCGATCAGCCGGCCTCGGCCGACGAGCTGCTCGTCCGCACCGCATGGGGGGACGAGGTCGCGTTCGCGGCGCTGTACGACTCTTTCGGCGCCCGGGTGTTCGGACTGGCGCGCCGGGTGGTCCGCGACCCGACCCAGGCGGAAGACGTCGCCCAAGAGGTATTTCTGGAGGTGTGGCGCCGAGCCAGCAGATTCGACCGCGACAAGGGCTCGGCGACCTCCTGGATCCTCACCCTGACGCACGCCCGCGCCGTCGACCGGGTGCGTTCCTCACAGGCGTCGATCGTCCGGGATTCCAAGGTGGCGCACGCATCGATGGAACGGGACGTCGACGTGGTCAGTGAAGCGGTCGAGGCCTCGTTCGAACGTCAGTCGGTCCGTCGCTGCCTGAGCACGCTGACCGAACTGCAACGCGAATCGGTCGGACTGGCTTACTACAGCGGCTACACCTACGCCGAGGTCGCCCAGCTTCTCGGGTCGCCGCTACCGACCATCAAGACCCGCCTACGCGACGGACTCATCCGCCTGCGCGACTGCTTGGGAGTGACGGCATGACAACAGTTCCTCCCGGCTCGCGCGCTCCCGCGGGACCCCCAGGGCCGCCCGCCGATGTCCATCTGTCCACCGGCGCGATGGCGCTGGATGCGCTGCCGGCCGACGAAGCGACGGCATTCGGGGAACACCTGGCGGATTGCCCCACTTGCTCCGAGGAGTACCGCGGACTGCAAGCCACCGTGGCGATGCTCGGTGCGGCCGAGGCCGAACGTCCGCCGCGCGGTCTGCGAGCCAGGGTGCTGAATGCGGCTGCTCGGACGCCGCAGCTGCCTCCGCTGATCGCCGGCAAGCCCGGTCGTCATCGGACGGATGCGGCCACCGCCGACGCTGCAGCTGCCGACCGGGGCGTGACGCCGATCGGATCCGCTCCGTCGCGTCGCGCGTCCTGGCTGCGTCGACCCACCGGTTGGCTGGCCGCCGCGGCAGCCGCCGTGGTGATCGGTGCCGGCATCACCCTGGCGGTGAACAACGGCGACAACTCGCCGCCCACCGCCAGTGACCTGTCACAGTGTGTGGCAGCCGATCGGGCCGTGGCCCAGCTGAAGCCGAATGTCGGTGACGGCGGGTCCCTCACCCGATCCGATTCCTGCGGCGCCGCGGTCCTGCACTTGCCGCAGATGGCGGCACCGAAGCCGGGACAGGCCTATCAGATGTGGGTGATCACCGGTTCGACGCCACCGAAGTCCCTGGGCATGGTGCCCTCGCTGGCCGGTGCGGACCTCCCGTTGCAGATTCACCCGGGGGATGCGGCGATCGCCGTGACTGTGGAGCCGGCTGCCGGTTCGGTTGAGCCGACGCAGCCACCCGTGTGGAAGGTCAACCTGCACTGAGCGTGCTCGCATGCCGCCGGAACTCGATGAACGGGAGTGCAGGCGCGGACGCCGGCCGTTACCGCCGGCGCGCCTCGGCCAGCCGATGCTCGAGCGCTACCACCAGATCGCCGCTCGTCTGCCGGATGCGTTCCAGATGGCCGGGCGGCAGCTGGTCCTCGAGCCGAGCCGAGTTCGCCGACAACGCCGTAGATGCGCGTGTCAACAACCGCTGACCTTCGTCCGTGAGTCGCACCAGGACCAGCCGCTGGTCGCGGTCGTGGCCGGTGGTGGACAGCAACCCCTGCTCCTCCATGCGCTGCACCAGTCGGGTGGCATTGCCCCGGCTGCACAGCAGCTCATGGGACAGGGCGGTGACCGACAGTCCGCCGTCGTGCTGGGCTACCGCCCGCAGCAGGCCGACTTGGGTCGGTGTGACCCCGACAGGTCGCAGGGCGCGCCGCTCACTGTCGTCGAGCAGCACATAGATCTGCTTCAGCTGTCGGATCAGCTCGTCCACTCCACCCCTTAACCCCGCCGGGGCGAGCCCGGCGGGCGAGCCCCGTCCTGACCATCATAAGGCCGGCAGTCCCAGGTGATCCGGACCTGATCCCGTGAGAAGCGTGCAACGGAGGCGTTGACACGTTTGCGACCACACGCATAATCTCGGCTCGATTGCTAACTAGTCAACGTTCTCGGGTCTTCGCCGGCCCGCTCCCTACCGACTGAAGGGCATTCGCCGTGAAACGTCAGCGTCGACATCGCCGTTCGGCTCTTCCCAGTGTGCTCGCCGCCGTGTTGCTGGCCGGCCTGGTCGCCGCCCCGGCGGCGCACGCCGACGCCCCGGTGGCCAACCGGGCGAGCCTCAAGCAGGACTTGTGTTATCAGATCGCCACCGACCGCTTCGTTGACGGCGACGCCGCCAACAACAACCCGGCGAAGAGCCCCGGTCTGTACGACGGCAGCAAGTCCAACTGGAAGCAGTACTGGGGAGGCGATTTCGCCGGCATCCAGCAGAAGCTGACATACCTGAAGAACATGGGCGTGACGTCCATATGGATCTCGCCGCACGTGGACAACGTGGACGTGCCGGTGGTCTACAACGGCGTCACCAACACCGGTTACCACGGCTACTGGACGCGGGACTTCAAGAAGACCGAGGAGCACTTCGGCTCGCTGGAAGACTTCGATGCGCTGATCTCCGCCGCGCACGCCAACGGCATCAAGGTGATCATGGACTGGGCCCCGAACCACACCAGCCCGGCCGATCCGGCCAACCCGTCGTTCGCCGAGAACGGCAAGCTCTACGACAACGGCACGCTGATCGGCAGCTACTCCAGCGATCCGAATGGTCTGTACCACCACAACGGCGGCATCACCAACTACGACGACCTGTACCAAGACCAGTTCTACAACTTGGCCGATCTGGCAGACCTGGATCAGCAGAACTCCACGATCAACTCGATCACCAAGACCGACGCGCAGTACTGGATGAACCGCGGCGTCGACGGCATCCGGATGGACGCCGTCAAGCACATGACGCTGGGCTGGCAGAAGAGTTTCGCCGATGCCATTCAGGGCACCAAGGACACCACGCTGTTCGGCGAGTGGTACCTGGGCGGGCAGGGCGATCCGACCTACGCCGACAACGTGAAGTTCGCCAACACCTCCGGCGTATCGGTGCTGGACTTCTACACGAACATCGCGATGCGCCAGGCGTTCGCCCAGGGCGGCTCGATGGCGGCGCTGGACGCGGCCATCACCAAGACCGGCGCGGACTACACCTACAAGGAGAACCTGGTCACCTTCCTGGACAACCACGACATGTCCCGGTTCCTCACGGTGAACAACAACAACGGGCTGCTGCACCAGGCGCTGGCGTTCATGCTCACCGTGCGCGGCACCCCGTGCCTCTACTACGGCACCGAGCAGTACCTGCACAACGACACCAGCGGCGGCGGCGATCCTTACAACCGCCCGATGATGCCCGGCTTCTCCACCACCACCACGGCCTACCAGGAAATCACCAAGCTCTCCGCGCTTCGTCAGTCCAACCCGGCGCTGGCTTATGGCACCCACCAGCAGCGCTGGCTCTCCGGTGACGCCTATGTCTACGAGCGTCGGTTCGGCTCGGACGTCGTGCTGGTCGCCATCAACAAGGGCACCACGGACCAGTCGCTGACGAACCTGAACACCGCACTGCCGGCCGGTTCGTACGCCGACTACCTGGGCGGCATGTTCGGCGGCGGCACGCTGACCGTCTCGGCCGGCACTGGCGGCAACAACCCCGCCGGCGCGTACCTGCTCAAGGCGGGCCAGACCGCGGTGTGGTCGTACAGGGCCGCCGAGCCGGCCGCACCGCTGGTCGGCAGCGTCGGCGCCACGGTTACTCGGGCGGGCAACACGCTGACCGTCGAGGGCCGCGGCTTCCGGACCTCCGGCACCCTCAAGGTGGGCGGCGTTACCGCCGCCACCAGCAGCTGGACCGCCAACCGGATCGTCGCCGCGGTGCCATCTGGCGTGACACCGGGCACCGCGTCGGTCACCGTGACGACCGCCGGCGGCACCAGCAACGGCTACAACATCACCATGCTGACCGCGCCGCAGGTACCGGTGACCTTCACGGTGAACAACGCCCCGCAGACCACCGTCGGCGACGGCATCTACCTGGTCGGTAACGTGGCCGAGCTCGGCAACTGGACGGCGAGCAAGGCCGCGGCGGTCGGGCCCCTGTTCACGCCCAACTATCCGAACTGGTTCGGCGTAGCCAGCGTGCCGGCCTGCACGAACATCCAGTTCAAGTTCGTCAAGATCGCCAGTGGCGGCGCCGTCACCTGGGAAGGTGGCGCCAACCACGCCATGATGACCCCGTGCTCGGGGACGTCGGCGGTGACCGTCAACTGGCAGAACTGACGGCGCCGCCGTTGGGCGCCGGACCACCCGCCGACCGTCGACCCCGCTCGTCATTGCACCGAGCTGTCGGCTCCCCGATTCGCCCTGATTCGCGAGGAACAACCACAATGACGCTAGCCACTGGCCGGAACACCGTTCTGCTTCACCGGCAGCCGCACCACGACGGCTCGCCGCTCTACACCGACAACGCCACCCCGTCGCTGGGGGAGCGGGTGCGGGTCTGGGTGAGGGTGCCGGCCGAGTCGGACGTACACGCCGTGTATCTGCGCACCCGGCCGGACGGCGCGGAGACGTTCACAGCCGCCGAGATCGACCCCGAGCGCACCGGTCGGCCCGTCGGCGGCTACGGACGCGGTCACACGTGGTGGACAGTGCAGGTACCGGTGCACAACCCGGTCAGCCGATACCGCTTCCTGCTGGCCACCAATGCAGGGACCCAGTGGCTGCAGGCCAACGGTGTCCACGCGTTCGATGTCACCGACAACGACGACTTCCGGCTGGTCGCCTACGACCCCGGCCCGGCCTGGGCACGCGACGCGGTGGTGTACGAGATCTTCCCGGACCGCTTCGCGCGCGGCGGCGGTGCGACCCGGCCGCCGCAGGTCCCCGGCTGGGCTGTCGCCTGCGATTGGGACACCGAGCCGGTACAGGGCAGCGGCCCGCTCGCTCAGCGGCAGATCTACGGCGGCGACCTGGACGGCATCGTCGAACACCTCGACCACATCGCCGATCTGGGCGCCAACACCGTCTATCTGCGGCCGGTGTTCCCGGCCGAGTCGAACCACCGCTACAACGCCACCACCTTCGACACCGTCGACCCGCTGGTCGGCGGGGTTCCCGCGCTGCGCCGGCTGACCGACGCGCTGAACGCCCGCGGTATGCGGCTGATCGGCGACATCACCACCAACCACTGCGGCGACACCCACGAGTGGTTCCGCAGTGCGATCGCCGACCCGATGGCCGCCGCGCGCGAGATGTTCTACTTCGCGCCGGACGGCAGCTACGAGGCCTGGTGGGGGGTTCCGAGCCTGCCGAAGCTGAACTGGGGCAGCCCCCTGGTGCGGGACAAGATGAGCGCGGTGGTCCGCCACTGGCTGGAGTTCTACGACGGCTGGCGGGTGGATGTGGCCAACATGACCGGCCGATTCGGCGCCGAGGACCGCGCCCGCGAGGTCGGGCAGCTGATGCGCGACACGGTCCGCAAGACCCGCCCGGACGCAGCCCTGGTCGCCGAGCACATGTTCGACGCCTCGGCCGACCTGGACGCCGACGGGTGGGACGGCACCATGAACTACGCCGGCTTTACCCGCCCGGTCTGGACCTGGCTGGCCGGCGAGGGCGCCGCGGCGATCGACTTCATCGGCGTCCCCGGTGGAGTACCACGTCGGGACGGCCCGGCGGCGCTGACCAGTCTGCGGGCCTTCGCCGCGCAGATGTCCTGGAACGCCTGGGCACGCTCCTGGCAGTTGCTCGACTCCTACGACTGCGCGCGCATCCGCTCGGTGGTCGGCAGCCGCGAGCGGCATATCGTCGCCGCCGGCCTGCAGGCCGCGCTGCCCGGCGTGCCGATGATCTGCGCCGGCAGCGAGTTCGGGCTGACCGCCGACAACGGTGAGTGGGGGCGCATTCCGATGCCGTGGAACCGACCGGCGGATCGGGACGAACAGACGCACGCCGCGTACCGCTCGCTGTTCGGGTTGCGCGCGGCGCATGCCGCGCTGCGCGAGGGTGGCCTGCGCTGGTGGTACGCCGACTCAGACACGCTGGTGTTCAGCCGTGAACATGCCGACGGTTCGGTGCTGGTGCAGGCCCGGCGGGCCAGCGGCTCCCCGGTGACGCTCCCGCTGGACGCCTCGCTCACGGGTCTGGGGGAGACGGCCGATGTTGCCGCCGGCGACGGTGCGGTGACGCTGCCCGCCGACGGCCCGGCGATCCGGCTGTGGCGCATCGACGGCGCCTGACCGCTCCGCTGTAGGAGCCAGCCCACGGCGACGTCGAGCGACCGTCGCGCGACCTCTGGCGACCGAGACGGCCGGCAAGGCGGCTACAACGGTCAGCCTTTCACCGCGCCGGCGGTCAAACCGCCGACGATGTACCGCTGGAGGAACTGAAAAAGCACGACGACGGGTATCGCGCCGAGCACTGCGCCGGCGGCGAATACCCCCCAGTTCTGGTTGAACTGGTCGGAGACCAGCGCGTACAGCCCCACCGCAAGAGTCTGCGTCTTGGGGTCGGTCAGGGTGATCGAGGCCAGCAGGAAATCGTTGAGCACACCGACGAAGGACAGCAAGGCGACGACGGCGAGGATCGGCGCCACCAAACGCAGGATGATGGTGAAGAACACCTGCGCGTGCCCGGCGCCGTCGATCTTGGCCGACTCGTCGAGGTCTCTGGGCACCGTGTTGAAGAAGCCGTACATCAGGTAGGTATTGACCCCGAGCGCGCCGCCGAGATAGACGAAGATCAGCCCCCATCTGGTGCCGAGCCCGAGAGCAGGGAGCACGTCCTGCAAGCCGGACAGCAGCAGGAAGATCGCGACGAACGCCAGCATCTGCGGGAACATCTGCACCAGGATCAGCGACAGCAAACCGCCGCGGCGGCCGCGGAACTGAAAGCGGGAGAAGGCGTATGCCGCGAGCGCGCCAAGGAATACCGTCAGAACCGCGGTGACGATGCCGATCCACATGCTGTTCAGCCACCACCAGATGTAGGGGTGAAGCGGATCGTCGAACAGCGCCTTGTACGAGTCCAGCGATATCGAGGAGAACAGCGCATTGGATCCGGTCAGGGTTGCCACCTTCGACAGCGATGCCGAGACCACGAAGATCAACGGGAACATCGCGACCACCAGGGCGGCGATGCCGATCAGGTGGCGCCAGCCGGTGGCCCTGAACCATCGACCGAGGGAGAACGATGGTGTGCCGAGCGGCGCCTGCGGACTGTGGGCGCCGCGCACGGGTACCGCCACAGCTGCCGCAACTGGATTCGCAACCATCAGTTCAGGTCCTCCAGAACTCGCGTCTTTCGGAAGCTGATCGCCGAGACCGCCGCCACCACCATGAAGATGATGATGGAGATCGCGCTGGCCAGGCCGTATTGCCGGTTGACGCCGCCGAAGGCCAGCTTGTAGACGAAGGTGATCAGGATGTCGGTGGAGCCCACATTCACCGATGCCGACAGATCCTTCGGCCCGCCACCGGTGAGCAGGAAGATGGTATTGAAGTTGTTGAAATTGTAGGCGAACGAGGTGATCAGCAGCGGCGCAAGGGACACCATCAACAGCGGGAACTTGAGTCGCCGGAAGATCTGCCACGGGGTGGCGCCGTCGATGGCGCCCGCTTCGATCAGGTCCGCCGGAATCGCCTGCAGCGCACCGGTGGCCACCAGGAACATGTACGGGAAGCCGACCCAGCAATTGACTCCGATCACCGACAGCCTGGCCAGCCACGGGTCGCCCAGCCAATCGAGGTGGGAGCCTCCGAGCAAGATCTGGTTGATCCAGCCGAAGTCCTTGTTCAGCAGGCCCTGCCAGATCAGCGCAGACAGGAACGCCGGAAAGGCGTACGGCAGCAGCAGCAACGACCGGTAGACCCGCCGACCACGCATCCGATTGTCGTTCAGCACCAACGCCAGGAACAGCCCCACCATGAACGACAGCACGACAACCAGGATGGAGAAGGCGAAGGTCCACACGAACACCCCGACGAAGGGGCCCCGGATCGATGTGTCGCTGAGCACGTTGGAAAAGTTGGTGAACCCGATCGTCACCTTCCAGCCGGGCGTCAAGATCGAGCCGGCCGGCCCGGCGAAATTGCCCTTGCCGTTGTCGTGATACACGGCGTTCGTCTTGGTGTCGGTAACGGTGTCGGCACCGGCGTCGTACCTGAGCGTTGACTGGAAGACGAACGCGGTCTGAGCGTCCTGGGTTCTGATCGATCCGTCGACCGGATTGTCCGACCGTGGAACCCGCAGTCCGGTCACCTGGTTCTGAAATGCCTGGCCGCGGTTGAGGATGTCGACGAACTTCAGCACCCGCCAGCCGGGATCGGCTGTCACCTTCCCACCTGAGATGGTGGCGTCGGGAGCATCGGTCAGCGGGCTACCGGCGGTGCCGAGCTGGGCCTTCCGGGTGTCGGGATTCACCACCAGGAACGCGACGGTGTCGCCTTGGACGGCAATGGTCAGCGGGTACTGCGGCGAGTTGGGTATCCGGGCTTCGTTCTGGGTCAGCAGGGCCGCGACCGCGTCGTCCTTGGTGGAGTTGTGCCCGTCCCCGTAATTGGTGAAGGCGATGTAGCCGGAGAACAGAACCGAGTAGATCTGGTACAGCAGCAGGAATGCCAGGCCGGGCACCAGGTACTTGCTGGCGGTGAGCTTCGGATGGAAGTAGACGACGTTGACGATCAGCAGCGCCACCAGCATGAACCCGAACGGAATCCACGAGGCATTGGTGGCCAACGCGAACAGCCCGTAGACGCCGAGCGCGTCGACGACCGCCATCAGCACGAGCTTGAGGTAGAAGCCCTTTCCGGCCCTGGCGGCCATCTCCGCCCCCCGGCCCCGACCGCCAGCAGCAGGTGCCGGGGCGCGCTGCGCTGTGGTCACCCCTCGGTTCTCAGCCGCCGGCGATCTTGGACTCGATCGAGCTGCTCATCTTGTCCCACAGGGTTTTCGGGTCGCCCTTTCCGGCGATGATGGCGAGCTCGGTCGAACCCCAGTCGCTCCACACCGCGTCCATCGCCGGGATGTTCGGCTGCGGGGTGCCGGCGGCGCCGACCTTGCCGAAGCCGGCCATGATCGGGTCGGACTTGACCTTGTCGAACGCTACGGTCAGTGCAGGTGGCCGGCCACCGGCGGAGTACAGCGCCATCTGGACCTCCTCGGTGCTCAGGTAGTTGAGCACGAAGTTGTCGGCCAGCAGTTGGCTCTTGGACTTCGACGACACGAAGAAGCCCTGCACCCCGACGAACGGCTTGGCCGGCTGGCCGCCGGCGGACGGGATCGCCTCCACGCTGAACTTGAGGCCGGCCTTGGCGAAATCACCGGTGTTCCAGGGCCCGGTCACGATGTACGGGGCCTGCCCCTTGAGGAACGCGTTCTTGGCCACATCGGGGGTGATCGTTCCGCGGACGATGCCGGCCTTGCCCTGTTCTGCCAGCCAGGCCGCGAACTTCTCCCCTGCTGCGCCCTTCATCTGAAGGTTCTTGGAATCGAAGCCACCCTTGGAGTTCAGCCCGAAAACCGGCGCACCGAAAGAGGTCTGGAACGGATACAGGTGGTACGGATCGCCATTGGTCGGATCCTGCTGCAGCAGGAACGGGAATTTGGCCTTGCCCGCCTTGACCAGCGCGTTGCCGGTCGCGATGGCATCGGCGTAATCCTTGGGGGCATTCGGGGCCAGCGTGGTGTTCCGGATCAGCGCGACATTCTCCACGGCGTACGGAAGGCCGTATACCTGCCCGTTGTACGTCATCGCGTCGATGGCGACCTGCTGGAACTGGGAGGCCTTGTCGCCGAGTTCGAGCGGCGCGACCACACCGTTCTGAACCAGCTTGCCGAGCCAGTCGTGGGCGCCGACGATGATGTCGGGACCCTTCCCTGTTGGTGCCTGCGAGATGAAGTCGCCTTGGATCTTGCCGAAGTCCTTCTGCACGATCTTGATGGTGGCTCCGGTATCAGTCTCGAACTTCTTGGCGATGTCGCCGAGCGGCTTCGCGCGAGTCGCGTCGGCCCAGACGGTGAGTGTTGTCCCGGCACCCCCGGCACCCGATTCGGTGCCGACTCCCGACGAGCTGCTGATTCCCGACGAGCTGCCGATTCCCGACGAGCTGCCGATTCCCGACGAGGTGCCGACTCCCGACGAGGTTCCGGCCGCGGATGGCGTGGTGGCGCCGGTATCGGAGCCCGCCGCCGACGTGTCGGCGCCTGCCGAACTCCCAGCACCGGACGCCGCCGATGCTGCAGATCCAGCCGCACCGGATGACGGGGCGGGGGTGTTTGCGCTGTTACCGCCGCAGGCGGCCAGCGCCAGCGCGAGCGTCGCCGTCACGGCGGCAGCGGCGAAGGAACGCAGCTTCATCGGTCTCCCAGGAGCAATGACGACCGCTGCGCCGCCGATGGCGGCCATCCGGAACGTCGATGGTCGGAACAGGTGCCGAGAACATAGCAAGGATTTTCAGGACTTGAAACCCCTTGCAACGATCTGGTACCGACGTACGCTGCCGTCCATGGGATCGCGGTTGTCCGACATCGCCGCCCACGCCGGCGTCAGTACGGCGACCGTCTCCCGGGTACTCAATGACAGGACAGGGGTCGCCGAGACGACCCGGCAAGCTGTCCTCACCTCGCTGGACGTTCTGGGATACCACCGGCCGGTCCAACTGCAGCCCCGCGGCGCCGGCCTGATCGGTCTGATGATCCCGGAGCTCGAGAACCCGATCTTCCCGATGTTCGCCCAGGTGATCGAGTCCGGCCTCGCCCAACACGGCTTCACTCCGTTGATGTGCACGCGCACACCCGGCGGGGTGAGCGAAGAGGAGTACATCGACCTGCTGGGCGAGCACGGCGTGGCCGGGATCATCTTCGTCTCCGGATTTCACGCCGACTCGACCGCGGACCTCTCGCACTATCACCGGCTCCGCGACATGGGGTTGCCCTTGGCATTCATCAACGGTTATGCCGAGGGCATCGACGGCTGCTTCATCTCTGACGACGACGTCGCAGCGATGGATCTGGCCGTCGGCCACCTGGTATCACTCGGCCACACCGCTATCGGATTGGCCGCCGGACCTGAACGGTTCGTGCCGGCGCACCGCAAGGTCGTCGGCTACCGACGTGCGATGCGCCGACGCCTCGGGCCCGAGGCGGAGCAGTTCGTCGAGGTCACCCTGTTCACTGTCGCGGGTGGCCAAGCTGCGGCAAAGGTGTTGCTGGACAAGGGATGTACCGCAATCATCTGTAGCACAGATCTGATGGCTCTCGGCGCGGTCAGGGCGGTGCGCAGTCGCGATCTCTCGGTCCCGGAGGACATCTCGGTGGTCGGTTATGACGACTCGATGTTGATGGCCTATACCGACCCGCCGCTCACCACCGTCCGGCAATCGGTGCTCGCGATGGGATCGGCTGCCGTGCAGGCACTTGTCGACGAGATCGCGGGCCGGGCACCGACCAGGGTCGAGTTGCTGTTCGCCCCTGAGCTGGTCGTCCGCGGATCGACAGGGTCGGGACCGCGAATGCACGCGGCCATTCCCTTGGATGATCGGCACAGCGCTGCCGGACGCTGAGCCGGCTCCGCGGCGCCAGATCAAGGGATGGCCGCCGAAACCCGGGCAGGCCGTCCGGGGTGAGCCGCCCGCACGGATCTGGTCAGCTGATCATCGCCCGTTCCTGGCTTCGGTGCGGCCGCCGGACGCCGCCGCCGGACGCCGCCGCCGCCCGTCGATGCTCGCGCGCAACGAGTGGGTGACAACTGGGCAGATGGTCCGCGTTCGGCGCCCGGTGCAACCTCCGAGGGGTTAAGTTCCGTCCATCGACCAGGGCAGGAGGACACCCGAGTGAGGCCCGAGGAGGAGGCGGAATTCGCTGCCTACGTCACGTCGAGGCGCGAGCACGTTCGTCGTGCCGCGTATCTGCTGTGCCGGGACTGGCACAAGGCCGACGACCTCGCCCAGACCGCGTTCGTCAAGCTGTACGGCGCCTGGGACACGGTCCGGGACCGCGGCGCGCTGGACTCGTTCGTCCGGTCGTGCCTGGTGCGGGCGACCGTGGACGAGTCCCGGCGACCGTGGCGTCACGAGACATCGACCGAGGAGCTGCCGGAGCGAGCCAGGACCGCCGCGCCGGTCGGTTTCGGCGGCTCGACCGGGCCGGCCGTCGCCGGCGACATGTCCGGCGCCGTGGTGGATCGGCAGCTGATGCGCCAGGCGCTGGAGCAGGTCCCGTCGGGGCAGCGCGCGGTACTGGTGCTGCGGTTCTACGAAGGGTTGGACGTCGCGGCGGCGGCGGCGGCACTGGGGTGTTCGGAGGGGAATGTGAAGTCGCAGACCGCTCGTGCACTGCGGGCGCTGAAGGCGGCGCTCGGACCGCAGGGGCTGGCGGCCTTCGGGGTCGGCGAAACCGCGACCGACGGCAGAAGCCGCGCCACCGCGATGGGCACCGAGAGCACGGCTGAGGGCAACGAGCGGACGGGAGGTGACAGGGCATGAACGAGGACAGCGACGGACAGCGTGACGACACCGTCGACGACGTCTCAGAGGCAGACCAGCAGTTCCTTGGTGCCCTCTTGGCGGCGGACGTCGCCGAGCCGCCCCCGTCCTCGGTGACCGTCGAGTCGATCCTGGCCGCCGCCCGCGCCGGAAACCGCACTCAGCAGGCGGCCGGTGGCCGCACCGAGCCCGCCACCGATCGGCTGCAGGCGGTCGGCCGGGCACCGGCGCAGCCCCCGGAGATGTCGTCGCCGGATTTTCCGCGCGGAACCCGCGAGGTGCTGACGCCGCCCTCGGCCTTCCCGGTGAGCAGCGATGACGAACTGGCGGCCCGCCGGCGGCGACGTCGCGGCGGGCTGCTGGCGGCGGCTGCGGTCGCCGCTGTGCTAGCCATCGGAATTCCCGTCGCGCTGCGATCGTCGAACGATGCCACTACCTCCAGCGCCGGTTCGGCGGCTGGGATGGCGGCGACCAGCCCGGACAGCGCTCGAGGTCCGGCGGCCGCGGCGCCCGGGGCCGGGCAAGCCGAGTCGGGTCAGAGCGATACGGCGGCGGCCGGTGCGGCCACCGATTCCGGCGCGGCCTCTGCCGCCGGGCCCGCCGCATCTTCGTCTGCTGCCGCCAGCGCCGCGGCGCCGTCGTCCGGACCGGACTCCTCGCCGAGCGCATCGGCCACAGCAGGATCGGCAGCTTCGGGGTCGGCGGCGGCTTCCGCCCAGTCCGCTGTTCCGACGGGGTCCAGAAGCGGGTCCGGGCCGGCATCCGGGCAAGCCGATGCGAACACATCGCAGGGCCCGCCCGCCGCGGTCGGGAGCGCCGGCAGCGAGAACGGAGTTCCCGACGGGAACTGCCGATGGCCCGACCTACCGGCGGCCGTCGACCAACTTGCTGAGAAGACCCTGGGTTCGGTGGTCGATGCACATCGCAGCCTGACCACCACCTGCCGTGGCGCCAGGGTGGCTGGCGCCGAGTTTCCGTCCGTGGGCAGCCTCCGCGGCGTCGTCACGGTGCAAGTGGTGCACGCCCCCACCGGCGACTGCGCGGCGGTCGGTTGCCGCAAGATCGGCGACGGCGTCTATGCCGGCGTGGACGGGCAGACCCGGATCGTCTGGACATATCGGGGTGGCCGGGAGGTCATGGTCCGGGAGTCGGCCGGCCTCACGGTGAACCAGGCCCAGCTCGTCGCCTTCGCGCGCGGCGTCGGGGATCTGGCCGGCTGACGGCTGCGACAATGGCCGGGTGACGACCGACATCCCGGCCAACGTGCTGGCCCAGCGCTACGCCTCGGAACAGATGCGGGAGGTCTGGTCGACGCCGAGCAGGATCGTCGCCGAGCGCCGGTTGTGGCTGGCCGTGCTCCGCGCGCAGGCCGCCGCCGGGTTGGACACCGACGCGGCGGCGATCGCCGATTACCAGAAGGTTCTCGGCATCGTTGACCTGGCCTCCATCGCCGCCAGGGAACAGCTCACCAAGCACGATGTGAAGGCCCGCATCGAGGAGTTCAACGCTCTGGCCGGGCATCAGCTCATCCACCGCGGGATGACCAGCCGAGATCTGACGGAGAATATCGAACAGGGCCAGATTCTCCAGGCGTTGACGCTGGTGCGGGATCGCACCGTCGCGGTGCTGGACCGGCTCGGCCGCCGGGCCGCCGAATACCGGGAACTGGTGATGACGGGCCGCTCGCACAACGTTCCCGCGCAGGCGACCACGCTGGGCAAGCGATTCGCCTCCGCGGCCGAAGAGGTGCTGCAGGCCTTCGGCCGGATCTCCGATCTGCTGCACCGGTATCCGTTGCGCGGCATCAAGGGACCGGTCGGAACCGCCCAGGACATGCTGGATCTGCTCGGCTCGGCCGAGGCCGTGATCGAGCTGGAAAGGGCTGTGCTGCAAGAAGTGTCGAGCACCGATCAAGTGCTTACCTCGGTCGGTCAGGTTTATCCGCGGTCGCTGGACTACGAGGTCGTCACCGCGCTGGTGCAGCTTGCAGCCGGCCCGGCATCGCTGGCCACCACCATCCGGCTGATGGCCGGGGCGGAGCTGGCCACCGAGGGTTTTCAGCCCGGCCAGGTCGGCTCGTCGGCCATGCCCCACAAGATGAATGCCCGTTCCTGCGAGCGGGTGTGCGGGCTGGCGGTGGTGCTGCGCGGCTATGCGTCGATGGCCGGCGAGCTGGCCGGCGCGCAGTGGAACGAAGGCGACGTGTTCTGCAGCGTGGTCCGCCGGGTGGCGTTACCCGATGCGTTCTATGCGCTCGACGGACTGCTGGAAACCTTCATGACGGTGCTCGACGACTTCGGCGCCTATCCGGCGGTGATCGACCGGGAACTGCGGCGGTACCTGCCGTTCCTGGGCAGCACCAGGGTGTTGACGGCGGCAGTCCGCGCCGGGATCGGCCGGGAGAGCGGGCACCAGGCGATCAAGGAACATGCGGTTGCCGTCGCGCTGGCGATGCGGGAGAACGGCATCCAGGACAACGATCTGCTGGATCGGTTGGCGGCCGACGAGCGCATCCCGCTGGATCGTGACCAGCTGGACTCGCTGCTCTCGGATCCGCTGGCGTTCACCGGGAATGCCCGCGCGCAGGTCGACGCGGTGCTGACCCGGATCGCCGCCGTGACGGCCGCACATCCCGATGCGGCCGGATACCGGCCGGCCGAGATTCTGTAGTCAGGTCGGCGGAACTCAATCGCCGACCGCTGCCGCGAATGTCAGTGGCTTGGTCGTCATCTTACGGTCGGCTTCTCCGTTGGCAGTCAGGACGAAACTCGACACGAACGATCCTGTCACCTTGGTATCGGAGATGCGGATCTGATACCCCAATACCCCGGCCGTTCGCCCCGTCAAAGTTACGAAGGAAGGCTTGATCACGCCACCAGCGGTTTTCAGCACCCAGCCATTCTGATAGTCGATCTCGCCGACGCCGTACGGATAACCGCCGTCGGAAGCATCCGATGCGACAACCAGAACCCACATCTTCCCAGCCGGGGACCAACCCTTAGCCGGGCTGAACGGAGAGAAGGTCACCGTCGATACCGACGCCTTGTAAATGATCTTGTCGCCGTACTGGCCGACGGCTTGCTCGAACGGCGGCATCGTCGCATTCACTGCGAATGATCGCTTTTTGGCGAAGAGCGCGGAGCTGGCATCCTTGCTGGCGTCGGCGGTGTCGACGATTATGCTCTGCTCGCGACCACCGGTATTCACGGCGATCTTCGCCGCTTCCTTGTCCTTCACGCTGATAAGGAAGCTGCCGTTCTCTTCAAGTGTGTCGCTGATATCGACGCGGCCCGTTCCTCGCACCAAGGTGAAGCGTGCCTCCGGAAGATCGCTCACCCCCATGACGGAAGCGATCTTTCCCTCCTGCTCGAGCCAGGCGCGCTCGACACCCAGCGTCACGAGCAACAGATGGTGCCCGGCCGCGGCGTCGAAGGTCTTACCGCCCTCGTCGGTATAGGACGGGGCGGTGCCCACCTTGGTGATCGCGATCGTCGCGGCCGGAGTGTAGAGGGTTGCCTTCTGCGGATCGATCGTCACCGGGTGATCGGTCTGGATGCCGGTGGGGTCGACCTTGACGAACAGATCTGCGGCCGCCTTCGGATTGGCCGGGCCTGGCAGCTTGTCCGCGTCCTTGGCCGGCTGCGAGCCGTCGGGACGGAAGAGCACACCCACCGGCCGAGTCTGGTCAGGCTTCCCCTCGGTCGCCGGCAGCAGGACTGGAGTCCGCTGTTCGGGAGAATATGAGGGCGCGGTCTCGGTGTTGTCGGAAGCGGTTTCGTTCCCTGGCGGCAAGGCGGGAACCTCATCGGCCGGGTAGGTGGAGGTCGGTTCGCCGGGCACGGCTACCGCAACCTCCGCATCGGCGCGGTACGTATCCCATACGTGGCCGTCCTCCATCCCTCTGCGATGAACCGGGCCGCAGGCCAAGACGCCGGCGAAGGTTCCGCCCGGGCCGTCTAGCACGTAGTAGCAGTGCGCTTCCGGCGACACCAAGATGTCGGCAGAAACTCCCTGAGCCAGGCCGGATCTCCACTGCGATTCGACGTCGGCAAGGTAGCTGTCGGCGTGCTCGAACTCTCCGCTGCGGATTTTCAGTCGCGAGCCGTCGTTCACCGCCTCGGATGCAGTCGCGTTTGACGTTGTTTGGCTTGCGCCGAGCGTCTCGGAGTCGTTGGTGGTCGAAGGGGTTTCACTCGCGCCGAGCGCCTCGGAGTTGTTGGTGGTCGAAGGGGTTTCACTCGCGCCGAGCGTCTGGGAGTTGTTGGTGGTCGAAGGGGTTTCACTCGCGCCAAACGTCTCGGAGCTGGCCGTCGTCGGCGCCGCCACAGCGGCGTTGTTATTCGGCGCAGTAGTGTTCGTGCAACCGCCGGTGATGAGGACCGCGGCGGCGGCGATCAACCCAACTGCCAGGACGATGGCGGTGCGAATGATGCGCCACTTCTTGTCGGTCCTGGGCGGAATCGGAAGACGCGCCGGATCGGCGCCATAACCGCTTGGAACGCCGGAAGGTCCGCCAGCATGATCTCGGTCGGTCATCTGTAGTTCCCCTCCTCTGCGCTGCCCCCCGTCGGCAGCGTCACATTCCACCCAAACACAGTTCGGGGTCGGCTCGCGCCGGCATGTGCCTCCCGAATGTGTGAACGTCCTGACCGACGTGCTACCCACCGTGATCGCTGGGCGGATCAGCTCATCTCAACCCGAGCTGAGCGAGACGCGGTGGTGTGGTGCCCAAGGGATTTGCCCGCGACCTGCTGGCCGGGAGGCAGCGACGGCGGACGACATGCCGGCGATTGATCAGTTGCGCCGGCGGCGTCGCGGAGATCGCCCGGCAAAGTCGCCGGGGTGGTGGATCACCCGCGTGCCTGCGACCGGACCAGCCGGGTCGACCGGGAGAGCGGTCAGCTGACGCGGACCGAGATGTCGTCCAGGGTGATCACATCGCCGCGGCGCAGCTGCCTGCCGCGCCGGGTCTCCACCTCGCCGTTGACGGTCACCAGGCCCGCCGCCAACAACGGCCGGACGTCCGCCCCGGCGTCCACCGCTCCGGCCAGTTTGAGAAGCTGGCCGAGCCGGATCATCTCGCCGCTGATCGCCACCTCGTGCATGCGGTCATTGTGACTCAGCCGCGACGGTAGGTGGCAGACTCAAGATCGTCATGGACTTCTACTCCGCCTACCGGCACGGGTTCGCCCGGGTCGCGGCCTGCACGGTGCCGGTGAGCATTGCCGACCCGGCGGGCAACGCCGCGCAGATCATCGAGCAGGCAAAGGCGCTGCACACCGACGGTGTCGCCGTGGCCGTCTTTCCCGAACTCGGACTCACCGGCTACGCCGTCGACGATCTGCTGCTACAGGATCCGCTGCTGGACGCCGTCGAGTCGGCACTGCTGCAGATCGCGGCCGCGTCGGCGGATCTGCGACCGATACTGGCGGTGGGGGCGCCGCTGCGGCACCTCAACCGGTTGTACAACTGCGCCGTGGTGATCCATCGCGGCCGGATCCTCGGCGTGGCGCCCAAGTCGTACCTGCCGAACTATCGGGAGTTCTACGAGCGACGGCATTTCGCCCCCGGCGACGATCAGCGCGGGCAGCGGATCACCATCGGAGCGGCCGCCCCTGGCGACAACGATGCCGCGATCGAGGTGCCGTTCGGTCCCGACCTGCTGTTCGCGGCATCGGACCTGCCCGGCCTGGTACTGCACGTCGAGATCTGCGAGGACATGTGGATCCCGATCCCGCCGAGCGCCGAAGCGGCGCTGGCCGGCGCGACGGTGCTGCTGAACATGTCCGGCAGTCCGATCACCGTGGCCAGGGCAGACGAACGGCAGCTGCTCTGCAGGTCCGCGTCAGCCCGGTGCCTGGCGGCTTACCTCTATGCCGCTGCCGGACAAGGCGAATCGAGCACAGACCTGTCCTGGGATGGGCAGACGATGATCTACGAGAATGGTGAGCTGCTGGCGCAGTCCGAGCGGTTCCCGGAAGGCCCACGGGCATCCGTCGCCGACATCGACCTCGACCGGTTGCGACAGGAACGGTTGCGCGAGGGCACTTTCGACGACAACCGGCGGCAGTTCACCGCAAGGACCGGCAGCTTCCGGACCATCGCCGTTACCGTCGATCCACCCGTGGGCGACATCGGCCTGCGCCGCCAGACCGACCGATATCCGTTCGTACCCAACGATTCCGGCCGGCTGGCACTGGACTGCTACGAGGCGTACAACATCCAGGTCTTCGGTCTGACCCGGCGCCTGGAGTCCATCGGCATTCCGAAGGTCGTGATCGGGGTGTCCGGCGGCCTGGACTCGACGCACGCGCTGATCGTCGCGGCCAGGGCGATGGATCGGCTCGGCCGGCCACGCTCCGACATTCTGGCCTACACCCTGCCCGGCTTCGCCACCAGCGATCACACCAAGGCGAACGCGACGGGCCTGGCCGCGGCGCTGGGGGTGAGCTTCGACGAGATCGACATCCGGCCGGCGGCCAGCAGGATGTTGGCGGACATCGGCCACCCGTTCGCCGCCGGCGCTGAGCATTACGACGTGACCTTCGAGAACGTGCAGGCCGGGCTGCGCACCGACTACCTGTTCCGGATCGCCAATCACCGCGGCGGCATCGTGCTCGGCACCGGCGATCTGTCGGAGCTCGCGTTGGGTTGGTGCACCTACGGTG
>JAABUP010004483.1_pt1 | contig 22732 bp, 23 predicted proteins | sample 5559201 | NCBI WGS metagenome assembly JAABUP01 (sample SAMN10711887, study PRJNA513373) | rock metagenome | isolation source: Antarctica rocks | place: Antarctica | reverse complement strand
CGGGGTCGGGCAACGATCCCTTCGTAGAACAGCCATTTGACCAGTAACGGCCGAGAGGCAGCGTAACTGGACCCCAAACAGCAATTAGCGGTCGAGTTTAGGCGATGGTCGTCGTGTTAGCGGCCCAGTACGCGCGCTGATCCGGTTAAAACCTGGGCCGCTAACACGACTGAACCGCTAATGTAGCGTCGAAAACACACGTTATGTAATATGGCTGTTCTACGAAGGAGTCGTTGCCTGACCCCTGCACCAGTTGCGGCACACGGCGATCAGCGCCCGCGCGGCCAAGGGCTACACCGAGGTCGAGCTCAAGCGTTTCAGTGGGCACAGCTCACTACGCAGCCTGGAGGTCTACATCGCCCACAACCGCGAGTCGGCCAAACGGAAGGCGCGCGAATGGGAGCGTCGCGCCGGCGGGGAGCTATAGGCAGCGTGATAACCCTGAAAAGTGTCCACATAATTGTCGGGAACCTGCTCACCGCCGGCAACGACATCAGCGCGGTGCAGCGCATGGCCGGGCACGCCAACGTGACGACGACCCAACGGTACGACCGCCGCGGCGAGGCCTCCAAGCGCACGGCCGTCGAGAAACTACACTTCCCACTGCCGGCGTAGTGGACAGGCGCTCTTATTTAGCTCTACTACGTAATAATTCTGCGCGGGTATGACGCAAGATAGGCATCACCCAAGCATCGTACGCGTCTATAATCGGCGTCGGTAAATGTCGTCATCCATGGCTTACGCATGCCGGTAATGACAGCAACCGCTGGCCCTGGTAACCCACGCTGTGCAAGCGTTGCCGCATCCGTATTTTCGAGGATGCAGAACAAACGGAACTGTTCACGCTTTGGGCCTGACGCCCTCACTTCGTAATAGCCGCTCATATCCTGCCGCATGGCTTCCCACTTGCCGCCGCCGGAAAACTGCGGCGGCGGCGCCTCGGCGACAGCGTCCAAGACGGCCACCATGTTAGCCTCCACTTTGGGAGGGCAAGCATCAAGGAAAGCGATGGCAGACGCTGATTTGTCGGGAGGGTCGTAGTATACGATGTCCCAGGCCACCTAAATCAAGCCACTCAGGCAGCTTGCCGCGACCGGCGGCGCGGCGGCGTGTTCGGCGCGGGGCTCTTCGGGATGATCTTGACCTCAGCATCAAGGGCAACGGCTATGGCTGCAACGGTCTGAAGCTCCGGGTTAGCCTCGGAGCTAAAGAGGCGTCTTATCGCTGCGGGGTCCTTCCCTATCCGACGAGCGAGTTCAGCCTTCGATAGGCCACTCTCAATGCGCAAATGGTCAAGCGCCCGCACGACGGCATCAACCTGATCGATTTGCCGCCGAGCGATCTCATACTCGTGTCGAAACTCGGGGTCCTGCATGCGCTCAGCACGGCGGCGCTTGTGATAGCTGGTGTCTAGTGTGGTCATAGGTGTACCTGTCTCTCCCGTCAGTTACAACCGTAACACCTACGTTACATTTCGTCAAGGCGAAATTTAGCCATCAACCGCGACCGCGACTTGGCATCGCGCGCGTAGGGACGCGGAAACGCGCGTTTGTGGGAAAGGGCCACACTCACTATTGTCGCCGCTCCACCTTGCGCACGAAGGCTGGCGTCGCGTCCTCGGGCAGCTCCTGCAGGGCCATCGCTACGAGTTCGGCTTTGGAGACCCGGACGCCCTGCATACGCAGTTGGTAGACCAGACCGAGGAGCCGGTTGTCCAGCTCGCGCGGCACGCGCACGCCGAGGTTGACCTGCTCCTCGTCGCGGTGCTGGTACGCCCGCGTGGCGGTTCCCCCCGCTCGCGCGCCGGCGTCGGGCTCCGACTCAGGTGCGGCCCGGCGCGTGGCCGTCGTCGGCCGACCCGTCGCCCCCGCTCTTGTCGTGGCGGTATTCCGGGCGGAATGGGAGACCGCTGGCGATGGGGGCGTTATGTCGAGTTCGGTGTCCAGCTCGGGCAGTTCGCCGGTGTCCTCGTTCTCCACCAGCGCGGGACCGCTCCCCGCCCCCATCGACGCCGACGCGGCGGTATCCTGCTCGCGCGGATGGAAGGGCTGCGGCACGCGGCGCTTGCCCATGCCGCGCAGCGTATCGAGTCCGCTCATGCGACCTGCTCCTTGATCGCGTCGACGACGGCGGTGAGCTGCCCGACCGCAGCGGCGACGCGCTCGCCGGGGTCCTTGACGGAGCTGAGGGTAGTGCGGTGCCGGCGTCTGGGCAGCCACCGATGTTCGAGGATCGGCGGCCCCACCGTGACGCCGTACTCACTGGCTAGGGCGTCGAGCCGGTCGATCTGGCGCGCGTCCGGGTACGCCTGCACCCGGTTGGGGATCAGCAGCAGGCGGAAGTTGCGGAACTCGGCCAGCATCCCGCCGAGGGCGTCCAGTTCGCGGTTGCCCAGGACCACCGGGACGACGACGAGGTTCGCGGCCGCCATGGCGCCGTAGCTCAGGGCCGTCGCGCCGGGGTGCGTGTCCACCACCACGTAGGGCTCCGGCCACGCCGCGGCCCAGCTCGTCAGCTTGCCGGCCAGCGCCTCGGGCGCAATCGTGGCCTCGGACAGCAGCGGGTGCGAGGGCACCAGCGCCGGCCGACCGGCGCCGTGGACCGGCTGCGGCGCCTTCGACGAGCCGTTGAGCGCGGCCAGGAGCTGCGAGCGAGAGCGCACCTCGGGGTCGTAGCCCCAGGCGCGCGACGCCCCGCCCTGGTCCCAATCGAGATCGACGAGGACGCCGCCGAGGAGGTATGCGACTTCGAGGGCGATGGTCGTCTTCCCCACCCCTCCCTTGTTCGCGGCCAGCGCGATGATGGTCGATGGCATGTGTCACCTCACCCATAGGTTGGCCGTCGCGGCCACAGTATGCTTCCAACTCCGATGTGTCATGTTATCGTCCCTCGCCCTAATGAGATGGGACAGCGCCCCCTCACCGTCTGTGCCATCCTTGGCTATCCGCAGATTATGCGCGTACCCGGCCCATCGTATAAGCGTCGATATACGCCCCGTCACGGAGCGCGAAGGCCGGCGCGGTCCCTTCGATGGCGAACCCGAACTTCTTGTAGAGGTGGATAGCGGGCGCGTTGTCCGTATAGACCGACAGCTCGATGCGCCGCAAGCCCAGCCACTTGTCGGCCAGGTCGACCATCGCGGCCATCAACGCGCTACCCGCGCCGCGCCCCTGATAGTCATCGTGGACGGCCATGCCGATGCTGGCGCAATGGCGCCGGCGCGGAGCAGTCTCCACATGCAGGCCCAAATCCCCCACAACACGCCCGTCGACCTCGGCGACGAGGCTATGCGTCTCAGGTGTCTGCCGAGTGAAACGCTCGCGTTGCGCCTCGACGGAGCGGAAGGGCACCTGGAGCGTCCCGGCGATAACGCCAGGGCATGCCATGATCTCCGCGAGGGCCTCGACATCGCGTGGCTCCCGCGCGCGGACCTGGATCGCTGCCATGGGACTTTCTTTCATCTCGTTCGACCTCGGCTATAGCCGTATGGCCACACGGCCACCCTATGCGTCCAATCCGCACTCGCGGCCACCCTATGGTTCCAACTCTGCGCTCGGCCGCCGACGCTCACGCCTATGATGCGGCCAATCTATGCGTCCAGCGCGGCCAACCTATGGGTTAAGTGACAGCATGCTCACGTCCTACCATACGAACGAGCTAGCGTGTTAGCTAGCTCACATTTATACATGCGCTCATGGTAGCACAGAAACAAGCTAGCCCGCTACCATGTATATTTGGTAGCGAACTAGTTTGTTAGTTTGTTAGCAATGTTTGCTGCGGCGATCCACGCTATTTCACACTTGCAGCTAGTGGACCTCTCGTCGGTTGGGGATAAACGCCACGGCGGCGAAGGCGACGGCCGAGCCGCCGAGGATTAGCGCGCTCAGGAGACCGTTGCCGCGCCGAGGGTTGCCCTCATTAGGCGTCGAAGTCTCGACTACTTGCTCCAAACGCACACCAGCGTACAACGCCGACGCCGCAAGCACGCTGGCACAGATCTGGTACTTGGTGCGCCGCGCGTCGTCACGCGTTGAGAGCGCCACGTAGCCGGCGCTTGCCAGCACGGAGTTGTAGAGCATCGAGATGGCGATAACGCCGCGCAGGTAGGCCGCGATCCGGGGCCGGCCGAGGTAGTCGTGGTAGAAAAGTTGCTCGTTGTCTTTCGTCGCAATCTTGGCAGCCAGCCAGAGCGATACCTTCGTCGGAATCAGCAGCCAACCGATTACCGCCAGCCATGACGTGCCCTCCCAGTCGCCGCCCTCTTCCTGAGTGAATTGGTAGAGCTTGAGCATCGCAGCCGACAGCAACTCGTCGCACACGAGGTAGCCAAGGCCATAGACGCGCGTAACGCGATCAACGGCCTGGTCGATCACCGTGGGGTAGGTGGCCAGCGCCCCCGCCGTGGCGAGGAGTGCGGTCTGATATGATTGCCCGGGCTTGCCGGGGTACTGATCCCGCGCCTTGAGTCCTGTGCGCAGGAAACCCGCCGCGTAGAGCAGACAGGCGACTAGCTTAACGATGCCGGTGTGCATGTCCCCTTTTTTCCTCCTAGCCGCGCTGGGCGGCTCTCACTCGACGAGGTGACCGCAGCCGTGCGCGGGATCTTTCCCTTGGCAAGCCAACTGTCACCAGTCCCTTGTGTTTCAATATCTCGCGGCCACGGTCGAAGCCGTACCGCTCGTAGACGGACTCACGAATAATGCTGGCCAGTTCCTCGTGCTGCGGCTCGATGGTGGGCATGGGCGAGCCTACCGGGAGGGCGCTGGGTCCGAGCGATGCCAGCGCGATCCGGTAAGCGCCCCCGAAGAACCGATTATTGCGATTGGCAATGTAGGCCACCGCCTGTACGGTCCGGTCATAGGGCCTCGTCCCATTGACCGGATCGAGAATGGCGATGCGCGCCCCCTCGACGGCCATCATCGTGTCCCACTCCGACTTGCCGCGCTCACGGCAACGACGATCCACGATCGCAAGCAACGGCATATCCGCGCCGCCGGCGGCCAGATGGCGGTCGTCGATCATAAGGACGTAGTGTATCTCGTCCGCGTTCGGGTCATGCGCCAGCGTGGGCGCCGGACGCGCCGGGAGAAACCGTCGCAGGAGCGCGTCGGCCCGCGACGAGAGGCGCAGGCCGTCCGTCAGCACTAGCGAGCCAAGAACAGCCACAGCAACGCCCCCAAGCCCGAGCGGGACCATGTAGCGGTGAATGGCCTGGGGATCGCCGCCCCGCGCGTTAATGGCCACCTGTGCGATGATAGCGAAGCCGTACACGACGGTCGCGGCCGTCGCCACGCTCAGGGCCGAGATGATGACGTTTTCGATTCGGGTCGTGCGAGGCACCGTCCATAAGCCATAGCTCGCGGCCGACCCGGCTATCCCGAACGTCACGCCCGCCAAGACATTAGCCAGGCCGATAAGCGACGGGCTGGCGTAATAGCTGTCCGCGAACATCGCATCGGTCTCGTGGAGAGTGGCGCGCGCGGTGAGCCATGCGGCGACGTAGCAGGCGATCAGGACGTAGCTGACCCACTCCACCCGCACGCGCCGTGTCGGATTGATGGTCTCGTTCATTGCCCGTCCGAACCTGCTCATGAACACGAGTGTCACCGACACGAGAAACATACTCAGCAAGTGTGCGAGATCGACGACCCCGGTGGCTTGGTCGATGGCCGTGGCAATGGGCCACGGATAGAAGATGACGGCGGCCGCCAGGAAGTAGTACGAGAGCATCAGCAGCGCGCCGGCATCCTCATTGGTCCAATTCCTCGTCGTACGCAGGCCGCCCACGACAAGGCCGATGGCAAAGACGACTGCCACCAGAGAGCCGACCATCAGCGCCACCTCTGCCCGAGCCACCAGAGGCGGGGGCGCTTGTCGTGGTTGATGCTCTCCACGATGTGACGGAACTCCGAGCGGTCGTACGCCGCCAGCTCGCGCGCCGTCTTGGTCACCAGCACCACGAACCAATCGGCGCCGTTCTCCGCTTCGAGTTCTCGCAGGTCGCCTATGTACGCCAGTCCCATTCGTTGGCACTCCAACCCGGTCAGGGCGTGGGTCGTGACCATATGTGACATCTCGTGCCCGAGGTCGCGCTCTTGCTGTTCGGTCGTGGCTGCCGCGTCCAGGAGGATGCCGTACTCTCCGTTCTCGCCGCGATGGATGACGCCCGACAGCGAGCCGGTCAGCGTCTGGTACTCAACGATGTTCGGGAAGCCACAGTAGTTGAGGGCTTTGCACAGGTCAATTGTCTTACACGGCGTGACCAGGCCAACCCCTTGGGCCTTCTTGATCGTATCGACTGCCACTTGCAGCATGTCTTGCCGAATATCCCGCGTATCCATAAGCAACGCCTATTCAGCTCCCTCCACCTCGTTAGCCGGATCGGGCGTAGCATCCTCCGGTCCTTTGTGGCGCCTCAAGCGTCTATCCAGGTAGGTCACGAAGTCGTCGACCAGCCGCAGTTCGTCGGGGCCGAGCTTGCCAGCGCGCCTCAGCAACGCCGACATGCCCGGCTTCCTCAACGTGGCCAGCACTGTAGGAGTCACCAGCGCCGCGTCTGCGGCCTCCTCCCGTTCCTGAGTGAAATAGTCCACATGGACCTCGAAGAACGTCGCCAGCGCCCGCAGCTTGTCCGGGCCAGGGTACGCGATAGACCCTAGCCGCGCCTTGCTCAGATATCCAATCGTCAATCCCGTCGCGTCGGCCACTTCCGTTAGGGTATATGGGCGGGGCGGGTCAGTCGGAGCAAAGCGCGTCTCAAAGAGCCTGTTGAGTCGCTGAGAAAAGCGATTCTCTCGGGGTGCCTGCGGCTGTCGCGGCATAGTCTGTCTTCACACTCCCTACTTGCATGTTCAGTAAAATCGTATCCCCTCGTGGTTGAGGGGTTTCGCCCTGAATGGTAGCAAGTCGCAATAAACAGGCCAATGTTGGCGACCAGGTGCAAACTTGACGGGGTTATAGGGACTCGGTACAATTCAGGTCAGCTATTCTCTTGTGAGGAGAATTGTTTGTAATGCATCGGCAAAAGCGTGGGTATCGGGGGTAATCTATATGCAGCCGCTGAAGCTGAACGACTCAATCCCGCTTAGCCAGATCGAGGGGCACATCTGCGTGTGCTGCGGTTGCGGCGCGGACGTTATCCCGCTCCCGCTGGACGTCAACCCGGAGGCGCACATCGTTCGGGGCATCGTGCGCGGCGTGTCGATCGCGGACATGCGCAGCGGCACGCGGAGGGAGTGCGCCATTCTGCTTTGCCCTGCCTGTGCCGATCCCGAGGAGGTGCGGGACTACGAGCGGCTAGAAATGCGGTCCTCTCACGACGCAGCAGCGCACGCCGCGCATGTGGCAACCGCCGAGAGTAGCGCCCAGCGCACGGCCCGACCGTAGAACTGATGTTCCACCCCTGCGCCGCCGCGTTGCGGACACGCGATGGAGTGCGTTATGATGGGCACAATGGAGAAGTCTGTTATGTCCTAGCACAAAACATCGTGCTAAACGCACGAGGCCCACCGGGTTTCCCCAAGTGGGCCAACGTCCGCCGCCTATAGTGTGCGGTTCTGGTGTGAGTTGTTGCAAATGACAGCCACCAGGCCGCTGTAGATCGGGTCCGAAAACTCGACCGGGCTACCACCCCCGAAAAGAGTTTCCGGGACTCGCAGGGGAGCTTTATGCTTCCGAGGAGTACCTATGTGCCATGATAAGGCAACGGTGCGCGCATGTCAATATCCGCCCGGCCCCAACGCTGGTGAAACTACACCCGCGCCCGAGGGGATCGACCGGCGCCTGGTCGTGCGCTACGGGGCCGGGCTGCTGACCGGGGGCTACACGGCGATCCCGACGTACGCCTGGGTCTACTACGCGCGGCTCGGCGTGAGCGAGGCCGAGATGGTCCTGATCGCGCAGCTCTGTACCTACTGGTGGACCGAGCGCGCCCCGCACCCCGGCGAGGCGGCGTTGGCCGCGCGCATGGGCAAGACCGTCCGCACGATCCAGGGCTACCTCCGGTCGTTGGACGCCAAGGGGTTCCTGCACATAGAAACCAGGCTCTCCAACCACGGCCAGCAGCGGACCAATAGCTACGACCTCCGGCCCTTCTTCGCGGCCGTGGAGGGGCTAGCTAGGCTCGACGGTCTCCTCGACAACGCCGCCGCCTCGGAGCTGTCCCCCCTCAACCGTGAGAGCGTTGCGTGCGCGGAACAGGGGCCGCTATGTGCAGATGTGAGGAATAGCGGAACCGACAACCGGCCTACCAGCGACGGCACATCGACCGGCGAGGGGGGCGAAGGATCGCGCCCGAGGGGGGCGAAGAAACCTTCACCCCAAGTAAACCCAGTCGAAAAAGACCCATTCGACCTCGATTCGATACCCCCTACCCCCACAGACACACCCAAAGGCCCGGCGACGGCCATGAGCGCACCAAGCCCCGCGACCCGCGACCCGCGACCGCCTGAACTGGTTGGAAGAGAAGGGCAGCCGCCCGCCCCGCGATCCCCGGAAACGCACGTTCCCGCACTTGCGCCAGCCGCGCCGGAGGACGACGCGCTCGCGGCCCGCGTCGCGGCTATCGGCCAGGCGCTCGGCGACGAGGCCCCCGCGTCGAGCGCGACCCGCGCCCGCGCGCTCTTCGCGGGCTCCGGGCTCGCCGCCCCGCGCTTCCGCGCGCTGCTGGATGAGGCGGCCGGGCGGACCCAGGCCCGGCAGGACCGCATCACCCGGATGCGGCGCCAGGGCGACCGCCCCAACGCCATGCCGTACCTATTCGCCGTCCTGGCCGACCTGCTCGATCCCGCGCCAGCCCATCACCGACCGGCCGCCAGTGACCCGACCGCGGATCACCGGCGAGCTGGCCCGCGCGATCGTCGACACCGCCGGCGCGACGGCGGCCGCGGCGAGCTCGCGGACCCCTACGCCGCGTGGCAAGGGGGGGCCGAGCGGTTGCCCCTGACCGAGCCGCATCCGGTGTGGCGCGCGGCCCTCGACGAACTGGCTCACGTTATGACCACCGAGAACTACAATGCCTGGCTGGCCACCACGCGCGCCCTCGGCCAGGACGGCGCGGTGCTGCGCGTGGCCGTCCCTGCCCCGTTCAACAAGGCGTGGCTCGACACGAAGCTGGCCGGTTGCGTGGCCCGTGTGTTGCAAAAGATCGACTACGACGCCCTCAGCGCCAGCCGCGTCGGGCGGGTGGAGTACGTCGTCGAGGTGGCCGCTTAATCAGCCATGTGCCAAGTAGAGGTGCTGAATGGACTCTGACCAGAAGGTTACGGTGAGTTTCTTTGGGTATCGTCGAGAGGAAATAGAGCCCCTGGCGCAGACGCTGCGCGAACACGGGATCGAGGCCGGCACCGAACCGATAGGGGCCGGGGGTGGTGGCCTTCTGGAGGAAGTGCCGGTCATGCTCGGCATCGGGGCAGGCATCGGCCTTGGCAAGTTCTGTGAACTGTTCTTCGAGCAAGCATACGATGCATGGCTACGTGGCCCCCTCGCTGAAACGCTCTTTAAGCAGGACAAGACCGTGAAGCGCAAACCGCGTTTGGAGTTGAATGGGACCGATCTTGCAGCGAATATCGAGCCAGAGGAGCTAGCGGACATCGATGCCGCCATCAAAGTGCTTCCACAGGCCGTCTCAGCCCTAGAGCGTAGCGAGGTGTGGCAGCGAGCCGAGAAGCCTATGGTGCTATCCATGACCTACAAAAACGGGACGTGGCACGCGAATGGGCGCCGGATCTCGTATGCCTATCGGCCCGATACGGGAGAGTACGAGGCGGCGGCCACGTAGTTGCGCCCCTTCTTTTCCAACAAGCTCCCGACGCGGCCACTTGCACGCGCCCGACGCGACCGTGTAGGGTGGGGGCGGGGGGTCGCGGGCGAACCGTAACACACTACGGTTCATCGCTCGCTGGCGCTCGCTCCCAACCTGCGTGTGCCCGCTGCGGCGGGAGGGCTGGCTGGGCGTCGCGTCGGCCCTGAGGGTGTGAGGGGGGAGACATGGCAGGCTTTGCGATCCTGCGCGCCGAGAAGGTGAAGACCATGGCGGGCGTCGCCGGCCGGGACGCGCACAACGAGCGGACGCGCGAGACACCGAACGCGGACCCGGAGCGGGCGCACCTCAACGAGCGCCTGGTCGGGAGCGGAGACACCGACGGCGACGTACAAGCGCGCCTCGATGAGGCGGCGGCGAAGCGCACCATTCGGAAAGATGCCATCCGCGCGATCGAATACATGGCGACGACGACGCCGGGCCACTTCGACCCGACCGACCGGGACACGATCCGGGCGTGGGCGATGCAGACCGTCCGCTGGGCGCAGGAGCGCCACGGCGCGGAGAACGTCGTCGCCGCCCACCTGCACCTCGATGAAGTCACCCCGAATCTGCACATCATGGTGGTGCCCATCAACGACAAGGGGCTCCTGTCGTCGGGGAGCTACATCGACGGCAAGGCCGCGCTCCGGCGCATGCACGACACCTACCACGAGGCCGTCGCCCACTTCGGGCTAGAGCGCGGCGAGCGCGGATCGAAGCGGACGCACCTGACGATGCAGCAGATGTACGCGCGGACGGAGGCGGCCGAGCGCAACGCCCGCGAGACCGTCGCCGCGCGGGTCGAGATCGCGCAGCCCGGCCGCGTGGTCATGGACCCGGCGCGGTACAAGGCGGAGCAGGAGGCGCGCGTCCGCGAGCAGATCATCGCGCCCGTGGCCGAGGGCGCCATGCGCGCTCGCTTGGCCGAGGACCGCGCCCGCCGCGCCGAGGCGACGCTTGCCGCCGTGCAGAACCAGGTCGCAGACTTGCGAAAGGACAACAAGACCATGAGGGAGGAGTATGGACGGCTGATCGCCCAGGTCAAGGGGATCGACCTAGCGGACGTGATGCGCGCCCTCGGCGGGCAGCACGACCGCTACGACAAGAAGATGTGGCGCGTGAACGGCGAGCACATCAGCGTCAACCCCGCGCGCAACGGCGGCGCGGCCGTCTTCTACAACCACGACCGCGAGAAGGGGGGCCAGGGGCCTATCGACCTGATGATGCACGTCACCGGCTACGACTTCCGCCAATCCGTCGCCTACCTTGCCCAGGAGGGCGGGCGCGCCCTCGCCGTGGCGGCGGCGGCGCAGTTCGGGGCGCACCAGGGGGACGTGATCGCGTCCCGCGTCGAGCAGGGCAAGGAGCGCGTCCCACTCATGCTACCCGAGCGGGCCGAGGAGTTGTGGCCGCAGGTCCGCGCCTATCTCACGCGCGAGCGCGCCATCCCGGCCCCACTGGTGGACCGCCTGCACGCCGAGGGCACCGTGTACGCCGCCCGCCACGTCGATGCCAAGGGCCAGGCCCACACCAACGCCGTCTTCGTGCGGCAGGACGCCCAGGGCGAGGCGGTCGGGGCAAGCTGGCGCGGGGCCGATCCGGGGAGCACGCTCACGGGCCTTGCTACGGGCACGCGCCGCGAGGCCGGGCACTTCTCCTACCGCGTGGGCGAGCCCGTGGCCTATAAGGTCCCGCAGTACATCATTACCGAGTCGCCCATCGACGCCATGAGCCGCCACGCGCTCCTGCTGGCCGAGCAGGGGAGCAGGCTCGCCGGCGCGTATGTCTTCGTATCGACGGATGGGCACGGGGCGCTCCCAACGCGGCAGATCGAGGAGGGCCTGGCGATGGGCGCGCTCGTGCGCTGCGCCTTCGACAACGACGAGGACGGCGAGAAGCTATGGACCAAGGTGCGCGAGGCGTACCCCGACGCCGGCACGATCACGCGCGACCGGCCGCCCGCCGCCATCAAGGACTGGAACCAGGCCCTACAGCAGCAGGCACAGGGCCGGGAGCATGGCCAGCAGCAGACGCCAGAGCGCACCAGAGCGCGCGAGAGCCGCGCTGATGAGCGGCGGTGACTAATGCCGCCACAGCATGTGGGACGCCCCTGCGGCTACCAGGGCGCGCTAGGATGCGCCGATTGCTTGAGCAGCGTTGCAATACAAATGGAATAGACAGGAGTCGCTGTGATGAGACTTGATGAGCATTACGTTGATTCGCGCCTGGTACAGTTGTACGATATCGAGAACTCTCGGGGGGCAGACACTGATTTCTATCTGGGTCTAGCCGCAGAGCTTAACGCTCACCGCATTCTCGATCTGGGCTGCGGAACGGGGCTACTAACGCGCGCACTGGCAACTCCTAGTCGCCAGGTAGTCGGCGTTGACCCTGCTTCAGCAATGTTGGCGTTCGCCCGTTGGCAACCCGGCACCGAGCGAGTACAGTGGGTCGAAGGCGATGCGCGCGTCCTGGGGACACCCGAAGCTGACCTGCTGGTCATGACGGGCAACGTGGCCCAGGTGTTCCTGGACGACGCCGAGTGGCTGGCTACCCTTGCGGCTATCCACGCGGCCTTACGCCCCAGCGGCTATCTCGCTTTCGAGAGTCGCAACCCGGAGGATCGGGCGTGGGAGCGGTGGAACCGGGCGGCTACCTATGAACAATTCGACTCCCCCAATGGTCCAATGGAGAGTTGGCTCGATCTAGTGCGTGTGGGTGATGGTCGCGTTAGCTTCGAGGGTCATAATATCTTTCTCTCCAGTGGAGAGGTTGTGGTCGCCAAGAGCGAGCTGCGTTTTCGTAGCCTCGAAGAGCTAACTGATACCTTGACTGACACCGGGTTTACTGTTGAGCATGTGTACGGTGACTGGGAGAAAGGGCCACTGCTCAGCACCAGTCGTGTCATGATCTTCGTCGCACGCCGTGACTAAAGGGGTGGGGAGACTAGATCTACCGTCCCCTCGTGCGCGCCGTGGCGTCCGATCCCGGCCGCTACCGATCCACGTCCGGCCCGTCGCCCGTGGGGAGGCCGCCGTACCATCCATCATCGACGGCCGGCTTCTCCCCGGTCGTGTTGTCAGTCCCGTTCACATCGACGGCCGCCGCGCTCACGTGCTCGTGCTCCGGCTGCGCCGCTTGGGCATCGCCCGGCGCGGGCGGCGGCAGGATCAGGGGCGGCGGCGGCTCAAGCGCGCCGTCCTGGCGATCCTGCCCGAGCGGCGGTACCCAATACTGGCCCCTGGCCGGCGCGCGGTCCTTCACCTCGTCATCCTCGAAGTATCGGCGCTGCATCAGGCGCACGGGCGAGAGGTTGGGCATTTTGGCGAGCAGTTCGTCCTTGCCGATGTTCTGCACCTCGTCGGGCGTCAGGAGTGGCCGCTTGGTCTCGCTCTGGTTTTGGCCGCCCCGATCGGTGGTGACCTGGAAGCGCCCGCGCTGGACGCTCGCCCCGAGCGTGACCTCTGTCGCCTGCCCCAAGACCGACTCGCTAAACCACTTGGCATCCTCGTCTACCATGTTCGAGAGCCCGATACGAGAAAGGCACGCGCCCTTGATGGCGATAAAGCCCTTCTCACCGTAGGTCTCCATGAGCTGCGCGGTCATCTGCACGACGTAGACGCCGTAGACGCCGGCGCTCCGCAGGAGATTGATAGCGGTCGTAAACTTCGGGACAAAGCCGACATTGCCCCACTCGTCGCCGTACACGAACACGTCGCGCGCCAGCTCGCCGCCCGGCGTTCGGCGCGCGGTGTCCCCCAGGACGCGGAACAGGTCCATGAAGAAGGCGGCCGAGAGCGGCTTTAGCTCCTCGATGTAATCGGGGTCGAGCGCGAGGAACACGGCGACGGGTCGGCCCTCTCCGGTGCCCAGGCGGGTGAGTCTCACCTCGTCGCGGCTCGTCGTCGCCTGCACGCGCTCGTCGCTCATGATAGTGAAGCGCGGCGTGATCTCCGCGAACACCGAGCCGAGCAGCTTATCGTTCGCTTTGAGCGCGGCCATGAAGCTGAACGCCTTCTTGCGCGCCAGGGGCGACGGGCTCTCTTCCAGGGCCGCGATCACGTCTTGCGGCCTTTGCCCGGTCAGGAACTCGTCCAGGTGCGCGAGCGTGACGTCTTGCGCCGGCTGGCCCATGCGCGTGGCCGCCTCTTTAGCCACCTCCTTGAGGTGGAAAATCCCGGCCATCAAGACTTCCCGCGCCGCCTTGTCCCAAAACGGATCTTTCTCGCTCTTGCCGGTGTTGGCGACCCACGCATCGCACCACAGCGCCGTGAGCAGCGGCGTCCGGCAGCACGCGAGCGGGTTGTACGCCATGCTCGTGCCCGGCGAGAAGAAGTTGACCACCCACACCTCGTAGTGCTTGGCGAGGTGCGTGGACGCCTTCTGCAGCAGCTCCATCTTGAGGTCGGTGATCACGAGGTCGCGCGCCCCGGTCTCGCGGAGCAGGTTGGCGAGGATGAAGCCGCTCGTCTTCCCGCTGCCGATGGGACCGATGATGAGGGTGTTGAGGACCTGCGTGGCGCGGTCCATGGCGACGGTCACGCCGTCGCGCATCCCCAGGACGAGGGGTGCCCCCTTATAGGCGACCCGCTGCATCTCGGCGCGCGTCATCCAGCGCGCCGAGCCGTGCGCCGTCGAGGGTTTGAGCGGTTTGGGACGGGTGTACAGGAACCAGCCGACGCGCCAGCCAATCGCGCCGACCGGGACGAACGGCAGCAGGACCTCGACGAGGATGGCCCAGCCGAGACCGCCGTGCGCCGTCGTGTGCAGCCAGGCGTAGCGGCCGTCGATATCGCGCGTCCATGCAGCCCACGACGGCCCGCCGAACCCCTGCGCCACGTCGATGGCCCAAGCGACCGGATAGGCCAGCCACACGTAGAGGTGGCGGTAGCCGGCTTGCGGCAGGCCCAGGAACCACAGCAGGGCGAGCGCGCCCAGGGCATAGAGCGCCAGGCGGACGCGTCGGGGCAGGCAAGCGAAACGGGCGCGAAGTCCGGCTAGTTGGAAAAGAATGACGGGACGATGCGCCTTATACATCGCCGTGCCCCCCGTCGCCTATGCCCAGGCGGCTGGCCATGGCGCCGGCGCTGGTCAGCCCACGCGCCGCTTCCAGATTACCTGTACGTCGGTCGTGTTGCCGTCGGGTGAACGGACCGCCCCCTTCAACGACAGGGGGTATGCGGCGACGAGTTCCCACCCATCGGCGCCCATCTGGTTCATCGTCCGCTCGTACTCTTTCATCGTCCTGGGGAGTATGACCTCGGTGTGGTACTGCCACGTCCCCCCCGCCGGCGTGCCCGGCCTGTACTGCTGCTGCGTGTTGGTCATCGTCCGTCCCTCCGTCGCACGGGGCCGGCAGCGCGAGGGGCTGCGCCCCGGCCCGGTCCACTAGCGTCACTTGCAGGGTAGGCGCAAGGTAGCCCGCGTGTCCAGCCGCGTCGAGGTCGGCCAGGCGCAGCTTGTGCGCGAGCAGCGCGTCCATCAGCTCCTCGTGGTCGAAGCCGACCACCACGGCGATCCGGGCCGCCGAGCGGTCCATCGGCGGCAGCGCCTCCCGCGCCTGGCGCCACCGGTGGTAGCGGGCGATGGTTTCCTCCCGCGTCCAGCCCTCCCCCTCGGGGCCGGCGAGCAGGCCGGCCGGGTGCGGTTGGCCGTGCCACAGGGCCACCAGATCGTCGGCGGCCATGTCCGCGCCCAGGGCCAGGAACGTGCGCGGGGAGGGCAAGCCCACCACCTTGACGCCGCGCCAGAGGCGGCGGCCGTCGCCACTGCCCCAGGTGAGCGCGCCGACGATGGAGCCGCCGCCCGCGACGGTGATGAGGAGCGAGAGCTGGGGGACGAACATCGCGGCCACCAGTGTCACCAGCGCGATCCCGAGCGCGGGCAGCAGCATACCGCCCGCGCGCTCCTCATGGCTTTGCATCTCGCCCGCGATGCGCGAGAACTCGTACCAGGGCATCCAGGTATGCCACTGGATGCGCGCCCGGAATTGAGGCCGCCTCATTGGGTTTGCCATGGGTGTGCTCCTCCCTGTTGTCATTTAGTTGCCTCCCTTACCGAAGCTGCCCGTGGCCCATTTCTTGGCGGCGCCTACGGCCGTACCGATGCCCATGTCGGTGACGGACGAGGCGACGGCGCCGATGGTGGCCCCGGCCCCCCCGACGAAGCCGCCCACGATCGCGGGCATCTTGTAGAGCAGCAGCGTCAGGCCGAGGGCTCCGAGCGCGGCCGAGAAGCCGCCGAACTCACTCATGGGGCCGCCGGCGGCGAACATGAGCGCGATGAGCTTGAGCGCCACGGCGTAGCCCACCGGCCAGAGGGCGATGCTGATAAAGATCTTGGCCCAACTCTTGGCGATGGTGTCGAAGTAGGGCGACACGAACAGGGCCAGGCAGAGCGGGCCGACGATGTAGAGGCCGCCCAGGATGCCCTCCCCGAACATGCGCACCACGACGGCCAGGATGGTGATGATGTACCCGAGGAGCATCACGAGCACGTCGAGCACGCCCTGGATCGAGAAGGCGGTGTTGAGCGTGTACATGGCCCCGCGCACCGCCGTCCAGGCGCTCTCGCCCTTGGCCAGGGGGAAGCTATTGATCGTGGTGGTGGCGGTGTTGAGCGCGACGAAGCCGAAGCTCATGAGCTGGGGGTAGCCCAGGATGAGGCCCGTCACCACCACGGCGCGGCGCAGCGGGCTCGTCAATTGCGCGAAGTCGCCCACGCCCAATTGTTCGAGGTAGCGCGCGAACACGCCGACGATGAGGAAGCCGAAGAACAGGACGCCGGCCAACTCCTGCAAGGCGGTCTGGAAACGGCGCAGGCCGTCCCATTGGAGCACATGGGGGTCCGCGATGTTGGGATGGTAGGTCAGGTCGTGCTCGAAGGGCTTGACCATGCTGGCCCAGGCGTCGGAGTAGACGTGCTCCAACGGCGAGAACAGGCCGACGACGAGCCCGTTGAGGAGGCCGCCGACCACAGCGCCTACTTTACCGATGAGGCTGCTCACGTCCGGGCACCAGTTGAGGAGGCCGGTGCAGTAGTGGGTTGGGGCGCTGGGTTGGGCACCCTGTTGCTGCTGGACGGTAAAGAGGGCCATGGCGCTGGTGCGGTCGGCGCCCACGGCCCGGATCGTGTGGCCGCCCGCCGTGGCGTCGGCGGGGATCGTCACGTCGAGGCTGGCGGCCCCGCTCGCGTCGGTCTCGTCAGTGGCCAGGGCGTGCGTGTCCGTGTCCCAATAGAGGGTGATAGCTGTGTGGGGCGGGAAGTCGGACGCGGCCGCCTTGATGGTCGTGCCGGTGATCCCCGAGGTCGCGGAGAGCGCGAGCGCCGGGCGGTGCGTCGCCGTGGGCGACGGGTAGGGCGTGTAGGTCGCGGCCGAGGTGTTGGTCGGGTAGGGCGTCTGCGTGGGGACGGCCGTGGGTGTAGCGGTCGGCGTCGGCGTGTTGGTCGGGCTGGCGGCCGCGGCGGGCAGGGCCGGCCCGAGCGTCGTCAGCGCGAGCACCACGCCGAGCGCGAGGGCCGCGCCGAGGGCGCGCAGGCGGGGGTGGCAGCGAGGGTGAGAAGTGGTCATCGGGATACCTCCGTGAATGGGCGAGGGCCGGCCGTGTGCAGGCCGGGCGCGCTCTTAACGGGGCCGGGCGGCGCGAGGGCGTGGCCGAGCCAGAGCGCGCTGGTGGCCAGGACGACGCACGCGAGGCGGCGGGGCGGGTGCGGGTCCTGCCGCCCCCAGGCCCGGCAGGCGTCGCCGAGGGCGATCCGCAGCGCCCAGAGCAGCACGGCGAGGAAGACCGCGATGGGGGCGAGCGGGGCGACGGCGGACAGCTCCCGGCCCAGCAGTGCGCCAAAGAAGGCCGCGCCGACGCACAAGAGGGCCAGGTCGTCGCCCACCCAGCCGTAATCGCGGTCGAGCGCGTCGAGCGCGGCGACGAGGGCGGCCGGTCCCAGGGCGAGGAGCGGAAGCAGGTCGGACACGGATATGGGCATGGGCGGTCTCCTTCTGTGCTAGAGATGCAGGCCGCCGGCGAGGAGCCCGAGGCCCCCCGCCAGCGCGGCCAGGCCCACCAGGACGGTGAGCACGCGCATGAGGGTCGTGCGTGCGATCCACCACGCGAGGGCGACGGCGGCTACGCCTCCGTGCCGGCGAGGTGCCGGATGGCGGCCGCCACGCTGCCGAGGCGGGCGACGGCGGCGTTGCGCGCGGGCACGTCGGTCCAGGTCTCGGTGGTGAAGGCCCAGTATTCGAGCGGCGGGGCCATGACGCCGACGAGGCCGCGTCGGCGCGAGCCGTCCTTGGCCTGGTGGAACAGCATCATCTGCCCCTCGTGCAGCCCGGTCAGGGTGTGCGCCTCCTCGACCGCGCATTGCAGCGTGCGCGCGGCCCACTGCGCGGTGTCCTCGCTCTCGCGCACGTCGGCCAGGCGGAACACACATTTGAGCGAGGCGGCGTCGAAGATCGGCTTGGTGCCGGGCCGGATGGCCTCGCTGAGTTGCTGGGAGGCGAAGGCGAGGATGAGCCCGATGTGGCGGCTGCGTTTGGCCCAGTTGGTCAGCTCGGCGCCGGCCTTCATGAACTCGGAGAGGAACCAGCCCTCGTCGATGGCCAGGAACTCGGCGCTCGCCCCGCGCGTGGCGTCGAAGGTGCTCTTGGCGCGATGGGCCATGGCGTCGGTGACGGTGAACAGGGTGAGCGCGTAGAGGCGCGGGGCCAGGCCGTCGAGGTTCCAGCAGAGCACGTCGGCCCCGACGTCCACCCGCGTCGGGCGGTCCACCAGGTGGGCGTAGCGGCCCGCGCCGTACACGGGATCGCTGACGTACTGCAAGAGCGTGGCGTGTAGCTTCTCTAGCACCTCCTGCTTGCGCGCGTTCAGGCCCTCCTCTTTGGACAGGCCCTCGACGTGGGCGACGAGCTCCCGTTCCAGCGGCGCGTCGTCCCCGCGCAGCGGGCGCTCCTCCCCCGCGACGACGCCACGCCCCCGATAGACGGCCTGGATGGTGCGGTCGAGGACGCCACGGATCTCGTCGTCGAGGTCCTGCCCTGGATTGCACAGCATGATCTCGTGGGCCGCGATCAGGAAGTCGACCTTCTTGGCCAGGCGCAGGCCGGCCGGCAAGTCCCACAGGTTGATGATAGGCGGGTCGGCGTGGCCCTCCGCGCCCGGCTCGATGTAGGTCCCGCCGCACAGCTCGACGAAGGGCCGGAAGTGGTCGGCGCGGGCGATCAAGGTCACGCGCTGGCCCCGGTAGCGCGCCCACAACGCGCAGCGCAAGAGCCAGAAGGTCTTGCCCATGCCCTGGGCTCCGGTCACGATCATGACACTGGTGGAGAGGGTCTGGTGGATCAGGTCGAGCAGGACCAGCTCGTGGCCTGTGGAGGTGAAGCCCACCGGGAAGCCGGTCGGCGTGCCGGGGTTGTGTGCCAGGTAGGGGAGGCCGTTGCCGATGACGGCGGTGTGCCACCGCTTGGCCCGTCGCCGCGCGGCGTTCTGGCCCAGGGGCAGCGAGGCTTGCCACAAGGGCTTCTGGTAGCCGCGCCCCTTGCCGGGCTGGATGCCCAGGCGCGTGCCGATGAGCGAGAGGGCGCGGCGCCGGGCCGTGTCCACCTCCTCGACCGTGCGCGCGTGCAGGGTGAGGACGACGGTGGAGAGGGCCAGGCCCTCCTCGGCGCTGTGCAGCTCCTGGGCCAGGTTCTCGGCCTCGGCCTTGTTATCCTCGTCGTCGAGCGAGGGCAGCTTCTTCTTCTCGTAGGCGCGGCGGACGCTGGTGGCGAACGCCTTGCGCTTGCGCAGGACGCGGCCACGCTCGCGCAGGTTGTCCAGGCCGCGCAGGTGCCAGGAGAGGCGCGCGTTGCACTCGATGGCGATGAGGTCCGCGAAGGTGCCGGGGTTGGTCAGCTCCCTGGAGCCCAGGAAGTAGAGCGAGCAGGAGTACAGCGCCGGCGTCCCGGTCCCGTCGGCGGCCAGGCCGTGCTCGACGTGGCGCCGGCGCTCGCGCCAGGACGCCGGCGTCAGGGCCTCGGCCAGCGCGCCCGCGTCGCAGGCGGCGGCCAGGGCGGCGGGCTGGGGCGTGCCGGGGTTGACGCTGCGCCAGAGGAAGGCGAGCGTGTCGGCGCGGCGTAGGCGACGCGCGGGCAGGTCCGACGCCTTGAGCTGGGTGAGTGTGTCGTCCACGGCGGCGTCCAGGCCGCGCCGGTCCACGGTCTCGGGGCCGCTGCGCCGGACGCCCATCTGGTCCCTGAACTCCTCGACGAGGCCGGCGAGCCCCCCCTTGCGCTCGGGCGCGGGCGCGACGACGGCGTAGCCGGAGAGGTCGGGGACGTGGGTACGGGCAACCTCTCCTTTGACCCAGGCGAGGGTATCGGCGGCGACGCCGGCCAGCTCGGGGTCGGCGGTCGTGACGAGGGCGCGCATGCCGGCGATGGCGTCCTCGGGGGCGGTCGGGGTGCTCTCGATCACAGCCTGCAAGGGTTGGGCGTGGGCCAGGCCGTGGACGAGGGCGGCGAACTCGCGGCAGACGCGCTCCTGATCGTAGGGGCCGAGGGCCGAGAGGTTGAGGAAGGCATCGACGCGCACGACGGCCAGACACGTCCCGTCCGCGAAGACGATGGCGCCGTCCGGCTCGACTGTGAACGGGCCGGGGCCGGACGGCAGCGGGAGGGGCGTGCGCAGACGGGGCGGACGGCCCGATCGCGCCGACTTTGGGGCCGTGGCCTTCTCGGTCGCCGCGCGTCGGCGCGTGCCGTTGTTAGGCTCCGTGGCCATGGCGGTGTTATGCTCCGTGGCCAGCGTGCCGTCCGGGGAGGGCGGCGACGACGGCCCGGAGCGCGGCGGCGACACGGGCGCGGCCGTGCGCACGCCGAACAGGCGCGCCAGCGGCGCGGGGACGCTGGGCTGAGAAGGGGATGGGGTCGGCGTGGGTGCCATGGGCGGGCTCCTTGCGGTAGGTGTGGCGGCGAAAGCTATAGGTCATGTGCTGGCGCACGACGGGCTCGCGGGTCGGGTCGGCGGCGGCGTAGCACAGGACGGCGGCGATCCCCCCGGCGAAGCCGGTCAGGATCACGCGGCCGGCGAGGACGCCGAACGACGACGCGCCGGGCAGGTAGCCGCTGGCCCACCACAGGGCGACGGCGAGCAGGGCGGCGGCGAGCAAGGCCACGGTCTGCGGGATGGTGAGGCCGGCCGGCCCGCGCCAGGGCTGGTTGGGCACGCGCGGGCTGCGGCGATTGCGCTGGGTGTGTAACGACTCCATGGGCGATCTCCATACAAAAAGGCGGCGGACCCGGCCGTTCGACGCGGCCGGGTCCGCCGCCGCTGACGGGCTGACGGGCTGACGGGCTGACGGGCTGACGGGCTGACGGGCTGACGGGCGGGCGCTAGCCGATCTTGGCGCCGGTCTTCCCGGCGAGGGCGGCGGCGAAGACGCGGATCACGAGCATGAGGATCATGCCGATCCAGGCGCCGCGCGTGATATCCGCGCCATGGCGATAGCCGAGCACGCCGGCGGTGGTGCCCATGCCGGTCCCGATGATCCCGAGGCCCACGGCCCCGAGGACGAACTGCAAGCCGTAATCGTTGATGAGCGTGATGAGTTGGTCCATGTCGCTGTGGTCTCCTATCCGCGCTGGTGCGCTACGACGTGTGATGATTCTGCCAGGTGGTCGTCCCAGTGATCGTCCGAGAGGAGCAAGAGGCGGGCGCCGGTCCGCGCGTCGGCAGCCGCGACCTGCCAGGCCCAGGCCGCTGACCACGCGCGGCGCACGTCCTCGACGATGTAGCCCTGGGTCGCGGCGATCCGGCTGGCCAGGTCTCGCGCCTGCCCCTCATCCATCGTGTGCGGTCCCCCCTTTCCGATGTGATAGGCCGCCCGCGCTTGCGCAAGAAGGCCCCGACCTGCTACGCTCACGGGCAGCGGACAGGCATTCGCACACCCGTGGCCGATCATGCGGTAAATGAAAAGTACCATTTAACGCACGCTTGGTCCAGTGTATAGCACACTGTGGAGGGTGTCAAGTGTATGCCGTCGATGTATGATCGTCACGAGGTGCCGCCGTCGCGCGCGCGCCTGTACCTGCTGGGAGAGATGGCTAGGAAGCGCCGAGATCCCGCGAACGAAGGACCCACGCAGCCCTTCGCCAAGCGCCTCAACGAGTTGTTTGAGACACGGCTCGACCCGGCGACGGGGAAGGCGTACTCTGGGCAGCGGGTCGCGGACGCGACTGGGATCGCGGCCTCGTCTCTGAGCAGCATGCGCCGGGGCCGGGTGGAGGCGCCGGGGATCGACAAGGTGACGGCGCTGGCCCGGTTCTTCGGGGTGGACCCCGGCTACCTGACGGGCAGCGAGCCGGTGGAGTACCCCGAGGTCGCGCGGAACGACCAGGCGCTACGCGAGGCGCTGGAAAACCCCGTCGTGCGCGATATCGCCATCCAAACGCGCACCTTCAACCGCGAGCAGTGGTCGCACTTCCTGGCGATGTTGGAGCACCAGCGCGAGATCGACCGCATCACCGAGGAGCGCATCCGCCGCGAGTACGAGCGCAAAGCGGCCGCCGAGCGCCCGCCCCGCAACATATCGACCGGGCGGCGGCGCAAGGATCGGGGCGAAACGCCGCGCGGCGGTACCGAGCCGGGCGGGGGGGGCGATACGGCCGAGTGAGGGCGAGCGTCGGCCATTCTTTTCCAACGAGCAGGGTGTCATCGGCGCGATGCTACAGTTTTGGCCAAATGATGTGTCCCTAAACAGCAACATATGCGTGGCCGAATAAAACGGTTGATAGCGATTGACACCCCCCCTTAGGGCTGTCAGGGGTTCGACTATCATTGGACCCTTGCGACACGAGGTCGCCCATGTAGCTGTTAGGAGTGAGCGATCATGATCTAACGCGGGGTGCTGCCCCCGATGCCCTACCGAGACATGCGTCGGGCGCAAGCCCGAGGT